>Ga0190272_10001355_pt1 | contig 11776 bp, 1 predicted proteins | sample Popmic504T_FD_133746 | JGI IMG/M metagenome (GOLD analysis project Ga0190272, IMG submission 133746) | Populus adjacent soil microbial communities from riparian zone of Shoshone River, Wyoming, USA - 504 T | ecosystem: Environmental > Terrestrial > Soil > Riparian zone | place: USA: Wyoming...
AGGGTCGTCACCAGCACTTGTTCTTGCGTGCTCAGCTTAAAAAGCGCAATTCTAATCAGAGGTCCGCGCTCAAGGTCGAACGGCTTCTGTGCTTCGGAGGTCGCGCGCAACAAGACTTCCGCCTGACGCTCCTCGCCGGGGAAGCTGCTCAGGTCTTCAACTGTCAGAATCGGCTTCAGTTCGGGCGCGACGATTTGCTTGAGTTCGTCGCCGACCAGAGAGAAAGTTGTCCGTAATGCTTCATGCCTGCGCACTATTTCAGCGAGGCTCCGTTCAAGCGCGCCAATGTCCAACTCGCCTGTTAGACGCACTGCCGCAGGAATATTGAAGACTGCCAACGTGGACTCGAGTTGATTGAGAAACCAGATGCGTTGCTGCGCAAACGAGAGTGGATACGCCCTCTTCTCGCCTGCCTTCTTTCGCAGCAGTCGCGCCAGGAGCTGGCGCTGCTCCTCCGGCGTCGATTCGGCGATCGGCTTCGAGCTAGTCATTTCTCACCTCGTCTTCCATCACCTCTTCTGCTTCGAGCATCTGCCGCAGCAGCGAACTCACCTCTTCGGCGTTCATCTCATCGAGCCCTTTCAGCATCTCCTCAGGTCCGCCCCTGCTAATCCGATCGACGCCGGCGGCTACGCCTTCGCGCGCTTGCGAAATTACCTCCGCCAACTTCTCTACGACGGGGTTCTCGTACAGGCTGCGGAGTGGCAGCTCGACGTTGAAAATGTCGCGCACGCGCGAGGCGAGTTGCGTGGCGAGCAGCGAGTGGCCGCCAAGCTCGAAGAAGTTGTCGCGGTTGCCGACCTGCTCGACGCCCAACAACTCGCGCCAGATTTCCGTCAAGGCAAGTTCGATCTCGTTCGCGGGTGCGATGTACTCGCTGCTCAACCGTCGCCGCGCATGAAGTTGCAGCGGCGTCGACGCGACGCGGGCGCCCTCCTCCGGCAACACCACTAACGATGAACCAAGGGCGGCGCTGACAAGATCCGGCGGGTCGATCCAGTAGCGCTGCCGCTGGAACGGATAACCCGGCAGCGAAACGCGCCGACGCGCTTCATGCGCATGCACTCCGTGCCAGTCAAAACGCGCGCCGGCGAGCCACAACTGAGCCAGAGTATTGAACAGGAAAGCGTCGTCCGGCTGACTATCGTAGGGGTGACGCAGCGAGGACAACACGTCCACCTCAGCCGATCCGCCCGCTTGAAGTTTTACGAGCGTGCTGAGCGTTTGCCCAGGGCCGACTTCGAGCAGGATGCGGTCGGGATCCTTTAGCAACTCCTCGACGCCGTCGGCGAAGCGCACCGTCTCACGCAAATGGCGAGTCCAGTAGTTCGGATCGGTGGCCTCGGCAGCGCTAATCCAGTCGCCAGTGACACTTGAGATGAAGGGCACGGTCGGCGCGCGCAAGGTCAGTCCTTCAACGAATTCCGTGAACTCCTGCTTGATGGGTTCAACCAGGTGCGAGTGCCCACCCATATCGATGTGCAGGCGGCGATACTCGAACCCGCGCCCGGCCAGCGAAGTTTCAAACTCGGCGACGGCGTTGAGCGTGCCCGATACCACGCAACTCGCTGGTCCGTTAACTGCGGCCAGCGAGAGCTGCCCGTCCGGCACGAGAGCGCGCACCGTTTCCTCAGGCAGATTAATGCTGAGCATCGCACCGCTCGGCAGGGCCTCGAATAATCTCCCGCGCAGGGCGACCAGCGCCAAAGCATCCTCCAGCGCGAAGACACCCGAAAGAACGGCCGCGACGTACTCGCCGAGACTATGGCCAATCATGGCTTCGGGCTTGAGCCCCCAGCTCATCCACAGCTTAGCCAGTGCATGCTCGACGACAAAGATCGATGGCATCGCTACCGTGGTACGTCTCAATATCTCCTGCGACGCCTCACCTGGGTCCCGCTGGCGGAACATCTCTCGCAGGTCACCATTCGTCAAGTGCTTGAGCGTCTCGGCGCAACGGTCAATCTCCTGCCGAAAGATCGGCTCAGTCGCATAGAGGCCTGCCGCCATGCCCGCGTATTGCGAGCTGACGCCGGGAAACATGAATACGACTGGGCGCTCCGTGCGCTCCACGAGGCGAGTCGAGACCCGTAACGAGCCTTCGCCTCTCAGCGCCGCGATAGCCGCTGCCAGACCGTCACATACCACGGCTCTCCGGTAAGGCATCTGCCGCCTCCCGACCTGAAGCGTATAGGCCACATCGGCCAGGAACTCAGCTTCGAGCCACTCGCCTACCGCGTGGCGTTCGGATTCCTGCTCGAGCCGCTCGGCCAACGCATTCGTGGCCTGGTCGAGCGCACGCTCGTTCTTCGCCGAGAGGATCAGCAGTTGGCGAGGCCGCGCCGCGCCCGACTCTGCAACTGCTGGCGGCTCTTCCAGAATGACATGCGCGTTCGTGCCCCCAATACCGAAGGAGCTGACCCCGGCGCGTCCCGGCGTTAGCCCTGGCTCCCACGGCCTCAGCTTTGTGTTGACGTAGAAGGGACTACCGGCGAAATCGATCTGCGGGTTCGGGCGCTCGAAGTTTAAACTCGGAGGTATCATCCGGTGCGACAGCGCGAGCACAGTCTTGATCATTCCCGCTACGCCCGCTGCCGTATCCGCGTGGCCGATATTGGTCTTCACTGAACCAATGGCGCAGAAGCCCTTCTCGTCCGTGGTGGCGCGGAAAGCCTGGGTGAGCGCCGCGATCTCAATTGGGTCGCCGAGCGCGGTGCCGGTGCCATGGGTCTCGACGTAGTTGATCGTGTTGGCATCGACCCCGGCGATCCGCTGGCTGGCGGCGATGACTTTCGCCTGTCCGTCAACGCGCGGCGCCGTGTAGCCGACCTTGCGAGCCCCGTCGTTATTGATCGCCGAGCCCTTGATGACGGCGTAAACGTGGTCGCCGTCAGCCAGCGCGTCGGAGAGTCGCTTGAGCACGATTACACCAACACCGTTGCCTTCGACAATGCCGGCTGCGTCGGCGTCGAAGGCGCGACAATGCCCGTCCGGCGAATGGATCCCGCCTGCCAGGTAGAGGTAACCAACCCTGTGCGGCACTCGCAACGAAGAAGCGCCGGTCAGCGCCATATCGCACTCGCGGTTGATGAGTGACTGGCACGCCAAATGGACCGCCACCAGAGAAGTCGAGCAGGCAGTCTGAACGACAATGCTCGGGCCTTCCAGATCGAGCCCGTAAGAGACGCGAGTGCTGAGGTAATCCTTGTCGTTGGCGATCATCATCTGGAAGCTGCCCAGTCCCTCGAGCTTGCTGAAGTTTGGCAGGAGGTTGTGAATGAGGTACGTGTTGCCTCCCACGCCGGCAAACACGCCGATGGGGTTTCTGTAAGTCTCGGTGTCGTATCCGGCGTCTTCCAGCGCCGCCCACGAGCATTCAAGAAAGAGCCGCTGCTGCGGGTCTATGACCTCCGCCTCCCTGTCCGAGTAGCCAAAAAATTCAGCGTCGAACAACTCAACGTCTGCTACTACTGCCCGAGCTTTGACGTATCGCGGGTCATGCAATAGAGACTGCGGGACTCTGGAGGCGTGCAACTCTTCGTCGGAAAAGAAAGTGACTGATTCCACGCCATTGCACAGGTTGCGCCAAAACTCATCCACGTCTTTCGCTCCCGGCAAGCGACACTGCATGCCGATGACGGCTATCTCAGTTTCGCGTTCCGGGGCAAGCGGCGCGGGCGGCGACGATTCGGCCTTAGCCCCTCCGATTAGGTATTGGACCAGGGCGCGCACGGTTGGGTACTTGAAAAGATCTATCATTGCCAATTCCGGCGCTATCTTCTGGCGAAGCTTGGCGTGTACCTGAGCGAGTAGCAGGGAGTGTCCGCCGAGGTCGAAGAAGTTGTCGTCAAGGCCGACCTGCTCGGTCTCCAGCACCTCGGCCCATATCCGCACAACCTCACGCTCGGTCTGCGTCCGGGGTGCGGTGTATACGGCCGCCTTGGCTCCCGCCATTCCTACACCCGGCTCGGGCAGGGACGCGCGATCCAACTTTCCGCTTGGCGTCAACGGAAGCTGCTCGAGCATCACAAACTGCGACGGCACCATGTGCTCCGGCAACTGCTCGCGCAGAAATGCTTGCAACTCGCCTGAGATCGACCCGGACCGCTCCCGCAAAACGACATAGGCCGCTAACAGCAACCCGTCTCCCGGCCCTCGGCGGGCTACGACTACGCAGTCGCGCACCTGCCCGTGTTCTCGCAGCGCCGCCTCAACCTCTCCCAACTCGATGCGGTGTCCCCTGATCTTCACCTGGTGGTCCAACCGCCCCATGAACTCCAACGCGCCGTCACTCCCGTAGCGCGCTAAGTCTCCCGTCCGGTAGAGTCGCGCACCCGGGCCGCCTGAGAATGGATCAGGCACGAAACGCTCGGCAGTAAGAGCGGGTCGATTGAGATAGCCGCGCGCCAGTCCAGCCCCGCCCAAACATAGCTCACCCGGCACGCCAGTGGGAGCGAGACGGCCTCGCCCATCCAGGATGTAAGCCTGCGTGTTCGCTATCGGATGACCAAGGGGAACTGCTCCCTGACCCGAATCGACTTGGTTTACAAGCGACCAGATGGTGGTCTCTGTCGGACCGTACATGTTCCACAGCGCACCGCCTCTTTCGAGAAGCTTGTCGGCTAAGTCACGCGGCAGCGCCTCACCGCCGCAGAGGATTCGCAGCCCGTCGGTCCCTTGCCACCCCGAATCAACCAGAAGCCGCCAAGTCGCAGGCGTAGCCTGCATCATGGTGGCTCCGGATTCGCTCAAAAGCGCCGCTAACCTTGCGCCGTCAGCGGTGTCCTCTCGACCCGCGATCACGACCAGTCCGCCTGCGACCAGTGGCAGGAAGAGTTCCAGCGCGGCGATGTCGAACGAGAGCGTCGTGACTGCCAGCAAGACGTCGTGCGTCTTAAAGCCGGGACGCTGCTGCATGGACTGGAGGAAGTTAGCGACAGCCTGATGGGAAACCATGACGCCTTTGGGCTTTCCCGTAGAGCCGGAAGTGTAAATGACGTAGGCTGTGTTGTCGGGCGTCACACTGTCGGCAAGGCGATCCGCGCCCAACGGCGCGTCGGGTTCCGAGTCGTCGTCGAGAACCACGATCTGCGCCTCGTTTGGCGGAAGCGCATCCGCCGCCTCGCGCTGAGCGACAACCAATTCGATGCCTGCGTCTTCCCTCATCAGCGCGAGACGTCGTGAGGGGTAGGCTGCATTCAAAGGCACGTAAGCGCCGCCCGCCTTGAGCACGCCCAGCACAGCCACCACAGCCCAAATCGAGCGGTCGGCCATCACGCCGACCATTACCTCCGGACCCACGCCGAGCGAGCGGAGCCTGCGCGCCAGGCGCTCAGCCCTGGCATTAAGCTCAGCGTAAGTCAGCCGCTCGCCTCCCGCCTCGACCGCAACGACGTCCGGCACCAGGGCGGCTCGCGCTTCGAACAGCCCGTGCAATGTAGCCGGCTCGTACGCGACCTTCGACCCCCATCCCAGCTGCAGCAGCGCATCATGTTCCTCTTCCGCCAGCAACGGAAATTCAGAAATACGCCTCCCGGGATCGTCCACGATCGCGCGCAGCAGCCGAAGATAATGGGTGGCAAAACGGGCGACCGTCGCCTCGTCGAATAACCCTGTGTCGAACTCGAAAGAGGCGAGGTAGCCCTCGTGCGTCTCGAGGACACTGACAGACAGATCGAACTTCGCCGTATAGTTGTCCACATAGATGAACTCGAGCGACAGCCCGGGCAGCTCCACGGCCGGCACGACGTCGTTATAGAGCGTGAACATGACCTGGAAGAGTGGGTTGTAGCCGACGTCGCGCCGCGGCTGAAGCTCCTCAACCAATCGTTCGAACGGCACATCCTGGTGCGCGTAGGCGTCGAGCGTGACGTCTCGAACGACGCCGAGCAACTGACGGAGAGTGGGGTCGCCCGCGAGGTCAGTGCGCAGGACCAGGGTGTTGACAAAGAGGCCAATCAGCGACTGGACTTCCGGACGATTGCGGTTGGCGACGGGCGTGCCGACGACCATGTCCACCTGACCCGTGTAGCGTGAGAGGAGCACATCGAAGGCCGCGAGCAGAGTAATGAAGAGCGTCACACCTTCCTGCGCGCTGAGCGACTTTAGCCGGTCGATCGTCTCCGGAGGTATTGTTCGCGTCAGTTGTTGTCCTCGGAGGGCCCTGACCTCTGGTCGCGGTCGGTCGGCCGGCAGTTCAGTCGGCGGCAAGTCCTGCAACTGCTGCTTCCAATACTCGAGGTGCTCTTGCAGGGTTTCGCCGGCGAGCCAATTTCTTTGCCACTGCGCGTAGTCGGCGTATTGAATTGGCAACTCCCGCATGGCAGCAGAGGCGCCGCGAGTGAATGCCTCATAGAAGGCGGCCAGCTCGCGGATGAATATGCCGACAGACCAGCCATCGCTAACGATGTGATGCATCGTGATCAAGAGGACATGATCTCGCTCACTCAGCCGCAACAGCGATGACCTCAGGAGCGGACCGCGCGCCAGGTCAAACGGCAGCTGCGCCTCCTCCTGGGCTAGCCTCAGGACTTCGGCGTCCTGCTCGGCCTTGTTGCCGGGGTGAATTTGGCGCACGGGTAGCCGAGCCCGCGTGGGAGGCGCGACTGACTGCGCGACCCGTCCTTCGACGGCGGGAAAGGTGGTGCGCAGAGACTCGTGTCGCCCCACGACCGCATTGAAGCTGCGTTCAAGCGATTCCAGATCCAGCTCGCCGCGGAGGCGAACCTCGCCGGAGATGTTGTAAACCGGATTGCCAGGATCGAGTTGCTCAAGGAACCATAGCCGCTGCTGCGCGAAGGAAAGCGGCATATCGGCTGTCCTCGGCACCGGGCGCAGAGAAGGAGTTTGAGCGCCTGCCTCCGGCTTGTCGGCAGCCTCCTTCCTGACCCGCTGCAGCAGGAGCTTACGCTTTGCGGGTGAGAGATCAGATAGACGTTCATCGAAATTACTCATTCGAGGCCCCCGCGATGGACATTCCCGACACCTCGGGCGTCTTCTTCGGTTAGCTGATCCAATTCCGCCAGGATCTGCTCGAGCATGTCGCCGCCTGCTTGATCAATCTGCGCCTGTTCGATCAGTCCGGCCATCATGGCCACGGTCGGGTTCTCGAATAGTTGGCGAAGCGGAAGATCGAGCCCGAATTCTCCGCGCACCTCAGCAAGGACTTGCATTGCCAGCAGCGAGTGGCCGCCCATCTCGAAGAAATTGTCATTGATGCCAACCCGCGCAACCCCAAGCAGGCGCGTCCACATTCCGGCCAGTTCCGCCTCAACTTCGGTGCGCGGCTCGGTTGAGTCGGCCGCTGACCTGGCTTCCGGTTCCGGTAGCGCGCTCCTATCCAGCTTGCCGTTTGGTGTCAGCGGCAGCTTGTCGAGCATGACGAAGGTGGCGGGAATCATGTAATCCGGTAATTTCTTCTTCAGGTACTCGCGCAACTCGGCCGGTCTGGCCGCGTCGCCCGCGCCTGACACGTAGGCCACCAGCCTGGCGCCGCCCTTGCCGTCATCTCGCGCCACCACGGCAACCTCGCGCACTCCGACGTTTTGGCTCAACACGGCTTCGATCTCGCCCAGCTCAATGCGAAAGCCGCGCAGCTTCACCTGGTAATCAACCCGACCGAGGAATTCCAGTTCACCGGATGCGAGCACGCGCGCCATGTCGCCCGTGCGATAGAGTCTTGCGCCCGGCTCCCGCGAGAAGGCGTACGGGATGAACCTTTCCGCAGTCAACTCCGGACGGTTCAGGTAGCCGCGCGCGAGCCCCACGCCGCCGGTATATAACTCGCCGGCCACGCCTCGCGGTACGGGCTGCATGTTCTCGTCGAGCAGACAGATTTCTGTGCCGGGCAGCGGCAGGCCAATTGTGGGCTCGTGCGCCGCCTGGCGCGCGACCGCCGCGGCAGTTGTGTATGTGGTGTCTTCCGATGGTCCGTAAAGATTGAAGACCTGCTCTACGTGCGTTGCTTCATAGATCTGCTTCACGAGTGAACTCTTCAAGGGCTCGCCCGCCAGGTTGACTGTGAGGACGGATCTCGGCAGCCCGCCCATCTTGACGAGTTCCGCCATGGCCGACGGCACAGTGTTGACGAGCGTCACCTCGCTCGCGGCGGGTAGCGACGGCAACGCCAGCGCGTTCTCCGCGAGCACAATTTTCCCGCCACAGCTGAGCGGCGCAAAAAGCTCAAAGATCGAGAGGTCGAAGCAGACGGATGTCGAAGCGAGCACTCCCGACAGCCTTTCTTCCGTAAAATACCGCCGCGACCAACTGAGGAGTTCGGCGGCGCTCCGGTGGGCGATAGCGACGCCCTTGGGCCTGCCTGTGGAGCCGGAGGTGTAGATAACGTAGGCCAGGTTATCGAGCGTCGCTGCACCCGTTGGGTTGTCGTCTGTCTGTCCGCGGAACGATTCGATGTCGTCGAGCAACACCAGCGGCGCGGTGTGGAATGGCAAGCGATCTCGCAGGCAGTTTTCGGTAATCAGCACCGCCAGCCCGGCGTCTTCCAGCATGAACCCGAGCCGCTCCGGCGGATAGTTTGAGTCTAGTGGGACGTACGCGCCGCCCGCCTTGAGCACGGCGATCAGTGCTACTACCATGCCAACGGACCGCTCGGTGAAAATCCCGACCAACACTTCGGGACCAACGCCCAGGCGTCTCAGTTCCCGCGCCACGGCATTCGCCCGCCGGTTCAGTTCCGCATAAGTCACGCGCTCGCGGCCGAAGATGACCGCTACGGAGTCGGGCGTGCGCGTGGCCTGAGCCGCGAAGAGTTCGTGAATACAGCGGAGGTCTTCCTGCTCGCCCCCATGCGCTGCGAGCAGGGGCCGCTTTTCGTCATCGCTCAACAACGGAAGGGCCGACAGCCTGACGTTGGGATCTGCCGCGACGCCCTCGAGCAGGATCTGAAAGTGCGCCGCCATCCTGCTGATGGTTGAAGCGTCAAAGAGGTCGGTGCTGTACTCAAATTCGCCGTCCATGCCCTCGCCGTTTTCCGACAGCTCGATGGTCAAATCAAACTTGGCCGTCGTGTTATCCACGTCCACGCGACTGGCCTCGAGTCCGGGCAATTCCAGCGTCTCGCGCGGCGCGTTCTGCAGGACAAACATGACTTGGAAGAGCGGCGCGTGGCTAAGGCTGCGCTCGGGCTGAAGCTCCTGGACCAACCGCTCGAAGGGGACGTCCTGATGCGCGTATGCATCGAGCGTCACGCCACGCACTTGCTGCAACAATTCCTTGAAATTAGCCTGGGGGGAAAGCCTGGTTCTCAGCGCGAGTGTATTGACGAAGAAACCTATCAGGTCCTCAATCTCCGCGCGACTGCGATTAGCGATTGGCGCGCCGACGACGATGTCCGTCTGGCGACTGTACCGGTACAGCAACGTCTGCCACGCCGCTAACAACGTCATGAACAGCGTAGCGCCCTGGGCGTTTGAAATCTCCCTGAGCTTCGCCACCAGTTCGCCTCGGAGCGCGAACGTCTGCCGCGCACCACGGTAACTTTGCTTTGCGGGGCGGGGCCGGTCGGTCGGCAGGTCGATTCCCGTCGGAGCATTTCCGAGTTGCGCTTTCCAGTAGGCCGCTTGCCTGTCCAGGGCCGCTCCCTGCAAGTTCTCGCGCTGCCACATAGCGAAGTCAACGTACTGGACCGGCAGTTCCGGCAGGGAAGTCTTTTCACCCGCGACCAGGCCGGCGTACAGTTTTTTTACCTCGCGCACCAGCACCCGGACTGACCAGCCGTCGCTGACGATGTGATGCATCGTCAAGAGAAGTACGTGTTCATCTTCTCTGAGGCGCAGGAGTCGCATCCGCAGCAGTGGCCCAACCGACAGATCGAACGGCACGTTGTTGAACTCGGCGGCCAGACCCCTGACCCTGGCTTCGCGCTCAGTCTCGGGCACATGGCTGAGATCGCTGGCCGGCAGTTCGAGCTGTCGCGCCGTTTCGATGACCTGCACCGGTCTTCCCTGCGTTGTCACATAATGCGTCCGCAGTACCTCGTGCCGCCGGACAACCTCGTTTATCGCGCGCTCGAGCGCTTGCGTATTCAAGCGCCCTTTCAAGCGCAGAGCAGTCGAAACGTTGTAAGCGCCGGTGGTGGATTCAAGCTGATGCAAGAGCCAGAGCCGCTCTTGCGCGAATGACAGGGGCAACTCCGCGTCGCGGGGGAAGGGCTTGACGCTCGGAAGTTCCGACCCCTCTCCAGCCCGTATAGCGGCCTCAACTTTCCCCGCCAGACCGATCAGGGTCGGTGCCTCAAACACGTTCCGCAAAGGCAATTCAATCTTGAAAACTTCCCTCAGTTGCGAGACCAGTCTCGTCGCCAGGAGTGAGTGCCCGCCGAGCTCGAAGAAGTTGTCGCGCAGCCTCACCCGCTCGACTCCTAACAGGCGAGCCCACACCGCGGCTACGGTCTCCTCTACCGGCGTGCGCTCACGCGCATCGTCCACGGCGTCGCTCTCGGGCGGGTCCTCAGGCAGCGCGCTTCGGTCGAGCTTGCCGCTTGGCGTGCGCGGCAAAGCATCGAGCGCGACGAAAGCCGACGGCACCATGTAGTCTGGCATTTGCTCTTTGAGATAGCGGCGCAGTTCGGCGGCGGATTGCGCCTTGTCGCTCTTGAAGTATGCTACCAGCCGCTTGTCGCCGTCGGCTGACTCGCGCGCGACCACGGCCGCCTCGCTCACAAAGGGGTGCGTGCCGAGCACGGCCTCGACCTCCTCCAACTCGATGCGAAAGCCGCGCACTTTCACCTGCCGGTCCCGGCGCCCGACGAATTCGACGGCTCCGCCGGCGCCGTATCGAGCTAAGTCTCCCGTCCTATAGAGACGGCTTCCCGGTTCGTCGCTGAAAGGGTCGGGAATGAATTTCGCCGCCGTCAATTCCGGACGGTGGAGGTACCCCCGCGCCAGGGCCTCACCACCGACGCACAATTCACCGACCACACCGACAGCAACCGACTGCAAATGAGCATCGAGGATGTAGACGCTCGTGTTGTCAATTGGATGTCCGATGGGAACGACTCGCCGAGTGCCGTCGCGTTCGCAGTCCCAGCACAATACGTCCACGGTAGTCTCGGTTGGCCCATACTGATTGTGTAGCTCGGCCTGAAGGGTCGAAAGGAAAAGGCTTTCCCCCGCGGGCCTTAGCACCTCGCCGCCGCAGAAAACGTGCTTCAGATGGCTGCAAGTAGCCGCCGCCGGCTCCTCCAGAAAGGCCCTTAGCGTTGAAGGGTTGAAGTGGGCGACGCTAACCCGCTCCCGCGCGATTAGGTCGGCGAGGTAGGCGCTGTCCTGTTCCCCGCGGGGCGGGCAAATCAGTAATCGCGCGCCCGCCAACAGCGGCGCAAAAATCTCCCATACTGAGATGTCGAAGCTCGGCGACGCTTTGTGCAGGAACTTGTCCTGATCGGTCAAGGGATAGAGGCGTTGTCTCCAGCGCAAGTGATTGCAGATGGCGCGATGAGAGACCATCACACCCTTGGGCCTTCCAGTGGTGCCGGAGGTGTAGATAATGTAGGCGGTGTTGTCGGGCAAAGCCGGAAGATCCGATCCAGCCTCGCCTTCCGTAGACCACTCGCCGTCATCGTCCAAACATAGAACCGTCGTTGCGCTAGCCGGCAGCGAACTCACGAAGGCTCGCTGCGTGAGCACCACGGGCGCTGCTGTGTCTTCGAGGATCAGACGGACACGCTCGCGTGGGTACCGCGGATCGATCGGGACGAAAGCGCCTCCGGCCTTCAAGGCGCCGAGCAATCCCTCGATCAACTCCGCGGAACGCTCGG
>Ga0190272_10001356_pt1 | contig 11774 bp, 11 predicted proteins | sample Popmic504T_FD_133746 | JGI IMG/M metagenome (GOLD analysis project Ga0190272, IMG submission 133746) | Populus adjacent soil microbial communities from riparian zone of Shoshone River, Wyoming, USA - 504 T | ecosystem: Environmental > Terrestrial > Soil > Riparian zone | place: USA: Wyoming...
CGGTCGTCGCTTCCGACGCCGTCGGAGCCGCGGCCGGGGGGCTGGTGCGCGACGGCCGCAACGGCTTCGTGGTCCCGGCCGGCGATCCCGGCGCGCTCGCGACCCGGCTGCGCGCCCTTGCCGCCGATGCGAAGCTGCGCGCCGAGCTGGGAGCGGCCGCCCGCGACGACGCCTCTGCCTATACGCCGACCGCATGGGCGGCGGGCATGGGTCGGGCACTGGCGGCCGCCGGTGTGGAATCCGGTGGCAGCGGGAGCGATTGCTAGCCTCACACGCTGCGGCGAGCAGGAACGTAACGGCGTGTCTGTGCCATACGTCCTGAATCTCCCCATGCCATGACGAGAAAGCTCCGACATCTGATCCTGCCCGCGATCCTCGTCGCGTTGGCGGTTCTCGTGCCCACCCAGGCAGCCACTGCGAGCGTGCTCGCGGTGGAGCAGGACTGCGCCGACAGCGACGTCTTCGAGCAGAAGCACTCGCGCCAGGACCTCCAGAAGACGCTGACGCAGGTCCAGGCGGATCTTGCCGAGTACGGCACCTGCAGGCAGATGATCAACGCCGCACTGGCCGCGATGGCGAAGGCCGACGCCGCCAAGAACTCGGGCGGCAGCGACGGGCCGGGAGCGACCGCGGCGGACCTCGACGGCGACGGTGTCGTCACCCCCGAGGAGAAGGCGGTCGCGGTCAAGAAGGCGCAGCAGAAGCGGAAGCAGCGCAATCAGGAGATCGCCGCGGTCAGCGACGAGCTCGTCCAGGACGAAACCGCGACGGCCGCCGGTGACGGCGACTCGGGCGGGACTTCGCTGCCGATGATCCTCGCGATCGTGGCACTGGTCTGCGCGGGCATCGGCGGCGGCGTCTGGTACACCGCCAAGCGCAACCCAGCCTTCGCAAACGCGCTTCGCCGTGTCTCGCCTCCTTTCGGCAACAGTTAGCCCCTCCTTCGTCAGCGCCGCGCTCGCGGCTGCGCTGCTCGGCGTCGCGTTGGGCGCTCGCGGCGATAGCGCGCTCGAGCGAACGGCCGTGGTCGAGCTGCTGCTGATCGCCGTCGGCTCCGCCCTGATCTGCGCCGCGATCGCCTTCGGCCGGCGGGGTCGCCTCGACGGCGGGGTGGCGCTCGGCGCCTTCGTCGCGCTCACCGCGATCGCCGCCCTCTCGGTCGGCTGGTCGATCGCGCCGGATCTCTCCTACACCGAGGCCGGACGGACGCTCGCCTATCTCGCGACCTTCGCCGGCGGGATCGCGCTCGCACGGCTCGCCCCCACCGGAGCGACCGCCGTGGCTCGTGGCGTCGTGCTCGCCGCCGTCGCGATCTGCGCCTACGGACTCGCGACCCGCGTGTGGCCGGCATCGTTCGAGGAGCTGGCCCTCTCTGGGCGCATCGGTCAGCCGTTCGACTACTGGAACGCGCTTGCCGGAGTCGCGGCCGTCGGCATCGTTCCCGCGCTCTGGCTCGGCGCCCGGCGCGCCGGCGCGCCGCTTGGCCGTGCGCTCGCGTTTCCCGCCACCGGCCTGCTGATCGCCACGTTGCTGATCGCCCAGTCGCGCGGCGCTCTCGTCGGCGCGGCGGTCGGCTGCGCGCTCTGGCTGGTGCTGACGCCGTTGCGCCTGCGCAGCCTCGCCGTCCTGATCGCGGCCGGCGCCGCGGCGGCCCCGGTCGTCGCATGGGCGGTGTCCAAGGATCCGTTCCGGGTCGGCCTCCAGCCGCTCTCGGCGCGCGAGGCGGTCGCCGGTGAGTTCGGGCTGATGCTCGTCGCGCTGGTCCTGGTGTTGCTGGCCGTGGGAATCTTGGTCGAGGTCATCGGCGTCCGTTTCCAACCGTCGCTGCGCGTGCGCTTCCGAGCAGGCGTGGCGGTGGCCGTAGTCGTCGCGCTCGTTCCACTCGCCCTGGCCACCTCCGCCGCGACCAGTGAGCGGGGCCTGAGCGGCGCCGTCTCCGACCGCGTCGATGAGCTGACCAGCGACAGCGCCGCCCCGCCGACGGGCGGTCGCCGGCTCGGGTCGGTGGCCTCCGAGCGGTTCGCGTACTGGCGCGAGGCATTCGACGCGTTCGGCGAGCGTCCGTTCGCCGGCCTCGGCGCCGGATCGTTCGAGCTCGCGCGGCTGGCGCACCGCGACGGCAGCGGCGTAGCTCGGCGCGCCCACGGCTTCGTGCCGCAGACGCTGAGCGACCTCGGCCTGCTCGGCGGACTGGCCGCCCTCCTGCTCTTGGTCGCGTGGCTCGTCGCCGCGGCGCGCGCGACCGGCCTCCAACCGCGGCGCTGGTGGCGGCCGATGGCGACGACACGCCCGCCCTGGACCAGCGAGCGCGCGGCACTCACGGCACTCGCCCTTGCCGCCGTGGTCTACGGCGTCCAGTCCGCGACCGACTGGACCTGGTTCGTTCCCGGCCTGACGGCGATCGCCCTCGTGGCCGCCGGGTTCGTGGCCGGGCGCGGTCCGCTGGCGCATGAGGTGCCGAGCGCCGACAAGTCTCATGAGCTGCGCCGCCGGCGCCCCACGCCCGCGCGGCTTGCCGCCTGTGCGGCGGTCGCGCTGATAGCGCTGATCTGCGGCTGGGCGCTCTGGCAGCCGGTGGCTGCCGACCGCGCACTAGCCCGCAGCTATGACCTGACCGCCGACGGTGAGCCGGTCGCGGCGCTGCGCGAGGCCGCGGACGCCCGCGATCTGAATCCCCACTCGGTCGAGCCGTTCTATGCCGCGGCGACCGCGCTGATGGCGATCGACCACCAGCGCCAGGCGGTCGCAAGCCTGCGCCGCGCGGCGGCCGAGCGTCCGCGCGACCCGGAGCCGTGGCTGCGGATCGCCACCCTGCAGCTCGATCGGCGCAACGCCCCGGCCGCGGCATTTGCCGCCGCCGGACAGGCGCTCCGCCGCGATCCCCACTCGGCGCAGGCCATCACGCTCTACGAGAACGCCAAGCGGCTGCTCGCCGAGCGGCGAGCGGCCGCGGCGACGGCGCGCGCGACCACCACCCCGTAGCGAGCAGCGGCCAGCGGCGTTATGCTCGCTCCGCCTAGCAGGGGTAATGCCGATGACGAGCGGAGCGTCACGGATGGAACGCGGGATCGCAGCGCCAGAACGGGATGCACTGTGTCATGCGCTGACGCGCGTGGTGTCCGAGCGCGGCTGGAGCGGCACGAGCCCCGACCGCGTCGCCCGCGAGGCCGGACTTGCGCCACAGGAGTTCTACGACCACTTCCGCAGCCTCGAGCACTGCTTCGTCGCGGTCTACGACCGGATGCTCGCCCGCGTGACGCGGACTGCCAAGCGCGCCATCGCGACACGCACGCCCACGCTCGGCAAAGGCGCCTGGCAGGAGCAGCTCGATGCGCTCTTCAGCGGCGTGCTGATGTTCTTCTCGCTCGAGCCGGCGCTCGCCCGAACCTGTCTCGTAGAGGGCCTGCTGGCCGGGCCCCTCGCGCGCGCCCGTCGCGACGATGCTCTCGAAGGGTTCACGAATTACGTCGAGGGGCTGCGCCTGACCCACGGCAAGCCGATGCCGCCGCTCGCCGCCGAGTTGATCGTCCTCGGAACCACCGAGTTGATCCACACACGGGTCGCGCGCGGTGAGGCCGAGCAACTGCCGGCGCTGCTGACCGAGCTGCGTCGCCTCTGGTTCATAACGGTCGAGCAGCAGACAGGCGAGCGCGAGCCCGCCGTCGCCGCGATCGCCTAGCCCCCGGCCAGGAGATACAGATACCTGTCGGTGTCTGGCTAAGCCGGCGCGTCGGTTCGGCTCCGAAAACCCCCAGAGCCACTTCCGAAGGGCTCTATATAGCTGTTCTGGCAGCCGGGAATCGGCTTTCCTGCCCGGACCAGAGAACATTCGCGTTCCTAGAAACTCGAAATTTATGGTTGCGTCGAGAGAACTGTGCGTCTATGGTGGTGACGTATGTGGGACCAGGCGAACATCAAGCTGACCGGCGGCCCTCACGGGATTCCGCGCCCCGTGGTGACCAAGATCCAGCGCGACCGATTGATGCGCGCAATGGCCAAGACGGTCGCCGAGTACGGCTACCAGGAGACCACCGTGCGGCGGCTGCTCGGACGCGCCGGACTCTCGCGCCGGACCTACTACGAGCTGTTCGAGGACAAGGAGGACTGCTTCCTCGCCGCCTACGACGAGGCGGTCCAGCACGCACTGGGCCTGACGGTCGAGGCCTATCAGCAGGGCGAGAAGCCCGAGGAGAAGATCGAGCAGAGCCTGCGCGCCTTCCTCCAGTTCTGCGCCGACGAACCCGACATCGCCCGGATGTGCATCGTCGAGGTACTGGCGGCTGGCCCCGCGGCACGCGCCCGGCGGGCGGACACGATGGAGCGTCTCGCCGGCCTGATGGAGGGCGCGCTCAATGAGCTGCGCGGCGACGAGCGCCTGTCGAAGCTGTCCGCACGCGGGCTGATCGGCGGAGTACACGAGCTGATCTACACGCCGATCGACCGCGGCGAGACCGAGCACCTGCCGGATCTCGCCGAGCAGATCGTCGCGAGCCAGATCGCGCCGCTGGTCCTGATGCAGACGTAGAACAGATGGTTCCGCTCTGCGAAGCGGAAAGCCAGATACAGAGGCGTACCATTTGAATACCCACGGGGTGTTCGGCGGCGTTAGACTATGGGCGTGGTTCGCCCCCTCTCGAAGAATCGCCATGGCCTCTAGGAAGGGTGCCCGAGCGGAAGGCGGCGGCACGCCGCGTCGCGCGAGCCGGCGCCGACCGGACCAGATCCCGGGCGGCCGTCACGGCCTCGCCCCGGAGCAGGTGGCCGAGTCGCAGCGCAGCCGGATCCTCGCCGCGATGACCGAGGCCGTCGGGCGCGACGGCTACCAGGCCGCGCGCGTCGCCGACGTGATCGCCCACGCCGGGGTCTCGCGCAAGACCTTCTACGAGCACTTCGAGGACAAGGAGCACTGCTTCATCGCCGCCTACCAGCAGGCGCTCGCACGGCTGCTGTCGGTGACGCTCGAGGCATTCGAGGCCCAGGACGAGTGGGTCGACCAGCTGCGCGCCGGCCTGACGGCCCTGCTCAACGCGCTCGCCTACGAGCCGGGCGTCGCACGGGTCTGCTTCGTCGAGGTGCTCGCGGCCGGCCCCCAGGCCGTCGCGACCCGCAACGACGCGATGCGTGGCTTCGCCTACGTCTACGACACCGGCCGCCTCGAGACCGACGGAGACCTACCGGGATTCACCGGCATCAGCATGGTCGGCGGCCTCAGCGAGATCCTCTACCGCGAGATCACCGCCGGAGCGGCGACCGAGCTGCCACAGCTCGTTCCCGAGCTGATGTACATGAGCGTGCTCCCATTCATCGGCGCCGACGCCGCCGCACGCGAGCTCGAGCGCGGCCGGCGACGCCAGAGCGGGTCCTAGGTCGTAGCGGTTCTTCGGGCTAGGAGCGGCGGTGTGGGCGCGGGACGCGCTGGCGGGCGGCCAGCTCGACCTGCTTGCGCTCGGTGACGTCGATGACGGTGTTGACCGTGCCGCGGCGGGCGCCGGCGTCGTCGATCAACGGCAGTGAGGTCATCTCCAGCCACACATGGCGGCCGTCGGGCTGCGTCAGGCGCCGATCGCAGCGCTCGGCATCCATGCAGTACTCGCCGCGAACCATCTGCGGAACGTCTTCGAGGAAGTCGCGCATCGGCCGTCCGACGACCTCGGAGGCCGGCAGGCCGAGCATCTCGGTCATCGCGCTGTTGACGTAGCTGGTGCTCCCCTGGCGGTCGGCAACCCATACGCCGACGCCGACGTGGTCCATCAGCCAGGCAGGCGGCGGTGTCCAGCCGGTGTCGTCGGAGGGCGGACCGTCGCTTCCGGCGCCCTCGTCGCCACCGGGGCCGTCACCGTCGGAGCTGGCGCTCCGTCCGGCGCGCCATCCGCTGAGTCGGGCGCCGATGCCGGAGGCGGCCCTCACGCCGACGCGGCGCAGCACGACCTCCTCGCGCAGCGAGTACTCGGGCTCGCTGGAGTCGCGCAGAGCGGCGATCACGGCGATCACGCGGCCGTCGTCGAGGACCGGTGCCAGCAGCGCGTGGGCACGCCGCATCCCAATCCCCGTGTCGACCGCCAGCTCACCGAGCCGTACCCGCCGAACGCGGGCCGGCGCGCCGCTGACAGCGACCTGGCCGGGCCAGCGGGAGCCGCCCTCGAGCGTCGGCTGTCCCATGAAGGCGCCGAGCGCGTAGCGCACGCGGCGATCGCGGTGGAAGGTCGCGGCGGGCTCGAGATGGCCGTCGTCCAGCACACGCCAGACGACACACGCGTCGCCGACCATGTCGGCGCCGGCACGGGCCGCACGGGCCAGGACGGCGTCCTCGGTACGGATGGTGGGCGGGACGGCCGTTCCAGCCGCCACCTGGGGCGCCTCCGCGGGGGACGACAGCGGGACGGCCCCTACGGCACGCGCCGACTCGACCAATCCACCTGCGCTCATCGGGTCTCCTTCCACGGCTGCCGGTTCGAAGCGGTTCGCCATCGATCCGGGGGCCAACAGTGAAGCCACCGTAAGCCTGGTGTTTTATGGCAGCAACCCCCCGGCTGGGGGGGATAGGCGGTCGTGAGACACGGTGCTGTTCACCGGAGCCGAAAACGTACCCCAGAAAGCCTCGCCGCCACAGAGAAAACTGGACTTTCCCGTCCATAAACTGTACGGTTTATAGGGATGGCTCCGAATCGGGAGAGGCTCGCGGAACACGCTGCTGCGTCCATCAGCCTCGATTCGCGGCTGCTCGAGAAGGTCGACGCGGCCTTCAGCGCCGCAGCCGAGCGGGCCGCGGAGACGTTCCGCACGAGCGATCCCGAGACGGATATCGGAGAGTCCTTCGAGGCCGCGCTACGGGCGGTGCTCGAAGCGGCGGCGGCCAACCCCGACCTGACACGGCTCTGCCTACTCGAAGCGCCCGGGCTCGGGGCGAAGGCACTCGAGCGCAAGGACGCGGGGTTGCAGCGCTTCGTCGATCTGCTCGACCGCGAGCTCGCTCGCCGGCGTGGGGGCCAGGCGCCGCCGCTGGTCTCCGAGATGGTCGTCGGCGGGATCTACGAGGTCGTCCAGCGCACCGTGCGGCTGGGCGATACCGCCGCGCTCCCAAGCCTTGCCGACCAGCTGCGCCAGCTATGGCTGCCGGCGCTCCGCGGCCACTGAGCGGCCAGGTACCGGCAGCCGTTCTGTCGTAGGCCTTCTGGCGCAGGCCAGCCGGCGCTTGCCCGGCTACAGGTCGTTTCCTAGAGTGGTCTGACCAATCGTGGTCGCATCGTTGCTCGATACCCGCAAGGCGCCGCCCTCGACCACACCCTGGGGCGAAGCCGGCAAGCTGCGTCAGAGGCAGCTGCGCCCAGGTCCGGGAAACGTCCCCTCAGACGTCGCGCGCAACCAGCGCGAGCGGTTATACGGAGCAACGGTGGCGACGGTCGCCGAGCATGGCTACGAGAGCACACGGGTCGCCGACATCCTGCGGGTCGCGGGGGTCTCGCGCAGCGCGTTCTACCGTCACTTCGACAACAAGCTCGAGTGCTTTCTAGCGACACTCGACGCGCTCGCCGGACTAGCGGCAACGCCGATGGCCGCCAACTACGGGGATGACGACAGCCGACCCTGGCACGCCCGCGTGGAGTCGGTGTTCGCGGCGCTCGTCCAGCTGCTCCTCGCCCAGCCGGCGGCCGCGCGCGTCTGGCTGGTCGAGATCTACGCCGCGGGCCCCGAGGCCGTCGATCGGATGGAGCGTCTCTCCGACCGGCTGGAGGTCTTCGCGGTCGACGCGATCGGCGAGACGCCCGATCGCCCAGGCCTGCCCGCGGAGGCCGTCCGCGCCGTGCTCGGCGGACTGCGCCAGATCGTCCACAGCCGGCTCCGCGACGGCCGCGAGCAGGAGCTGCCCGAGATCGTGCCCGACCTGGCCGAGTGGGCGCTCAGCTACGGAGCGCCGCCCGAGCGGCTGCGCAAGCCACGCAAGCCGCCGCTGCTGCCTGCGCCGACCCCCGACTCGAACGAGCAGCGCCGCAGGATCGTCGATGCGGTCATCGACCTCGTCGTGGAGCATGGCTATCAGGAGATGACGATCACCGAGATCAGCCAGCGCGCCTCGGTCTCGCTGACGACGTTCTACAACCACTTCGACAGCAAGCAGGCCGCGTTCCTCGCGGCCGTCGACGAGACCGAGCGCCAGGTCGTCGAGGTCACGCTACCCGTGTACCGCCGCGCGCCGGACTGGCGGCACGCCGTTCGCGACGTCGTCCACGCCTTCTTCGCCTTCAACGCCACCAACCCGGCGATGTCCCGGCTCGGGGGCCTGCAGGTCTTCTCGGGAGGGGCCCCGGGGCTCGACCGCCACGAGGCCGCCACCACGCGCTTCGGCTCGGTGCTGCTCGCCGGTTACCGCGAGCGGCCCGACGTGAGCCCGATCGTCGGCGAGGCGATCGGCGGAGCCCTCGCCGCGCTGGTCTACCAGCAGATCCGCCGACGCGGCCCGGAGCGCCTCTACGAGCTCGCGGGGGTCGCCACCTACCTCGCGCTGACGCCCTTCGTCGGCGCCGAGGCGGCATGCGAGCTGGCGAACGAGGGGTGGCGACCGGAGTCCTAGCGAGCGGTCAGCGCGTCGCGACGGCGAACAGCGTGCCGTGCGAGCGGCGGATCGGTCCGGGGTCGAAGCCGAGATCGTCGAGCAGCCCGCGCAGCGACCGGCGGGTCAGGAAGCGCAGGTGCGGCGAAAGCGGCGGGAAGCGACGCTCGAACCCGCGTGCGAAGACGTCGAGGCCGGTCAATCGAGAGTGCGCCGGCGTCGAGACCGCGAGCCGGCCGCCCGGGCGTAAGACGCGTCGCGCCTCCGACAGCAGCAGTTGGACGTCGCGGACGTGCTCGATCGTCTCCGCGCAGAGGACGAGATCGAAGGCGTTGTCCGGCAGCGGCAGCGCAGCATCCGGAGCGAGCCCGATGGCGCGGGCGGACGGGAGCCGCCGGGCCGCGCGCTGGAGCGCCACGTCGGAGACGTCGGCGAGCGTCAACTCGCCGGCGTCGAGCAGCGCTGCGAGGCGCCCGTCGCCGCAACCGAGATCGAGCGCGGCGGCGGCCGGGCCGAGGCCCTCGACGAACTCCACCAGCCGCGGCGGCGGCGGACCGGGCTCCTCGGGCACGAGCCGCCAGAGGTCGTCGTCGTAGGGGCTGGCCACGGCGGAGACGCTAGCGGCGCGCGATCAACATCAGGGTGTGGCCGAAGCGCGCGGCGCGCGGGCGTTCGCCGATGCCGTCGTCGAGCCGCCAAAGCGTCCGCTGCAGCGCCGGCGGCAGCCGGCGCCAGCCGTAGGTGACGGCCACGACCTCCGGGGCGAGACCGGCCGCGCGCGACTCGCGCTCGAGCCGCCCGGCGGTGAGCGGGATGTCGTCGGGGGTGCCGTGGACCGTGACGCCCAAGCCGACCCGGTTGGCCAGCGCCAGACCGGCGCCGACGGGATGCAGCGCGCCGGGCTCCATCGCGACCAGCAGACCCCCTGGCCTCAGCAGGCGCGCGGCCTCGGTGAAGACCGGGGCGAGCGACCCCTGAAAGACGATGTGGTGAAGGACATAGCGGTAGAGGACGACGTCGAACGAGCCGTTCTCGAGCCGGTCGAGCTCGCCGGCGCGGCCGGCGAAGCCCTCGTCGAGCTCGCCGCTCTCGACCAGCATGCGCGGCCACTCGTCGTCCAGCTCGACGCCGGTCATCCGCCAGTCCGGCGCCGGAAAGAGATGGCGCCCCGGGTCGCGGCCGCAGCCGACGGCGAGCACGTCCCCACCCGCGCCGAGATCGAGCCGGGCGCCCAGCAGCTTGCGCTCGCGCTCGCGCAACCGCCCGTAGTGGACGCCGAGCGTGGCCGGGTCGGACAGCCGGTCGAGCAGGTTGTCCGGGGTGTAGTCCTCGCTCACGCCCGCGAGGTCTACCAGGCGCCGTGCGAGCGGAAGACAGCGGGGATCGTCTTCAGCAGGATCGTGAAGTCGAGGAACACCGACCAGCGCTCGAGATAGAGGAAGTCGAGTCGCACCAGCTCGTCGAAGTCGAGCTCGGAGCGGCCGGAGACCTGCCACAGCCCGGTCATGCCCGGCAGCACGAGGTAGCGCTTGCGGTGCCACTCCTCGAGCAGTTCGTAGTCGCGCTGCGGCAGCGGTCGCGGCCCGACGAGCGACATCTGGCCGCGCAGGACGTTGAGCAGCTGCGGCAGCTCGTCGAGCGACCAGCGCCGCAGCAGCGCGCCGACGCGCGTGACACGTGGATCCTCACGGATCTTGAAGATCGCGCCGCCGGCCTCGTTGCGGTGCTCGAGATCGTCCTGGCGCCGCTCGGCGCCGTCCTCCATCGTGCGGAACTTCAAGCAGGCGAACGGCCGGCCGCCGATACCCGGCCGGTGCGAGCGGAACAGCACGGGGCCGCGCGAGTCGAGCTTGACCGCGAGCGCGATCAGCAGCAGCAGCGGCGACAGCAGCGTGAGCAGCAGCAACGATCCGACGAGGTCGAACGCCCGCTTGAGGATGAAGTCGGCACCCTCGAAGACCGGCGGCTTGAGCTCGAACAGCGGCAGCGACTGTCCCGGGACGAACTCGACGCGATCCATCAGGATCTCCATCGTCGACGGGGCGACGCGGACCCGCTTGCCGTGCTCGTGGCAGCGGTCGACCAGCTCGACGGCCTGGTCCTGCGGGAACGCCGGGTCGGCGATCAGCACCTCGTCGACGACGTCGAAGTTGCGCTCCAGTCCCTCGAGCGTGCCGAAGTCGCGCAGCTTGCCGTCGCCGGCGCGCGGAGTCAGCGAGACGAAGCCGAACGGCTCGACCTCGGAGCTGTCGCGCAGCGCATGCGCGACGGCGTCGATGTGGCTGCCCGAGCCCACGAGCACCGCGCGGCGCCGGTAGCCGGCGGCGCGCAGCACCGCTCCGCTGATCCGCTCGAACGTCCAGCGGAAGGCCGACACGTAGACCAGCGCGAAGAACAGCGTCCCGTAGAAGATGTAGAACGACGAGAACTGGTGGCCCTCGATCACCGCGTAGAGCAGGACGATCAGCGTCACCTGGAAGAGCCCTGAGATGACCGTCGCGGAGCCGGGCCGCTGGCCACGGTCGCGGTAGAGGCCGGAGCGGGCGAACAGCAGCAGCATCACGAGGCAGGCGAGCGGCGCGTACTCCTGCGCCTGATCGAAGGTGCCACCGAGGATCCCGGGCGCCCTGACCGCCGCCTTGATCGCCAGCGCGGTCCAGATCGCCAGGAACATCCCGGCGACGTCGAGCGCCGCCAGCGTGAGCACACGGCCACCGCGGCGCAGCGCATCGAAGCGCAGCACGCCCTTCAACAACGGCACGCTGCCGGCGCGCACGTCACGCACGGGAAGATCGGCCGGCGCCGCCGGCGGCTCCAGCTCCCTCAGCTCTCTCGCCAGGCCATCGCCCATCAGCTGCAGCTCGCCTCCGATAGCTCTCATTCGCGCGTTGCGCACGTAAGAGCAAACAGGTCAACCAACGGAATGTAGCGAAGGAGGGGGGCGAATACCGCCTGAAACACCCCTCTACGCCCGACCAGACAGCGAAGTGGGAGGGCGAACGAGATGCAGCGCAGCGACATAGAGGGACTGATCGAGGAGTTCGGGGCGCTGATGCTGGCGACCGCCCGGCGCTGGTCGGCGAGCGACCAGGACGCCGAGGACGCCTTCCAGCGCGCCGTCGAGAAGGCCCTGCGCAACAGCCCGGACGGCAGTCGCGACGAGGTCCGCGCCTGGCTGCGCACGACGGTCAAGAACGAGGCGCTCGCGATCGTCCGCCAGCGCCGC
>Ga0190272_10001357_pt1 | contig 11767 bp, 12 predicted proteins | sample Popmic504T_FD_133746 | JGI IMG/M metagenome (GOLD analysis project Ga0190272, IMG submission 133746) | Populus adjacent soil microbial communities from riparian zone of Shoshone River, Wyoming, USA - 504 T | ecosystem: Environmental > Terrestrial > Soil > Riparian zone | place: USA: Wyoming...
CCCAGTTAAATGCTTCAACGTATGATTTTGATCATGCAGCATATCCGGGAATGGCGCTGCCAAACGGTCACCAGATCGGATTCATGGCAGAAGATGTTCAGCGGGTGTTACCGGGTCTTATCAAACATGCCCCGATCCCTGCAGGATCAGAGCGTGATACAAGAGGTAAGGTTACCTATAAGACGATCCCTGATATCAAAACCGTTAACTACATCGGACTGATCCCTGTACTTGCTGAAGCTATTAAGGAGCAAAAGCAGATCGTAGATCAGAAAGACCTGATCATTGCAGAACAGAATGAAAAAATTGCACAGCTCGAAACTAAATTCAACCAGCTGGCCGGCCTGCTAGAGCAAAACGGCAAGATCACACCTGCTCAGAAACAGGAGCTAGTTAAAACTTCCGACAATGCACGCCTTCTGCAGAACAGGCCAAATCCAGCCAACGGAACTTCTGTGATCAGCTTTTATATCCCATCCAATACAGGTAATGCAAGTTTAAGAATAAATGGTGCTGATGGAGTTGTATTGAAATCCATTCCGATTGCACAACGCGGAAACGGACAAGTGACTGTAAATGCATCAGAATTCGCGGCCGGCAATTACAGCTATTCCCTGCTTATCGACGGCAAGGTTGCGGAAACCAAAGGTATGATGATTACAAAATAATTCAGGTTTATCTCTTTGAAAGGCTGTCTCCCAAAGAGGCAGCCTTTTTTTCTACACATTTTTTAATGAAGCAGGATTTACCTGTGATGAATTTTTGCTGAACAGGAAAACCTTTTTTTGTTCCAATTGATTTTATCTGTTAGATTTGAACTCATAAAAATTTATTAAAAATGAAAATTATCAATAGAATAGCATTTGCATTTGTAATTGTATTGCTTGCAGCCGGCATATCATCTGCACAGGATAAAAAATCAACTGAAAAAGCAGCTCCGAAAAAGGAGAAGAAGGTGTTCGCATACAAAGTCTGCAATCCACCTGTTGATGTCGACAATACACATGAAATTTCAGTTGCTGATGCTATAAAGTGGGCAGAGTCGCAGCCGCTTGAAGTGTTGTGTGACGGCAAAACCACCATTGAGCTGTACCAGTTCCAGATCCAGCTGATCACAATGGATCCGCTTTCAACAGTTGATTACGGGATCGGTGAAGGTGGAGTTCCTTTGCTGGCATTAAATGCTTTGAAGAAAGCCAAAGCCGGTGATACAGTATTTCTTAAAAATGTAACATTCAAGGAGCGGAGCAGCAGGGAGATCCTTAACGCACCCAATATCGTTTTCAAACTTAAATAGTCCGACGGTCGGCGATTTCGCTGAGCAGCAGAATCATGGTTTTTTCAAGGTTTGAGATTGCAAGTGGCATGTTCCATGCGTCGCGGTTCCTTTTTTCAATATAGTTTGATACAGCCCGGAGTTGAATGCAGGGAATTTTTTCTAAAAGGCATACATAAAAAAACGAAGCTCCTTCCATCGATTCCAGGTCAGGATGAAAGTGTTCCTTCACTGACCTTATTGATGAATCTTTTCCATGAACGGTATTCACAGTTACGGATGATGCAGCAGGCAACCCTTTGAGCGTGAGAAGCGAATGTGATTCCTGGTTGATCAGCTTCCCATTCTGAAAAGGGAAAAGGTCATTCTCCATCAGGCCCAGGCTAGCGGCTGGTATAAAAAGATCATCGTCCTCTGCACCGAAATCGCCGAAACAATCGGAAACCACATGGAAGACGGTGCCGGATTCAGTTTCTTTTTTAAAACATCCTGCTATGCCGGCATTGATGGCCAGGTCGAATTTAGTATGGATGAGCTGCTTTTGCAGATGATATACTGTGTTTACCATTCCTGCACCGGTTACTAGTACAGTAATGTCCAGGTTCCTGAACGAATACGGAAAGCTGAATGAAATAACCCCGGATACGGGCTCAATTAAACTCCCGGGGTTGAACTCATTAAGAGTGGCGCAAACAATGAGGATTTTCATTTGTAATAATTGGTACATCAAATGAAAGATTAAAAGGCCATAATTGCAAGTTCATGGCTGTCTTAAAAAAAATGTAGATTTGTCCTGGTAAATATCAAACAACAGAATATGATTTTTGTAACAAGGAAAGAGCATTTCAATGCTGCGCACAAGCTTTTTAATCCTGCATGGAATGATGAAAAGAATCTTGAAATTTTCGGCAAATGTTCAAATCCCAACTGGCACGGACACAACTATGATCTCTTTGTTACGATAAAAGGTGAGCCTGACCCGGATACGGGATTTGTTTTTGATCTGAAAAAGATGAGCATCATCATTAAAGAACAGGTTGTAAATAAAATGGATCATAAAAATGTAAACCTGGATGTTGATTTTATGAAAGGAAAATTTGCAAGCACTGAAATGATAGCAATTGCGATCTGGGAACAGCTTGCGCCGCACCTTGATACGGTTAACTGCAAGCTTCATTGTGTAAAGCTGATGGAAACCGAAAGGAATTTCGTTGAATATTTCGGCCCTGGAAAATAAAATGATTCCTGCATTTATAGCACAGTTATCGTATGAAAAAGACAAAAAAACAGGTTTCTGAAAATGAGTTCGGCTACTTAAAGAATGATCATTATAATCCGGCGATCGTTAAAAGCATTTCCGGAAAATACAAAACGATCATCGGCGAACTCGGGGAAAATCCATCCCGTGAAGGGCTGCTTAAAACCCCTGAGCGTGTAGCTAAAGCGCTCCAGTTCCTTACCCACGGCTATGACCTGGATCCAAAGCAAATTCTGAATTCTGCAAAATTCAGGGAAGATTACAAGCAGATGGTGATCGTAAAGGATATTGAAATTTATTCATTGTGCGAACATCACATGCTTCCGTTTTTCGGGAAAGCTCATGTTGCTTACATTCCCAACAATTATATCGTCGGGCTCAGCAAAATTCCGCGTGTGGTTGATGCATTTGCCAGGAGGCTGCAAGTGCAGGAGCGGCTTACAACTGAGATCCGCGACTGCATTCATGAAACGCTGAAGCCGCTCGGAGTTGCAGTGGTTATCGAAGCAAAGCACCTCTGTATGCAGATGCGAGGGATACAAAAACAGAATTCCGTTACGACGACTTCCGCATTCACCGGTGAATTTGAAAATGATCCTACCCGGAAAGAATTTATCAGCCTTATTTCCAGCAAGCTCAGCTGAACCGCTTTTTTCTTAACGGGTGCAAACCGCAGTCAGCTGGTCACTATCTGCCGAATAATTCAGTTCCAGCTTGTCGTTGGAGTAAAACCCGGTGCCGATTACTTCAACGGCAGTTATTGTCTGGTTGGGAATGGTGATGGAAACATCAGCCACGAGCCAGATCGCCTGGGTGCTGTTGCCAAGCTGGTTGAAATTCTGAACCAGCAAAGTATCTGAAGAGCCTGATTTGATGATGTTGATGGTAAAAGTTGAAGATGGCTGTCCGGCAGGAGTTTCCTTGCATGTCCAGGATCCCACGTATTTATCTCTTTCTTCAGACCCGGGTCCTGTTGAATCGTCCTTTGCGCATGAAGCAACCAGCAGCATAATAAATACAAGACTGATTGCGTGGTAATTCGAAATTATTTTTTTTATCATTTTTTTATCTGGTGAATAAAAATCAAACGGAAGAAACCGAAGGTAATTTTAATTTAGAAATTATTTAAGCCTGTCCCTGATATCCAGCCTGTGCCTGCGTGCCGTATCCAGGGCAATATCATACCCTGCATCCATGTGCCTGATCACACCCATTGCCGGATCGTTGTGCAGAACTCTTTTGAGTCGTTTTTCAGCATCAGCCGTGCCATCGGCAACGATGACCATGCCGGCATGGATTGAATAGCCGATACCTACCCCGCCGCCATGATGAAGCGATACCCAGCTTGCACCGCCGGCTGTATTGATCAGTGCATTTAAAACAGGCCAGTCGGCAACAGCATCCGAACCGTCTTTCATGGCCTCTGTTTCCCTGTTTGGCGAAGCCACTGATCCTGTATCCAGGTGGTCCCGGCCAATGACTATAGGTGCTTTTACTACACCGTCTTTCACCATTTTGTTGAATGCAAGTCCTGCCTTTTCGCGCTCTCCCTGGCCGAGCCAGCAGATACGTGCAGGCAGCCCCTGGAATGCGATCCGTTCCTGCGCCATCTTAATCCACCTTGCAAGACCTTTATTTTCCGGGAAAAGTTCCAATATCATTTTGTCGGTGGCAAGTATGTCGGCAGGATCACCCGACAAAGCCGCCCACCGGAAAGGACCCTTGCCTTCGCAGAATAACGGACGGATATACGCAGGAACAAATCCGGGGAAATCAAAGGCATTCCGCAACCCCGTTTCCAAAGCCTGCCCGCGTATATTGTTACCGTAATCGAAAGTTACCGCACCTTTTTTCTGCAGGTCGAGCATCAGCTGCACATGCCTGACCATTGTTTCTTTTGACCGTTTGATATATTCATCCGGATTGCTTTCACGTAGAACACGTGCTTCCTCCACACTCATTTTATCGGGAAAATAACCAACGAGTGCATCATGCGCCGATGTCTGGTCGGTGAGCGTGTCGGGTATGATATTTCTTTCCAATAGCCGCTTTAACAGGTCCACGGCATTTCCGATATACGCAACTGAAACGGCTTCACCATTTTTTTTGGCTGCTACTGCTTTATCGATGGCTTCATCAAGGTCGCTGTACATAAAATCCAGGTAACGTGTCTGGATCCGTTTCTCTGCGCGCCATGCTTCCATTTCTGCTGCCAGGCATGTACCTTCATTCATGGTGATGGCAAGTGGCTGTGCACCTCCCATGCCTCCGAGGCCTGCTGTAACATTCAGCGTGTTGCGCAACGATCCTCCGAAATGCTGTCTTGCCACCTCGCCATAGGTTTCATAAGTGCCCTGTACAATTCCCTGCGATCCGATATAGATCCATGAGCCGGCCGTCATCTGCCCGTACATCATCAGTCCTTTAGCCTCCAGCTCCCTGAAATGCTCCCATGTGGCCCAGTGCGGTACGAGCTGTGAATTGGAAATGATCACGCGAGGCGCATCCTTGTGGGTTGGGAGTATTGCTACCGGTTTGCCCGATTGAATAACAAGTGTTTCATCATTCTCAAGGTCCTTCAGAGCTTTTACAATTAGATGGAATGATTCCACGTTCCGCGCAGCCTTGCCGGTTCCGCCATATACGATTAGGTCTTCAGGACGCTCGGCAACATCTGGGTCAAGATTGTTATGAAGCATGCGGAGCGCAGCTTCCTGCACCCATCCCTTGCAGCTGATAACAGTGCCTGTAGGGGTTTTTATTTTGGAAAGGTCAAGTTTTTGAGTGGTGGTAATCATAAAGAAGAAGTATTAAGTTGCATGGTTGACCGTAGCTTCTGTGGTTTGTGTTCGATTCAAATTTTTATCAACAACGCTTTATTTATTTTCCCTGTTGCCATCTTTACTTTTGTCAGGCTGTTTTTTAAAGCCATACGGACAGTGCCTGCAATTGCTCTGGCAGCAGTAACCGCGTTTGAGGTGATATGCTTCCGTAAAGACAATAAACCCTTCTTCGCTCATATAATAATCCTCCTTGTCAAACTTGTCCGTAAAGGCCATCATGCAAATTTCGTTATTTTTAACAAATTAAACGTGTTTAAATTGAAGTTGATGAATGACCATTCCTGGACCATTACCGGAGCTTGATATGCCTTCGACTGTTATTGTATTGGATGACCCGCTTTTCGAAAGGAAAATGGTAAAGGTCTCTGTTGTCATTCATAAAAAAGGCCCTATAGCCCTGAGGGGTAACAAATGGCACAAATTGAAATATAACCTTGTGGAAACACGCAGGCAGGGGGAGGAGCGCCTGCTTACATTTGGGGGCGCATTTTCCAACCATATTGCAGCCGTGGCTCAAGCTGCAGCACTCCACGGATTCAAAAGCACAGGTATTATCCGGGGCGAGGTAACCAATCCGTTGAACAAAACTTTGAGAGAAGCAATGGAAAATGGTATGAAGATCATTTACGAGAGCCGGGATAATTACAGGCTGAAAAATACGCCTGAATACCTTGAAAATCTGAGGAAGGAGCAAGGTTCGTTTTATATGATCCCTGAAGGAGGATCTAATTTATTTGCCCTGAAAGGATGCAGGGAATGGATTGAAGAGGTGAACATTTCTTATGATTATATCTGTTGTGCCTGCGGTACAGGTGCTACGCTTGCCGGTTTGATTACTGGCATGCCGCCAGGTTGTGAAGCCACCGGCATCAGTGTATTGAAAGGTGCGGAATTCATTAATGCAGAGATATCAAGCCTGCTGGACCAGGTAGGCTGCACGCTACGCCAATGGAAAATCATTCACGATTATCATTCCGGGGGGTATGCAAAATCAAATCAGGAACTGGAAAATTTTATTTATGATTTTATTGAAAAGCATAAAATCCAGGTTGAGCCCGTTTATACGGGCAAAATGTTTTACGGTCTGAATGACCTTATTTCCAAAGATTATTACCGGCCGGGCAGCCATATACTTGCATTTCATACAGGGGGTTTGCAATACCTGGAATAAACAGATTATGATTATTTCTGAGGAAATGAAAAATATAACGGTGTAATAATCCGGGCAGAGATCCGTTTTGCCTTATGAACAAGCAATTGTTTAAAAGTGTATTCCACTATTCAAACGGACAAGCCCTATGCAAGTAATTTTACCCATTGTTTTAAATCATAAGAGAAATACCTGCGAATGGGACTATTACTTCAAATCAATCAAACTGCCGGAACTGTAGCTGATACAGTTAACCAGGCCATTTCAGCCATCAGCACACCGGCAGCGGCACCAACAGAGCTCACATTGTGGGAGCTTATCGTCAAAGGAGGACCCGTGATGATTCCTATCGGGTTGCTGAGCATGATCGCGATTTACATTTTCATTGAAAGGTACCTGGCCATTAAGAAGGCATCCAAGATGGATAATAATTTCATGAACAACATCCGTGATTTCATGCATCATGGCAATGTGGATGCTGCAAAAGCCCTCTGTAAGAATACCGACAGCCCGATTGCCAGGTTGGTGGAAAAGGGGATCTCACGTATAGGCAAGCCAATCAGGGACATTGAGGTTGCCATTGAAAATACCGGCAAGCTTGAGGTTCACAAACTCGAAAAGCATCTGGGCATCCTGGGTATTATCGCAGGTATCGCACCCATGTTCGGCTTCGTGGGGACCATTATCGGCGTTATCAAGATCTTTTACAACATCTCACTTGCCGACAACATCAGCATCGGGCTGATCGCAGGAGGATTGTATGAAAAAATGATCACCAGCGCATCAGGACTTATTATTGGTATATTTGCATATGTAGGCTATCATTATCTTGCGATTATGACAGACAAGGTGATATTCAAGATAGAAAGCAATGCAGTTGAATTTATTGATTTATTAGAGGAACCCACTTCATGAACCTTCGCAGGAGGCACCGTGTAGCACCTGAAGTAGCCACAGCTTCACTTAACGACATCATGTTTTTCCTGATGTTGTTTTTCCTGATCACTTCTACATTGGTGAATCCTAATGTGATCAAGCTTCTGTTGCCGAAAGCTTCTGCGAATAAAACGCTCAACAAGCAACCGCTTACTATTTCAGTTACCAAGGATTTCCAGTATTTTATAAATAATAAGCCTGTTGCTGTTGAAGATCTTTCCGCCGAGCTTGCTTTGGCCATACAGGGAACCAGCGAGCCAACTGCCGTGCTCAGGGTCGACCGCGGAATCACTGTGCAGGAACTGGTAAACCTTCTTGAGATAGGCAGCCGCCTGCATATCAAGATGATCCTGGCAACGGATGCTTCATCCAAATAAATAAAATAAATAATTGTCATGGACGCAGCAGTGGAAAGAAATAACAAGGTAAAGGCGCTTGCCGGCACCATTGCTTTCCATACGGTGATCCTGCTGATTTTTATCTTCGTCGTATTTAAAAATCCTGATCCGCCAATGTTTGCAGATACAGCCGGAGTGGAGGTTAATTTTGGATTGTCGGATGAAGGGATGGGTGATGTCCAGCCGGAACCTGCATCATCGCAGGCATCCCAGCCAAAGCCCGTTGCACAGGAAGCTAAATCACAGCAGCAGGATATATCAAAAGAAGAAAAGCTTGTTACGCAGGAGGATGAAGAATCGGAACCCATTCCATCCAGCGAAAAGCCGAAAAAAGAAAAAAAGCCTGAAAAAAAGATCACACCCGTGCCTGTTGTGAAGGAAGTTCCCAAGCCGGAAAAAAAAGAAGTGAAAGAGATGAAGGAAGTAAAAAAAGAACCCGTTGTGAATGCAAATGCATTGTATAAAGGGAAAACCAAATCGGGCAATGAAGGTGAAACCGGGAAACCGGGGGACCAGGGAATAAAGGAAGGTTCACTGTATTCAAAAACACACGGAGACAAAAGCGGCACAGGAACACAAGGCACGGGCGACGGCTTTGATGGCCCGGGAGGGCCCGGAGGAAAGGGCATGTCGTATAGCCTTGCAGGCCGCAAACTTTTCCAGGCACCTAAGATCACTGACAATTCGCAGGAAACAGGCAAGGTGGTGGTTGATATAACGGTTGACAAATACGGCAACGTGACCAATGCAAATCCCGGAGGAAGGGGATCAACAACATCCAGCGCAAATCTTTACCGTAAAGCAAAGGAAGCCGCACTGAAAGCCAAATTCAATCCCAGTCCGGAAGGCGTGGAAGAGCAAAGGGGAACCATCACCTTTGTCTTCATCGTTCAATGACCTGGAAACAGACCCTGGATTATCTTTATTCAGCGCTTCCCATGTATCACCGCGTGGGTGCTGCAGCATACAAGGCATCACTGGATAACACTTACGCTATATGCAAACTGCTCGGCAACCCCGAGCATGATTTTAAATCGGTCCATGTGGCCGGTACCAACGGCAAAGGATCCACATCACATTCACTTGCAGCCATACTCCAGGAAGCAGGGTATAAAACAGGCCTGTTTACTTCACCCCATCTGCATGATTTCAGGGAGCGGATCCGCATCAACGGCAGAATGATCAGCAGGAATTATGTTTCGCGATTCACTGAAAAAAACAGGAAGGCATTTGAGAAGATAAAGCCCTCGTTTTTTGAAATGACAGCAGGACTTGCTTTCGATTATTTCCGGAAAAAAAAAGTTGATATCGCCGTGATCGAAACCGGGCTAGGTGGGAGGCTGGATTCTACTAACGTGATTACACCTGTGTTGAGCATCATAACCAACATCGGATGGGACCATATGAACCTGCTTGGAAATTCCCTTGAGAAAATTGCTGCCGAAAAAGCCGGCATTATCAAGCCCGGGGTTCCGGTAATTATTGGTGAAACCGGTAACAGCACAAAAAAAATATTCATGGATAAAGCAGATTCCATGAAGGCAGATATTTATTTTGCCGACCAGGTATTCAAAACCAGGGTTGTTGAATCCGGGAACAACAGACTTATACTTGACATTTATAAAAAAGGAAAAGCACTCTATCCGGCACTGGAGCTTGATCTTCCGGGGATTTACCAGGAAAAAAATATCAAAAGCATTGTGCTTGCAGCCGAGTTACTTGAAAAGGGAGGCTACAGGTTAAATAATGGGAACATTCGCAGGGCATTAAAGAAAGTGACATCAGCAACCGGTTTCAAAGGACGGTGGCAGGTGCTTTCAAAAAAACCGCTCACGATCTGCGACGCTGCACATAATTCCGATGGGTTCAAAGAGATCCTGAAACAACTGGAAGGTATGCGTTACGGAAAGCTTCATTGGGTGCTCGGAGTAGTAAATGACAAGGATATTGATCCCATTCTGAGCCTGTTGCCGCCCACTGCAGCATATTATTTCTGCCAGGCAGATATCCCACGAGCACTGGATGCGGAAGTTTTAATGGAGAAGGCAGCACAGCATGGACTAAATGGAATTGTGATCCGAAAAGTTAGCAGGGCACTAAGTGCTGCAAAAAAGCAGGCACGCATGAATGACCTTGTATTGGTTGGAGGAAGCATTTTCGTGGTTGGCGAGATCTGCGCGTAAAAGGCTCAATTCTGCGGAGCAGTTAATGTGCCCTTCATGTGAAAGGTCATACATTGTAAAAAAAAACTATTTTTGGTCGTTTAAACACCAGCATGTGATTTCAAAATTCAAGGTACTTTTTTACCTTTTTCTAGCTACGGCAACAAGTTTCGTATGTGAAGCCAGCCATCCACCCGGCTCAACTGAGCGTTTGGCTGCCACGGCATTCCTGGCCTCTCCCCAGTTTCTCGACCCGGTTAAATGGAGCTTTTCAGTCGAACAGCAGAATGAGCAGGAAGCCACTCTTATATTCAGGGCCCGGCTTGAGAAAAAGTTCCATATCTATTCCCAGTTTTTAACCGGCGATGGACCCGTTGCCACAACTTTTATGTTCGATAAGAGTGATAATTACGAACTGGTTGGAAAAGTGACAGAGGAAAATGTAGTTGAGGAGTTTGACCCGGTGTGGGAAATGAAAATCGGTTATTTCAACGACCCTGCCGTATTCAGGCAAAAGATCAGGATAAAAGCAAAAGGTCCGCTAACGGTTAAAGGCATTCTGAATTACATGGCATGCGACGATAAGCAGTGCCTGCCTCCTACGGATGTTGACTTTTCGTTTGCCGTCAATAAAAATTCAAAAGACGCTTCACCTAAATCAGAAAATCCTCCACCTGTTGCAGAAACGCTTTCGGTATTAACACCTATAGATACTCCTATAATTAATGAATCGGTGATTTCTGCCGGCGATACATCATGGTCTTATCTCGAACCTGAATGTGGTGAGACAGAAGGTGCTGAAGTCAGGGAAACTTCCATACTTGGAATATTCATAGGAGGGATCCTGGGCGGGTTGCTTGCATTGCTTACTCCCTGTGTTTTTCCGATGATTCCCATGACCGTTAGCTTTTTTACAAAGCGAAGCGAAACCAGGCAGAAAGGAATCTTCAATGCTGTTGTATACGCTATTTCGATTATTGTTATTTATGTAGGACTTGGATTCCTGGTAACCGTATCCCTTGGACCGGATGCATTGAATGCAATGGCAAGCAATTCGTTTTTCAACCTGGCTTTCTTTGTCATCTTCGTCATATTCGCAATATCATTTTTCGGTGCATTTGAAATCGTGCTTCCTTCGGCACTGGTAAATAAAGCGGATGCGGCATCGGACAGGGGTGGACTTATCGGCATCTTCTTTATGGCGTTCACCTTGTCGCTGGTTTCATTTTCATGTACCGGTCCCATCATCGGCACGCTGCTGGTTGAAGCTGCAAGTGGCCGCAGCTACCTCGGCCCGCTGGCAGGAATGACCGGTTTTTCACTTGCGCTTGCGCTTCCATTCGCGTTCTTTGCAGCCTTTCCAGGGTGGCTTCATTCACTGCCGAAATCAGGCGGATGGCTTAATTCAGTTAAGGTGAGTCTTGGTTTCCTCGAGCTTGCGCTAGCTCTTAAATTCCTTTCAAATGTCGACCTTGCCTATCATTGGGGATTTTTGAAACGTGAAATTTTTATTGCGCTGTGGGTGATCATTTTCGCCATGTGGGGATTTTATCTTTTAGGGAAGATTAAACTTGCACACGACAGTGAAGTAAAGCATGTGTCGGTGTCGCGCTTGATGCTTTCGATCCTTGTATTCAGCTTTACGGCCTACCTTGTTCCTGGCATCTGGGGTGCGCCACTGAAGCTTATCAGCGGGTTTCCACCGCCTGATTTTTATAAGGAATGGATAACGGAAGGGTCGGGA
>Ga0190272_10001358_pt1 | contig 11760 bp, 13 predicted proteins | sample Popmic504T_FD_133746 | JGI IMG/M metagenome (GOLD analysis project Ga0190272, IMG submission 133746) | Populus adjacent soil microbial communities from riparian zone of Shoshone River, Wyoming, USA - 504 T | ecosystem: Environmental > Terrestrial > Soil > Riparian zone | place: USA: Wyoming...
AGTTGCGCGTCGGCACCAGCCCCTGCTCGTCGTCCTGCGAGAAGACGATGAGGGGCGCGTCGCGGAACTCGGTCTGCAGATCGTGCAGGATGCGGAGGGTCGCGTCGGTCGACCGGTTGTCGACGACCACGATCTCGTCCGCCGGATCGGTCTGTTCGATCGCTGCCACCACGCAGGCTCGGATCGTCGTCGCCTCGTTGTACGCAGGGATGATGATCGAGACGGTCGTGCGTTCGGGCTCGCTCATAGCGCGCCCTCGTGCTCGCGCAATGTGACGACGAGCTCGTTCATGAAGCGGTCCACCTCGGACTTGCCCAGGCCTTCGCGGAACTTGGTGGGAAAGAACGCCCGCGTGTGCACCTGACGAGAGGTCAACGGCTCAGGCAACGGCCGACGTTCCTCGTACGCCGAGAGCGTCTCGCGAACCGCGCCGAGGAATTCGGTCACCTCATCGATCTCGTATCCGACACTCCAGCGGACTGTGGGGAAGGTGACGGCCGCCACGTCCTGCGACGTCAGCATGACGCCACTTTATCCCGTCACGTACCTCCGCAGCAGGGGGCGCTCGACCAGCGACCAGGTCGAGGAGACGACGAGGTACAGGCTTGCGGCCAGCGGAACGAACAGCGCCGCGACGACCGTCAGGAACGGGACGAGGCCGACGACCCGCGCGATCAGCACCGCCTGGTCGGCCGCGGGGCCGGCCGGAGCCGGAGCCTGCGCCGCCATTCGCCGGGCTGCACGCCGGGCCAGGACCGCCACGACGACGAGTGCGGCGATCAGCACCGCGAACACCAGGTCGCTCACCGCGATCCCCGCGATCAGGTCGCCGACGCGCCTGCCCAGTTCGGCGCCGAAGAAGGTCGTCTCGAGCAGCGGGTTCGGCGCTCCCGCGACGGTGGGCGAGACGAACGCCGCGTAGACGAGCGTCAGCACGGGAGCCTGCGCGAGCGCCGGCAGGAACCCGGCGTACGGCGAGACCTTCTCGGCCGCGTAGAGGGCCAGGGTCTCGCGGCGCAGCCGGGCGGGGTTGCGGCGCCAGCGCTTCTGCAGTTCGGCGAGCCTTGGCGCGAGCCGGCGACGGGCGACCTCGGCACGAGCCATGGAGATGCCGGCCGGGATGAGGGCGGCGCGCACGGCGATCGTGACGAGCACGATCGCGCCCCCCGGTGTGACGATGGTGCCGAGGACGGCGAGCGCCGCAGTCGCTGCGGCGAGAAGGGCGGACAGGACAGGCAGATCGAAGATGTTCATGCGGTGCTCCCGAGGGTCGCGAAAGGAAGGGTGGACCGTGTGGTCACCCGTTCCGCGAGGGCTCAGGCGACCGCGGGAGCCCGTCCCGGCGCCCGGGAGCGGGAATGGCCCGCAGCATCCGGGTGCGAGAACGAAGGAAGGGAAGCGAGAAGCACCGCGTGGCCGCGAGCACGCCCGCCGATGGCACGCGAACGGGGAACGGCGATCAGCCCGACAGCGACGACGGCGACGATCGCGACGGTCATCAGCAGGACCGCGAGCACGCCGAGCGTCGGAAGCGCGGCATCCAGCAGTTCGAGCACGGTCTCAGCTTACGAGACCCACTCCTCGGTGACGTTCTCAGCGAGCCAGCCGAGCGGCTCGACGGCCTCGCCGCCGCCGGGCCGGATCTCGAAGTGCAGGTGCGGGCCGGTGCTGGCGCCGGTGCTGCCGACGTTTCCGAGCAGCTGGCCGCGGGTGACCTTGTCGCCGACGTTCACGGTCTGAGATCCGAAGATCATGTGGCCGTAGACGCTCTGCACCTTCTGGCCCTCGATGGTGTGCTCCACCACGACGTGCTGGCCGAGACCGCCGTCGATCGACGACTGCACGACGACGCCGTCGGCGATCGCGAGGATCTGCACGCCGTATCCGGGGTCGAAGTCGACGCCCTGGTGATCGGATGAGCAGCCCCACGAGCACGGCGCGTAGCGCCAGCCGAATCCGCTGCTCACATCGCTCGACGGTGCGATCGGCCACTGCACGGGGGTGAACTGCGAGATCACGTAGACGTCGCTGCGGGCGGCGGACGGGGCGAACGTCTCGGGTACGACCAGGGTCTGGGACGCGGCCGCGTACGCCTCCTCCTTCATGGTCACGGCCTGAGCGGGCAGGTCGTGCACGGTGACGGTGAGGAACACGAGGGTCGCCGCGCCGATGGCGATCGTGCGCCTCTTGCGAAACGCTCCGGCATAGCTGCGATCGTCATGCTGGTCGAGGTCGGGCAGGGACGGGGTAGCGATCTTGCTCTGAGGCACGGTGACTATTGACTTTCCGGTCGGGCGCGCGCGAGCGCACTCAGGACGCGCAGGGTGCACGCGCCAGATGGGGGTAGGGCCCTCTACGACGAGTTGCAAACAGCGGATCAGGTCCTGAAGTTCGCGAGGCCGGTAACGATCATGCAACACCCGCCCTGGACAGAACCTGGCAGCGGGCGGCGAAACACCCCAGTACCCTCGGATCAGCCCAATTCCGCGGAGGACGCACATGCAGGTCTGGCCCGGTAGCGCCTATCCGCTCGGCGCGACCTTCGACGGCAGCGGCACCAACTTCGCGCTCTTCAGCGAGGTCGCCGAGAAGGTCGAGCTCTGCCTGTTCGACGACGACCGGGTCGAGTCCCGCATCGAGCTGACCGAGGTCGACGGCTACGTCTGGCACGTGTACCTGCCGGAGGTGCGGCCGGGCCAGCGGTACGGGTACCGCGTGCACGGCCCGTGGGACCCCGACGACGGGCTGCGGTGCAACCCGAACAAGCTGCTGCTCGATCCGTACGCGAAGGCGACCTGCGACGACATCAAGTGGGGCCAGCCGATGTTCTCGTACCAGTTCGACGACCCCGATACCCGGAACGACGACGACTCGGCCGCGAGCATGATGCTCGGCGTCGTCGTCAACCCGTTCTTCGACTGGACCGGCGACCGCGCCCCGAAGATCCCCTACGCCGAGAGCGTCATCTACGAAGCGCACGTGAAGGGCCTCACCGAACTGCACCCCGACATCCCGAAGAAGCTGCGCGGCACCTACGCCGCGATCGGGCACCCGGCGATCATCGAGCATCTGCAGCGCATCGGCGTCACCGCGATCGAGCTGATGCCCGTGCACCAGTTCCTGCACGACTCGGTGCTCGAGGAGAAGGGGCTGCGCAACTACTGGGGCTACAACACGATCGCGTTCCTCGCCCCGCACGCCGGCTACGCGTCGAGCGGGCAGCTCGGCCAGCAGGTCGAGGAGTTCAAGAACATGGTGCTGGCCCTGCACGCCGCGGGCATCGAGGTGATCCTGGATGTGGTCTACAACCACACTGCGGAAGGCAACCACCAGGGGCCCACGGTCTCGATGCGCGGAATCGACAACGCGGCGTACTACCGCCTCGTCGAGGACGACGAGCAGCACTACATGGACTACACCGGTACGGGCAACTCGTTGAACGTCGGCCACCCGCACACGCTCCAGCTCATCATGGACTCGCTGCGCTACTGGGTGACAGAGATGCACGTCGACGGGTTCCGCTTCGACCTGGCGGCGACCCTGGCGCGCGAGTTCTACGAGGTCGACCGCCTCTCGGCGTTCTTCGAGCTCGTGCAGCAGGACCCGATCGTGTCGCAGGTGAAGCTGATCGCAGAGCCGTGGGACCTCGGGCCCGGCGGGTACCAGGTCGGCAACTTCCCTCCGCAGTGGACGGAGTGGAACGGCCAGTACCGGGATACCGTGCGCGACTTCTGGAGGGGCGAGCCGGCCACCCTGGGCGAGTTCGCATCCCGGATCACCGGATCGAGCGACCTGTACGAGAACACCGGACGCCGTCCGGTCGCGTCGATCAACTTCGTCACAGCGCACGACGGGTTCACCCTGCGCGACCTGGTCTCGTACAACGAGAAGCACAACGAGGCGAACGGCGAGAGCGGCAACGACGGCAGCGACGACAACCGCTCGTTCAACATGGGCGCCGAGGGCGAGACCGACGACGCGACCGTGCTGATGCTGCGAGCACGTCAGCAGCGCAACTTCCTGGGGACGCTCCTGCTCTCGCAGGGAGTGCCGATGATCGCGCATGGCGACGAGCTCGGCCGCACGCAGCACGGCAACAACAACGTGTACGCGCAGGACTCCGACATCGCGTGGGTGCACTGGGATCAGGCCGACCAGGGACTGATCGAGTACACCGCGCAGCTCACCCGGCTGCGGCGTGATCATCCCACCTTCCGGCGCAGTCGCTTCTTCGACGGCCACCCCGCGCGTCGTGGCGAAGGCGAACCGCTGCCCGACCTGGTCTGGCTGCGACCGGACGGCACCGCGATGCAGCCCGAGGACTGGGAGGCGGGGTTCGGTCGCACGATCGGGGTGTTCCTCAACGGGCAGGGGATCCGCGGTGTGACCGCCCACGGCGAGCGGATCGTCGACAGCCATTTCCTCGTCTACTTCAACGCGCATACCGAGGCCGTCGACATCCTGATCCCGACGGAGGAGCGCTCCCCGCGGTGGGATCTCGTCGTCGACACCAACGGCGGTGATGTCGACGGCGACCCGATCGAGCCGGGCGCGATCTTCGCTCTCGGCGCCCACGCTCTCGCCGTCCTGCGCGAGCACAGCGACTGACGGCGAGCCGAACATCACCTGAAGGTTCGACGCCTCCCCTTGTCGAGCGGCCCGTACCGGGTGTGGGATGAGCACAACCCGAGCTGACCCCCAGGAGGTGTTCGATGAAGCAGGCCATCGCACACGACATCCGGGTGACGGAAGCCGTCCCCGGAGTTCACCGTGTGGAGCTCGACCGCAAGACCGTCGGCTACGTGCAGAAAGAGGGAGCGGTCTACGTAGCTCTCTGCGGGAGCGTGTACAACACCTCCCTCGAAGTCGCTCAGTCGCTCAGTCTCGACACGGCCGTGGTGGCGGTCATCGAAGCGACCTGACGCGACTCGCCGTCCCCATAGAGTGACGGCATGAGCATCCCCCGCGCGGCGAGCGCGTCGATAGACCTGTCGAAACGCGACCTCACGCTCGACTTCGCGCGCGTCTTCTGCGTGCTGTTCGTGGTGGTCATCCATCTGCTCATGACCGGCGTGATCATCGATTCCCGTGGCGGCATCGGACTCGAGCGCACCCTCGAGGCGCAGTCGTGGTACCCGCTCGCCACCTGGGCCGGGCAGATCATGCCCCTCTTCTTCGTGATCGGCGGCTTCGCCGGCCTGACGGCCTGGCGCAGCCTCCAGCGACGCGGTGGCGATGCCCCCGGCTACGTCACGAGCCGGCTGTTGCGCCTGGCGCGGCCGGCGTTCCCGCTCTTCGTCTTCTACATCGTCGCGATCGGTGCGGGTCTGATCATCATCATGACGACGGGGCTTCTCGGGTTCAGGGTGCTCGACGCCGTCATCATCGGGGCTGGATCGCCGCTCTGGTTCATCGCGGCGTACGCGATCAGCCAGGCGTTCCTCCCCTTCCTGGCGCGCCTGCACGAGGTCGCGCCGAAACGCACCGTCCTGGTGCTGCTCTCCGGGGTGATCCTCGTCGACCTGCTCCGCTACGCCACAGCCGACCTCGGCGAACTCGGCTTCTGGCTGGGTCTGCTCAACCTGCTCTTCGTCTGGCCCCTCATCCAGCAGTTCGGCTTCTGGTACGCCGACGGGTTCTTCGACCGGCCGTGGTGGCAGCTGGCGCTGATCTCACTCGCCGCGCTCGGGATGCTGTGGCCGCTCACGATGCTCGGCCCGTACTCGGTGGACATGCTGGTCAACCAGAACCCGCCGACCCTGCCTCTCGTGTTCATCGGGCTGTCGCAGGCGGCGTTCCTGCGTCTGCTGAAGCGGCCGCTCACCGCGCTCATGCGCACGCGACCGGCGAGGGCCATCGTGTTCGTGGCGGGCACGCGGCTCATCACGATCTACCTCTGGCACGTGCCGATGATCGTCGCGGTCGCCGGCCTGGCGCTCCTCATCCCCGGCGCCAGCCCTCCGCCCGGCAGCGCGGAATGGTGGTGGTCGCGGCCGATCGAGTACGTGCTCCTGCTGGCGCTGCTCTTCGCCCTGTCGTTCCTCGTCGGACGCTTCGAGCAGCCGCGCGAGCCCGGTCCGACACCGCCGATCGCCGTCGTGGCCGTGGCCACGGTGCTGGTCATCGCCGTGCCGACGATCATGATCCCTCTCGGCCTCGACTTCGCACTGGCCGTCGCGGGCGCGATCACGTTCGGCATCGCCATCCTGATCCTCGGCCGAGGGGGCGTGCTGCCCGGGCAGCGGTCGCGCCTCGAGGACGAGGTGCAAGCGCCTGCACCGGCCCGCTCATAGGCTGGGCGTCGTGAAAGCGACGATCATGGCCGGCACCCGCGACATCCGACTCGAGGAGCGGCCCGACCCGGTGATACTCGCACCACGCGACGTCATCGTGCGCGTGGTCGCGGCGTGCGTGTGCGGATCGGATCTGTGGGGCTACCGCGACTTCGGCAACGGCCGCGAGCGGCTCATGGGCCACGAGATGATCGGCACCATCGAGCAGGTGGGCGACGATGTCGCGGCCCTCAAGGTCGGCGACTTCGTGATCTCACCCTTCTCGCTGAGCGACGGCAGCTGCCAGTCCTGCCTCGCCGGATCGACCTCGGTCTGCGACCACGTCACCTTCTTCGGATCGCGGGACGAAGACCACCATCCCGTCGACGGGGCCCAGGGCGAGCTCATCCGGATGCCGCTCGGCGAGAGCTCGCTGGTCGTCGTGCCCGGTCCGGTCGACGACGCGCTCATCCCGCACCTGCTCGCGCTCTCGGACGTGGCCTCCACGGGTCACCACGCCGCGGTCTCGGCGCACGTCGGCCCCGGAGACGTCGTCGTCGTCGTGGGCGACGGAGCGGTCGGCCTGTCAGCGGTGCTCGCCGCGTCGCGCCTGGGCGCTTCGCGCGTCATCGCGATGAGCCGTCACGCCGACCGGCAGGCGGTGGCACGCGAGTTCGGCGCGACCGACATCATCGAGGAGCGCGGCGAGGATGCGATCGTCGCCTTGCGCGCACTGCTCGACGGCGACCTGGCTGACGCGGCCCTCGAATGCGTCGGAACCAAGGAGTCGATGGAGCAGGCCCTCGGATCGGTGCGCGGCGGAGGCCGCGTCGGATTCGTCGGCGTGCCGGCGGGCGGTCCGGAGCTTCACATCCGCGAGCTCTTCGACCGCAACATCACGGTCGGCGGCGGCATGGCGCCCGCGCGGGCGTACATCCCCGAACTGCTGGCCGAGGTACTGAGCGGCGCGATCAAGCCGGGCAAGGTTTTCGACCTGGAGCTGCCGCTCGCGGAGGTCGCAGAGGCCTACGCCGCGATGGACGAGCGGCGCGCGATCAAGGTGCTGCTGCGGCCCTGACGGTGGTCGAGTAGCGCCGGAGGAGCGTTTCGAGGCCTAGAAGCCGAAGTCTCCACCGAAGTCGCCGCCACCGCCGAAGTCGCCACCGCCGAAGTCACCGGACGCGTCTCCCGCGTCGGCTCCCCCGTCGGAACCGCTGTCGGCACCAGAGTCGCTACCCGAGTCCGATCCCGAGTCGGCCGAGGTGCCTGCGCCGCCGTCCCACGGCAGGAACGCGCTCACGAGCGCAGAGCCGATCACGTATCCGGCCACGGTGCCGATCAGCGAGCTCGCGATCATGCTGCCGAATCCGGGACCGCGGTATGCGGGGTTGGAGAACGAGCGCTCGAGGGTTCCGGGCTGACGCATCTCGGCGCGGGTCGCGGCGCGAGCCAGCGTGGCGGGCTCACTCGAGAGCGGACGCTCACCGGTGCCGGCGCCCTTGCTGAGCTCCTCGTAGATGACGGCGCGCTGTTCGTCGGTCAGCTTGGCGAAGGCCTCTGCGTGCACCTGCTCGATGGTCTCGGGCGGGGCCGTGCGCAGCAGATAGCGGTACCGCTCGACGGCGCGCGCGTCATCGTCGGGCGCTTCGTCCCGCTGCGGCGCCGCGGGTGGTGCGGCTTCTTCCGCTCCGAAAAGACGATCCAGGAATCCCATGTGCAGTGTGCCTCCGACCGCTCACGCTAAACGCGGGAACTGTACGGCTGCTGGGCAGCGGCTGGGGGTGCCGCCTGAATCAGGCGGTCGGGTTGGTGGTGCTTCCGGATGCGGCGGCCGGCTCGCTCGGGATGAGGATCCAGGCGACCACATAGAAGATGATCTGGGGGCCCGGGATCAGGATCGACAGTACGGCGATGAGGCGTACGAGCGACACGTTCCATCCGAAACGGTCGGCGAGGGCGGCGCAGACGCCGCCGATGAGGCGGCCGTTGCGAGGTCGTCGGAGTTCAGCCATGGGTCCATCATGCGCGAACGGGGCGCGAAACGGCAGGGGGCTATCCCCCAGGCTGTGTGTCGGGTCGAGTGTCGAGCAGCTCGGCGACCCCGACGCCCACGTCCTCCGTCTGGTCGAGCGGGTTCTCGATCTCGTCGCGCGGCATGCGCGCGGCGACGATCGTGATCAGCGCGAGCACGATCGGGACCGTCCCCGCGACGACGAACACCGGACCGAATCCGAAGAGCTCGCCGAGCGGGCCGGCGACGGCCATCGAGATCGGCATGAAGACCAGGGAGACGAAGAAGTCGAGGCTCGACACCCGGCCGAGCATCGCGGGCGGGACGCGGCGCTGCAGGAGCGTGCCCCAGATCACCGACCCGAACGAGAAGCCCGCTCCCACGATGAAGATGGCGATGACGATCACCCAGAGCTGGGTCGCGTATCCGATCACGGCAAGCGGCAGTGCGCTCACGCCCCAGGCGAGCGTCATCACCGTCAGGTACCGGCGCGGCAGCTTGAGCGACGCGACGATGAGCGACGCGATCGCGCCGCCGAATCCGAAGGACGCGAGCACCAGGGCGTATCCGCCGGGCCCGCCCTCAGCCTGGTCGGCGGCGACGAAGGGCAGCAGGACGTCGATCGGCCCGATGATCACGAAGACCATCACGCTCGCGAACAGCAGCGTGCCGAGCAGCCAGGGGGTCCTCACCATGTAGACGAATCCGTCTTTGATGTCGATGAACATGCCGGTGATGGGATGCCGGGCCAGCTCCGTCTCGTCGAGCTCCCGTCGCACCGGAGTGGTCGTGAGCCACAGCAGGCCGGCGACGGCGAGCGCCTGCGCGACCGTGACGATGACGAACCCCCACGCCGGCGCGGCGATCGCGATTGCGAGGCCGGCGACCGCCGGGCCGAGAGCCTGCATGACGACCGGCCGCAGCATCCCCTCGACACCGTTCGCTGCGAGCAGGTCGTCGGCGGGCAGGATCGACGGCAAGAGGGCCGAGTACGCCGGATAGAAGAATCCGTCGGCGAGACCCAGCACGATCGCCACGACGACGAGGTGCCAGATCTCGATGTTGCCCGTGATCGCCAGAACGGCCGCGGCGCCGATCGCCAGGGTCTTGATGCTCTCGATCGCGACCAGGATGCGCTTCTGCGGCACGCGGTCGGCGATGGCTCCGCCGATGAGCGTCGCGACGATCAGGCCGAGGGCGTTCGCGGTCGCGACGTAGGAGACCTCGATCGGCCCACCACCGAGGGTGTCCTTGATCTCGAAGACCATCGACACCAGCCACAGCCCGGCGCCGAAGAGCGACATGACCAGCGCGAACGCCAGGATGCGGTACTGCCCGTGCCGGAATGGCCGCGCCGCCCGTGGCAGTCCGCGGCGTGGCCGGTCATCCGTCATCCGTCGATCACGGAGAGGATGTTGCCGGCGGGATCGGTGAACCACGCGATGTCGGGACCCATGTTCGCGGCCTTGCCGCGTGCGACCCCCTTCTCGTCCTGGTTCATGCCCTCGTACCGCTCGAGCGTGACGCCTCCGGCGACGAGCTCGTCGACGGCAGCATCGATGTCGGCGACCTCGAAGTTGAGGACCGTGAACGTGGCCGGCTTGTGGTCGTCCTTGGCGTAGATGAACACGTGCGTGCCTCCGACGTTGAGCTCGATGGCACCCATGTCGCTTTCACGTGCGTCGAGACCCAGGGCGTCGCGGTAGAACGCGAGCGCTGCCGGGAGGTCGTTCACCGAGAATCCGCTGAATCCACCGGTCGTCGTGAGCATGAGATTCTCCTCCGCAGTTGTGTACACTGTCCACAATGTCACACCTGTCAGTGGCCGTCCACCCGTGAGGGGGCACCTGTGAGCATCGCGCAACGCACCACCTATCGTCACGGTGACCTCCGACAGGCGCTCCTCGACGCCGGCATCGACATGGCACGCGAGGGCGGTCCGGATGCCGTGGTGCTCCGCGAGGCGACGCGGCGCACCGGGGTCTCCCCCAACGCCGCCTACCGTCATTTCGCCGACCGTGACGCGCTCGTCGCCGCCGTCAGCGACGCCGCCTCGGCAGCATCCGCGGCGGCGATCGAGGCCGAATGGGACGCCGTCCCCGCGGGCGACGCAGCCGCGACCGCGCACGCGCATCTCCGTGCCGTGGGCGTCGGCTACCTGCGCTTCGCGCGAGACGAGCCCGGGCTGTTCCGCGCGGCCTACACCGTCCCCTCCAACCTCGAGCAGGCGTTCAGCCCCGCCAAGGCCGGGCCGGGCGGCCGCACCCCGTTCCAGCTGCTCACCATCGCACTCGACGAGATGGTGTCGGCGGGACTGCTGCCGTCCGAGCGCCGCCCGGGGGCGGAGCTGTGCGCGTGGTCGTCCGTCCACGGCCTGGCGATGCTCGTGCTCGAGGGTCCGCTGCGCGATCTCGACGAGGCTACGCTTCTGCACGCCGGCCTCCAGCTGATCGACATGGTCGACAGGGGGCTGTGACTTAGGCTGGAACGCAGCATGAAAGCGCTCACCGAAGCCGACATCCGGGGCTCATTCGTCAACGCCCGCCCGGGTGAGGCGCTCGGGATGCCGCTGCCGGGCCTCCACGAGATGCTCTGGGACGAGCGCGAATACCTCGGGTGGCGCGATCCCGGTTCACCGCAGCGCGGCTACGTCGTCTCATGGCAGGAGGGCCACGCCATCGGCATCGTGCTCCGTGCCGCGGAGTCCCGCCTTCAGGTGGGCTCCGCGATCTGCTCTCTCTGCAACACGCCCCAGCCGTCCGGTCAGGTGACGATGTTCTCCGCGGTCCGGGCGGGCGACGCCGGCAGGCGCGGCGACAGCGTGGGCACCTACATCTGCGCCGACCTGGCCTGCTCGCTGCTGATCCGGATCGCTCCCCCGCAGTACGAGATGCAGCCGTCGCCGGAGGAGATCGTGGCGGCACGTGCCGCCGGACTGCAGACCCGCCTCGACGCGTTCGTCGGGCGCGTGCTTCAGGACGCGGCCTAGGCCGTCACCCGCCGAGCATCGGCGCTAGGCCTTCGCCTTCGCCACCCGGTCGATCTCGGCGATGAGGCCCGGGAGCACCTTGTTCATGTAGCGCGCCCAGAACACCCGGACGATGAACCGGACGACCCAGCCGCGCTTCGGCTGCGCGTGGAACGCGTAGCGCCAGCGGATGCGGGTGCCCTCGGCTGCGGCGTCGAAATCCCACTCCGCCTCGGCGAAGGCGACCAGGCCGCCGAACATCCCGGTGAAGTCGGAGAGCCGGTAGGCGAATCGCCGGGGCGAGGTGACGTCGGTCAGGCGCTCGACGACCGTGCTGCCGTCGGAGAGCTCGAGCGTGCGGCTCTGCCCGGGGGCATCCCATGCGCCGGTCTGGTTCCTGACCCCGACGACGGCTGGCAGCGGCCCGGACTTCGGGTAGAACCGCGTCGGGTCGCTGCGAGTCAGGATCGCGAACGTGCGATCGGGCTTCGCGATGGCGAAGCCTTCGG
>Ga0190272_10001359_pt1 | contig 11751 bp, 10 predicted proteins | sample Popmic504T_FD_133746 | JGI IMG/M metagenome (GOLD analysis project Ga0190272, IMG submission 133746) | Populus adjacent soil microbial communities from riparian zone of Shoshone River, Wyoming, USA - 504 T | ecosystem: Environmental > Terrestrial > Soil > Riparian zone | place: USA: Wyoming...
CAGAGGTGGAAGACGTCGTCGGCCATGCGGTGGGTGCCGTCGGCGGCCGCCGGGATGTGGAGTTCACGCCAGCCCCACTCGAGGTAGCTCTGCGAGAACTCCGCGCGCTGATCGTGGTGCATGAACCGGCGAACGGCCGAGAACGCGCCGTCCGCGCCCACCACGACATCCGGCTTCACCACGAGTGACTGCCCGTTCGGATCGAGGAAGGACACCGACGGCAGGTCCCGGTCCACGCCGGTGCACCGCGTGTCGAACACGAACCGCACGCCGGGTACCCGACTGGCCGCGTCCACCAGCAGCGCACTCAGGTCCTGGCGCTGGATGGCCAGGATGCCGCCCTCGCCGTACGTCGAGAACCGCAGTCCACCGTCCAGGTTGTGCAGCATCCGCCCGTGCATCGGCACGACGAGCCGCCTCACCTCCTCCGACAACCCCAGGCGGTCCAACGCCGCCAGGCCTCGCCGGGACAGCCCGAGGTTCATGGACGTCACCGCGCTGGCGGTCTCGCGGGGGTCCGGCCGGCGGTCGTACACCGTCACCACGTGCCCTTGCCTGCCCAACGAGAGCGCCAGGAACGCCCCCGCCATGCCGGCGCCCACAACCGTGAACTCCACTATTGGCTCCCCTTCGGCCGAGTGACCACGTGCACCTGTCCCATCGCCTTCTCCGCCAACTGCATCGCCTCGGCGGGCGTCGGCGCCAGCACCATGGCCGAGCCGATCCGATGCCAGGAGTTGCGCAGCTCCGGAACCACTTCGCCGACCGGAGGGCCGATCCAGCAGCGGACCACCCCGGGCATCGCGTTGGCCGCGTCGAGCCCGGTGATACTGATGATCTCGCCACTGACGGCGTCCGCGAACCGCACCGCGGCCGTCTGCGGGGCCGACGTGGGGAACTCGGGCGGCGTCAGCCCACGCATGACCGAGAAGTAGTACTGCCCAACAGGTTCTTCGTAGGCGCGCTCGATCATTTCGACGATGCCGTCGCCGGGGAACCTGCCCGCGCACTCGACCAGCACCGGAACGTCCTCGCGCACGATCCACTCGCAGTGCACGAACCCGCTGCCGAACCCGGTCGCCCGCAACACCGCGGTTGTGCTGTCCCGCAACGACTTTGCCAGCTCCGGGGCGACCGGGGCGGGCAGCACGTGCGCCAGCTCGATCGGCCGAGGTCCCGGGTACAGCACCTTGTCGGTGATGTTGGTGAACAGCGGCTCGCCATCGCGGACCACCATCTCCACGCTGTACTCGGGGCCGACCACGTACTCCTCGGCCAGCATGCGCACCGCCCGCGCGCGGTCAGGCACCATCGCGCCCTCGTCGTGGACCTGGCACTCGGCCCACGCCTCGACCACCTCCGCGGCGTCGTACACGATCCGGGTGCCCACCGCGCCCTGCCGGTCCGCGGGTTTGAGGACCACCGGACCGTCGTGGGCCGCCAGGAACTGCTCGACCTGCGCAGCTGAATCGACGGGCTCGGACGCGGGGTTGGGGATGCCGGCGGCGCGGGTCACGTTGCGCAGCAACGACTTGTCGCGCATCAGCAGCGCGGCGCCGAAGCCGGCGCCTGGCACACCACACCGCTCAGCCAGCCGAGCGGCGAAGGGCGTCGCGTACTCGGTGAACGGCACCACCGCCGATGCGTGCAGGTCCGGCCGGGCCGCGAGGAACTCGTCGGCGGCCCCCGGCAACTGGTGTTTCCACTCGACGAGCTCGCGCACCAGTGACGAGTCCGCCGCGATGGCGCGCACGCCCCGCTTGCGGACCACGTCGGGTTCCTCGACCAGCACAACCGAGCGCTCTGGCAGGAATCCGGACAGCTCGGCCAACGCGTGGACGAAGCCCACGAGGACGATCGGACGATCGGTCAAGGTCGCTCCCTACTTCACGATGCCGAGACACAGCCCGAAATCCGGGGTGCCGCCGAGCAGATGAGCTCCGCCTGACTGCAGGATGCGATCCTGGGCGAACACGTGCTGGCACATGGTCGTGGTGTCGCGAAGCCACCGGTCCATCGGCGAACTGCGGTGGATGGCCGCGGTCTGTAACAGGTCGTAGAGCCGGGTGACGATCGAGCGGGCCACCCGGAAGGAGTGCATCCGGGACAACGGCAGCGCCGCGCGCTCGTCACGGGTCAGGTCGTCGAGGGTGCCGCCCGCCGCGAGCACCTCGGCGAGGCGGCGCAGGGCGCCGCAGACGCCGTGGCGGGTGGCCGCGAGGTCGACCTCGCACTCGGCGATGGTCATCTGCGCCAGCGGGTCGTCGGCCCACCGGACACCGCCGCGGGCGCGGGTCGTCACCAGTTCGCGGACGTGGTCGAGGGCCGCCCTGGCCACGCCCAGTGGCACGCCGGGCATGTAGCGCATGAACGCCTCCGGCTGGGTGTGCGGGCCGGAGGGGTCCAGGACCGTGTCGAAGCTGAGCGAGTGCTCCTCGGGCACGAACACGTCTTCGATCGTGTAGTCGCAGCTGCCGGTCCCGACCATGCCGGTGGGGTGCCAGTCGTCCACCACGGTCACGTCCGCGGCGCGGACCAGGAACAGCCGTGAGTCGTGCGGGTCGCCGTTCGGGCTCGGTTCGGGCCGGCCGTCCCGGTGGACGAAGGCGCCGGAGATCACCCAGTCGCAGTGGCTGACGCCGCTGCCGAAGGTCCACCGGCCACTGAGCCGGTAGCCGCCGGGGACCCGGTCGGCGCGGCCCACCGGGAACAGCGTCCCGGCGGTGATGGTGTCGAGGCCGGTGAACATCTCCCTGGCCACGGACCGGGTGAGGTACGAGGCGAACAGGCCGGTGTGCGAGCCGATCTCGGCACACCATCCGACGGAGGCGTCGCCGTAGGACAGCGCCTCGATCACCTCCAGCTGCTGGACGGAAGACAGCTCTGGGCCGCCCCACTCGCGGTTGAAGCCCATCCGGTAGACGCCGGTGCCGCGCAGCATGTCGACGATGTCGTCGGGCAGCCGCCGGGCGCGTTCGATGTCGGCCGACCGCTCACGCAGGTGCGGGGCCAATGCCTGCGCCCTGGCCAGGATGTCCGCGGCGGTCAGCGGCGCGCCGACGGGGGGCGGAGCCAGGGTCATGCTCGCTCCTCGGGGCGGCCGGGTCGGCGTCCAGGAGTCCGGCCGGCATGGCGAAGAGCGGCACCGTCGGGCAGCACACCGTCGGTGCTCACGCGGTCTCCCCCACCTTCTCCTGGGGAGCGGTGGACTCGGCACGGGCCGGCTCGGGTTCGACGGTGATGCCGTAGTAGGCCAGGACGGCCGCGGCCACGCCGAGCAGGCCGCAGAGCGCCCAGATGCCGTTGCCCAGGCGGGTCCAGGCGAGGACGCCCAGGATCGGGGCGATCGAGGCGGACAGGCCGGCCAGGGCGTGCGTGGTGCCCAGGTAGCGGGCCTTGAACCGGGCCGGGGCCTTGGCCGGGCGGGCGAACATGCTGGGGCCGGACATCATCAGGCCGAGCACGAAGAGCGCGGTGCTGGCCACGATCACGACCGAGGACCCGCTGAGCCACCAGCCGACGAACCCGAGGGCGAAGACCAGGTGGCCAAGGCCGACCGCGATCGGCGGCGGCCACTTGACGATGTAGGAGGTGATCTTGAGCTCACAGGTGATCAGTACCAGCGAGGAGGTGGTGAGCACGGCGCTGTAGAGCGCGGTCGGCTGGTTGTCGGCCACGATCTTGAGCGGCAGCGCCACGAAGAACTGCACGTAGACGATGGTGCCGACGAACAGCGAGGCCAGGAACAGCAGGAACCTGGTGTCGCGCACCATGACCGCGTACGCCGTGCGCCGGTCGGCCACCTGGCCCGGCTCGGGTTTCTCCTCGGCCGGGGCGACCACGTTGGGCAGCAGGGTGAAGGCCAGCACCGCGTACAGCAGTGCGGTGAGGCCGTCGAACCAGAACAGCAGGTCCCAGTCGACGAGGATCAGGACGGCGGCGAGCAGCGGGCCCAGTGCGGCACCGATGTTCAGCGCGATCCGCATCATGGAGAAGGCCATGACCTGGAACTCGTCCGGCATCAGGTCGCTGAGCAGCACGGCGGCGGCGGGCCGGTAGGCCTGGGTGACCAGTCCGGCGAGCGCGATGTCCAGCATCAGCGGCCACATCGAGTCGAGTCCGGCGGCCCAGGGCACCAGGGCGACCAGCGGCCCGGACATGGCCATGGTCAGGCCGATCGTGATCCGGGCGCCGAACCGGTGGGTCAGTTCGCCGCCCAGGATCGTGCCGAAGATCGACCCGACGCTGTAGGCGACCAGCGACAGGCCGGCCACCTCCACCGACACGCCGCGGTGGATCAGGTAGAGCACCAGGAACGTCTGCATGAACGCGCCCAGCTGGTTGAGCATGACGCCACCGAGCAGGTAGCGGATGGGGAGGGGGGTCGCCCGGATCGCGGCGAGGACCCCATCGGACGCCTTGTCGTTCACGCACTGACCTCCATGACAGCGTCGAGGATCTCCTGGGCGACGAGCGGTGCGGTGCTGAACCCGGACCCGCCGCAGGCGGGGCGGGACCACACCGACGGGCTGATCCGGGTGAGCACCGGGCCACCGGTGACGGGATCGGTCGCGTAGTGGCAGTCCCGCACGGCCACGACGGCGTAGTCCGCGGCGTCGGTGAGGATCGGCTCGGCGAGCAGCCGGTCGGCCCACGGTTCGAGGTCCGGGTCCGCGGTGGTCGCAACCTCCCGGCACACGGCGTCCGAGCTGACCTTGAGCAGGGTGCCCCCGCCGGGAGGCAGTAGCCAGGCCGTGCGGTCGGCACCGATCCGACCGACCCCGGGGGCCGACGCCCACCAGTCGGCCAGGTTCCGCGGAGGGCGCAGGTAGACCATGGTCTGGCGGTGCAGCACGACGGGCTGCTCGACCAGCTCGGTGTTCCATGGTCCCGCCGCGACCACCACGAGGTCCGCGCCGACCGCGGTGCCGTCGGTCAGGGCCACCCGGTGGTCGTCGACGCCGGCGACGGCGCATCCCGGCCGCAGCGCCACCGTGGGGTGCGCGGCGAGCCATTCGGCGGCCGCGCGCAGGAACCGTTCGGCCAGCAGCACTCCGGCGTCGGGGTCGAGCACCCCGCTGGTCCCGGCCGGGAACACCACGGGCGGCAGGACGTCCGGCGGGACGACGACCGCGGGCAGGCCCACCTGGCCGGCGGTGTCGAGCGCCAGATCGAGCTCGTCCCTGGTGCACGCGGTGACAACGCCGACCGGCCGGAAGATGCTGGTCCGCAGCAACGACTCCAGCTCCAGCCAGCGGCGGCGGGCCTCGGCCATCCGCCGCGTGCCGTCGAGGTCGTCCGGGCGCAGCACCCGCAGTGCTCGGTGTTGGTCGGACGAGGTCGACGCGGGGTTCGGGATGGGACCGCGGTCGAGCACGGTGACGCGGTGGCCCGCGAGCGCGCAGCCCATCGCGGTCACCAACCCGGTGACGCCGGCACCGACGACGACGACCGAGGCCATCAGCCGCCCACCCCGGCTGCCCCGGCCAGCCGGGGCAACCTCGTGGGGATGACCGTATCCGCGTTCAGGTGTCCGGGCAGCGTCGTGTCGGGCAGCGCGGCCGCGGCGAGATCGATCAGGATCGGAGCGGCACAGCGCAGGAACACGTCCACCTGGTGGCAGAGGTCGCCCGCGGTCTCGGCGGTCGCGGTGGCGGCCAGCCGGTCCAGCCGGCCGAGCTGCTCGGCGAGGGTCGACGCCACGGCCGTCACGCTGAACCGTCGGAGCTCGTACCCTTCGGCGAACAGCTCGACCATCCGCAGCGCCGTCCGCCTGGCGTCGTCGGAGACCGGCAGCGGACCGTGGTCCACCCACTTGTCCACCACCGCCGCGACCCGGTTCCACGGTCCGGTCAGCCGCGTCTCGCTGACCCGGAGCAGGGCCTCATGGGTGAAGTCGGTGCGCTGGTACTCGGGGCTGGTGGCGCAGAGGTGGAAGCGGATGAGGTCGCGCGGTACCACGGCGGCCAGCTCGCGGCCGGACACGACGTGCCCGCGGCTGGTGGAGAACTTCTCGTTGGCCAGCTCGTAGAACTCGTTGGTGATGTACTGCGCGGGCAGCACGTAGCCGCCGAGCGCGGTGAGCATCGCCGTGCCCACGATCGCGAACGGGTACGTCGCGTCCAGGCCGAGGAAGTACACCACGGTCGAACCGGAGTCCGCGCGCCACAGCTCGTCGTCGGTGGTCAGTACGGCGCCGTGCTTCTCGGCGGCCAGGGCGGTGGTGAACATGCTCCACGGCATGCCCTCCATGTGCGGGTAGATCACCTGCCCGGCCACCTCGGGGAAGGGCGCCGGGATGCCCCAGGATGTCGGTTGCGTGATCGGAAAGTCCGGCAGGGGCCCGGCCAGTGCGGCCTCGATGAGCTGGGCCATGCCAGGGCGCATCGGGGTGCGGGCGAAGTACGCCTCCAGCTCCGCGCGGTACCGCTCCACCGGGAAGACGAGGATGTCCGCGTCGCGGTGTTCCAACGGCTCGTCCGGATACAGGGTCGAGCGCGGGGCGAGCAGGTCGCCGGGGGCGATCGGCAGTCCGCAGCTCTCGCAGATCCCGGCGTACCCCTCGGCCAGACAGGACGGGCACCCGCCGATGAGGTAGGCGTCCATCAGGTACTCGCCGGTGCTCGGCAGGTAGGGGAAACGTACTGTCCGCAGCTCCAGCCGGCCCAGGCTGTGCAGGCGGTCGTAGAAGTCCGTGACCAGCTTGGTGAACCGGTCACCGATACAGCCGAACCCGTCGACCTCGACGCCCATCGCGGCCAGGGTCTGTTGGACCTGCTCGGCGGAGCGCTCCCGCAGGTCCTCCGGGGCCACGCCGAGGCGCTTGGCTGCGGTGACGACGTAGTTCTGGGTGAAGTGCATGCCGGTGCCGTAGAGGGCTTCCCGGCCGGTCGCGCGGGCGTACCTGGTGCAGACGTCCGCGGCCAGGAACGGGCCTGCCAGGTGTCCGAGGTGCAGGTCGCCGTTCGCCGTCGGTGCCGGCGAGATCACCACCAGCCGATCCATCAGACGGTCCTCGGCTCACCGGCGCTGCGGCGGGCGAGCAGGTCGTTGACGATGTCGTGGGAGCGGTGGGCCAGCACGCTGATCAGCGAGTCGGCGATGCCGTGCGTGGCCTCGTTGACGCCCTGCAGGTACATCGCGCCCCAGGCGGAGTCGCCGAGGTCGACCCGGTAGCAGCGGTTGACCGTGACCTCGGACAGACCGACGCGGTCGGCCAGACCACGAACCATGGCGGGCATCCGCTGGTCGAAACCGGTGCCGAGCAGCACCAGGTCGCAGTGCAACGGCTCCACCTTGCCGCTGGTCCGGTCGCGCAGGTCGAGCACGACCTCGTCGTCGGCGACCCTGGCGCCGACCACCTCGGTCAGGGTCCGTATCTGTGAGCGCTGCCGGCCGAGGCCGCGCTGCTGGTAGAGCGCGGTGTACATGTGCTCGAGGAACGGCGGGGCTGTGCCGGCGTAGTTGGTCAGGCGCATCTCCTCCAGCAGTTGCTGCCGAACCTCGAGCGGGCTGTCGAAGAAGCGGTCGACGAACGACGGGAAGAACAACTCGTTGACGAACTTGCTGGTCTGGTAGTTCTGCGGACCCACCGACCGCACGATCATGGTCGGGCTGCTGTTGGGCAGGTTGTCGTGCAGCGCCATGAACATCTCGGCCGCGCTCTGCGCCCCGCCCACCACGACGGCGCGCACCGGGGCGTCCGCCGGCAGCTGCCCGATCCGGCGCTGGTAGTGGGCGCTGTGGATGAGCCGGTCGGGCGGCAGGTCGGCGAAGACCTCGGGCGTGTGCGGGTCCCGGCCGCCGCCCAGGACCAGGTCCCGGCAGTGGATCGTGTCCCCGCCGGTGAGGGTGGCGGTCCAGCCGGTGATCGACCCGTCGGCGCCGCGCGCGGGCTCGATGCTCTGGACCCTGGCGTTGTACCGGATACGGACCTGGTCGAGCGACTGCGCGACCCACTGCAGGTAGTCGGAGAACTCCCAGCGGAACGGGTGGAACGTGCCCAGGTTGACGAACTCGTCGAGCCGGTTCCGGTCGTGCAGGAAGTTGAGGAACGAGAATTTGCTGCGCGGGTTGCGCAGGGTCACCAGGTCCTTGAGGAAGGAGACCTGACTGCGCGCCCACGGCATCAGCAGATCGCGTTGCCACTTGATGTCCGGACTCTGCTCCAGCAGCAGCGTCTGCTCGGCCAACTCGCGGTTCCCGGACTCCTCGATGGCCACTGCGAGCGCCAGGTTCGCCGGTCCGGCCCCGATTGCCAGCAAACCCACCTGTGTTTCAGTCACAGATACACCCCGTTCGTCCGGAATAGGTTGGCGCGCAGCGAGGCCGTCCCTTGGCTATTGATCGCCGGGGCGGTGCGCAGCGTCCGCGTGACGCTGTGCCTAGCGCAGTGGCGATACTAAGGACCGTATTTCCCCGGTGATAGGGACGGTTTTCCCGGGGGCCAGGGAATCTCACCGAGGTCGCCCGCCCGCGGAAGCCGATCATTGGGTTACTACTCCAATCAGGTCGATCGGGCCCAGACCGTAGTGCCGGCCCGGGACGCGGGTCTCGGCCGCGACCGGCTCCGCGCATGAGAGTTCCCCAAGGGTCGGGAAGACCTGCCCTTTCTCGAGGGAATTCCGCGTGGCTAACCTCCGGTCGGCTTCCCATTCTGGGCGCGATGATCGGAGTTGACCGTGACTGATCAGGAACCCCTCGTCGTGGACTTTCGCAGGCTGGAGCACGAAAACCTCACCAGGGCCTACGGCCTGGAGATGAAGTTGTTGCACCCGTGGGACGGCCTCACAGCGCCATTCGAGGGCGCGTGGTGCGTGCTGCGCCCCGGCGACAAATCGAAAACGCATGCCCACCACGAGCACGAGATCTTCATCGGGATGTCGGGCCGGGCCACGGTCGTCACCCCGGACCGGCGCTATGACTTCTCCGCGGGAGACGTCGCATTCCTGCGCCCCGAGATCGAGCACCACCTGATCAATGAAACCGATGACGACTTCGCCTACTACGCGATCTGGTGGGACCGCGTGATGTCCGAAGGGTTTGTGGCGCACGAGGACCGCCGGACCGGCGCCGATGCTTGATTACGACGGCCGCCGATTCCGGGCAGAGGGCAGCACCGCCGTGGCGGCATACCGGCAGGAGGGTGATCTGGTGTGGGCGGAGGTGTCCGGTGGTGAGGTGCTGCGCGGCGCCATCACCGGCCTACGGGACGCCACCGGGACGCTCCACCTGGGATACACGATCGTGCTGGCCACCGGTGAGGTGGTCTGCGGACACACTGTGAACACTCCGGAGGTCGCCGACGACGGCAGAGTCCGCCTGCGCGAGGTGTGGGAGCGTTACCGGCCGCAGGCCGTCACCGGCATCTCCTACCTCGATGAGGTCGTGTGATGGCCGGGCCGGGATCAGCACCGTCCGAGTCGGACTGGGCCGGGCTCGCGACGGCCGTGTCCGGCCGGGTGCTGCGGCCGGGCGACACCGGATTCGGCCCGGCAAGCACACCGTTCAACGAGCGGTTCGCCGCGACCACCCCGGCGGGCGTGGTGACCGTGGCGGACACCGCCGACATCCGACGCGCGGTCCAGTGGGCCCGCTCGGTGGGCATCGGTGCCGTGGCGCGCAGCGGTGGGCACAGCTACGCGGGCAACTGCGTGAGCACCGGACTGGTGATCGACCTCAGCCGGTTGAACACCGTGACCGCGGACGGGTCGACCGGGCTGGTCACGGCCGCGGGCGGCGCGACCATGGCAGACATCTACGCCGCGATCCAGCCGCACGAGATGGCGTACGCGCTGGGCAACGGCTCCTCGGTCGGCATCGCCGGGCTGACCCTCGGCGGTGGGTGCGGTGCCACGTCCCGGGTGCACGGGCTGACGGCGGACGCGCTCGTGGAGACGACCGTGCTGACCGCCGATGGCGAGCTGTTGCGGTGCGACGCGACCGAGAACGCGGACCTCTTCTGGGCGTGCCGGGGCGGGGGCGGGGGCAACTTCGGGATCAACACCTCGTTCACCTTTCAGGCCCAGCCGGTGTCGGACTGTTCGACGTACCTGCTGCTGTTCGACCGGGCGGACGCCGAGAAGGTCTTCACGGTCGCCCAGCAGGTCGTGCGGTCGGCGCCGGACGAGTTCGCGGCACGGACGGGGATCAGCACGACCGGCTCCGGCGCCATGGTGTCGGTGATCGGCCAACACCTGGGCCCGGCCGCCGAACTGCGCGAGATCCTCGACCCCCTGCTGTCGGTCGCCGGACCGCGGCGCGCCGACATCGACGACCGGACGTACTGGGAGGCGAAGGACGACCTGCTGCATGACACGGCGGGCGGCTCGTTCGCGGCCAGGACGAGCATCCTGACCGAGCCGCTGCCGGACGCGGGCATCGAGGTGATGCTGGCGATGGTCGACAAGTGGCCGGGGAGCGGCAACCCGGACGGGGCCGGCGCCGCGCTGTTCTCGTGGGGTGGCGCGGTGAACCGCGTCGGTGTGTCGGAGACGGCGTTCCCGCACCGGGACACGATGTTCCTGCTGGCTCTGGACACCTCGTGGCTGGCAACGGACCCGGCGTCCGCTGTGGAGCGCAACCTGGGCTGGCTGGCGGAGCTGGGCGAGGCACTGGCCCCGTTCGGCACCGGCCGCTCGTACCTCAACTTCACCGACCCGGACCTGGAGTCGTGGCGTACCGCCTACCACAGCGTGAACTACGCACGCCTCGTCGAGACAAAGTTGCGCCACGACCCGAACCGGTTCTTCACCTTCACCCAAGGCATCGGCACATGACCACACTGCTGCCCGAGGAAGACTGCGAGAAGGTCCTCATCTGGAGCGCCGCCGAGGTGGACTCCGGGACTGTCGCCCCGGAGCTCACGCGGATCCTGGCGTGGGCCCGCAGCTACCTCGTGTCCCCCGACCCGGACCTCGGCCGTAGGGGCCCGGTGTGCCCCTACACCCAGCCGGCCCTGCACCGCGACCTGTTCCACCTGGCGATGTCGGCGGGGGCGGACGTGCAGGACGCCGTCAACTGCCTGCGCACGTGGTACGTGACCACCGCGTCCGCCCTGCCGACCGCCGACCGAGAGCTCCTCACGGTGCTGCTGGTACTCCCGCACCTCGACCACGTCGATCCCACTCCGCTGGACGACCTGCAACGGGAGGCCAAGGACGACTTCGTGGACAACGGCCTGATGATCGGCCAGTTCCACCCCACCTGCGAAGCCCCCGGTCTCTGGAATCCGCACTTCCATCCCCTCCGGGCGCCGATCCCACTGCTGGCAATCCGAAAACTGGTGGTCTTCGACCTCCCCTTCCTCATAGACAGGAAGAATCATCTGGAAAGCTTCCTCCGCCAATTCGCCCCCGACATCCCTGCACGGGTCCGCGGCCAGCTCACCGCTCGCCTGACTGCGCGCTGACCCGGCCCGCCGTACTCGACGGCACCCAGTGCGGTGGGTGCCGAGCGGGTCAGCCCTGGGCGCTGCCGTTGCCATCGTCGACGTAGCCGCTGCCTCCCCTTCGAGCCAGTGGTAGGCGCGCAGGCCGCTGCGCAGGTTCGATCGTGTCGAGTCCTCGACGCACTGACCAGGAACGCACTCGGCACTTTCGCGGCACTTTCGCCCGGGTCGTTCCCATAGTGGATCAGGGGTTGTCGAAGCCGGCCTCGCTGAGCACCGCGCGGCCCCTGTCGGACAGCACGTAGGCGACGAACGCCGCGGCCGCGGCCGTGTTGGGGGCCTTGGCCAGCGCCGCGATCGGG
>Ga0190272_10001360_pt1 | contig 11748 bp, 12 predicted proteins | sample Popmic504T_FD_133746 | JGI IMG/M metagenome (GOLD analysis project Ga0190272, IMG submission 133746) | Populus adjacent soil microbial communities from riparian zone of Shoshone River, Wyoming, USA - 504 T | ecosystem: Environmental > Terrestrial > Soil > Riparian zone | place: USA: Wyoming...
ATCGAGGGACGCGTTCCCTACAAGGGCCCGGTCAGCGATGTCATCTTTCAGATGATCGGCGGGCTGCGCAGCGGCATGGGATACGTCGGCTGCGCGAACATCGACGAGCTCCGCACCGAATCGGAATTCGTGCGCATCACCGCCGCTGGACTTCGCGAGTCGCATCCGCACGATGTGACGATCACCCGCGAGGCGCCGAACTACTCCGTCTAGCGTCCGGCTTGCTTTCCCCACTGGCGCGGCACAACTTCCGGCCGCAGCACAGTGTCGAATGCTCTATGACAGGAAGTCGCTGACGATCATTCCCGGAGATTCCGTATGGGTTTATGGACGAAGAAAAGCATCGCTGTCCTGCAACAGGAAGCGGCCGCCGCTGACACGGATGGACATCAGCTAAAGCGCGCCCTCGGCGCGCTGAATCTCACCACGCTGGGAGTCGGCGCCATCATCGGCGCCGGAATATTCGTGTTGACCGGCACCGCCGCCGCGCAGTACGCGGGGCCCGCCATCGTCCTCTCCTTCATCCTCGCCGGCCTCGGCTGTCTCTTCGCCGGTCTGTGCTACGCCGAGTTCGCGAGCATGATTCCCATTGCGGGAAGCGCTTACACCTACGGCTATGCGACCCTCGGCGAGTTCGTTGCCTGGATCATCGGCTGGGATCTCATCCTCGAGTACCTGTTCGGCGCTTCAGCGGTGGCGGTGGGCTGGTCGGGCTATTTCACCGCCTTCATGCGGGAATCACTGGGCATCAACATGCCGGCGGCCCTTACGAATGCGCCGCTCGCCTTTACGGAGACCGCGAGGTACGACGCGGCGGGCGTTCTCACTCAGGCCGAAGGCTTCACTCAGACCGGCGCGATCATCAACCTGCCGGCGATGCTTCTCATCGGTCTCATGACGACGCTCCTCGTCATCGGCATCAAGGAATCCGCCCGATTCAACAACCTCATCGTCATCGTCAAGGTGACGATCGTGTTCTTGGTGATCGGCTTTGGGTTCATGTACATCAATCAGTCCAACTGGACTCCATTCATTCCGGAAAACACCGGCGAGTACGGTCATTACGGCTGGAGCGGAATCGTCCGCGGCGCGGCGGTCGTGTTCTTTGCCTACATCGGGTTCGACGCCGTTTCCACGGCGGCGCAGGAAGCAAAGAACCCGCAGCGCGACATGCCCATAGGTATTCTCGGGTCCCTGGCGATTTGCACCGTCCTATACATCCTCATGGCGCTCGTGATGACCGGTCTCGCCCACTACAGCGAGCTCGACGTCCCGCACCCGGTCTTCGTCGCCATCGACAAGGCGGGACCCGCCCTCGGCTGGCTCAAGCCGATCGTCAATCTCGGAGCGATCGCCGGACTCGCATCGGTGGTGCTGGTGATGCTGATGGGACAGCCGCGCATCTTCTACGCGATGTCGCGCGATGGACTCCTGCCTCCCGTCTTCGGCAAGGTGCACCCGAAGTTCAGGACGCCCTACATCACAACGATTTTCACCGGCGCCGTCGCCGCGATCGTTGCCGGGCTTTTCCCAATCGGTCTGCTCGGAGAGCTGGTCTCGATCGGAACGCTGTTCGCGTTCGTGATCGTCTGCGCCGGAATTCTCGTGCTCAGGTACAAGTCGCCGAACATCGCGCGGCCGTTCCGCACGCCTCTCGTTCCTTTCGTACCGATCGCCGGCATCGCGATCTGCGGATACATGATGTCGAGCCTCCCGTTCGCGACATGGGAGCGGCTCATCATCTGGATGGTCATCGGTCTGGCGATCTATTTCCTCTACAGCAGAAGGCACTCGAAACTGGCTCGCGCCGAAGGCAGTGCTTGATCTTTTAAGCGTCCCGGCTGAGCGAAGGACAGCGATCGAGCGTCTCGCGCAGGAGTTCAGCGCGGGACGCTCTGTCGCAATCACCACTCACATCAACTCGGATGGCGACGGGTGCGGATCCGAGACCGCGCTGTCACGCCTGCTCGCGCAGATCGGCATCGACTCCAAGGTCGTAAATCCGACGCCGTGGCCCGAGATGTACCGTTTCCTGCTGGGCAGCGACGTCACCGATGTCAGCGACCGCGGTTCCAGGGCCCTCGGCGACGCCGATGTGCTGGTGATCATGGACATCTCCGACGTGAAGCGCCTCGGCGCGCTCGCTGACAGCGTCCGGAAGCTCAAGATTCCGAAGCTCGTCATCGATCATCACCTCCCGAGCGACGATCCGCCGAGCACGCTCATGGTGACCGATACCGCGGCGTGCGCCACGGGCGAGCTCGTCTACGACTTCGCGACATGTCTCAATCTCGAGATAACCCCGGACATCGCGCGGTCGTTGTATGTCGCGATTCTCACCGATACCGGCGGCTTTCGCTTCAGCAATACTTCGGCGCGCTGCCTGAGTGTCGCGGGACAGCTGATCGCGTCGGGCGTCGAGCCCGAGGAGATGTACGGGCGTCTATACGCGTCAATGCCGGTCGGCCGGCTGCATCTGCTGCGCGATGCACTCGCCACTCTCGAAGTCGATCCCGAGTACGGGATATCATGGATTTCGGTTGCAGCGGGAGCAGCTGAGGAATACGGGCTCAAGTCGGAAGACCTCGAGGGAATCGCGGAGCATCCGAGATCGATAGGCGGTACACGGCTCGCGATTTTCTTCCGTGACCTTGGCTACAACAAGGTTAAAGTTTCTTTTCGCAGCACAGGTGCCGTCGATGTCAACGAGTTCGCGAAGAAATTTGCCGGCGGCGGCCACGCGCGCGCAGCCGGCGCGCTGATCGAGGGCTCGATCGATCGGGTACGGCACGACGTGGTCGCCGCGGCTCGGGATTTTCTCCGCGCTACGGATGCGTTGAAGTCCAAGCGGACTCCTCGCCACACGCCCCGGATCGACAGGTAGCAACTCACCCTTCCTGCTTCTAATTTGCGGGCATGAGAATGCTTCGCCGCGGCAAGTCCAGATCGCCCGCCGATATCGAGAATCAGATCAGGCGGGAGCTGGATGGCATCCTGCCGATTCTGCGCATCGAAGAGTGCGCGATCGAGCTCGAAAGTTTCGACCCCATCACCGGAACGGCGTTTCTGCTGGTGAAGGGAGGATGTCCCGATTGCGATGTCTCGCCGGTGACATTCCTGCAGGGCATCGAGACACAGCTCAAGCTCCGCGTTGCCGGGCTGAAAATGGTTATCGCGAGCGTCGCGACGACCCAATGACTCCCAATCTTCAGGAACGGATCACGGACGCGCTTTCGCGTATCCGGAGCAAGCGCGTCGGTACCAACGTGCTCGAGGCGGAGATGGTGAGCGATATCGCAACGACGATCGATGGTAAGGTGAGACTCAGCCTCTTTCTGACCGCCGAAGACGATGCGACGGTAGTGCGCGAGATCCGTCAGGTTCTGGAGCAGGTCGAGGGCGTCACGAACGTCAGGGTAGATGTGAAGGACAGATCACAGACTGCCGTGTCACCTAAGGCATCATCTACCCGTCCCCCCCAGAGTGCGGCCGGTCGTACGCTGCCGGTCATGGGTCAGGACGCGACCCCGCGGCGCGCCACGCCGCCGGCGCCCACACCCGTCGCTTATCCCGGGCTCGGCAACATCGTCGCGATATCGAGCGGGAAGGGGGGCGTGGGAAAATCCACTGTTGCAACCAATCTCGCGATTGCACTCGCGCGGCAGGGCGCGCGGGTCGGCCTGATGGACGCCGACATCTATGGTCCAAACATCCCGCGAATGATGGGTGTGAACGCCCCGCCTCCGGTTGAGGGCGAGAAGATCATTCCGCTCGCCGCACACGGTGTGAAGGTCATGAGTCTGGGATTCATGATCGAGCGCGACCAGCCGGCGATCTGGCGTGGCCCGATCATCATGAAGATCATCACCCAGTTTCTGCGCGACGTGCAGTGGGGCGAGCTGGACTATTTTCTCGTCGACATGCCGCCGGGCACCGGCGATGCGCAGCTCTCGCTCGTTCAGGCGACCACCGTACACGGAGCGGTGATAGTGACGACGCCGCAGGAAGTCGCAGCGGGAGATGCGCTGCGTGGCGCGAAGATGTTTCAGCGCGTGGCGGTGCCTGTGCTCGGAATCATCGAGAACATGAGCTACTTCGTTTGCCCGCACTGCGGGGACCGGACTGCGATCTTCGGAAGCGGTGGCGGCAAGCGGCTCGCCGAGGAGCTCGAGGTGCCGTTGCTGGGAGAGATCCCCTTGTATCCAGCCATCATCGAGGGCGGTGATCGCGGCGAGCCAATCGTTGTCGCGGAGCCCGAAGCTCCGGCGTCAAAAGCGCTACTCGATCTTGCTGGACGCCTGAGAGGGCTGCTCCCGCAACCCGCAGGCCGGCAACGCGCGTAGCTAGGTTGCTACAGCGTTCTTCTTCGGCCTCGAGCGCCACCAGGTCAGGATCACCGCGCCGAAGCCAGTCGCTGCCGCTACGAACGTCACCGAGAAGGCGAGAACGCGGAGAATAGACCCGACGATTGGAAACCAGGTGAAGGCGGCTGCAATTATCCAAAGAGCGGAGAACGCGAGAATTCCGGTGTAGAGATACTGCAGCTCTTCGCCGGCAGGCGTCGCGCTCGCTGATTTTCCGGAGATGGCGATGCCCGCGACGTTTGCGACCGCAAGGAAGCCGAGGATGCCGATACCGGAGACGGCGATCATGAATGCGCCGACGCCGATCGGGATGAAGAAGATTCCGATAATCGTGAGAGCCATCGCAATCACCAGTGCGATGAGGCTGGGAACGAGCGCAATTCCGCCCACGACTCCGGCGAACAGTGACTTGCCTGTCTCCTGAGTGACGACTTCCACCGCTCGCCGGAAGTAGTCACCCAGGAAGAAGAGGACGAAGGTGCCAATCAACAGAAGAGCGACCAGCCAGATAATTGCCGACGCCAGTGAGCCGAGCGTCGTTCGCGGCCGTCCGCCGAAGCTCACCGTTTGCCGGTTGTGCGTCGTTCCAACGTCCTTGATGACGCCGAGTATCGAGCCGCCTTCATTCCGCACGTGACCCATTAGCGCTACCGCGCCGCCGCGCACCCGGCCGCCTTCGTGGACGATGACGTCGCCGCCAACTGCAGTCGCAGCGCCGTCGACGTTCCCATAGACGTCGAGGTTGCCTCTCACGACCATCACCGAGCCCGAGGTCGTCGTTCCGGCCGGAACTACGTGATCACCGGTCGAGACGTGTGCGTACTTCTTCAGGCCGGCGAATCTCCGACCCTCCTGGGCGCCAGCGTCATGCGCGGCAAACGCCGCGATCGAAAGAGTGGCACCGAGCAGGAGAAATCGCATGTCAGGCAGCCTTGCGTTTGGCGATGGAAGCGGCGGTGCGAATGCCCGCGTAGCCGCCGAAGAGCCCGACAGCCAGAGTTAGGTACAGGAGAACGGACTCGAGCGCGCCGGCCTGGAGATAGGCGATAGTCTCGGCGCCCAGGACGACCGCGCCGGCTTCAGCGCTGACTGCGGCAATGACCATTGCGTACTGGCTGGCGCCGGCAGCGAGGATAGCGGTGAGAAGGTCGACGCCAACGAACATGAACGCAGCGACGGTGACGAGCGCGACTCCGGCGACCGCGGTCCCCACGACCCGCACAACGCCGGCTGGGCGCCTGCGGACGGCGGCACGGCCGCCCTGCTGCAGCTCGAGGTGGCGCTTCTCACCAACCGGTGCGATGCCTGCTGAGGGGTTCAGGCGGTCGATCCTGGAGATCACGCGATCGGCAAAGCCGCGAGACGGCGACATATACGGCAGTCGCTGCAGCTCGGCGGCAATGGGGGTAAAATCTTCAGGGAAGTCGTGTTCTATCATGGATTCCTCACGTGTTAACTACGGGTCGGGTACGGGGCAGGTTTCAGCTATTTCCGGGCAATTTTCGGGTCCAAAAACCAAGCCTATTTCAGGTCCTCCAGGTGCTCCCTGAGCTCCTGCCGCGCCCGGTGGATATAGGTCTTCACCGTGCCCAGAGGCAGCTTCACGATTTCAGCGATTTCATCGTACGAGTAGTCCTCGACGTGGCGGAGAATGATGCAGGCGCGATACTCGGGCCTGAGCTTCGCGATTGCCTCCTCGATGGACGCGCCGATCTCCTTCGATTCGAGCTCCTCGAGAGGAGATTCCCCTCCGCTCGCGACCGTGATCGCGGTGGCGCGTATCCGCTCGCCGGTCACAGCGTCCGGCGCGCCCTCGATGCTGATGGTATCGAGCTGGCGCCGGCGCAAATGGTCGATTGTGATGTTGTTCGCGATCTTGAACAGCCAGCTCGAGAACTTGAACTCGGGCCGGTAGCGGTCGATGTTGTTGAGGACCTTGATGAAGGTCTCCTGCGACAGATCCTCGGCGGTCTCGTTGTCGCGCACCATCCGATAGATGAGCGAATAGACCGGACGTTCGTATCGCTTGATCAGCTCACGATAGGCATCCTCGCGCCCTTCCTGGGCGAAGACGACTACCTGCTGGTCGGATACGTCGGTGTAGGACTTGGCTGGCATGGGGTAATGCGCGACTAAGATAGCTTGCCCCGCAGGGTGCCGCCGGGCAACTTACAATCAATGCTGGCCACCGACATAGACGGCGCGACCGCCGGCGCCGCTGCCGCCGGTGGCGTCGAGAAGCGCGCATACGTGAAGCAGATCTTCTCCGAGATCGCTCCGCGCTACGATCTCCTGAATCATCTGCTGAGCATGAATATCGATCGCGCCTGGCGCCGCGAGGCGATCGCGGCGCTCGGCATCGAGCGCGATCCGGGCGGGGCGTACCTCGATCTGTGCGCGGGAACGCTGGATGTCGCGGCGGAGATTGTCCGTTCGCCGCGCTTTCGGGGTTTCGTCGTCGGTGCTGATTTCGCCGAGCCAATGCTGCGCGCCGGGGAAAGAAAAGTCGCAGCGGGCAGGATCGCACCCGTCGCTGCCGATGCGGTGGATCTGCCGATCGCGTCGTCGGCGTTTGCTGGAGCGATAGTGGCGTTTGGAATCCGCAACGTTGCCGGGCTCGATGCCGCGCTCAGAGAAGCGCGTCGTGTCATCGCACCCGGCGGCCGGTTTGTGATTCTCGAATTCTCGACTCCACGCGCATGGCTGCTCAGGACTCTTTATCAGGCCTATTTCACTCGCGTGCTGCCATTGATTGGAGGGCTGGTGAGTGGACACCGGACTGCCTACCGGTACCTGCCGCAGTCGGTGGCGAACTTTCCAGCCGAGGAAGAGCTGGCTGCTAGAATGAGATCTGCCGGGTTCGTGGAGGTGCGTTGGGCACGACTGTCATTCGGAATTGCCGCTATTCACGTGGGCGAACGTCCTCTTAGACTGACGTGAGCCTCGACACTCTCTCGCAGTTCATCGAAGCGATCGAGAAAGCGGGCGAGCTCGCTCGTATCCGGGAGCCGGTAAAGGCTCGTCTCGAGCTGTGCGAGATCGCCGACCGCGTAATGAAGCAGCCCGGTGGTGGGAAAGCACTGCTCTTCGAGAACGTGATACTCGACAACGGAGCGAAGTCCGAATATCCGGTCGCGATCAACCTCTTCGGGTCAATGCGGCGGATGTCCATGGCTCTCGGCGCCGAAAATCTCGATGACGTCGGCGCGCGCATCACCCAGCTCCTCGATCTCAAGGTTCCCGAAGGATTGCTCGGCAAGCTCTCGATGCTGCCGCGTCTGCTGGAGGTCGGGAAGTTCCCGCCACGAATCCGCGGCGGTAAGCCGGCATGCCAGGAGATCGTATGGAAGGGTGACGAGATCGATCTCGGCCGGCTTCCAATCATGACCTGCTGGCCCGAGGACGGTGGTCCATACATCACGCTGCCGATGGTCATCTCGAAAGACCCGAAACGCGGCATACGCAATGTCGGGATGTATCGGGTTCAGGTCCTCGGGCCAAAGACTCTGGCGATGCACTGGCAGCGCCACAAAGTTGGCGCCGCCCACTGGCGGGAGATGGCGGAAAAGCGTGAGCGAATGCCGGTCGTCATCGCGATCGGAGCGGACCCTGCTTCGGTCTACTCGGCCTCTGCGCCGCTTCCGCCGACGATCGACGAGTTCCTGTTCGCCGGATTTCTCAGGCGCTCGCCGGTGAGTCTCGCCAAAGCGCTGACGTGTGATCTCGAGATTCCGGCGGAATCCGAGATCGTGATCGAAGGCTACATCGATCCGTCAGAGCCATTGGTGGTCGAAGGGCCGTTCGGCGATCACACAGGATTCTATTCCGAGGCGGATCTGTATCCACAGGTTCACGTCACCGCGGTGACGATGCGTCGCTCGCCGGTGTACGCGTCGACGATCGTCGGACGGCCTCCGATGGAAGACTATTATCTCGGTCACGCGACGGAGCGGATCTTTCTACCGCTGCTGAAGCTGACGGTGCCGGAGATTGTCGATTATCACATGCCGGCCGAGGGAATCTTTCACAACCTCGTGTTCGTGTCGATCGACAAGCAGTACCCGGGGCAGGCGTACAAGGTGATGAACGCGATGTGGGGACAGGGACTCATGTCTCTCGCCAAGGTGTTGATCATTCTCGACAAGAACGTCGATGTCAGGAACGTGCAGGAGGCGTGGTGGGTGGCGCTAAACAACATCGATCCCGAGCGCGACGTGCGCTTCTCGATGGGCCCGGTGGACGTGCTCGATCATTCCAGCCGTGCGTTCACCTACGGGTCCAAGATGGGAATTGACGCGACGAGGAAGTGGCCGGAGGAGGGTTTCACGCGGAACTGGCCGAAGCTGATCGAGATGGACGAAGCGACGAAGGGGCGTATCGATCAGATGTGGGCGAAGCTGGGGCTGGGGCCGGGCGACCGCTCCGAGCAGTGGCAGCGGAGCGGTGGCTCCGGCAATGACGACGCGTTCAATCGCGCGGAAGAATGACAGCCGGTAGGGAAGGGCAGACGTTCGCTGCCGATCACGCGCGCGCGGGCCGGCTGCTGCGGCACATGAATCTGGTGAAGCTCCCGCACACGGTGTTCGCCCTTCCATTTGCACTTGTCGGCGTGGTGCTCGCGAGCTACGTGGCGCCGATCGCTATCGGCGATGTCGTCTGGGTCGTACTCGCGTTCACCGCGGCCAGGTTCGCCGCGATGGGCTTCAATCGCATCGTCGACCGCGAGATCGACGCGCTGAATCCGCGCACCAGATCGAGAGAGATCCCGGCCGGCTCGATGAGTGTGCGTGAAGCCGCAATCGCGGTCGCTCTCGCAGCGTTTTTTTTTCTGGTCGCTGCTTCTCAGCTGAATTTGCTTTGCCTCGTGCTCGCGCCGGTGGCTCTCCTGTGGGTGTTCTTCTACAGCTACACCAAGCGATTCACCCGGTGGTCGCACCTCGTCCTTGGCGTGGGGTTGTCGATTGCGCCGGTCGGTGGATACCTCGCGATCACGGGCGCGTGGAGTGATCCCTGGTGGCTACTGATTGCGCTGGCGGTGGCAGTGGCGGCCTGGGTTGGTGGCTTCGACATCCTGTACGCGCTTCAGGATGTTGGTTTCGATAGAGAGAACAAGTTGCACTCCGTTCCCGCCGCATTCGGCGAGCGGAGAGCGCTCTCGATCGCGCGTGGACTGCACGTGTTGACGGTCGCGGGGCTCGCTCTCGCCGGCGTCGGAGCGGGGGCAGGGTTGATCTACTTCATCGGCGTCGCGGTCGCTACTGCGCTCCTGCTGTACGAGCACTCACTGGTCAAGGCCGACGATTTCACGCGCCTCGACGCCGCGTTCTTTACGATGAACGGGGTCATAAGCATTGTCTTTCTTGGCTTCGTGCTCACCGAACGGTTGCTCCGATGACCGACGCGCCGCCAATCGTCGTCGGGATCACCGGCGCCTCGGGAGCGCCCTACGCGGTGAAATTGCTGCAACAGCTGACCGCGGCGCACCGTTCCGTGTCGCTCATCGTCTCGAAGTACGGAATGCGGCTTCTCGATGCGGAAATGGGGATCTCGTCGATGGATGCGCTTCGCGACGCAGTGGGGAAGAGCGGGTGGGATTCATGCGTCCAGAGTTACAGCAACGATGATCGCGGCGCACCGCCCGCGTCTGGCTCGGCGCTGACGGCGGGAATGATCGTCTGTCCGTGCTCGATGGGTACGCTTTCGGCGATCAGCGTCGGCTCATCGCGCTCGCTGATCGAGCGCGCCGCCGACGTCACGCTGAAAGAGAAGCGGAAGCTGATACTCGTGCCGCGTGAGACGCCGCTGAGTGCAATTCATCTTGCCAACATGCTACGGTTGACTCGCGCTGGCGCCGTTGTGATGCCGGCGTCGCCCGGGTTCTATCATCGACCGGAAACCATCTCGGACTTAGTCGACTTCGTCGTCGCGAGAATGCTGGATCACCTTCAGGTCGAGCAAACGCTCATCAAGCCGTGGCAGGGGGAGAACTGACCCCGGGACTAGGACATTTGGATTGCTCCTTGCAGCGATTTCGTAGCTCACAGCGAATGGAGGAGTTATGAGACGTGCTTTGTTGGTCGTTGGAGTTACGCTCGTTTTTGCCACTATCGGTTGCAGCATCTTCGGACCAGATCAATCCATCGTTTTAGGTGTTTCGCAGATCGATGCACCAGCTACGATCGCGCCAAGCGCCTCGCTTTCCGTCACGCTCCAAGTGGCGTTAACGGATGGCTGTAAGAAGTTTGATCGTTTTGAGATCGATCGGGTTGCGACCGGAGCAAATGTGACTGTGTGGGGCACGGACGCGGGCAAAGGTAGCAGTGGCGGCTGCCCTCAAGTGTATACGGAAGAGCCACACACAATCGTCTTCAATCCGCCTTTCGGGTCGACATTCACGATTTCGGTGAACGAGGGCGCAATCAGCGAAACGATCGAGGTTCGCTAAGGCAGCAACATCGCTTCGGCCGGCGGACAGTGTGCGACCGCAGCTAATCCAGTACGGTAAATCCGCCGGTGTCGAAGACAATTACGCTGATCGACTGACCGTCGAGGTCCGCCCGGGCGATGCCTTCGGGCTTGAGAAGGCGCGAGAACCGTGAAAGCTCGCGCGGAGCGGACCCAGATTTCCCATCCCACTCGACGAGCCGGAACTCCCGGTCTTCTTCATTGAGCGTCGCGCCGGTGAAGATCAGGAACGCCTTCGCGCGGTTGTCGTACTCGATGCTACGGATGCCCTCGCCCTCGAGATCGAGACGTATGGCTGGGCCATCAACGCGCAGATTCTCGATGGAGAACGCTCCAGCCGAATCGATCAACTTGATGGGAACGATCAAGGCGTGACCATCGATTACGGGAGCTCGTAATCCCAGCAGCAGACGGGCACCGATCGGATCCCACGCGATCCCTTCGATGTTGAGAACATGGTCGCCAATAGTCCGCTCCGTCCCGCGAAGCTCGGCGACATTCCCCGCAAGCCACGCTTTCAATCCCTGGATCCGTTCCACGCTGTCCGTGCGGCGCCCTTCACGATCGAACGTGAAGCGAACGAGGCCATCGCCCTCGAAACCCGTGTCCTTGGATTGGGATCCGACAACGTAGAAATGCCGGCCATCCCACGTAATACCCTCGAGATCGGTGACATCTGCGGCGAGCGGAATCCGTGTTGCGGCCGCCGCCTGGATGCCGGCCGGAGTGACCTCCATGAGAAATATCTCACGGGTCCGTCCGTCGTCGACGAATAGCAGCTGATTACTTCCCGGCACGTGCGCCACACCCGACGCTTCGAACAACCCTCCCGTGATCATGCGAACAGTCGGATCGTGAACTCCGACTCGTCTCGGTCCGCAGCTAATGAAAGCGAGCGCGAGCAGGAACGCTTCAACAT
>Ga0190272_10001361_pt1 | contig 11740 bp, 10 predicted proteins | sample Popmic504T_FD_133746 | JGI IMG/M metagenome (GOLD analysis project Ga0190272, IMG submission 133746) | Populus adjacent soil microbial communities from riparian zone of Shoshone River, Wyoming, USA - 504 T | ecosystem: Environmental > Terrestrial > Soil > Riparian zone | place: USA: Wyoming...
AGCTCCGCGGGTTCGGTGACATTCAATTCGACTCGGCTCGCGACGTCTCTCTTCATGCCACAAGCGTCGCACGTCGCCGCCCGGGCGCGAAAAGCGGGTCAGGGCTTGACAGGATGCCGCGGCATCCGTCGGGTCATCGACAAGCTGCCGGTCCGCATGTATGGTGAGCTAAACCGGTTTATTAAACCGGTTCAGAAGGCAGCGCGGCCGAATGAGCGACGAAACGCACGCGGGTCGGGGACGACGCCCCACGATCGCGGACGTCGCACAGCGTGCCGGCGTGAGCAAGGGACTCGTCTCGTTCGCGCTCAACGACCGGCCGGGCGTCAACGTCGCCACCCGCGACCGCATCCTCGCCGTCGCCGCCGAGATGGGCTGGGCGCCCGACCTGCGGGCCCGCTCGCTCAGCACGAATCGCTCGTTCGCACTCGGGCTCGTGCTCCGACGCGACACCGAGATCGTCGCCGGAGATCCGTTCTTCCCCGCCTTCATCGCCGGGGTCGAGCGCGAGCTGTCCCCGGCCGGCCAGGCGCTGGTGCTCGCATCGGTGGCGACCGGGTTGCTCGAGGCCGACACCTACCGCAAGCTCGCCGCCGAACGCCGCGTCGACGGCGTGTTCCTCGCCGACCTCCGCGCGGGCGACGAGAGGCTCGCGCTCGTCGAATCGCTCGGACTTTCGGCGGTGACACTCGGCCACCCCGACATCGAGTCCCCGTTCCCCGCGGTCTCCGTCGACGACGTGGACGGGGTCGCGGCGACGGTGACCCACCTCGTCGGCCTCGGTCACCGCACCCTCGCTCACGTGGCGGGGTCCCACGACATGCTGCACGCCCGGCGACGAAGTGCGGCGTTCGAGGTGGCCTGCGCGGCGCACGGCGTCGAGGGCCGCGTGGTGGAGACCGACTTCAGCGCCCGTCAGGGCGGGGAAGCGACGCGGATGCTGCTGGCCGAGGAGTCGGGCCGGCCCACCGCCATCACCTACTCGAACGACCTGATGGCGCTCGCGGGAGTCGCGGTCGCGCAGCGGGCCGGCATGTCAGTGCCGCATGACCTCTCCGTCTCGGGATTCGACGACAGCGACATCGCGCGCTACGTGTACCCGTCGCTCACGTCCGTCGCGACGGATGCCGTCGAGTGGGGCGCCGTGGCGGCGCGTTCGCTCCTCGCTTCGATCGCCCGTGTCCCCCTCGCCGACACCGAGCTGACCCCGGCGCGCCTCGTGGTGCGCGAATCCACCGGCCCCGCGCCTCAGACTCACCCGCGACGCTAGCCTCCCCTCGCTCGGCAGCCTGGCCGATCCAGGCAGATCGTTTCGGGATTCGACGGATGTCGGATCCTTCTAGGAAGGAAAGAAAAATGCGAAGAAGCATCAAGATCGCGGCGATCGCCGCGGCCGGAGCACTGACACTCACGGCCTGCGGCGGAGGAGGCGGCGGCGGCGGCGGCGACGATGCGCGCGGCGACATCACGATCTGGTACTCGAACAACGCAGGCGAGATCGAGTGGGGCAAGCAGATGGTGGAAGCGTGGAACGCCGACCACCCCGACGAACAGGTCAAGGCCCAGGAGATCCCCGCAGGCAACAGCAGCGAAGAGGTCATCTCCGCCGCGATCACCGCGGGAAACGCGCCGTGCCTGATCTTCAACACTTCGCCTGCAGCCGTGCCGCAGTTCGAGAAGGCCGGCGGCCTCGTCTCCCTGTCGAGCTTCGAGGACGGCGACGCATACATCGAGGAGCGCAGCGGCGACAACGCGGCCCAGTACGCATCGGCTGACGGAGAGTTCTACCAGATGCCCTGGAAGTCGAACCCCGTCATGATCTTCTATAACAAGGCGATGTTCACCGCCGCGGGCCTGGACCCCGAAGCGCCTGCGCTGTCGACCTACGACGAGTTCCTCGAGACCTCGCGCACGCTGGTAGAGTCCGGCGCCGCGCCGTATGCGATCTACCCCTCCCCGGCGAGCGAATTCTTCCAGTCGTGGTTCGACTTCTACCCGCTGTACGGGGCGGAGACCGGCGGCACGCTGCTCGTCGAGGACGGCAAAGCCACATTCGATTCCGACGCAGGCGCGTCGGTGTCGGAGTTCTGGGCGACGATTTACGAGGAAGGCCTCGCCGGGAAAGAGCCCTACCAGGGCGACTCGTTCGTCGACGGCAACTCGGCAATGACGATCGCCGGACCCTGGGCGATCGACTACTTCGGCGATGACGTCGACTGGGGAACTGTTCCGGTGCCCACATCTGCCGGCACGCCGGCCGAGGAGACCTACACGTTCAGCGACGCCAAGAACGTCGGGCTGTTCACGGCGTGCGAGTCCAAGGGCACCGCCTGGGACGTTCTGAAGTTCGCCACGAGCGAGGAGCAGGATGGACAGCTCCTCGAGATCTCCGGCCAGATGCCGTTGCGCCAGGACCTGACCGCCGCTTACCCCGACTTCTTCGAGGCGAATCCCGCCTTCCAGCAGTTCGGAGACCAGGCCGATCGTGTGGTCGAGGTGCCGAACGTGGCGAACTCGATCGAAGTGTGGCAGGCGTTCCGCGACGGCTACTCGCGTTCGGTCATCTTCGGTGAGGTCGACATCCCGTCGTTCCTCGCCGACACCGCGGCCGAGATCGACACCCTGGTCGGCCAGGACTGAGGTCACGGACATGGTAACCGTCGCCCCGGAGCCAGGCACCGCGACGGTCCGGGCGGACGCGCAGCACGCGCGCTCCGCCCGGCGCCGCCGGCGGCTGCTCGGCGAGAACCCGCTGGGGATCCTCCTCAGCGCGCCCTACGTGATCTTCATCGCTGTGGTCTTCGCCTACCCGCTCATCTTCGCGGTCTGGATGTCGCTTCACGACTACTTCTTCGCGGCCCCTGGCGCCGACGTCGAGCGCGAATTCGTCGGGTTCCAAAACTTCGTCACGGTGCTCACCGACCCCGAGGTGTGGCGCTCGTTCCTCAACGTCGGGGTGTTCCTCATCATCAACGTGCCGCTCACCGTGGTGCTGTCCCTTCTGCTCGCCACAGCACTCAACAAGGCAGTCCACGCGAGGGTATTCCTACGGGTCAGTTTCTATGTGCCGTACGTGACGGCCTCAGTCGCGCTCGTCGCGGTCTGGCTGTTCCTGTTCAGCGGTCCAGGACTCGTGAATCAGCTGCTCGGCCCGCTCGCCCCCGACCCCTCCTGGCTGATCAACCCCTTCCTGGCGATGCCGACGATCGCGCTCTTCGTGACGTGGAAGGGGATGGGCTTCTACATCCTGCTGTACCTGGCGGCGCTGCAGGCCGTTCCGAAGGAGCTCTACGAGTCGGCCGCGACCGACGGGGCAGGAGCCGTGCGCACCTTCTTCGCGGTCACCGTGCCCGGTGTGCGGCCTGCGACGGTGCTCGTACTCCTCCTTGCGACGATCACGGGCGCGAACCTCTTCACCGAGCCGTACCTCCTCACCAATGGCGGCGGCCCGAACGGGGCCTCCACGTCACCGGTCTTCCTGATGTACCAGAAGGGCCTGGAGCAGGGCAATCCGGACGTCGCTGCCGCTATCGGCGTGATTCTCGTCATCCTCGTACTGGCCATCGCGCTGATACAGCGCCGGCTCGTGGGGGGAGACGAATCATGAGCCGCATAGACAGTCGCGCCGAAAGCCGCGCGGAAGCCCGAACGGAGAACGCTGCAGCGCGAACCGGGAGGGGTCATCCCGGTCGGGCGGGAAGCATTCTGCGGTACGTCTTGCTGGGGCTCGGGGCTCTCGTGTTCCTGTTCCCGTTTTACTACATGGTGGTCGGGTCGCTGCAGCTCAACCCCGACACCACCCTCGCCGGCGCGTTCCCGAATCCGGCCAACATCACGCTCGAGAACTATGCCACCATCAACGAGCGCATCGGCCTGCTGCAGGGCCTGGCGAACTCGGGGATCTTCACGATGGGGGTGATTCTGTGCACCCTCGTGTTCGGCATCCTGGCGGGCTACGCCCTCTCCGTGCTCTATTGGCGCGGCAGAGGCGTGGTGTTCGCGATCGTGCTGCTCGTGCAGATCGTGCCCTTCCAGCTGCTCATGATCCCGCTCTACGTGATGATCGCGCGCGACTATGGGCTGTCCGACACGCACTTCGGCATGATCCTGCCGTTCGCGATCAACTCCGCCGCGGTGCTGATCTTCCGGCAGTACTTCCTGCAGGTACCGCGCGCGCTCTTCGATGCCGCCCGAATCGACGGGGCGGGGGAGGTGCGGTTGCTGTGGAGCGTCGCTCTGCCGCTGGTGCGTCCGGCGGTGCTCACCGTGGTGCTGCTGACGTTCATCGGCCCCTGGAACGAGTTCCTCTGGCCCTTCCTGATCACCAAAGAGGCGTCGCTGCAACCACTGGCAGTTTCGCTCGCCAACTACATCACGACCCTGTCCGGCTCGGATGCCAATCCGTTCGGCTCGATCCTCGCGGGTGCGGTCGTGCTGGCGATTCCTCCGGTGGTGCTGTTCGCCGTGTTCCAGCGGTACTTCACCAGCTCCGACATCGGCTCGGGGGTGAAGGGATGACCGCCGTCGGCACGCGACTGCCTACCGTTCCCTACGCGCTGACCCGTGTCGGCGTGGTCATGACGCCGGAGCAGGGCAACCTCAACGAGATCGACGGCGTGCTCAATCCGGCTTCCGGTCGCGGTCCCGACGGCGAGGTCTACCTCCTCCCGCGGATGGTCGCGGCCGGCAACGTCTCGCGCATCGGCCTCGCGCGGGTCGTGGTGCGTGACGGGGTGCCGGTGGGCGTCGAGCGCGAGGGGGTCGTGCTCGAACCAGACCGCTCGTGGGAGCAGGGCGTCGGCAACGCCGGCGTCGAAGACCCGCGCGTCACGTGGATGGCCGACCTTGGCCTGCACCTGATGACGTACGTCGCGTACGGCCCGCTCGGGCCGCGAACTGCTCTGGCCGTATCGACCGACCTGCGCGAATGGCGTCGGCTCGGGCCGGTGCTGTTCACGTACGACGACGCGCTGAACATCGATCTGAACCTGTTCCACAACAAGGACGCGGTGTTCTTCCCCGAGACGGTCATCGCGCCGGACGGGGTGCGCAGCTTCGCGGTGCTCCACCGTCCGATGTGGGACCTCAGCGAGACGAAAGCCGACCAGGGTGTCGTCCTGCCCGCGGGCATCACCGACCCGAGGCAGTCGATCTGGATCAGCTACGTGCCGGTCGAGGCGGTTGCCGACGACCTCTCAGCGCTCGCGCTGTGGAGTCGGCACCGGTTCCTGGCGGGGCCGGAGTTCGCATTCGAGGCCACCAAGATCGGCGGCGGACCCGCGCCGCTGCGCGTTCCGGAGGGGTGGCTGCTGCTGCACCACGGCGTTACCGGGCACATCGAGAAGGCGTTCGATCACCAGCAGAACGTCCACTATGCCGCCGGAGCGATCCTGCTCGACGGCGACGACCCGTCGATCGTGATCGCCCGCACGCCCGAGCCGCTGCTGCAGGCCGAAACCGAGGACGAGCGAGGCGGAATCGTGCCGAACGTGGTGTTCCCGACGGCGATCGAGGAGATCGAGGGCGTCAGGTACGTCTTCTACGGAATGGCCGACTCGAAGATCGGGGTGGCACGGCTCGACCACGCCTGATCCGTCCGTTCCGTGAGTCAGTACGACGCGCGCTCGGTGTCGCCGGAAGCGGTGAAGCGCGCCGCCAGCGCCTCCGAGCCGCGGGCGAGGAGCGCGACGTCGGCGCCGACCAGCACGAAGGACGCCCCGGCGGCGAGGTAGCGATCGGCGACGGCGGGGTCGAAGGCGTTCACACCGACCGGCTTGCCGGCCGCGACCACCGCCTCGAACGTGCGCAGCACCGCGGCTTCGACGTCGGGGTGGGTCTGCTGACCCAGCAGACCCATGGATGCCGCGAGATCGGACGGTCCGACGAAGACCCCGTCGACGCCGTCGACGGCTGCGACCTCGGCCGCGGCATCCACGCCCGCCGTCGTCTCGATCTGGACGAACAGCGAGACGTGCTGGTCGGCGTTCTCGAGGTAGCCGTCAACGCGATTCCACCGCCCGGAGCGGGCGAGGGCGTTGCCGATGCCTCGACCGCCGCGCGGCGGGTAGCGTACCGCTGCGACGACAGCGGCCGCCTCGGCCGCGCTGGAGATCATCGGCACGAGCAGGTTCTGAGCGCCGAGGTCGAGCACCTGCTTGATCGTGACGACATCGCCGATCGGCACCCGCACGACGGGCGTGATCGGGTACGCGGCCACGGCCTGCAGCTGCGCCAGAACGGATTCCAGTCCGTTGGGGGAGTGTTCCATGTCGATCAGGGTCCAGTCCATGCCGGAACCGGCGCAGATCTCGGCGACGAGCGGCGACCCGGAGCACACCCAGATGCCGGCGAGCGGGCGGGACGCCGCGGCCAGCGTGTCGCGAAAGGTGGGTTCTAGACGAAACGGCATGTGATCCTCCCCATCGGTCCGTAGTCGCACAGCACGTCGTCGCCGCGCCGTACCCACATCGGTCGCGTGAAAGACCCGGCCAGGATGATCTCGCCCGCCTCGAGTCGCGCACCGTGGTGATGGAACTTGTTCGCGAGCCAGGCCACGCCCGTCGCGGGGTGGTCGAGCACTCCGGCGGCGACGCCGGTCTCGGTGATCTCGCCGTTGCGGTACAGCAGCGCCGGGACCCACCGCAGGTCGATCTCGTCCGGGCGCTTGCGCACGTCGCCGAGCACCATCGCGCCATAGGCGGCGTTGTCGGAGATCGTGTCGACGATGGTGCGACCCTCCAGTTCGATGTGCGAGTTGAGCACCTCGAGCGCGGGAACCGCGTAGTCGATCGCGGCCAGAGCGTCTTCGAGCGTGCAGTCGGGGCCTTCGAGCTGCTCTTTCAGCACGAAGGCGAGCTCGACCTCGACGCGCACGTTCGAGAACTGATCGACCGGGATGTCAGCGCCGCTGGAGTACACGGTGTCCTCGAACATCACGCCGTAGTCCGGCTCGGTGATGCCCGTCGCATCCTGCATCGCCTTGGAGGTCAGTCCGATCTTGCGGCCGACCAGCCTCCGCCCGGCGGCGACGTTCTTGTCGCGCCACACGCCCTGGATCGCGTACGAGTCCTCGATCGTCGCGTCAGGATAGCGGGCGGTGATCCGCGGGATCACGCGGTGCGCGCGGTCGGCCTCGGCCAGCTCGTCCGCGATGGTCGCGATCTGCTCGGGTGACAGCATCCGGCCTCCTTCGTGTTGTGTCAAAACTCGGGGATCGATGGGCGTTCAGGGCTGCATGACGGGGCGATTCGGTCGATTCGTCCCGACGCTTCGACGGCGGATCGCGGTCACAGCTGGTTGCCGAGCTTGTACTCGCCCTGCTTCCAGCTCGGCAGCTCATCGGGTGCGTCGGTCGGCCGCGTGTACGAGAATCCGTCGGCGCCGATCGTGACGGCCATCTCGCTGGTGTCGGTGCGGGCGACGACGGGCTGCGGGTTGCCATCCAGGTCGAGCACGAGCGATGCCTCGGTGTACCACGACGGCACGACCGGGTTGCCCCACCAGTCGCGGCGCTGATTGTCGTGCACGTCCCACGTGACCACCGGGTTGTCGGGGTCGCCGGTGTAGTAGTCCTGCGTGTAGACCTCGACGCGATGCCCGTCGGGGTCGCGCAGGTAGAGGTAGAACGCGTTGCTCACGCCGTGGCGGCCGGGACCGCGCTCGATCGCGTCGGAGCGGCGGAGGGCCCCGAGCTTGTCGCAGATCGCGAGGATGTTGTGCTTCTCGTGCGTCGAGAAGCACACGTGGTGCATGCGCGGTCCGTCGCCGCCGGTCATGGCGGTGTCGTGCACGGTGGGCTTGCGGCGCATCCAGGCGGCGTAGACGGTGCCCTCCTCGTCCTGGATGTCCTCGGTCACGCGGAAGCCGAGCGACTGCATGAATCCGACCGCGCGCGGCACGTCGGGAGTGACCTGGTTGAAGTGGTCGAGACGGACCAGCTCGCCGGGGATGTACAGGTCGTACCGCCACGACAGACGCTCGACGTGCTCAGTCGCGAAGAAGAATTCGGTCGGGAAGCCGAGCGGGTCCACCACGCGCACGGAGTCGCCGATGCCCTTCACGAATCCATCCGGGCGCCGCTCGACGCGGCATCCGAGCTCTTCGTAGAACGCGACGGCCTTGTCGAGGTCGTCCGCCGAGCGCACCCGGTACGAGAACGCGGCGACGGCGGCGATCGGACCCCGGCGCAGCACGAGGTTGTGATGGATGAACTCCTCGGTCGAGCGCAGGTAGATCGCCTCGTCGTCCTCTTCGGTCACGTGCAGGCCGAGCACGTCGACGTAGAACACGCGGGATGCCGCGAGGTCGGTGACGATGAGCTCCATGTAGGCGCACCGCAGGATGTCGGGCGGCGAGGCCTGGGGGGTCGGCACCGGATCGTCGGAATGGATCGGCGCCTCCTGCGAGACGAAGAACCCCGACGAGGTGCGGGTCATCTGGGAGCGGTCGGTCATGTCAGCGTCCTTGCTTGCCGAAGGTCGGGTTGTGCGGTTCGCCGAGCGTGATGTGCACGGCCTGCTGGTCGGTGTAGAAGTCGATCGAGCGGTAGCCGCCCTCGTGGCCGAGACCGGATGCCTTCACACCGCCGAACGGGGTGCGGAGGTCCCGCACGTTGTTCGAGTTGAGCCAGACCATGCCGGCTTCGACGGACTGCGCGAAGTTGTGGGCGCGCCGAAGGTCGCTCGTCCACACGTAGGCCGCAAGGCCGTACTTCGTGTTGTTCGCGAGTGCCAGCGCCTCTTCGTCGGTGTCGAACGGGGTGATCGCGACGACCGGCCCGAAGATCTCCTCCTGGAAGATCCGCGCGTCGGGCGCGACGTCGGCGAAGACCGTCGGGGCGACGAAGTTGCCCGTCTCGAAGCCGTCCGCCCGCCCGCCGCCGGCCACGAGCCGTCCCTCCGTCTTGCCGAGCTCGACGTAGCTCATGACCTTGTCGTAGTGCTCGGGGTGCACGAGCGCTCCGACCTCGGTGGCCGGGTCGTGCGGGTAGCCGACCACGACGCGCGACGCCTGGGCGGCGTAGCGCTCGACGAACTCGTCATACACGTCGCGCTGGACGAGGATGCGGCTGCCCGCGGTGCAGCGCTCGCCGTTGAGCGAGAAGACGCCGAAGATCGTCGCGTCGATCGCCGCCTCGAGGTCGGCGTCGGCGAAGACGATCGCGGGCGACTTGCCGCCGAGCTCCATCGAAAGACCCTTGAGGAACGGTGCCGCGTTCCCGAAGATCAGCTGGCCGGTGCGGCTTTCGCCGGTGAAGGAGATGAGGGGGACGTCCGGATGCTTCACCAGGGCGTCTCCAGCATCCTCACCGAGTCCGTTCACGAGGTTGAACACGCCTCCCGGCAGCCCGGCCTCTTCGAAGATCCCCGCCCAGAGCGATGCCGAGAGCGGCGTGAACTCGGCGGGCTTGAGCACGACCGTGTTGCCGGTGGCCAGGGCCGGCCCGAGCTTCCACGACTCGAGCATGAACGGGGTGTTCCATGGCGTGATGAGCCCCGCGACGCCGATCGGCTTGCGGTTCACGTAGTTCAGCTGCCGGCCCGGCACCTTGTACGCGTCGTCGGCCTGGGCGACGATCAGGTCGGCGAAGAAGCGGAAGTTCTCGGCGGCGCGACGCGCCTGGCCGAGCGCCTGCGTGATCGGCAGGCCCGAGTCGAACGACTCCAGCTCGGCGAGGCGGGCGTCGCGTGACTCCACGATGTCGGCGATCCTGTGCAGCACGCGCGAGCGCTCGCGCGGCAGCATCCGGGGCCACGGTCCGTCGGTGAACGCGCGCCGCGCAGCGGCGACGGCGCGGTCGATGTCGGCCTTCTTGCCGGCCGCGGCCTGCAGATAGGTCTCGTTGGTCACCGGGTCGAGCACGTCGAACGTGTCGCCGTCGACACTGTCGACGAACTCGCCGTCGATGTAGTGCTGGATGCGGGTGGGCAGGTCGGCAGGCACGTGGTGGGTGCCGACCGCCGTGGCGGTGTCGGTCATGACTCTCCTTGCTGTCGTTCAGAAGTTCGGGAGGCCGAGGGCCTCGTCGGGGTGCTCATGGATCAGGTAGGCGTCGAGGGTCGCCGACCGATGGCGACGGGCGGCCATCTCGATGTCGGCGAGGGGAGCGCTCGTCTCGACGAGCGTCAGGATGTTCTCGTGCTCCCGGACCGACTCGGCCGCACGACCGGGAACGAAGCTGAAGGTCGAATCGCGGAGGTTTCCGAGCCGCCCCCATTCGCCGCGGACGATCTCGAGCAGGCGCGGGTTCGCGCAGCGCTCGAAGAGGATGGCGTGGAACTCCTGGTTCAGCGCCGTGAAGGAGTGGGGGTCGAAGTGATCGAGGATCTCGACCATCAGCTCGTTGACCGTGCGGGCGCGCCGTACGTCGTCGACGGTGAGACGTCGCGCCGACAGGGCCGTCGCAGCACCCTCGAGGATGCTGAGCGCCTGCATGCTGAAGCGGTACTGCGAGTCGTCCACCATCGACACGTGGGCGCCGACGTTCCGCTCGAACGTGACGAGCCCTTCGGCCTCGAGCTGTCGGATCGCCTCGCGGACCGGAACGACGCTCATGTCGAGCTCCGACGCGATGGAGCCGAGTACCAGCCGGTAGCCCGGTGTGAAGCTCTGATTCGCGATCCGCCCCTTGATCCAGTGGTAGGCCTGCTGCGACTTGCTCTGGCTCGATGCTGCCTCGGCCTGTCGCAGGGTCACCTCTCCTCGCTCCGGCGCCATGCGTCGTACCTCGCCTTCCACTCCGCGTTCATCGGGAAGAGTCCGTCGACCGGGTACCCGTCAGCGACCTGCTCGGCCACCCACGCGTCCGCATCCTCCTGAGCGAGGGCCGCGTCGACGACCTCCTCGGCGAGCGCTGGCGGGATGACGATCACGCCGTCCGAGTCGCCGACGAGGATGTCACCGGGCTGGACGGTCGTGCCGCCGCATCCGATCGTCACGTCGAGGTCCCACGGCACGTGCTTGCGGCCGAGCACCGCGGGGTGCGCACCCGAGGAGTACACCGGGATGCCGATCGCGGCGACCGCGTCGTAGTCGCGCACGCCGCCGTCGGTGATGATGCCCGCGGCTCCCCGCGCCTTCGCGCGCAGGGCGAGGATGTCGCCGAGGGTGCCGGAGCCGGTCTCGCCCCGGGCTTCGATCACGATGATCTCGCCCTCGCCGACCGCGTCGAACGCGCGCTTCTGCGCGTTGTACCCGCCGCCGTGGCTCTGGAACAGGTCTTCTCGACCCGGCACGAAGCGCAGGGTCTTCGCCGTGCCGATGATCTTGGTGCCCGTGTGCATGGGCCGGACCCCGTCGATCGTGACGTTGTTCAGCCCGCGTTTGCGCAGCTGCGCGGAGAGGCCCGCGACCGGCACGCGCATCAGCTTCTCGCGCAGTGCGGGTGACAGCCCCATGCCGGCGCCCGAGCCTGTCGAGGGGTCGGACGACGCTTCGACAGGCTCAGCGACCGGGCCAGGCGGCCCAGCGGACGGGTTCGAGGCGGCCGGCGGTCCGGCCGACTCGGGGGAGCCCCAGGCCTCGGCCCGCTGCGTGTCGTCCACCGCGGGCAGGGAGCCCAGGGCCTTGTCGAAGGGTGCAGAGCCCTGAGTGACGGTCGTCACGAGCCTGCCCGTGCTCAGCCCGGCACCGGGCTCGTCGACCTCCACCTCGACGACGTCGCCCGGCACGACCACGGAGGAGCCCGCGGGGGTGCCGGTGAGGATCACGTCGCCGGGCTCGAGCGTGAAGTGCTGCGAGA
>Ga0190272_10001362_pt1 | contig 11734 bp, 9 predicted proteins | sample Popmic504T_FD_133746 | JGI IMG/M metagenome (GOLD analysis project Ga0190272, IMG submission 133746) | Populus adjacent soil microbial communities from riparian zone of Shoshone River, Wyoming, USA - 504 T | ecosystem: Environmental > Terrestrial > Soil > Riparian zone | place: USA: Wyoming...
GACCGTTCCGTCGAAGCGGACGTCGAGATCGAATATCGTCCCAAGCCCGGCTACAGCCACAACCAGGTTAACCCCGGTCGTGTTGTTATCCGGGATGGCCACCGGCGCGCCGGTATAGCTCACTACGACTGGAGCGCAACTCGGCGAGGCCGACGGGCTGACGCTTGGGGACGCGGTCGCTGTCGGCGAAGGCGTCGGTGGCACCGTCGGTGAAATTGTCGCCGACGGTGTTGGGGTTGGGGTTGGACCCACTCCGACGTGGTTGTCGCTATCGCTTGCGGCAACGGCAGGGCCAGCGCCCGGCGGCGGCGTTCCACTGGCAGTGCCTACGTTTGTGTACTGACCGAGGGTCGCGATGCGAGACGCTGTAAAGGTCCACGTCTCAGTCGGACCCAGCAGTCCATCACCATTCGTGTCACCGCCGACAAAGGTCGCGTTGAAATCATCGGCTGTGTTTGCGGGCGTGCCATTATCGTCCTTCACCGTCACGCCTGAGAGCGGAACGTTGCCCGGATTCGTCACCAAATAAGTAAAGGTAACAGTACTGCCCACAGGCACAGAAGGGCCGGGCGGGCTGTTGTTATTCGTCCCGTTGGTCAGTTTTGTCAGGCTGATCGCGGGAGCACTGCCGAAATGGTTATCCGGATTGGTTGCGCTGACGTTGGGGCCGGGGCCCGGAGGCGTCCCTGTCGCGGTGCCAATATTTGTGTATTGGCCGGGCGTCGCAATCCGGGAGGCGGTGAAGGTCCAAGTTTCAGTCGTATCCAGGTTTCCGTCGCCATCATCACCACCAACAAAGGTCGCGTTGAAATCATCGGCCGTGTTTGCCGGCGTGCCGTTATCGTCTTTAACCGTCACGGAGCCAAGCGGGGTGGTGCCTGGATTGGTAACCACGTAGGTAAAGGTGACCGTGCTTCCTACCGGCACGAACACGCCCGGAGCGGTGTCGTTGTCGGTCCCGTTCGTCAGCTTTGTGATGGCAATCGCCGGTGCGATGCCGAAATGGTTATCGGGATTTGTCGCGCTGACCGCAGCCCCGCCGCCGGGCGGTGGCGTGCCTGTAGCGGTGCCGACGTTTGTGTAAGGCCCCTCCGTCGCGATCCGGGAGGCTGTGAAGGTCCATGTCTCGGTCGTATCCAATAAACCGTTACCGTTGGCGTCGCCCCCGACAAAGGTAGCGTTGAAATCATCCGCCATGTTGCCGGGTGTGCCGTTATCGTCCCTAACGATCACACCGGAGAGCGGGACGTTGCCTGGATTGGTGACGACGTAGGTGAAGGTCACGGTGCTCCCCACTGGAACGAAGATACCTGGAGAGTTGTCGTTATCAGTTCCGTTGGTCAGCTTCGTCAGGCTGATCGACGGAGCACTGCCGGTCAGGGTTAATCGCACCACTTGTGGGTCGTGATCGCTGATCTGATCGGCAAACTCCGCGTTCACGTGAACGACATCGTACTCGAACGGACCGGTGAACAGACTGTTGCTGACTAGAATGTGATCGAGGTCCTGCGAGTTGCCTTCAAAGACATAGGTATACCGCTCACTCTGCGGCAGCGTCTCAATCAAGGCATTCAGGACACCGCCTTTGAGTGTGTTGATGGGGGTGGAAAAGTGGAAGTCGTTCAAGTCGCCCAGGACGACAACCTTCGCGCTCGAGTCCAGGGCCAGGATACTGTCGACGAAATTATTGACGATCTGCGCCTGTTGATTGCGCTGGGTCTCGGAGCTGAGGACCGGAGGCTGGAAGCGGCCGAAGAGTGGATCGTCGCCGCCTTTGGAGTTGAAGTGATTTGCGATGAGAAACAACTTCTGGCCGTTGAAGGTAAATTCGCCCGCGAGCGGCTTTCGGCTGTTGTTAAAGGCCGAGTTAGTCGGATTGATACGGCCCGGACTGAAGGAAAGCTCCACCCCGGATGAGCCATTCGCCACGGTGGTGGCGCAAGTGGAACACCCTCCGGCCCGATCGGTGAAAGCGAGGCCGCGATCGGTGCGGAAAAGAAAGCCGACGCGGATATTTCCGCCGGGCTCGCCCCCATCCTGATCATCAACCGGATTGATTTGCCGGAAAAGATAGGTTGGGCCGCCGGCCGCCTGAACCGCCGTGATGAGGCTGTTGTAGGTAGTCGTAGCATCGACTACCGCATCGTTAGTAGGCCCATTGTTATCCTGGACCTCTTCCAGGGTAATGATGTCGGGGGAACGGAGGTTATTGACGATCAGGCTGGCCAGGGCGGCGAACTGCGCCGGCGGGTCGCCCGGGTCGAGGTTTTCCACGTTGAAGGTGGCAACCGCCAGCTGAGTAGCGGTGGGAAGGGCGGTAATCTCTCGTGTGAGTCCTCCCGGAACAACAGTCAGAGACTGAGTGATGAGTAGCTTAAAGTTTCCAAAGTTATAATCCATCACCCCCAAGACCGGGGCGCTGAAGTGATCGCCTACATGAACTACCGGCGTGGCCAGGATCAGATCATCCAAGATGATGCGCTCCGGGTTGAAGTCGGCAGACCCCACAACTATGCCGCCGCGGGTCGTTCGCACGGAGGCGTTCGCTCCATCGTCGGAGAGGACTGGTATCTCGCCCACGCTGCCCCGCGGGCCTGCCACTACGGCATTATTTACTTGGACGCGCATAGCTTCCAGGGTTTCGTAGAAATCGATACCGTCCGTGGTGTGATCAAAGGTCCCACTGGTCTCGACACTGCCGGTCGCATCGTCGTCGATTACGGTAACTGGCGGGATACGCCCGCCCGTGCCGAGAACAACCGGCGCCGGCAAAGGATTGCCGGTCGATTGAACGGATATGGATGGTGTCGAAATCTCCGTGGTCGTGAGGTTTGTGGCGCTGCTCCCACCCGGCCTGAACTCCGTCACGGTGCCACCGACCAGGAGTGAATCACCGACATTGACGGTGGGAGTCGACGAAGTGAAAACGAAGATGCCCTCAGAAGTCGCGTCATTGCTATCGGGTGAGGGGTCCTGCAGGAAAAAGCCGTTGGAGACCGTGGCCGTAACGACACCCGGAACACCCGCTACCACTTGCCCGGCCAGAGGCGAAAGATGCGTCGCACCTTGAATGTCACGGATGCGCGGCGACACGGGTGTAGCGGAAGGCGTAGGTGTGGCGGTTGCTGACGGAGTAGGCGTAGGACCGCCGGTGGTGCTCGCTGTCACCGAGAAATCGTCAATGGCGAGACCATGATCTGCGCCTGTATGATCGGGGTCTGACCAGCGGAGCATGATGTCCTGGCCTGGGGCGACGCTGAGCCCGGTAATGGAAAATGTCATTACGATCCGGTTCGCAGCGAGATTGCCGTCAAGCGCTGCGGCTACGCCTCCAGTGATCGGGCTGGTGAAATTCAGTGAGGCGGCGGGAGTGCCGGCGCTTTGAAACTCGGCCAGACTTCCGGTCAGACCGGTCCCAACCAGGAACGAGAATTCAACTGTTTGAGCTGCGGCCGCGCTGTTGCGCCACTGCTCGCCAGTGTAAGAGACGTCGAGCGTATTGATGGTCGCACCGGTATTATTCGTCAGGAGTATACCCCAGAACAGATTACCTACGGCGGCATTGCCCGAACCGAGGGAGCCGAGCGCACGATCTACGTTTGTCCCCGTGCCATAGCTATAAAAATTTCCGGCATTAAGGCTCCCATCGTTGGCGACGATGGTCGTACCGGTGCCAGTGCGCGCGTGATACCAGCCGGTGAGCGTGCCGTTATTTGTCCAGGTAGCGCTGCCACTAGCCGGGAGAGTGTTGAAATCTTGCGTGATCGTCGTCGGGAGGGTCGTGATGCTGATATTCGGTCCCACGTCTCCTCTGTTACTCGCTGCACTCTCGAGCGCGGCACCTCCCAAAGGTGAAGCGGCGGCGAGCAGGATTGTTCCGACCAGGCTGAAGGGGAGGATTTTCATAAGCGGCTCGATTTGTATCCCACAGTGCTTTTGCGTGCGAGCGCGAAATCACTCGATCCGCTTGGAACGCCGATTCCGAGCGACAACTCAAGACCAGGTTCGAACGTTAGCCGCGGCCTTGGGCGATCATCTGCCTCGTCCACCTCGCCCTCGCCCTCGCCCGCGTCCCCGGCCACGTCGCCCAGATTCCTCGTCTTTGGCCTCCTCATTCTGCCGGACCTCGTCTCGATGCTCCTCATCTTTGTGGTCGTCGTTCTGCCGCGACTCCGTTCCATGTTCCTCATCTTTGTGATCATCGTCCTCCCGCGCCGCGAAGATCCCAAAAGAGGCTGAGCTTCCCCTGATTTCGGAGTGGCGAATCTGGCCGCCAAGGTGACCGGTTATGGCCAGCCAGCCTGAGACACCGAGGGCGAAAACAAAGACCAGAATGCTCATCGATCCGCCAACCGCGACGAACCCGGCGGGTATAAGCAGGCGAAGCAACGCCAGACCTCCGAGGACCGACGTCGCGATGATAGCGATAGTGGCCGCATCTTCGTGCTTCTCTATCAGGTTCTCTGAAACGCCCGGCAGATGTTCGACCATGTCTTCGGCGGCCTTGCCGGTGAAAAAAGTGGGAATCGTTACGAGGGCCACCGCAACGAAAACCAGAAGCGCAGCCCTTTTGACTTCGTCGCTCTTTCGCAAGAACCCCCAAATCAAAAGCGCTACGCCAAATGGAATGCCAAGCACGGGGATGTGATTGAGGATGATGTGGAGGTGCGCGGGATTCATTGGTCTTCATAACCGGAAATCCCCCCTCACCTGGGAATTGAAAAGTAACGCCCTCGTTACCTGGTGAAGGGGGCGTTCGCGCACAAGGTTGGAGACCGTCGGGTTTTCGAGCGTTACGGCGCGCATGCTCGTTCCAGTCGTCGTCCGTTTATCTGTGGTGGAGCCGCCCCGCTAGGTCGGAGCGTCAGCGCGGACCTCCGGCAGAATCGCTCTGTTGACTAGTTTTGGATTCCGAGAGCAGATGTATCATGCGCCGATCTCAGCTGGCCTTCGTTGCGGCAATCCAATTGCTCGCGCTCGGCATCTCAAAAGCTAACGATGTTCCGTCAACCAGCTCTGCGGAAACCCTGTCGCGAGTCATAGTGACCGATCAGGCTGAATCGGACTCGTTGACCTCCCCTCCCGTCAGCAAAGCCGCGGAACAAAAAAGAGAGATCCCCGGAGGTTTCACCCTGAGAAACGCGGAGGAGATGGAACGGGGGCGGGCTTCGAATTTTGAAGATTTGCTGAAGCGAACTCCGGGACTCTTCCTCCAAACGGACAATGGGACTGAAGTCACAAAAGTCTCAATTCGCGGATCGGGAATCTTGTCGGAGGACGAGCCGCTGGGAGTCCAATTCCTGCTGGATGGATTGACCCTTAACCAGGCTGATGGCGAAGCCATTCTGGAGGACTTCGATCTGGCTACAGTCAAATACGCCGAGGTGTTCCGTGGCGCCAGTGCCTTCAAATACGGTTCCATCACCCTCGGTGGCGCAATCAATCTCGTGACGATGACCGGCTACGACGCCGATCAATTCCGGGTTCGCCTCGAAGGGGGAAGCTACGGTTATCTTCGCGGCCAGATCAGTTTCGGCGGGGTTGCAGGCAGGTTCGATTACGTCGGTTCGGTCATGGGCCGTTCTCGAGACGGTTTCCGCGAGCACAGTGCGGAGAACACCGAACGGCTTTTTGGCGACGTGGGTTACAAATTCAACGGCCAGCTTGAAAACAGATTCTATGTGACCCTTGACCGCGTGGATCGACAACTGCCCGGAGGATTGACCCAACAAGAATTGGAGGACGATCCGCGGCAGGCAAACGCGGACGCGGTCGCCCAGGACTTCAACAAAAAATGGGACCTCATCCGGCTGGCCGACAAATTCAGCTTTCGAAACGATGGACACGAATTCGACGCGGGACTCTTTTGGTTCCATCGAAACATGGAGGAACGCGGCTTTTTTTCGGCCGATTTTCGTGAAGGCATCACCGCGTTCTACTCGGACAATTATGGTGTCAGTTTGAATTTCGTTGCCCGAGACGAACTGTTTGGACGGCGAAATATTTTCACCGTGGGTTCGAGTCCTCAACTCGAACGAGAGGTCGCCCAAAATTTTGAGAACCTTGGCGGCCATCGCGGACAAACCACCGCGCTGAACACAGGAATTTCAATCAACCTTCCGCTCTACGCCGAAAATCAGCATTACCTGACCGAAAAATTTTCGGTTCTGCTGGGGATGCAGGCCATCTACGCCCAACGTCATTTCGAAGACCATTTTCTGAGCGACGACCAGGGCAACCAATCCCGCGAACAAGATTTCTCCGGCTGGAATCCGAAGACCGGCCTGATTTACGAGTTTGATGCCGGGAACCAGATTTTCACGAACTTCAGCGGAAGCTGGCAGCCGCCTTCATTCGATAACATGGTTGAATTCGAGGAAGGCCCGAATTCCAGCGTTGTCTATACACCGCTGCAACCGCAACGGGCACGGACGCTGGAGCTTGGCACGCGAGGGCAGCGCGGACGTTTCGAGTGGGAATTGTCCCTTTATCGCTCCTGGTTGAGGAACGAGCTGCTCGACCTGAACGACGCCCAGGGAAATGACCTTGGAGCCTTCAATGTCCATCGTTCCTATCATCAGGGAATCGAAGCGAGTCTCGATCTTGAATTGTTGCACCCTGTTTCCCTTCCAACGGAAAAGGACGGCGACCAAAACGCGTTGACGTTCACTCAAACCTATACCCTGAATGATTTTCATTTCGATGGTGACTCCGTCTACGGTCAAAACCGGATCGCGGGAGTGCCGATCCATCTTTACGAAGCGGAACTGATTTACGTGACACCAGCCGGTTTTTACGCCGGACCGACCGTGCAGTGGAATGTCACCCGTTACCCGGCAGACCAGGCCAACACGCTCTTTGCCGATTCCTACGCGCTCCTTGGATTCAAAATTGGACTTCGGCCAAAAAAAGGATTTTCCGTTTTCCTCGAAGCGAAAAATTTGACGGATGAACGTTTCGCCTCCGCCGTGAATCCCATGGCCGACGCGCGGACCGAGCCCGACGCGCAGATTTTTCATCCTGGCGAAGGTCGGGCGTTTTACGGTGGAGTTTCGTGGGCCTGGTGAAGAGGCATTTCGCCACCCAAACGTAACAAAACTGCCTTTGTCGGGAGGTCGTCGCGCCTGCTATTTTCAGGCCGAATGCAAATGTTCGATCAACCTGCGCGGGTCCGAAACCTTCGCGTTGTCCGGACGCCGACACCGCAACGCTTTCGGACGGCATGGATTTCCGATCTGCACCTCGGGACGCGCAGCAGCAACGCCGGAGCGTTCCTTGAATTCCTGCGCGATCATGATTTCGAGACGCTCTACATCGTCGGCGATCTGATCGATGCCTGGCAGATGCGGCGGGGAATCTATTGGCCGCAGCAGCACAACGACGTCATCCAAAAACTCCTGCGTAAATCGCGCAAGGGCACGCGCATTGTTTGCATCCCCGGCAACCACGACGAATTCCTCGGAGGCTTTTGCGGCTATTACGGGCATATCGCGATTGCGAAGCATTTCATCCACACCACCGCGGATGGACGGCGAATTCTGGTCATTCACGGACACGAACTGGACACCGTGGTCCAAAACGCGCGCTGGCTCGCCTTCGCCGGCGACCTCGGGTACCAGTTTTTGCTCTCGCTGAATCCGCTCATTAACTTCGTGCGCCGCCGCTTCGGGCTTGGCTACTGGTCGCTCAGCGCCTACGCGAAAAAGCGGGTCAAGGACGCCGTCAATTTCATCGGAGAATTTGAAAACGCGATTGCGCGCTACGGCGAACAATACTCGGTCGACGCCGTTCTGTGCGGCCACATCCACAACGCCGGGATTCGGCAAATCGGCGCGGTCACCTACTATAATTGCGGCGATTGGGTCGAAACCTGTTCGGCGCTCGTGGAAAATTTCGACGGTTCGATCGAGCTGCTGAATTTCAATCCGTTCGTGACGCCGGCCGCCCCGGACCGGGAAGAACCGGAGCTGGCCGAAGCCTCATTATGACCACGACTACAGAAACGCGGACGCGTGAAGCTGCATTTTGCCGAATGAATAAGCGCAGAATCCTCTTTATTTGTGTCCACAACAGCGCGCGGAGCCAGATGGCCGAAGCGTTCCTGAACGATATCTGCGGGGCCGAATTCGAAGCTCAAAGCGCCGGCCTGGAGCCGGGAACACTAAATCCGCTGGCGGTGACAGCCATGCGTGAAGCCGGAATCGATATTTCCAGGAACAAAACGCAAGCCGTCTTCGATGTTTTCAAGTCGGGCCAGCTCTTTGGCTATGTCGTTACTGTTTGCAGCGAGGCCGAAGCAGGCGGCTGCCCGATTTTCCCGGGGCCCGCTCAGCGTTTACATTGGCCTTTCCCCGACCCCTCAAAAGTGGAGGGCACGCCCTTGGAAAAGGTCGAGAAAGTCCGTCTGATCCGCGAGGCGATTCAGGTGAAGGTCGAACAATTCTGCGCGGAAAATTGCACCCAGCTCATTGAATTGGGACGAAACCGACCGCAGCCGCAATCTTCTGACCAGCCGGGCCAATCGTAAAGTCGATGAATTGTTTCGCCAGGCCCTGAGGTTCGCCATTCGTGTAATAATAGGTCGGGCGCGCGTAGGGCCACGTCTGATTCCGCACGGCCTCCGAGCTTGGAGCTACCCCGTCGATCGTGATCACTTTGATCCCGCCCGCTTTCATGTAGGCGAGCCCGACATAGCCAATGCCATTCACGTTCTTGCCCACCTCGGCCGCGATCTGTTCGTGCCCCGCCATCTTTTGCGAGGTTGCCGCATAGTCCCGTTTCCTCATCGCCAGCTCCTTCCAATCGGAATAGGTGCCGGAGGAAGTGTTGCGGGTGTAAATCGAAATCGTTCCAGACTTTCCGCCGACCGCGCTCCAATCGGTCACGTCGCCGGTGAAGATTTGTTCCACCTGCTTTTTGGTCAGGTTGGCGATCGGATTAGCGCTGTTAACGACGACCCCGAGACCGTCGTAGGCGACGATCGTCTCTTTCAGCGTGACGCCTTTCGCCTTGCCGGCGGCGATCTCCGCGGGCTTCGCTTCCCGGCTGGACATCCCGATCTGGGCCGTGCTGTCGATCAAGGCGGCGATCCCGGTGGTCGATCCTTCCGCGGCGATATCGAAGGTGGCGTCGGGATGATCCGCCTTGAATTGCTCGGCCAACTGCGGGACCAGTTTCGCGCCGAGAGTGTCCGAGCCTTTAATGACCAGCCGCTCCGCCTGCAGTGTGGTGGAAGAGCAGATCAGGGCGAGGGTTGAGGCGAGAGCGAGGAATGTCGTTTTCATAGGTGGGTGCGGTTACATCCTGCGTCACCTATCCGTGGTGGCCAAGTGACAATCTGGTGAACTCCGCCGAGCGGGCAAATAATCGGGAGCCCGCGTCACTGTGACAGATGGTGCGCGCTGAGCCTGGATCGCAATTTATGCACAGGGAATCGCAAGCGATGGCGAGAGCTTCCGCGTTGCGTCGTTAATCTGCTTCAGATGAAAGCGGATATGCTGCTTCTCGTAGATGCTGATCCAAATTCTGCCGAGGTCGTTGCCCTCGCGGCAAGGCAAACTCGCCATCGCATGATGCGCGCGAACACGAGCCTCGAAGCCTTTCGCATCCTGGATGGCGGCCTGGACGAAGTGGATATGATTGTCATCGATGTCGATCCCGGAGTGCACGGCTTGGCTCTCCTGGAAGCGATCGATGCGTCGCCGACGGCTCCACCGGTGATCATTCTCACGAGCCTCGAAAAAGTCTACATGACGCCAATCGGCACAGCGCATGGCGCGGCGGCTTGCATCGGAAAACCGTTCACCGTCGAAAAGCTCGCGTCCGTGATCGAGCAAGTTTCCTCCCCCCGCTGGCGCTCCGCTGCCTGGAGCAGTGACGCGTGGGGGCACCCGCATCGTTGCAAGAACAATTTCATCGCCTGTCCCGGCTGCCACCGGAAACGCGCAGAGAATGCTCCCACGAGCGAACTCAAAACCTAACCAACAAAACCTATGGACTATTTCGTCGCAATCTTGACCTCCTCTTTCATCGCTACCTACGCGCTGATCCTCGCCCGGTTGCTCCCAAAAGAATAATCAGTGACACCTCCGCTTGTGCGGGGCGCTGGCGCAATATGGCGGGGATTTTTGGCGCATTTCAGCTAAACTGGATACTGAAGAAGACGTTATGACCCGTCCTGAGCTAGAGGCCGCTGTCGCGGCACATCCGTTTTTGATCGGAGTGAGTGAACACCACATCCGTTTGCTGGCGGACTGCGCGATACAGACGCACTTCGAAGCCGGCCAAGTCATCTTTCTCGAGGGCGAAACGGCGAACCGCTTTTATCTGGTCGAGCAAGGCGAAGTCGTCCTCGAAGCGGCAGGCACTGGAGACAAACAGGTTGTGATTGAAACCGTCCGGGACGGGGAACTGCTCGGCTGGTCCTGGCTCTTTCCGCCGTACGCGTGGCACTTCACCGCGCGCGCAACGAAACCAACCAGCGCGATCTTTTTCTACGGCACGGTTCTGCGCGAGTACTGCGAGAAAGATCACACGCTCGGTTTCGAGCTTTTCAAGCGCATGAGCGAAGTGATGACGCGGCGGCTGCAACTTGCCCGCACGCGGCTCCTGCAGGCGTATTCCTCAAGCGACACGGGCGGGTCGAATTGATTGAAAGGAAAATAACTGTCGGCTCGAAAATGGGGGAGCGTCCTCGCGCCCGTGTCGTTGCCATGGGCACTGAAGCCAATCGCAAACGAGTCGCGGCACGGAGCAAGCCGACCATCGGCGCCATCCTTGCCCCGACGGACTTTTCGCCCGAGTCCCGGCGTGCGCTGGACTATGCCTCGCTCCTTCTGAAGATGCGCAAGTTGGCAGCCAAAATCGACTTCGGAGGCGTACCGCATCGAACGGAGATCCAAGTCGGACGGCCAGCAGAACAGATCTGTCAATACGCCGACGATCGCGGGATTGATCTTATCATTGCCTCAACCCATGGGCACACCGGGTGGGCGCATGTTTTGATTGGCAGCGTAGCCGAACATGTGGTGCGATACGCCCATTGCCCCGTGCTCGTGGTGCCACACGGCAAAGGCCCCGCGACGCGGCGTGGTCGGGCACGCGGCAACTAATTTTGAAACTCTGCCTTCTTCTCCTGATTGCTTTGGCGTCCTCCGCGGCGGCTGAGCCTTCCTCCCGCTCCGCAATTCGCGAGCTTCCTGCACAATCCAAGCCGATTGACGACGTCGTCGTGCCGGTGCCGCGCGAGATCTTCCACTCACTCGACAAATTCGCCGATTCGAACTGGGCCCGCGTCCAGCGCCGTGGATTGGCGAAATGGAAACCGCACGGCAACCAAGCCCGGATCGCCCTCCTGTTGGGCGCACTCATCGGGGAGGGGTTCATCGCGGTAGAGGCAAAAGACGAGGATCAAGTGAAGAAGGTTGGAAGCGCAGTACTCAAGGTCGCCGCCGCCCTCGGCGTGAAAAAATCAGTTCTTCGACACAGTCGCGCGATTATTGAAGACGCCGAAAAAGAAGACTGGAATGCAGTCCGCCAGGAATGGGATGGGGTATTTGCGGATGTGGAAAGTGCCATGCGCGAACTCGGGAGCGAGCAGCTCGCCCAACTCGTCAGCCTGGGTGGCTGGCTCCGCGGAACTGAAGCGCTCACCGTCCTCATCCTGCAAAACTATTCTTCCGACAGCGCCGAACTTCTCCGGCAACCCGCGTTGCTCGATTACTTCGAGAAGCGC
>Ga0190272_10001363_pt1 | contig 11734 bp, 14 predicted proteins | sample Popmic504T_FD_133746 | JGI IMG/M metagenome (GOLD analysis project Ga0190272, IMG submission 133746) | Populus adjacent soil microbial communities from riparian zone of Shoshone River, Wyoming, USA - 504 T | ecosystem: Environmental > Terrestrial > Soil > Riparian zone | place: USA: Wyoming...
GCCGTAGATGTAGGCCTCTTTGGCGATCGCGCGGGCCTGCTCCGGTGTCACGACAGAGGGCCCCGGCGGCGGTGGCGGCTTCACCGTCTCATCCGAGCCCTTGGTGTTGCAGGCAGCAAGCAGTGCGACGACCGCCAGAATCGCACCGATCCGCCGGATCAATTCTTTTCCAGCGCTTCTGTGCGCTCGCTCATCGAGCGGCCAAGTGCCGCAACTCCCGAGTCCACCTTTGGCAGTAGCTCGGGAACCTGCTTTCGGATGGACGCCTCGCCGAGCGGCGTGGACAGGAGCGGCTTTATCCACCGCAGGACCTCGACCCAGGACGGACAGTTGATCCGGCGCTTGCGGCCCTCGATGCCCTTGACGAAGGCCTCGCCGCACTTCTCGACCGTGGTGGTCTTGCTCAACGGTCCCGGCAATCTGCTGATCATCTCGTTGAACCCGGGCACCTCGGCTTTGCTTTCGCGCACCAGTGGCGTGTCGATCCACGACATGTGCGCCGAGCCGACGTCCACACCGAGATGGGCGACCTCGAGTCGAAGTGTGTTGGCGAAGTGCTCGACTCCCGCTTTGGACAGCGCGTAGGACGCCGAGCCGACGACGGGCGCGTACGCCGCGAGCGAGGACACCACCAGCACGTATCCACGCCGCTCGATCACCGATGGCAATGCCGCGCGGACGGTATGGAACACGCCGAGCGCGTTGACGTCGAGCAGGGTCTTGAACGCCACCGGATCCACGTTCAGTACCGAGCCGAACACGCCGATGCCCGCGTTCGCCATCACGATGTCGATGCCGCCGAACCGGTCGATGCCCTCGTCTGTGGCCTTCTGCATGGACGACAGATCCCGCACGTCGGCAACGGCCGTTGACACCCGGTCCTCCCCGAGTCGGGTGGCCACGTCTTTGAGCTGGACTTCATCCAGGTCGGTGAGCACCAGCTTGGCGCCCTTGGCGTGCAGGCGGCGGGCCACCTCGGCGCCGACGCCGTTCGCACCGCCGGTAATCAGGGCGACTTTTCCGTTCACAGAACTCATGGCCGAAAACGTACTCCACCGGACAATGCGGCGGGCCGGGTCCGGCGTTCTAGAGCTTCACACCCAACAGTGAGTCGACAGCCGTCGCGACGATCTGCGGCGCGTTGCTGTCGTGGCCGCCGTACTCCAGCGCGTCGGTTGCCCAACCATCCAGCGCGGCAAGTGCTTTCGGGGTGTCCAGGTCGTCAGCGAGATAGCTGCGCACCCGCGTCAGCACATCCGTCGCATCGGGCCCAGCAGGTAGCGCGGTTGCCGTTCGCCACCGGTGCAGCCGGGCGTTGGCGGCCTCGAGCACGTCGTCGCCCCACGAGCGGTCGGCGCGGTAGTGGCCTGCCAGTAGCCCGAGCCGGATCGCGGCAGGCTCGACACCGTCGGCCCGCAGCCGTGACGCCAGCACCAGATTGCCCCGGCTCTTGGACATCTTGTGCCCGTCCCAGCCGATCATCCCGGCGTGTACGTAGTGGCGGGCGAATCGCCGCTCCCCCGTTACGGATTCGGCGTGGGCCGCGGAGAACTCGTGGTGCGGGAAGATCAGATCGCTTCCGCCGCCCTGGATGTCAAGGCCGGTGCCGATGCGGGACAGGGCGATCGCGGAGCATTCCACGTGCCAACCGGGCCTGCCAGCACCGAACGGCGACGGCCAGCTGGGCTCGTCCGGTCGCTGCGCCCGCCATAGCAGCGCATCGAGCTCGTCGCTCTTGCCTGGGCGCTCGGGGTCGCCGCCGCGCTCGGCGAACAACCGCTGCATGGTTTCGCGGTCGTAGCCCGACTCGTACCCGAACTGTGTTGTGGCGTCGGCATGGAAGTAGACGTCGGGAAACTCAGCGTCATCGACGACGTAGGCGGCGCCGGAGGCCAGCAGCTTTTCGACAACTTCCACCACTTCTTCGATGGCCTCGGTGGCGGCGACGTACTCGTGCGGCGGCAGCACCCGCAGCGCGGCCATGTCCTCGCGGAACAGGTCAGTCTCGCGGGCGGCCAGGTCGCGCCAGTCGATTCCGTCGCGCTGGGCGCGCTCGAACAGCGGGTCGTCGACGTCGGTGACGTTCTGGACGTAGTGCACCTGGTGGCCGGAATCCAGCCACACCCGGTGCACCAGGTCGAACGCCAGGTAGGTGGCAGCGTGACCGAGGTGCGTCGCGTCATAGGGCGTGATTCCGCAGACGTACATGGTGGCCGTCTCACCGGGCGTGACCGGACGGACCTGCCGGTCGGCACTGTCGAAAAGGCGCAGCTGCGGCCCGCGCCCCGGCAGCGCCGGCACGTCGGGAGCCGGCCACGATTTCATAGCGTCGACTCTAGGCATCAGGGAGAGCGACAACGCAGGGGGCCGATTCATTCCCGCTAGCGGTTGCGATACGCCGACCGGATCCCGTCGAGCAGCACATCGGCCAGCTCTGCACGGCACATCAGGAAGTCGGGCAGGTACGGATCTGGCCGGTTGTAAATCAGCGGCGAGCCGTCCAGCCGGGAGGCGTGCATGCCTGCGGCGCGCACCACGCCCGCGGGCGCGGCCGAGTCCCACTCCCACTGGCCGCCGGCATGGATGTAGGCATCGACGTCACCGCGCACGACGGCCATCGCCTTCGCGCCCGCCGAGCCGATGCCCACGATCTCGATGTCCATCTGCTGCTGCAGCCGCCACAGCACTGCGGGTGGCCGGTTGGCGCTCGCGGCGATGCGGATGGGGCCTTCGGCGCGCGGCGGCGGAGCGCTGACGGTGTCGGTGCGATAGATCTCGCCGCGGGCCGGAAGCCCGACCACCGCGTCGGTGATGCCGCCGTCGGGCCCGCCGCCACGCTGCCACAGCGCGATGTGCACGGCCCAGTCCTCGTGCCCACGCAAGGAGAATTCGCGGGTGCCGTCCACCGGGTCGACGATCCACACACGGTCTGCGCGCACCCGGGACAGGTCGTCGACCGCCTCTTCGGACAGCACGGCGTCGTCGGGCCGCTCGGAGTTCAGCCGGTCCAGGATCAGCACGTTGGCCCGCTTGTCGCCGGCGTCGCCGAGGTCGTAAGGGTCGTAGAACCCCAGCTCCTCGCGCACCGCAAGCAGCAGCTCACCCGCTTCGTGGGCCACCTCGGCGGCCAGCGCCGCATCGGTCAGGCTCACCGGTTCAGTAGATCACGTCGGTGACCGGCGATCTCGCTTCGATCGTTTGGCGACCCAAAAGTCAATTACTTGCGCAAGTGATATCGCCATGCCACGCTGGCGTGCGTTGGAGGGTGATGTGATCAGCCACGGCCCAGCCACCCAAGGGCCGATCGACGCCGCACCGCTGCAGGACACTGCCGCGATGTTCGGCATGCTCGCGGCCACCGTTCGACTGCAGATCATCTGGCTGCTCTGCGACGGCGAGCGTGACGTCGGTACCTTGGCGGTGGAGGTCGGCCAGAGCGTGGCCGCAGTGAGCCAACACCTCGCCAAGCTCAAACTCGCCGGTATCGTGCATGTTCGCAAGGAGGGTCGCCGTCACGTCTATCTCATCGCGGATCCCGGCGTGTCCGAGATCGTCCAGATTGCCGTCCGCCACCATGAACAGCGGCAGCCGCGCTCAAGTCGAAGGCGTGTGACATGACCTTGCCGTTTTTCGGCCCGATGGCGCTTTCGGGTTTCACGCACAAGTGGTACTTCCTTTTCCTGCTGGCAGTCATCGGAGTTGTCGCGCTCTACATCTCGGTCCAGGCCAGCCGTCGCAGGCGGATGCTGCGATTCGCCAACACGGAACTGCTGGAAAGTGTGGCCCCCCACCGCCCCAACCAGTGGCGGCATGTGCCGATCATCTTGATGGTGGCGGCCCTGCTGATGCTGACCGTGGCGATGGCCGGGCCGACCAACGAAATCAAAATTCCCCGCAATCGGGCGGTGGTGATGCTGGTGATCGACGTGTCGCGATCCATGGACGCCACCGATATCGCACCGTCCAGGTTGGCGGCAGCGCAGGAGGCGTCCAAGCAGTTCGTCAACGACCTGACCCCCGGCGTCAACCTCGGCCTGATCGCGTACGCAGGGACCGCGAACGTCCTGGTATCGCCCACCACGAACCGGGACGCGACCAAGAATGCGATCGACAAGTTGCAGGTCGCGGATCGTACCGCCACCGGTGAGGCGATCTTCACTGCACTGCAGGCGATCTCGACGGTGGGTGCGGTGATCGGCGGGGGCGACGAGCCGCCACCGGCCCGCATCGTGCTGTTCTCCGATGGCAAGGAGACCGTGCCGTCGAATCCCGACAACCCCAAAGGTGGTTACACCGCGGCGCGCACCGCCAGAGACCAGGGCGTGCCGATCTCGACCATCGCGTTCGGGACGCCCAACGGCTCTGTCGAGGTCGACGGCCAGAAGGTGGACGTGCCCGTCGACGACGCCATGCTGAAGAAGATCGCTCAGTTGTCCGGCGGCACCGCCTACAACGCCTCCAGCGTCGCCGAGCTCAAGGAGGTGTACTCCAACCTGCAGGAGCAGATCGGCTACGAGACTGCGCGGGGCGACGCCAGCGCCGGGTGGCTGCGGTTGGGCGCCATCGTGGCAGCCGCAGGCGCGCTTGCGGCGCTGCTCATCAACCGCAGGCTGCCCGTCTGAACCGATGCCCTCAGAACGCCGGCCACGGGATCGGCCGTCGCCGATCCGGACTCGGCATCACCGGATTGTCCAGCAACCCAACGGTTCTGGCGTGCAGCGCGTCAACCTCACCGTCGGTGATGTGTCCGCACAATTGCTCGCCGAGGTCGCCGCGCAACCCGTCGCGAAGGCGCGCCACCGCATCCAACGTCTCGTCGTCGACCGGTTTTCCAGCCCAGCCCCACAACACGGTGCGCAGTTTATCGTCGACGTGCAGGCTCACCCCGTGGTCGACCCCGTACACATGGCCGTCGACACCGGACAGGATGTGGCCACCCTTGCGGTCGGCGTTGTTGATCAGCACGTCGAAAACGGCCATCCGTCGTAGACGCACGTCATCGGCGTGCACCAGGGTGACCTCGTCACCTGCGTAGTCGTAGGCGCGTAACACCGGAAGGTAGCCGGGCGGGAGGTGACCCGCGGGCAGCAGGTCCACGAGGTCGGGCCCGGCCTCCGGATCGTCACCGACCTCGTCACCCGGCTGGTCCACCCACAGCTGCAACATGCCGGGGCCCGCTGGGCCGTCGCGAATGATGGTGTACGGCACGATATTCCAGCCCAGCGCCGATGACACCAGGTAAGCGGCGAGTTCGCGACCGGCCAGCGTGCCGTCGGGAAAATCCCACAGCGGCGCCTCTCCGGCGATCGGCTTGTACACGCAATGAGCTTGGCGCTCATCCAGATTCGCCTCGCACAGAAAGGTGGCATTGCTCGCTGAGCGAATACGTCCGATGACGGTCACCTCGCCGCGCAGGCACACCTCGTCGAGGTCATCGGGGCCAGGCCCGTTGCTAGGTTTCGGCGTCATCGTCGGACCCCGCCATGGCTCCGCGTCGGTAGCCGTTGGTGCGCACGCAGATGTGGCCCTCGGGGTCCAGCGGTTCGTCGCACAACGGGCAGGGCGGCCTGCCTGCGGAGATGACCCGGTTGGAGCGCGTCGCGAACTGGCGCGCGGACTCCGGCGTCAGGAAGACCCGTACCGCGTCGGGCCCCTCCTCGGCGTCGTCGAGCACCACCGATGCGTCGAATTCGGTCTCGGACACCGCGAGGAGTTCGACGACCACCGTCTGCGCCTCCGAGTCCCAGCCAAGGCCCATGGTGCCGACCCGAAATTCGGCGTCGACGGGGGTGACCAGCGGGCTCAGGTCGTCGATATCGGTCTCCGGCGGGATCGGCGTGCCGAATCGGCGGTTGATCTCCAGCAACAGCGCGGCGATCCGTTCGGCGAGCACCGCCACCTGCTGCTTCTCCAGTATCACCGAGACCACGCGCTTGTCGTGGACGGCCTGCAGGTAGAACGTCCGGTTTCCCGGCTGCCCGACAGTCCCGGCCACGAAGCGGTCGGGTGTACGGAAGACGTGGATTGCGCGGGACATGGCATCCTCCAAAATACCGGCAATGGCACGTCAGCCGTAATTGCATGGCGGGCCCGTCAATCGGTGGAGCCGCCAACAACGGCGTCTTCGGGCGGAACCTCGCCGTCCTTATTGTCTTTGGGTCCCGCTTGCTCGTCCTTCGGCTTGGCCAGCAGGCCGGCCGTGAGCTGGTTGCCAGTGTGGTTGACATGAATAACGAACGGACGCAGAGCGGTGTAACGGATCACACTCATCGATGCGGGGTCGGCGGTGATGCGTTGGAAGCTGTCCAGGTGGCTGCCGAGCGCGTCGGCGACCACCGCCTTGATCACGTCGCCGTGCGTACACGCGATCCACAGCGCATCGCCGTCGTGCAGCTCGGCAAGCCTGCGGTCATGGGCTCGCACCGCCTCGACGGCGCGCGCCTGCACGTGGGCCAGCCCCTCGCCATCGGGGAACACCGCGGCGCTGGGCTGCTGCTGGACCACCGCCCACAGCGGTTCCTTCACGAGATCACCGATCTTGCGGCCGGTCCATGAGCCGTAATCGACCTCGGAGATCCGCTCGTCGACAATCGGGTCCAGGCCAAGCGCGGCCGCCAGCGGTTCCACTGTGCGTTCGCAGCGCAGCAGCGGGGATCGCACGATCGCACGAATCGGCAGTCCGCCGATCCGCTCGACGAGCCCCTGCGCCTGTTCGCGGCCCTTGTCGTCAAGATCGACGCCCTGGCTTCGGCCGGCGAGGGTGTGCGCGGTGTTCGACGTCGATCTGCCGTGCCGCAGCAAGATGACCGTCATGTCGCCGACACCACCCCGGTGCCAAGCAGGATCAGCACCACGGTGCCAAGCAGCACGCGGTATCCGACGAACCAGTACATGCTGTGCCTGACGAGGAACTGCAGGAACCACGCCACCGCGGCGAACCCGATGACGAAGGCGATCAACGTCGCCACCAAGAGCTGCGGACCACTCGCGCTCATCCCCTCACCCGAGGGATGGAACGCGTCGGGAAGCGAGTACAGCCCCGACGCGAAGACCGCGGGAATGGCCAGCAGAAAGCCGAACCGGGCCGCGGTGGCCCGGTCAACGCCCAAAAACAAGCCCGCGCTGATGGTCGCGCCGGACCGCGAAACACCGGGCACCAGCGCCAGACACTGGGCCAGACCCACGATGATGCTGTCCTTCCAGGTGAGCTGTTCGGCTTGACGGGTCTGCCTTCCGAAGTACTCGGCGGCGGCGATGACCGCAGAGAAGGCGACCAGCGCGATCGCGATCAACCAGAGATTGCGTGCGCCCGTGCGGATTTCGTCCTTGAACAGCAACCCGAACACGCCGATCGGGAGGGAGCCGATGATGACGTACCAGCCCATCCAATAGTCGGCGCTGCGTCGCGCCGCATCGAACAAGCCGCTGAACCACGCCTTGATGATGCGGCCGATATCGCGGGCGAAGTACAGCAGCACGGCCAGCTCGGTGCCGAGCTGGGTCACCGCGGTGAACGACGCGCCCGCGTCGTCGGCGAAGAACACCCGCGACGTGATCGCCAGATGGCCCGACGACGACACCGGTAGGAATTCGGTCAGCCCCTGCACTATCGAGAGAACGATTACCTGCACCCACGACATTGCTGGGACGTCCGTCACGACGACGACCGTACCGTGGGTCTCCGGTCAGCGCGCTTGGCGTGGCACCGGTGACGCGGCGGACACGGCGTCACGCACGGCGGCCGACACACTGCGCTCGTCGCTCAGATCGATGTCGGTGAGCTTGCGGGTCGCTGCCGCGACGACGTCCTCGGGCAGCGGTACCGGCCCGCTCAGCCGCGGACGGTAGACCTCGACGACAAGCTGCTGCCGCTCGATACGAAAGGAAAATGTTCGCCCATCACCGACTTGGCCAAATCCGCTGGCGTGTACACCAGTGGAAATATCCTCGATAGCAAACTCTTGACTGCCCAATTCCCGGTCTGCGAAGAGGGTCATGCCCGAACCATAACTCCGGCTAGGTGGCGATGTTGGCAGTACACGGCGGCATCGCGACGAGCGGCCGGAAAATCGCGACGAGCGGTCTGCCTACACTTGCTGTTCGTTAGCCGTTCTATTCGCACGACCGAGAGCTACCCAGTGCCACGCGCCTTAAAACACTTTGCTCAGCTGTTTCGCTCATCCGTGGTCCTGCTGGCAATCTCCTCGGGCGTCGCGGGCTGCTCGTCGAATCCCGCCGACGACCCCCCTCCGACCATCGTTCCCGCTCAGGCGGCGGTATCTCCCCCAACCGCCGGCACGCCAGCTGGTGTGGTGCTGCCGCTGAGCGGTCATGCCCTTGCTGCGGCGTTCGACGCGTCGACAAATTTGCTGGCTGTGCTCGCGCCCGCCATCGAGGGCCAGTCGGTGGTGGTGACGCTGGCGCCAACCGGACCACCTCGGGAGATACCGCTGCCAGGGCCGGCGACCGCAATGTCGTCCGACGACGAAGGAAGGGTGTTCGTCTCCACCCGCGGCGGCTATTTCCTTGTCGATCTTCGGGCAGGCACCGCCGACAGGGTCGATGTCGAGGGCCAAAGCGCCACCGACTTCACCGCGATCGCCCGCCGCGCCGACGGCAAGCTGGTGCTCGGAAGCGCTGACGGCGCGGTCTACACGCTGAATTCCGAGAGCGCCGTCGACGCTTCTCTGCACATTTTCGCCAGGGTGGATGACCTTGTCACACAAGGGAATACGACTGTAGTGCTGGACCGCGGCCAAACGTCGGTGACCACCGTCGACGCAGGCGGATCCGACGCCCAGCATGCGTTGCGGGCCGGCGAGGGTGCGACCACGATGGCGGTCGATCCGGCGGGGCGGGTGCTGGTCGCCGACACCCGCGGCGACGGTCTGCTGGTGTTCGGCACCGACCCCCTGATCCTGCGCCAGCGGTCCCCGGTGCCCGACGCTCCGTACGGGCTTGTCGGCTCGTCGAGGCTGGCCTGGGTGTCGCAGACGGCGACCAACACCGTGGTTGGTTACGATTTGGGCACCGGCATCCCCGTCGAGAAGGTGCGTTATCGAACCGTGCAGCAGCCGAACTCCCTGGCCTTCGACGAAGCGTCTGGCACCCTTTATGTGGTGTCTGGCTCGGGAGCGGGTGTGCAGATGATCGCCGACGCGGGGGTCAGCGGATGACGGCGATGCGCGGACGGATGCCAGCAGGCTGGGAAGCGGACCTGTCCGACGAGTACGAGTGGATACCGTTGCGGCTGCCCCCGGACGTGACGCGCATCAGCGCATCCACCCGATTGTCGATCGAGGCCGAGTATCGCGGCTGGGAGCTGACCAGGGTGCGGCTATACACCGACGGCAGCCGACGAGTGCTGCTGCGCCGCAAGAAGACCGCCGCTGACAGGCGTGGCATCCCGGATCAGCCCGCCTTGTGATGTACCGCGCGCTGCGGCGGGCGCTGTTTCTGGTTGCGCCCGAACGCATTCACACCTGGGTGTTCGCCCTGCTGCGTGGCGTCACCGCCTGGTCGCCCCCCCGTCGCGCACTGACCCGGTCGCTGGCGCCACGGGATCCGGTGCTGGCCAGCACCGTGTTCGGGGTCCGCTTTCCAGGTCCGCTGGGGCTGGCAGCGGGCTTCGACAAGGACGGCAGCGGGCTGAAGACCTGGGGTGCGCCGGGCTTCGGCTGCGCAGAAGTCGGCACCGTCACCGCGCAGGCCCAGCCGGGAAACCCGCCGCCGCGGATGTTCCGGCTGCCCGACGACAGGGCGCTGCTGAACAGAATGGGGTTCAACAACCACGGCGCAGACGCGCTGGCGTTGCGCCTTGCCCGCCACGTCCCCGATGTGCCGATCGGGGTGAACATCGGCAAGACGAAGGCCACCCCTGCCGAACATGCCGTGACCGACTACGCCGAAAGCGCGCGGCTGGTCGGCCCGCTGGCGGCGTTTCTGGTGGTCAACGTCAGCTCACCGAATACGCCTGGACTTCGTGACCTGCAGGCGGTGTCGTCGTTGCGACCGATCCTTGCCGCGGTGCGGGCGGAAACGTCCAAGCCGGTGCTTGTGAAGATCGCACCGGACCTGTCCGACGCTGATGTCGACGAGATCGCCGATCTGGCAGTCGAATTGGGCCTGGCAGGCATCGTCGCCACCAACACCACCGTGTCCCGTGACGGTCTTGCCACACCGGGTGTGCGTGAGCTCGGATCGGGAGGGATTTCGGGTCCGCCGGTCGCGCAACGCTCCGCAGAGGTGTTGCAGCGGCTGTACCGGCGGGTCGGCGATCGGCTCGTGCTGATCAGCGTCGGGGGCATCGAGACCGCAGACGACGCGTGGGACCGCATCACCTCGGGTGCCTCGCTGCTGCAGGGCTACACCGGCTTCGTGTACGGCGGCGGGCTGTGGGCCAAGGACATTCACGACGGCATTGCCCGCCGCCTTCACGAGGGCGGCTTCGCGTCACTGGCCGATGCCGTCGGCTCGGCCGTGCGACGCGACTAGTTCTGCTCGTGGGTGCCGTGGATGACGGCGCGCGCGATGGCGTTCATGAACAGGTTGAACCCGAGATACGCCGGGCTCGCGGTGTCATCGAGTTCGAGCTTCTCGACCTTGACCGCGTGCACGACGATGAAGTACCTGTGCACACCGTGTCCCGGCGGCGGAGCGGCACCGATGAACCTCTTGAGGCCTGCGTCGTTGGCCAAAGTGATTGCGTCGCCTGGGAACCCGCTGCTGCTGCCGTCGCCGACACCAGCGGGCAGGTCGGTCACGGTTGCGGGCAGGTTGGCCACGGCCCAGTGCCAGAATCCGGATGCGGTCGGCGCGTCAGGGTCGTACATGGTGACGGCGAAGCTGCGGGTCTCCTCGGGGAATCCGGACCAACTGAGCTGCGGCGAGATGTCGGATCCGCCTGCGCCCATGATGCCGCTGACCTGATCGTTGCCAAGCGGTTGCCCGTCGATGACCGATTCGGAGGTCAGCGTGAACGTGGGCAGCTTGGGAAGAAACTCGTAAGGGTTGTATGCAAAAGCCATAGTGCGTCCTTTCGTCGGGGTCAGCAGTTCGGGTCAGCAATGCAGTAAGAAATGCTCGAGAACTTCGGTGCCGAACGTCAGTGCATCCACGGGTACCCGTTCGTCGACGCCATGGAACAACGCCGCGAAATCGAGGTCAGGCGGCAACTTGAGCGGTGCGAACCCGAAACAGCGAATCCCCAACCGCGCGAAGTGTTTTGCGTCGGTGCCACCGGAGAGCATGTACGGCACCGTACGAGCGTCGGGGTCGGCGGCAAGGATCGCGTTGTTCATCGCGTCGAGCAGTTCGCCGTCGAAGGTGGTCTCGTAGGACGGCAGGTCGGTGATCCATTCGCGCGTCACGTCGGGGCCGATGAGTTCGTCGATCTCGCGCTCGAACGCGGCAAGCCTGCCGGGCAGCACGCGGCAGTCGATCACCGCCTCAGCGGTCGCAGGGATGACATTGGCCTTGTATCCGGCCTTGAGCATCGTGGGGTTGGCGGTGTCGCGCAGCGTGGCGCCCACGATGCGGGCGATCGGCCCGAGCTTGGCGATCGATCCCTCTAGATCTGGCGAGTCCACATCGAAGGTGTAGCCGGTCTCCTCGGCGACGGCCGTCAGGAACTGATCAACGGAATCGGTGAGGATGACAGGGAACTGATGACGGCCCAACTTGGCGACCGCTTCTGCGACCGCCGTGACGGCGTTGTTGTCGTGGATCATCGAGA
>Ga0190272_10001364_pt1 | contig 11729 bp, 9 predicted proteins | sample Popmic504T_FD_133746 | JGI IMG/M metagenome (GOLD analysis project Ga0190272, IMG submission 133746) | Populus adjacent soil microbial communities from riparian zone of Shoshone River, Wyoming, USA - 504 T | ecosystem: Environmental > Terrestrial > Soil > Riparian zone | place: USA: Wyoming...
GAAGGCGGAAGGCGGAAGGCGAAGAATGAACCATGGGATAAAGGTTGCGACGAAGAACGAACGCCGGTCTCAGCCTTCATCCCCAACCTTCATCCCTCATCCTTCATCCTTTGTCTTCCTGCGCCAGATGAAGTAGACCGGGATTCCCGTTAGCACAAGTAAGTAGCCGATGCCGGACGTTGAAGGGGCCAGCCAGGCAAGATCGATGACAATTAGCAGTGCCAGAAGAATGTAGATCAGCGGCACCAGCGGGTAACCAAACGTGCGATAAGGCCTTTCCGCTTCCGGAGCCTTTCGCCTCATCACAATCACGGCCCCCACCATCAACGCGTAAAAAATCAAATCAACTGAAATGATGTATTCGAGAAGCTGCGTGTAGACGTTGCCGTAAACCGGTTCCCCATTTTGAGGGTTTGTCGTCATTGTGCGCGGCAGAGTTAAGAGGGCGGCCCATACCCCCTGAACAATCAATGCCACTGCGGGAACATTACGGCGGTTCAAGGCACCGACGCTTTGGAAGAAAAGGTTGTCGCGGGACATGGCGTAGTAAACACGTGCCCCGGCGAGAATCAATCCGTTGTTGCAGCCAAACGTGGAGATCATGATCGCAATCGCCATCAACACGGTCCCTCGTGGTCCAAAGATGGCATTCATGGTGGCCGTGGCCACCCGATTCTGCGGCGCTGTCTGAATGGCGGATAACGGAAGCGTGACGACGTAGGCGAGATTCGCCAACAGATAGAGCGCGACTACCAGACCGCAGCCAATCAAGAGCGCGCGCGGGAGATTGCGGCCCGGATCGCGAATTTCCCCACCGGTGAAGGTGACATTATTCCAGGCTGACTGGGCAAACAATGGTCCTACCATCGCTTTACCCAACAGCATTACCAAAGCCAGTCCCATCAATCCGCTCGCGCCGGCGTCAAAGCCAACTTGAGCAGGGGCGGGCTTCCAACCGTTGTCCCAGGAAGTCCACCACGCCGACGTGTAAGCAGCGCTATTCTCGTTCCAGCCGAGCGCGAGCCCAAGCACGATCAATCCCAGCAGCGCGGCAGTCTTGGTAAAGGTAAAAGAGTTTTGGATAAACCTGCCAAGTTTCAGTCCGCGAGTGTTTGTGAGTGTGAGAAACAGAATCATCGCCATCGCGAGGAGTTGTTGAGTGGACAAACTGACCGCATAGCCATTGAAAGAGACTGAGCCCAATTTGAAAGGCCTGATGATCGCGACCGGCGCGATCAAAAACTTGTCTGCGGAGATCGTATCCGTGAGCACGCCGGTGAAGTTTGCAAAAGCCACTGCGACGGCAGCGATGGTGCCCGTTTGGATAATCAGCAGCAACGACCAGCCGAAGAGAAAACCGATTGACGGGCTGTAAGCTTCGCGCAGAAAGACATATTGACCTCCCGCGCGCGGCCACATTGCGGCCAACTCGGCGCAGCAGAGAGCGCCGGTTATAGTGAGCAACCCCGCCAGCGCCCATGCTGCCAAAAGCCATCCGGGCGAACCAACTAATCGCGACGACTCAGCCGAGACGAGGAAAATTCCCGAACCGATCATTGAGCCGACAACGATCATGGTGGCATCGAGCAAGCCAAAGCCACGCACGAGCTTCGGCGGGGTGTTGTTGGGTGATTCGTTCATTGGTTCGCGACGGTATAGTTGGATGAAGGGTTGCTGTCAAGGGAAAGTTACCGAGATGTACCTATCATTGGTCTTGTGCCGCACTACACAAGCTCTTCCCTGGGAGCGCGGGCGGCCCCCCCGCTCAAGCATGGCAACAATCAAGATCCGAAGTCCGATTGGCCCACAAAAGAGCTTTTGTTCGCCCTGCGCGCTCATTGCGGGCGGGACGCCCGCGGTCCCAGTGAAGAGCTTGATTGAAAGTAGCCTGCTTGACAGTGTGCCTAACGCTCAATAGTCTTGCCTGCTTGAATGTTGATGCGGGTTTTAGCCTATTTGAGTTGTTGAGGAAAGCGAATAAATGGCCAAGGAACAGATAATTGAGTTAATCAAGACGAAGAGAGCCCGCGTCGGAGTAGTGGGCCTGGGTTACGTCGGTCTGCCGCTGCTAACGGAGTTTGCCCGAGCCGGCTATGAAGCTATCGGATTTGAAGTTGATGAGAAGAAAGCTGATCAGATTAACGCCGGCAATTCCTACATAGGCGATGTCGACGCGGCGGTATTGAAGGAACTGGTTGAGAACAAGCGACTACAGGCAACAATTGACTTCGATCACCTCAGCGTCTGCGACGCGATAATCATCTGCGTGCCTACGCCGCTGCGAAAAACCAAGGAACCCGATGTTTCCTACATTCTGGCGGCAGCTGATGAAATCAAAAAGCGACTACGCCGCGGCCAGTTGATCATTCTGGAATCAACCACTTATCCAGGGACGACGGACGAAGTGCTGTTGCCGATGTTTGAAGCGACCGGACTTAAGCTCGATGAGGATTTCGTGCTGGCGTTTTCTCCCGAGCGCGTCGATCCGGGTAATCCGGAGTTTCAAACGCACAATATTCCCAAGGTGGTCGGCGGCGTGACCCCTGATTCAACTGAAGTCGCTGCTTATCTCTATTCACAAGTTGTAAAGGACGTTCATGCCGTCAGTTCCGCGCGCGTAGCCGAAACAGCAAAACTGCTGGAGAACACATTTCGCGCCGTGAACATTGGCATGGCAAACGAAATGGCCCGGCTTTGTTATGCTTTGAATATCGACACCTGGGAAGTGATTCGCGCGGCGGCCACGAAGCCGTTTGGCTTCATGGCGTTTTATCCGGGTCCCGGCATCGGCGGCCATTGTATTCCGCTGGATCCACATTATCTGTCGTGGAAGGCTAGGCAGCATGGCTTTGATTCGCGCTTCATCGGATTGGCTGAGGAAGTGAATTCTCGCATGCCAGACCACGTGGTGCAGTTGGTTTCCGATGGATTAAACGACGAAAGCAAGTCGATGAAGGGTTCAAAAATCCTGTTGCTCGGCGTCGCATACAAAAAAGATATTGATGACGTGCGAGAAAGTCCGGCGCTCTCGATCATTGATCGACTGCGAGCGAAGGGTGCTAACGTGAGTTATCACGATCCGTTTGTGAAGGAAGTGCGTTTTGACGACGCCCATACCGAAGGCGGTGGTGAACCGCTCCAGTCGGTGCTGCTAACCGATGACGAGTTGCGTCAGACTGATTGTGTCATCATTGTCGCCGATCATACCGGGACAGACTACCAGCGCGTTTGCCAAATCAGTTCACTGATTGTTGACACGCGAAATGCCTTGAATGGAGACTTGAGGCGCAACAGCAGCGCGCGGATAATCAGGTTGTGATCTGGAGGTGAAGCATGGGCGAATTGATTTTCCTGGTTGAAGACGCACCCGAGGGAGGCTACACCGCGCGTACGTTGGGTGAATCGATCTTCACTGAGGCTGAGTATTTACCAACTCTTCGTGAACAGGTGAAGGACGCTGTTCGTTGCCATTTCGACGATGGTCAAGGTCCGAAGATTATCCGACTCCATTTTGTCCATGAAGAAGTAATCGCAGCATGAGGTTGCCGCGCGATATTTCTGGTGAGCAACTCGCGAAGGGCCTGAAAGTTTTCGGCTCCAAACTACCCGCCAGGCTGGGAGTCATTTGCGACTAACGACAACACAGCAAGGCGAGCACCACGTAACAGTTCCCCTTCACAATCCGCTTAAGATGGGGACCCTGGCCGGAATTCTTGGCGACGTCGCCGCCCATTTCAACCTCGGTAAGGAAGAAGTCATTGCCAGGATCTTCGGACGATGACCTCCGCTGGTTCATGCTGAAAGTAATCAACGTGGTCGGCGCGCGACCAAACTTCATGAAGGTCGCGCCGATTGTAGAAGCAATGAAGCGGCGCGAACGGGAGTTTGCGCCGTTTGTTGTTCACACGGGTCAACATTACGACGCGGCGATGTCCGAAGCGTTCTTTCGCGATTTGGAATTGCCTGCGCCCGATGTTTACCTCGGAGTTGGTTCCGCCTCCCACGCGGCTCAGACCGCCGCCGTCATGGAGCGCTTCGAACCGGTTTTACTTCAGGAAAAACCGGATTGGGTAATCGTAGTGGGCGACGTCAATTCCACTCTCGCTTGCGCCCTGGTTTGTTCCAAGCTTGGTGTGAAGGTGGCCCACGTAGAAGCAGGATTGCGGAGTCGTGATCGCACGATGCCGGAAGAGATCAATCGCATCCTTACCGATCAAGTCGCTGATCTCCTGTTCACGCCTTCCGAGGACGCCGATAAAAACCTGCTGGCCGAAGGAATTCCAGCGGAACGTATTCGGCTCGTGGGCAATGTGATGATTGATTCACTTCTCAAGCATCTGCCAGGCGCCGACAAATCATTAATCAGGGAACAACTAAGTCTTACCGAGAAGGAATATGCGGTTGTCACACTGCATCGTCCGGCAAATGTCGATTGTCCGGACACCTTCGCGCGCATTCTCGATGCGCTCGAGACAATCGGACACCGACTGCCCATAGTTTTCCCAGTCCATCCACGCACCCGAAGGACCATAACGGAGTTAGGTTTCGCGAAACGCGTGGCGGAATCAAAAACGTTAAGACTGATCGAGCCGCTCGGGTATCTCGATTTTCTTCGGTTGTATAGCGGCGCGCGTTTGGTTCTCACCGATTCAGGCGGAATCCAGGAAGAGACGACGGTGCTTGGGATTCCTTGTCTCACGCTCAGGGAAACCACCGAACGCCCGGTGACCGTCTCCCTCGGCACAAACAAAAGTGTCGGCACTGATCCTGGAAAAATTGTTTTCGAAGCGATGGCAGCACTGGACGAAAACTCAAGACCAAAGCATAGCGTTCCGGCGCTGTGGGACGGCCACACTGCCGGTCGCATCCTTGACGCATTAGTTCAATCATGACTGGCCAACCGAGCGACCCAGACGACGTTACTAAAGAGCCGAGCGCTCAAACGTCGACGCCTGTGTCGACCTCAGCTCCTTCCCCACGTGCTGATTCGTCTCCAGTTTCATTTCTCGTCAAAGGATTTCGCAGTTTACTTAGCGGGGAAATCAGCGTCAGTGTGGCTGCGCGTGAACTAGTTCGGCGCGGTCAAGCGATTTCTGAGCGTCGGCGCGAGCGCCAAATGCTGGATAAGCTGGGTTCGCAAACTGCGCAATTTCGCCCGGAGTTTCAGTCGCTTTCGACGGCTGAGCGGCTCACGCACTTTCGTGATCGAACTACCCCCGTCTTCCTTCCCGGTCTCGCGAACACCGATACAACTTCGAGCCTTCAACGCCAGCTGTTTCCCGAAGCATCGCTGCGTTTGCTGGAAGCTGCTGGCCGGATTGCGCGGGAACATCGTTGGCCCTTGCTCGGATTTGGTGAACAGGATTTCGGGCCGTCGATAAACTGGAATCGCGATCCGCTGTCGGGTCGCTTGTGGCCGCTCGACTATCACGCCACGATCTCGCTTTGGCACAACGATGGATCGGACATTCGCGTGTTGTGGGAGCTAAATCGCCTGGGCCACCTGATCACGCTCGGGCGCGGGTATGCCCTCACTAAAGACGAAGAGTTTGCGGAAGAGTTTTTCCACCAGCTTAAAAGTTGGCGAGCGCAGAACCCGCCAGGGCTCGGCGCAAACTGGGCTTGCGCCATGGAAGTCGCCCTGCGCGCGATGAATTTGCTGGCGGCGTTTTCGCTTTTCAATCAGTCACCGGCGTTTACTGAAGAACGCCTGAGCGATTTGCTGACTTCGCTTGATCAGCACGGCCGGCACATTAAGCGCAATCTCGAGTTTTCGCACCTCGGCACGAGTAATCACTATTTGTCCGACGTGGTTGGGTTGCTTTGGCTTGGCATTATGCTCCCCGAGCTGAGCGCGGCGGCGGAGTGGCGAAGCTGGGCCATGACTGAGATGCTCAGCGAAATGGACAAACAGATTCTCCCGGATGGCGCAGACTATGAAGGCTCGACCGGCTACCACCGTTTTGTGCTGGAGTTATTTCTCTACTCGTTCATTCTTTGCGATGCGAACGACATCGCTATCGAGGAAAACTACTGGCAGAAGTTGCGCGCAATGTTTGTTTACGTGCGCGGAATTCTCCGACCTGACGGAAGCGCACCGTTGATTGGCGACTCTGACGGTGGGCAGGCTTTGCCGTTTGTGAACCGGAGCGCGGACGATCATGCTTACGTGCTGCCATTTGCCGCAGTGATTTTTGAAGACAACGCATTCAAGCTGCCGGGCGCGCGGGAGTCTGAAGAACTTTTGTGGGCGCTCGGATCAGATGGCGTTAACAATTACCAAAACCTGGGCCCCTCCACTACTCCGGTTGAATCGCAGTCTTTTCCTGATGCGGGAACCTACGTATTGCGCAAAGATGACTTGTATCTCGCGTTCAACCTGGGTGGCGCAGCCGCGAAGGGACCGGCGTCTCATCTTCACAATGATGCTCTGAGCATTGAGGTGTCGGCGCACGGTCGCGCATTCCTTGTCGATCCTGGGAGTTACGTTTACACCGCGGATTTAGGTGAGCGACAGCTCTTCCGTTCGACGGGCTATCACTCGACAGTTCAGATCGATGACGCCGAACAAAACACTACGCATCAGGAGTTGCCATTTCTAATAGGTGGTGAAGCACGTAGTCGTTTGCTGAAATGGGAAACCGGACTAGACCGCGATCATGTAAGTGCTGAACATGCCGGTTATCAACGGATCGGCGGGCAAATTTCACACCGGCGCAGTGTAACGTTTGAGAAGACGGCCGGATGGTGGCTGGTTGAAGACGAGGTCAGTGGTTCTGGTGAACACAACATCGCGGTGAGGTTCCACTTCGATGCGGGACTGGAGGTCGAAGCAGGCATTGGTACTGAAAAGCTTATTGCAGTAGCGTGGGATAAGATTGGCGGCAAGGCGTCTCCCAGGCTTTTAGTTTGCGCACTCGACTTGAAAGAGCAGCCGCGCCTGGAAGATCAATTTACTTCGAAACACTATGGTTCAAAAGCGCCGTCGGTTTCTGCGTGCTGGACCACGCGAAGAAATTTGCCGTGCAAGTTGCGTTGGGTGATTGTGCCGGTGGGCGCGGGCGAGAGTATTGAGGACCGACTGAAGGTTGTCGAAAGTCCAACGTCCAATGTCCAAAGTCCGCAAACTGAGACTTTAGACTTTGGACTTTAGACTTTGGACTTTGGACGAAACCAATGTGTGGCATCTGCGGAATTTGGGAATACGGTGCAAGTGATGGGCGCGTTGATCTGTCGCTCGTAGCCGCAATGCGCGACGAGATGCAGCACCGCGGGCCGGACGATGCCGGCGAGCTCGGGTTTGATGACGGCCGCGGTGGGCTCGGTTTTCGCCGCCTTTCCATTGTCGACCTCTCCGCTGCCGGACACCAACCGATGCGCGGTTGCACGGATCGCGTCTGGTTGGTTTTCAACGGCGAGATTTACAATCACGCCGAGCTGCGCTCCGATCTCGAAAAGCGCGGCCACGTTTACGCTTCGCGCACCGACTCCGAAACAATCCTCCACCTTTACGAAGAACGCGGTCTTGATTTCGTCAATGATATTGAAGGCGACTACGCGATTTGTCTTTGGGACGCCGCCGAGCAACGTCTGGTCCTGGTTCGCGATCGCATCGGGGTCAAGCCGCTTTACTACCGCCACCAGAATGGTCGCTTCATTTTCGCCTCCGAGATCAAGGCCATTCTTAAACACCCTGAAGTCAACGCGGATCTTGATGAGGCGTCGCTCTACAACTATCTAACATTTCTCACGACGCCCACGCCGAACACTCTTTTCAGCGACATTCATAAACTTCCGGCGGGCCACCTGCTGACGATTGACCGTGCCGGCACAGTCGAAATCAAGCAGTACTGGGACGCCTTGCCTCCGCAGAAGCAGTCGGACATGACGGACCGCAGCAGCGAAGAGCACGCGCGAGAAATCCTGCGGCTGCTACGAGATTCAATCAGCAAACGCATGATGTCGGATGTTCCTTTCGGTGTGTTTCTTTCCGGCGGGGTCGACTCTTCGGCCAACGTTGCCCTGATGGCGGAGCTGATGTCGCAGCCGGTGCGCACGTTTACCGTCGGTTTCAAAGACAATCAGGAGTTGAACGAACTCGATTCAGCACGCGCTATAGCGAAGCGTTTTGCCACCGACCATCACGAAGTCGTCATCGGACGCGAAGAGATGGAGAAGTTTCTTCCTGATCTGATTTTTCACCAGGATGAACCATTGGCCGATCCCGTCTGCGTTCCGCTCTATCATGTTTCCCGGCTGGCGCGGGACACCGGAACGATCGTGGTGCAAACGGGCGAAGGCGCAGATGAAATATTTGCCGGTTACGATTGGTTTGGAAAATACAATCGCATCAACGATCGGTTTTGGCGACATGCTGAGAACCTGCCCGCGTCGCTGCGCCGCACCGGAGCCGCACTGGCCGGACAGGTGATGGAAAAAGGGCTAAGCAAACGTACGGCGGGCGAACTCGTGCGCCGGTTGGGTGCGGGTGAAGCGCTGTTCTGGGGTGGCGCGGTGGTCTACGATGAGGCCCTGAAGCCGCGCGTATTCTCCGAAGCTTTCAACGCGCGCGCAAACGGCCAATCGTCATACGCAGTTGTCAGTGAGTATCTCGCTCGTGTAGCCGACGCACGGCCAGAATCGGATTTTGCGGCGCGCATGTCGTATCTCGAACTGAAACTGCGACTGCCGGAGCTGCTGCTGATGCGAGTAGATAAAATGACGATGGCGACCTCAGTCGAAGCGCGCGTGCCTTTTCTGGACCATCATTTAGTTGAGTATGCGATGGGACTGCCGGTGAGTTTGAAGATTGAAGGAAAGAGCGGCAAACACATTTTGAAGAAGGCACTGGAAGGCGTGTTGCCGCATGACGTGCTTTATAGCCGCAAGCGTGGTTTCGGCGCGCCGATTCGTGAATGGTTCCGCGGCGCGGGCGGCGAGAGGCTTGTCGAAATGATATTGAATTCTTCTATTCGGCGCCGGGATTTGTTTGATTATGCTTTTGTCACGCGACTTGTTGACGAACATCGAAGCGGTAAACGCGATTGGAGTTTCCACCTCTGGGCGCTGCTTAACGTGAGCCTCTGGCATGATCGCTGGATTGGTAACTAGTCCCAGCGTAACTACGATTGGTTCAGAATTAGGAAATGCCAAACTTACTAATCACAGGCGGAAGCGGATTCGTCGGACAAAACCTTGCAAGGTGCTTTGCGCCGCGGTGGTCAGTAGCGACTACCTATTTTACGAAAGCTCCAGCGCCGGAGGTAAACACCCAATCATTTCAGCTGGACGTAAGAGATTCCGATGCGGTCTCGGCTGTTTTTGAACGGGTATCACCAGAGGTGGTGATCCATGCGGCCGGCAATAAAAATGTAAAGTTTTGTGAAGCACACCCTGACGAAGCTCGTCGAATAAACGCGATGGGAACCAGGAACATAGCACGCGCCTGCCGCAAGTTTGGGGTTCGGATGATTTATGTTTCCACCGATCTCGTTTTCAGTTGCACACGGGGTAGTTACCAGGAGGATGAGTTGCCCGAGCCTTCATTGGTCTATGGCACAAGCAAACTCGAGGGGGAAAGGTTTGCTCAGGAAGAGTTGGAGGATGCGGTGATTTGTCGCAGTGGTGGAATCTACGGAAAGGGCTCGCCACTGTTAAGTTGGCTCGCGGCCGAGATAAACGCCAGCCGGCGAGTCGAGTGTTTTGTCGATGTCTTTAACACCCCCACCTATGTAGACAATTTGGCTGAGATGATGGAGGCCATCCTCGCAAGACGGCTTGCTGGGGTATTTCACACCGTAGGGCGAGAGCGTGTCAGCCGGTTCGAGTTTTTCCAGTCTTACGCCAGAACGTTCGAGCTTGACGTTAATTTGCTATCTCCGGTTTTAGCGGGCGGAACGAAGGCCGGTCTCTTATTGCAGCCGGATTCCTCGTTATCCATCGAACAAACTTCAGACAAGTTGGGGGTTATGTTCAATTCTGTAGTCGAAGGCTTTACCAGGTTAAGGGCGTCGGGAGGTGTGTAGTGGAGAAACTCTTACCTTATGTAAAAAATGTAGATGAGCGTGGCGGGTTCTGGGGAATTACGCAGGATGGTTGGGCTGAGATCAATTTTATCGAAACTGGAGCCCAACAAGTACGAGGGAATCACTATCACAAGGAAACGCGTGAACTATTCTTCATTATCTCCGGCGAGATAGAGATTGTGATTGATGATCTCGTCTCTGGCAAACATTCAGAGTTGTCTGTTAGTAAGGGGGATATTTTCATAATTGAGCCGTACCAACTGCACACCTTCCGTACCCAGACGGCCGCTCAATGGATAAATATGCTGTCTAAGCCTGTCGATCCGCAAAATCCTGACTTTCATAAACCCGAATAACAGAAAGTCGAATTAAGATCTTGCTGTGAGGCGTAGGGGCGCGGAGCTTCTCAGTGCCGTGCGACGCCGCTCAACGAGTCGAGAATCACGCGAGCAACGACCTCCGGTGTGACATTTTCAGCGATGTGTTGGTAACCGGCGTCCGAGAGCTTTTGCCAGAGTGTGGCGTCTCGATAAAGTCGTAGCACTGCCGCGGCGAAGTCAGCGGGCTCGTCCGCTATGAGGACCTGTTTCCCATCCGTAAAATTCCATCCCTCGGCACCTATCGTCGTCGCTACCACCGGCAATCCGTGGGAGAGTGCCTCGCCAATCTTGCCGTTAACGCCGGATCCAAAGCGGATGGGTGCGACGAAAACGCGGCAGCCCGAAACTATTGGATCAAGCTCCGGCACGAATCCAAGCACGCGAACGCCGCTCGAAGCATACTCAGCGAACTCAGGCGGGGCATTGCCGCCTACAACGAGCAATTCAATATCTGGAAGAGATTGACGAATCAGCGGCATGACTTCGCGACCCAGGAAATGGACTGAGTCCACGTTGGGGCGGTGACTAAAGCTGCCGACAAAGAGAAGTTGTTTGCGGTCGGCAAAGCTCAATCCGCGCTCACGCAAGGGATGGATTGTGGGAACAACTACCGAAGGAACTCCGGGAGCGATCCGCGCCATTATCTGCTGGTCTGGAAATGAGCCGCACCAGATAAGATCGGCCGCGCGTCCTACCCGAGTCTCCAGCCGCCGCAGAGCTTCCGACTCACGAGCTGCACGCCGCTCGCCAGTCAAGGCTGCTTCGCGGGCCGCCCGGAGATGATGAACGTCCAACATGTCGTACACAATTTTTAAAGTAGGATCGGCCCGTCTAACCGGTTCCAGCATAGCCCCCGCGATTGCCGGACGGCTAAGGATCGCGACTGCAAAGCGTCTCTGCTTGACCAGACGCCGATAGTCGACCGCATCTGCGGTTTCGATCCCCATATCCCAGAGCGCCCGTTCATATTCGATTCCCTGTGGTCTATTGAGAGGTAGAAACACCACGTGGTATTCCTTAACCAACGCAGTCAAAATCATCAACATCCGAGCGCTGCCGGCGTCACGATCAGGACTCGGGATCCGTTCATCGCAAACCAGAATCGTAGGTTGCGCGGGCCGCGACGGCTGAACTTTTCCACGAGCGTTCTCAGAATCTAAATGTTTACTGGCGCGATGACGGGAACCTCGCGTCAAGGTTGCCAGCCACTCTTTCAAAAATAGCTTTGTTGAGAGCGGAAGTTTTCTCTTTAAGAACGAAAACATGTTCTGATCCTCACGTGCCCAACTAACTCGCTTCTCTATTCCTGCACGTTGGTCCATTC
>Ga0190272_10001365_pt1 | contig 11722 bp, 4 predicted proteins | sample Popmic504T_FD_133746 | JGI IMG/M metagenome (GOLD analysis project Ga0190272, IMG submission 133746) | Populus adjacent soil microbial communities from riparian zone of Shoshone River, Wyoming, USA - 504 T | ecosystem: Environmental > Terrestrial > Soil > Riparian zone | place: USA: Wyoming...
AGCTGCTGATCGTATCGAAAGAAACCGTAGAGTCGTCAGGGTTGTAAAAAGGTTCCGTTGTTTTAAGATACCACCTTTCATTGTAGGTGAATGAGGGTGACAGGTTAAAATGCTTCAGTATCTTGAAGCTTGTGCTGATGGGAATGGTATGGGAGAGGCCGTTCCGGAAACGGTCGAATGTTTCATTTGTGAACAGAAGTGAATCCTTGGTATCAACCTGGTTGGCAAGGTTTGCCTGGTAGCTGAAACCGATCTTTTCATACCACATGGGCCGGCCACCTTCAACCTTTCTTTTAAGCGGATATACGGTTGATACACCAAAAGCCGCTACCGGCAAACTGATGCTGATGTCCTTGGTAAGGTTATTCTGTGTATGGTTGGCGCTTATGGATAAATTAAACGGCTTGTTAGGAAACGACTTCGCATAATTGATGGAAGAGCTGAAAGTGTTTGTGATGAAATTATTGTTATAGGTGATGTTGTTGTTATAATATCCTGCGCTTCCTGCATTGATGTTTGCCGAAAAATTACTGTTGGGTCTTGCCTTGGGATCCTGCGCATGGCTCCATTGAATGAAAAAATCCTTGTTCCTTGAGTAAGTAGGAAGCTCGGGTTCACCTGTCTTAATGATCGAATAGCTCAAAGACAGATTTCCGGTGTAATGATAACGGTTGATATACCTGCTGTTCAGCCTGGCAGCCCAGCCGCCCAGCGAATAGATGTCGCCGTCTATGCTGGCATCGATATAGTCACTGAAGCCAAAGTAGTATCCTCCTTTGCCGAGGAAAAATCCGCGGGAAGAAGATTCCCCGTAGGTTGGAAACAGGATTCCTGACTTTCTCCCTTTCTTGGTAGGAAAGAATCCGAAAGGAATAAAGAATGGTGTGGGAACATCTTCAATCACCAGGTTGGCCGGCCCGGTAACGATCTTGTTATTGGGTATGACTTTGATTTTGCTGCTGGCAATAAAAAAATGAGGATGCTCTGCATCACAGGTGGTATATGCCCCACCACGGATATAGTACTCGTTGTCGTCCGTTTTTTTTACTACGCCGCCCCTGATAATTCCATCGCCTTCCTGGGTCTGAACCTCAATGATCTTTCCTTTTTTGGTTTCGAAATTATACCTTATTTCAGTGGCCTTGAATTCTCCAGTTGTTTCTTTGAACACCGGGAGCCCGCTGTTTTTGCCATTGCTGTCGGGCAAACCATGAGCATAAAGTGTTTTTTCCAACCAGTCAATTTCAATATAGGCTGAAGTTAAATTGACATCTTCATATTTGATGGAACCGTTACCATAAAGAAAAACTTTCTGACCAGGAACATCAAAACGGATGCTGTCATCGGCACTGTATATAACCTTTGATTTTAGATCGCTTCCAGTGCTTACCTTTACGGAATCCGGAATGGTGTCGGTAACCGGAATCTCAATAGTAGCCGAGTCAGGCAAGGTATCGGGATTATTCTGCCCTGCAGCTTCTCCGGCAGCACACGGAAAAAGGTTAAAAATAATTAACAATCCGCATGAAATAACGGTCAATATCTTTTGCCGGCACCCGTTAGACATAATTCATTAATCCGTGTATTTTTGAGGCTTCAAAGCTAAGGAAATTTTGCAAGGTTGCTTTTTAAAAGCATGAGTGTGCATACTCCCCATTTGACGAAGAGAATACCTGTAAATTAAAATAAAATTGAGAAAGTTTTCACTGATATGCTGTTTTTTGCTTTGCCTTGTGAGTCGCAGTACGCATTCCGGCTTGCAGAGAAAGTATGAGATAAAAACAGTAGTGATTGACGCAGGTCACGGCGGGCATGATACCGGTTGCCTGGGTGCCAGCGCCAAAGAAAAAGACATTGCACTTGAAATTTCCCTTAAGCTTGGGAAGCTCATCCAGGAGAATTACCCGGATGTAAAGGTGGTTTACACACGCAAAACAGATGTGTTTGTTGAACTTCATGAAAGGGCTGACATTGCCAACAACCACAAGGCTGACCTGTTTATCTGCATTCATGCCAATTCAGGTGGAAATGCATACGGAACAGAAACCTTTGTGCTTGGATTGCACCGCGCCGAAGAAAACCTGGCAGTTTCACGAAGGGAGAATTCAGCGATCCTGATGGAGAAGGATTATAAAACAAAATATGACGGTTTTGATCCGAATTCTCCGGAAGCCAATATCATCTTCAGGCTATTCCAGAATACGTACCTGCAGCAGAGTCTCCTGTTTGCAGCCAAAGTGCAGGACCAGCTCAACGATTATGCCGGCAGGCTCAACCGGGGTGTCAAGCAGGCGGGGTTACTGGTGCTGGCGCGCACCTCCATGCCCGGAGTGCTCATTGAAACAGGCTTTCTTACCAACAGGAATGAAGAAAAATACCTGATGTCATCCAAAGGCCAGACACAGATCGCTACTGCCATATACCGTGCATTCAAGGAATACAAGATCGACATGGAGGAAAGTCCTGATGGCAAAATTGCAGAAACACCTGTTGAAACCCCGCTGAAGGATATTCCTCCTCCTAAGCAGAAGGAAGTAAGGAAGGATACTTCTCTGGCCCACCAGGACAGTAATATGGAAACGCATAATCCCCATGATCCCATTCCACCATCCAAAAATACTCTGCCAAAAAGTAATAAGGCAGAAAATGCAAATGGCGGTAAAGTCCCAACTGAGAAACCTGCTGTTAAAAAAGATTCAACGGCCTCAGTTAAACCCAAGCCTTCCGGGACAGTTGCGAATGGCACCGGTCCCCGTGTAATTTTTACTGTCCAGCTGGGTGCCGCTACAAAACCTACATCAAAAGACAGGGACCGGTATAAAAAGGTTGAAGATCTGGTTGAACGTGACGGCGAGGATGGTATGACTAGGTTCACAGCCGGTAATTATACGTCACTAGACAGGGCTATTCTTGCCCAGAATGAGATGCGGACTAGGGGCTTTAAGGATGCCTTTGTTACGGCATATTCACGTGAGAAAAGAATTACAATCAAAGAAGCCCTGGAGCTTTTAAAAAATAAGCCGTAACATTCCCGGGCCGGTTCCTTTTGAAAGTAGCTTAATCATTCAGATACAATATATTAGAATGTTGCGATAAAGACTTATTTATTTTCTGATTAGCTAGGATGACTATGATTTAGTATTACCTTTGCGCCTCCAAAAAATTAACCTTTAAAAAAGAAAACATGAAAAAGTTATTTGCTTTGATGATGATTGCCGGAATGTTCAGTCTGGTAGCATGCGGTCCATCTGCTGAAGATAAAGCCAAGGCGGAAGCTGAGGCTAAAGCTCAGGCGGATTCGGTTATGAATGCTTCACAACAGGTTGAAGCGGAGGTTGCTGCAGCAGATTCTGTTGTAACTGCCACTGATTCAACGATGGCGCAATAATCCATCAGGCTCAGTATAAAAGAGGCTTTCCCTAAACGGAGAGCCTTTTTTGTTGGATAAATCCCGGGATGGATTTTTGAAAGATTCTGAATTGTGGATAAATTTTTTTAGGACGGCTATCAGCCCAGAACCAGCCTGTTAACCAGCCTTTCGTATACTCGCCATCACCTGGAAGGAGTTGGCAATAATTTTTTTGCCGGTTGATAAAATATCGGTAACTTGTGGTCTCAAATACCAGTGACTCCCAAATAGAATTTATTTATGAGAAACCTTTACCTGTTAACAGGCATGCTTTGCATTCTTGGTTTTAATGCTTTTTCACAATGTTCCCCCAACAACGCAGCCGCTTGCAGCTGTGCGCAGGCCGGAGCTACAGATTGCGACCTCCTGCCTGATATCATTGTCGGAAAACCACCCCTGCTGGTTTCTGGCAGCAGCGGGATTATTGAATACAGCCAGTCAGGTAACGGATCCAATAACGGCAGGTTGAGGATATCAGTTTCAACACCCAATATTGGCCTCGGACCCCTTGAAATACTTGCCAAGCCAATTTATGTTTGCGGTACCGATACCTTTTTCGGGACATCGCCTGGCACTTGTCCGGGCACTGGTTTGGCACCCAAACAGCTTGTAAATCAAAGAGTCTTCCACAGGAATAGCAATACAATGACTTATTATGAGCGTCCGGCCGGTACCATGACATACCATCCCGGTCATGGCCACATGCATGTTGATGAGTGGGGAATCTATACATTGCGTAGTGCCACACAGGATCCCAACCCGCTAAACTGGCCCATTATCGGCACAGGGGCCAAGCTTGCATTCTGCCTTATGGACTATGGATCGTGTTCAGGCTATGCCGGGCATTGTGTTGATTCAGCAGGGAATACAATGCTCAATTCTAATTTCCCAAATTATGGACTTGGTGGCGGCGACTACAATTGTTCGCCCGTGGTCCAGGGCATCAGTTCCGGGTATACCGATATTTATTACCAGTACCTTGACGGGATGTGGATCAATATTCCTCCCGGAACCTGTAATGGAAATTATTTTATTGTTGTTCATCTTGATCCGTATAATTATTTCCTTGAGTCAAATGAAAACAACAACGTGCTTGCTGTTCCCTACACCTTAACCCAGCAATCAGGTTCTGCTCCTGTCGTTACAGCAGGAGGACCCACAACCTTCTGCTCCGGGGGCAGTGTAACGCTTAATACCAGTGCCGGTGGTTCATACCTTTGGTCGAACGGCGGGACCACCCAGTCAATTAATGTAACGACGTCAGGATCTTACATGGTTACCGTCACCAACGGGGCATGTAACGGTGTGTCTCAGCCAATGAGTGTGGTAGTGAATGCGATTCCAGTGAATATCACCCCCTCATCAGGATCTGTGTGCAATGGTTCTTCCGCCCAGCTGTCCGCCTCGGCAACAACGACAGGTTTTACCAATCAGATTTTAACCTTTTCCAACAATACGATAATTCCTATCCCTGATAACCTGCCTGCCGGTGCTTCCTCACCAATATCGGTATCCGGCATCAACCCTGCAACACTGTCGGCCGGAACTGTGGTCTCTGTAACCTTGAACATAACCCATACCTACGACAGCGACCTTATCATATCGCTTATTTCACCATCCGGTAATTCAGTTGTATTAAGCAACAGGCGTGGAGGCAGCGCCAATAATTTTACCAATACGGTTTTCAGCATGACAGCGCCCACACCAATCGGATCCGGAAGCGCTCCGTTTACCGGTACCTACATACCAGATGGGAATTTTGCCTCCTTTGCTGGCAATGCAAATGGAACCTGGACACTGAAAGTAGTGGATGTTGCAGGAAATGATACAGGGACATTAAACAGCTGGATCCTGAAACTGAACAATAAAGTGACTAATTCAATTAATTATTCATGGGCCTCTTCGCCAGCCGGATTTACCTCCAATGCTTCTGCACCTGTTGTAACGCCCATGGTGAATACAACCTACACGGTAACCGCAACTGATGCTATTACCGGCTGCACAGGTTCGGCTTCAGTTTTAATGAATGTTAACCCGCTGCCCGGGGCTGCGGTTTCATCCAATTCACCGGTTTGCGAAAACACCACTCTTTCCTTCGGCCTGACTAGTGCCGGAACCGGTTTCTCATGGGCAGGACCGGCCGGATTTACATCAACTGATAAGGAGCCGGTTCTTTCAAATGTGGGTGCTGCACAGGCTGGAACCTATACTGTAACGGCAACTTCAGCCCAGGGCTGTACTTCAACCGGATCCGTTATCATTGCAGTGAATACAGCCCCGGTTATTTCAGCAGTTGCCATGCCGGTAAGCTGCTATGGGGGTAATAATGGCCTGATTAATCTTTCGGTAAGCAATGCTCCGGCACCTTCGTTTTTATGGAGCAATGGCAGCACAACTGAAGATATTTCCGGTTTGACCAACGGCAACCACCAGGTTACAGTTACAAGCGGATCATGTGTAACAGGAGCAGGATATACGGTGAACTCACCTTCTGCACTTAAAGCTACTACCAGCAAGGTAAATATTACATGTCACGGTGCAGCAACCGGTGTTATCAATACTTTTCCTTCCGGGGGCGTACCGCCATATTCATTTTTATGGAGCAATGGAATGACAAGCCAATCAATAGGAGGTTTGACCTCAGGGCAATATTCCGTAACAATTTCGGATGGAAACGGATGTACCATAACCAAACAGGTGCAGCTTAACCAGGCTCAGGTAATAACAGCAACAGCATCACTGACCTCCGTTTCATGCGTGGGTGCGGCAAACGGCAAAATCAATCTGACTGCCAGTGGAGGTACAGCACCTTTCACATATTCATGGAGTAACGGCTCAACAACTGAAGACCTTTCATCATTGTCACCAGGCGCTTATACTGTAACAATTACCGACAACTGTGGAAATGTAAAACTGAAGACCTATACAGTCGCACAAAAGACTACACCATTCGGGCTGTCAATTTTAAAGACAAACATCCTGTGTCCCGGAATTAAAACGGGTGGAGCATCAGTAGTCGTGACTAATGGAATAGCTCCATATGCATATTTATGGAACACGGTTCCTGTAGCAACCACGGCTTCAGTAAGCGGCCTTGGAAAGGGATCATATATCGTAACTGTTACCGACGGCAGTGGCTGCACCAGGTCCATGAGCTTTTACATTTCACAGCCACCCCATATCACCAGCGTGATAACACAGTCCAATGTGAGTTCCCCCGGTGGCAATAACGGGAGTATTTCGCTAGCAATGTCAGGAGGAACCGGTCCGTATACTTACAGCTGGAATACTATTCCGGTTAAGACCACAGCTTCAATTACCGGCCTTATGGCAGGCGTTTACAAATGCAATGTGAGGGATTCAAATCAGTGTCTTAAAAAAATTACTGTTACCATATCACAGCCATCGGCATTTGCCCCTTCCAGGGCAGGCGATGTAAATGGAAGCCGCACATGGATAAAAGCAGTCCCTAACCCTTCAACCGGGCTCGTGGAGGTGAGTTTTATGGCCGGCAGTCAGGGCGAGGGAAAGATCAGGATTTTTGATCTGCTCGGAAATGCAGTTTATAGTCTGGAAACAGATCATATAAAAGGCCTTAATACAAGTAAGCTCGATTTAAGGGCATTTACAAAAGGTGTTTATTTTGTCCGGATCGACACAAAAGAGCATCACCATGTAATTAAGCTCGTGTTACAGTAAGCTTGGTTATGATCATTGTTGTACGAAAACAAATGCTGATCATCCCTGAGTTCATTATTAAAAAACCGATTATCTTAAATAATTTCGAATGAAAAGTAAATTTTACATCCTGACTTCATTTTTACTGCTGTTATCTGCTTCGATGAGTGCACAGTATTATGAAGGCAAACAAGCAGAAGAACTGCATCCTGGTGCAACGGTGGTTGTATTTTCCAACCCGACAAATGCACCATCAAAAATTGTTTTTAAGAAAGGGGAGGTTACAGAACCTGCTTTTTTTAATGGTATGCGCGCCTTATTTCGCATGCAGCCCGCTGATTCGTGGAAGAAATATAAATCGGAGTCAGATGAGATTTCCATGACCCATCACCGTTACCAGCAATATTATAATGGTGTAAAGGTTGAGCATGGCGAATATATACTTCATGAAAAGAACAACAGTATTGAAACCGCCAACGGCATTTTTTACGATGGTCTTCAGTTGCCGGTGCAACCGATGCTCAGCGAAAACGATGCACGGATTAACGCTCTTCTGGATGTTCGTGCCGTGATGTATAAATGGCAAATCAAAGCGGAAGAGGAGCTGCTCAGGAAAATGACGGGAAATGACCGTGCAACTTATTTTCCTGCAGGAGAGCTGGTTGTTACACCGATTGAGAGCGGAGGTAAAAAGCCTTCCTTCAGCCTCGCTTATAAATTCGACGTTTATGCACATGAGCCCATGAGCAGGCAATATATTTATGTAGATGCCATCTCTGGCCGGGTGGTTAAAAAGATTAACAGGATCTGTGAATTTATCGCAAACGGCACCCTGACCACCAAATACAACGGTGTGCAGACTCTGGTAACGGACTCCACAGGTCCGGGTAGCTATAGGCTGAGGGATCTGAGCCGCGGCGGCAATGTGGAAACTTATGATATGAATTCTGGAACAACCTATGGCGCGGCAGTTGATTTTACGGATACAGATAATATCTGGGATGACACGACGAATATGGATAACGCAGCTTACGATGCCCATTATGGCGCCCAGATGACATATGATTACTATATGACGGCGCATAACCGCAACAGCTATGATAACCTTGGAAGCCCAATCAGGTCGTATGTCCATTTCTTTTCGAACTACAATAATGCGTTCTGGAATGGGTCTGTGATGAGTTATGGTGATGGCAACGGGGTGAATTTTTCCCCCCTTACAACACTTGACGTTTGCGGACATGAGATCACTCATGGTGTGACAGCGTTTTCGTCAAACCTTGTATATTCTTATGAATCCGGTGCACTGAATGAATCTTTCAGGGACAATTGCGGGATGTGCGTTGACTTTTTTTCTAAATCCGGCGGTGGTAAATTCCCTATTCGTTAGCAGTGCTACCCTTCAAAGATAAACGGCGACGCTTTGAGGTCAATGAGTAATCCGAACAGTGAAGGTGATCCCGACACTTATCTTGGCACTCACTGGCATACCGCTCCGAGTGACAACGGTGGGGTGCACATCAACAGTGGTGTTCAGAATTTCTGGTTCTACCTCCTTTGCCAGGGCGGTACAGGAACCAACGACAATGGTTTCAACTATAATGTTCCTGCAATAGGAATTGTGAAAGCCAGGGCGATCGCATACCGTAATAATAACTTTTACCTCACCTCCGCATCGAAATACGCAGATGCACGGATGTTCTCGATCCAGGCCGCCGGCGATCTTTTCGGCCATTGCTCAATGGAGCAGGCAGCCGTAAAGGATGCCTGGGATGCAGTGGGTGTTATGGGACCCTATAACCCGCTGCCATTTGTTACATCATCCAACAGCAGCCCGGCATGTCCGGGAACATTGCTCAACCTTGCTTCCTCAGGGGGAGTGACCTATTCATGGACGGGACCCGGCGGATATACGTCAGTCCTGCAGAACCCGGTTATCAGCAATATTGCATCCTCCCAGGCGGGTATCTACACGGTGGTAGCGTCAGATGCCAACGGATGCACCACGTCCAAGAACACAAATGTTTTCCTTTATCCCGAACCGGTTGTCACAACTTCTGCTGCAGCGGTTATCTGTCCCGGCGACAGCATCTCGCTTACAGCCAGTGGCACAGCTTCCGGGGTGGGTGGCCCTCCGGTATCTGTTGCAAGCACACAATCATTCAACATACCTGATTTCAACCTCACAGGGATCTCTTCACCTATAACCGTTAGCAACAATGGCAATGCAAACCAGCTTGTTTCGATAACAATTGACAGCCTGATCCATTCGTGGGTTAGTGATTTGCGTTTTTACCTGATTGCACCTGATCTCTCTGAGATTGCCCTTGCAATTGAAGTAGGAGGAAGCGGCGATAATTTCCTTCATACCACGCTCTCATCAACTGCAGTAAATGTTATCGGCAGTACCGGCAACAATTCATCGCCATTCAACGGCACCTACGCTCCACAGACTCCATTTTCCAACCTCACAGGTCCTGCGAATGGAATCTGGAAGCTTAAGGTAGTGGATGCTATAACACAGGATGTGGGTATCCTGTATGGATGGACCATCACACTTTCAGGTCCAAACGGTATATCGTCGTACAGCTGGACACCGGCCGGGAGCCTGAGCAATCCCTCAATACCATCACCTAATGCCGGCCCGCTGGCAACAACGACATATAGTGTAACCGTAGCAGACTTCAGGGGCTGTCTCGTTTCGGCATCAACAACAGTGACAATAAACCCAGTGGTCCTCAATAAGGCAGTTACAAACATCAGCTGCAACGGTGTGCCTGATGGCAGCATCAACCTTTCGGTGACAGGTGGCAATGCGCCTTTTGTTTACAGCTGGTCGGAGGGCAGCACCACTGAAGATGTTTCTTTCCTTGCACAGGGCACATATACGGTAACCGTTACTGATGCGCAGGGATGTACGGGTACGGTCACTGCGGCCATCACAGAGCCCCCGGTTCTTTCACTCAGCGGGGTTCATGGGAACCCGTCATGCAACACGGTTGCCAACGGGTCAGTTAACATTACGGTATCCGGCGGGATCACACCATATACCTTTGCCTGGTCGGCAGGGCAGACCACGGAGGATATTTCCGGTCTTGGAGCAGGTACTTATATAGTTACCGTTACTGATCAGAACGGGTGTATTGCTAATGCATCGTACATTCTGACTGCAGCCCCTGCTGCAAATGTCAGTGCCATACCGGTGCCTGCTTTATGCAACGGCGGATCAACCGGTTCGATTGATATTTCCATAAGCGGAGGCAATGCACCGTTTGTTTACAACTGGTCTAACGGATCAACAGCCGAAGACCTAACAGGGCTTCCGGCCGGAAGCTACCAGGTTACGGTAACCGCCTCAGGCGGATGCACCACGTCAGCTACCTTCCTTGTGGAGGAGCCGGACATCATTTCGATTACTTCGGTAAGCTCGGGTCCTTCGTGCTCGAATCCTGCAGGGTTTATCAATATCACTGTTGGGGGCGGAACTCCGGGTTACGGCTTTTTATGGTCAAACGGTGAAACGTCAGAGGACATTTCAGGTCTTGGGGCAGGAACATATACGGTAACCGTTACCGATTTGAACGGCTGCACAAATTCATACCAGGCAGTGCTGAACGGTTCTGTTCCTTTCAATGTTGTACCTACAGTTACAGGACCTTTATGCAACGGCAGCGCCACAGGAACCATCCAGCTCGCCATGTCAGGTGGTGTGGCGCCCTATTCATTTTTGTGGACGGGAGGAGCCACAGTTCAGAACCGCACCGGCCTTGCCGCAGGGACATATACAGTAACCATTACCGACAATGCAGGATGCACCAGTATTGTTGTGAATACCGTAACCCAGCCCGACCTGCTCTCCACATCAGCTGCCGGAACCAACGTCAGTTGCCGTAACGGCAGCAATGGTTCAATTGACCTGTCAGTGACCGGCGGAACTCTTCCGTATTCATACATCTGGAACAATGGGTCCACCTCACAGGATGTTGCCGGGCTGCCTAAAGGTACGTATACCGTAACCGTTACAGACGGAAACGGCTGCACTTCAATAAAGTCTGCTACGCTCACTCACCCGGCAACGGTGATGGTGGCCAACACATCAAAAACCAACTGCAGGTGCTTTGGCACCTTTACTGGCATTGCAACTGTGGCACCATCCGGTGGAACAGCACCATACACCTACCTTTGGAACACGGTTCCAGCAAAAACAACAGCAACAATCAGCGGTCTTGCTTCAGGAATTTACAACTGCACGGTTACTGATTTCGGCGGATGCACAAAGGTAGTGACGGTTGCCATCACGGAGCCTCCGCAGATTATTATAAGCAGCAGTCAGTCGAATGTTACCGTACCTGGTGGCAATGACGGCTCGGCTTCCGTGATCTCCTCCGGAGGTACGGGTGCGCATACATATTCATGGAGCACGGTACCTGTTTCGACCACATCATCTATTACCGGGCTTACCGCAGGCGCGTATAATGTAAAGGTTACCGATTCAAAAAGTTGTTATGTGAAAATAAACTTCGCCATCACACAACCTTCAGCCCGTGCAGTTGACGGGAATTTCAGTGGTCCGGGATCGTTAAAGGCGTTTCCGAATCCAACCAGCGGATTGCTGAACTTTGAAATTTCAATGCC
>Ga0190272_10001366_pt1 | contig 11718 bp, 11 predicted proteins | sample Popmic504T_FD_133746 | JGI IMG/M metagenome (GOLD analysis project Ga0190272, IMG submission 133746) | Populus adjacent soil microbial communities from riparian zone of Shoshone River, Wyoming, USA - 504 T | ecosystem: Environmental > Terrestrial > Soil > Riparian zone | place: USA: Wyoming...
CGGACATGGCCCCGATCCCTACCTTTGTGTCTGCAACGTCTGCATGGCGAACGTCGCCGCCTTCGAAGTGAGCTCACACGCCTGCGCCCCCGACAGGTGCGCCTCGGTCGACCCGTAGTTGAGCATGACCTCCAGGGACTGGCCCTGGGCTGTGCTCACCACAACCACGCAGGGCCGCGGCCCTGCCGCGGGGAACGACTGCCGCACGGCCGGAAAGCCGTCCACCGACACGATCGTGTCACCTCGGTCGGCATTGAGGAGGTCCCCCGCGTCATGATCGAGAACCACCACGGCGTTGAGCGAGATCCTCGGAGGCTGGCGGTCCTGCGCGTCATAGGCGCACATCGCGTTGCCCGCCGTGGTGGTGTTCTTCCTGGGCATGGGCGCCATGGCCAACTGGGTCAGCTGGTCGCCGGTCCACAAGGTGCAGGGATCGACGCCGTCCAGGGTGATCTCGCGCGGACGGGGAGGCAGTTGCTCCTCCGACGGCGTCACACCGGCCGGCGACGACGGACCGGAGCCCGCGGATGGTGACGGCGACGGGCTGCCCGACGTCGTTCCGGTACAGGCGGTCACCACCGTCATCGTCAGCACCACCCCGGCGGCCAGGCGGACCCTACGCGTCACTCATACCCCTGTAGTTGGACCTCAGCCGCGGCGGGGCCAAGCCGAGCGGCCGCGCACCACCCTCGGCGGCCGCGGCGTTGAACTGCGCCGCGGCGGCCTCCTCGGTGATCCCGTACGTCCTGGCCGACTCGCCGAGGCTCCTGGCCAGGGTGTGCAGCATGGCCGCGTACTGCAGGCACCGGTTGACGTACGAGTCCTCCGCGTCGACCAGCTTGTCGGTCAGCACCCTGGCGACCTCGGCACTCACCGGATCGCCACCCATCTGCTTCACCGTCATCGCCTCGGCCCGCACGAGCACCTGCTTCTCGAAGTGGGTCGCCTCGGACTCGATGATGCGCGCGGCCTCCATGATGTTGTCCTGGTCGACAGTGATCTTGACGCCCTCGGACGCCCTGCGCAGGGCCCCGCCGGCGTCCGACACGATCGCACCGAGAAAGCTCATCGCCGTCACTCCCCGAACTCGCGGCTTCTGTCCACCGACGGTAGCAGCGACGCTCACCCGGCGTTGGCCGTTCCACCGGATCCGTGACGATCCGAACCCGGTCCGACGCAGGTCAGACCGGGATGACGGTGGGCACGATCATCGGACGCCGGCGGTAGGTCTCGGCGACCCACCGGCCGACGACGCGGCGCACCGCCTGGGCGATGCGGTGAGGATCGTTGATGCCCTCCGCCTCGGTGCGCGACAGCTCCATCTCGACCAGGGAGACGACCTCGTCGAGTGCCTTGGGGTCGTCGGAGAAGCCACGGCCGGACACCGTCGGCGCGGTGACGGCGCGGCCGGTGGACGACTCGACGGCCACGGTGATCGCGATGAACCCGCCCTCGCCGAGGATGAGCCGGTCGGACAGGGTGGACTCGCCGACGTCGCCGACGGACAGGCCGTCCACGTACACGTTGCCGACCTCGAGCCGTCCGGACAGGGTCGCGACCCCGTCGACGAGGTCAACGACGACGCCGTCCTCGGCCAGCATCACGCGGTCGGGTGACACCCCGGTGGCGACGGCGAGGGCCGCGTTGGCCCGCAGGTGCCGCCATTCGCCGTGCACCGGCATGACGTTGGACGGCCGCAGCGCGTTGTACAGGAACAGGAGCTCACCGGCCGAGGCGTGGCCGGACACGTGCACGGTCGCGGTGCCCTGGTGAACCACGGTGGCGCCGAGCCGGACCAGGCCGTTCACGACGCCGAACACGGCGTTCTCGTTGCCGGGGATGAGGGAGGACGCGAGCACCACGGTGTCGCCGGCCCGGATGGTGACCTGCCGGTGGTCGCCGCGGGCCATCCGCGACAGCGCCGACAGCGGCTCGCCCTGCGAACCGGTGGACACGAGCACCAGCCGGTCGTCGGGCAGGGCCAGCGCGGTGTCGAGGTCGACGAGGAGGTTGTCCGGCACCCGGAGCAGGCCGAGGTCGACCGCGATGCCCATGTTGCGCACCATCGACCGCCCGACGAGCGCCACGTGGCGGCCGTGCTCTGCGGCCACGTCGAACACCTGCTGGATGCGGTGCACGTGGCTCGCGAACGACGCCACGATCACCCGCTGGGTGGCCTTGCCGATCACCCGGTCGAGCACGGGGCCGATGTGTCGCTCCGGCGTGACGAAGCCGGGCACCTCGGCGTTGGTCGAGTCGACGAGGAGCAGGTCGACGCCCTCGCCGCCGAGCCGGGCGAAGCCGGCCAGGTCGGTCAGCCGGCCGTCGAGCGGCAGTTGGTCGAGCTTGATGTCGCCGGTGTGCAGGACCAGCCCGGCCGGGGTGCGGATCGCGACGGCGAGGGCGTCCGGGATCGAGTGGTTGACCGCCAGGTACTCGCACTGGAAGGGGCCGTGCTCGGTGCGCTGGCCTTCCCTGACCTCGATCAGGACGGGTGACTGCCGGTGCTCACGACACTTGGCGGCGAGCAGGGCAAGGGTGAACCGGGAGCCGATCACCGGCAGGTCGGGGCGCAGCCGCAGCAGGAACGGCACGGCGCCGATGTGGTCCTCGTGGCCGTGCGTGAGCACGAGCGCCTCGATGTCCTCCAGCCGGGACTCGATGGGCCGGAAGTCGGGCAGGATCAGGTCGACCCCCGGCGCGTCGTCCTCGGGGAAGAGCACGCCGCAGTCGACGATCAGCAGCCGACCGGAGTGTTCGAACACGGTCATGTTGCGGCCGATCTCGCCGATCCCGCCGAGCGCCACCACCCGCAGCGCGCCGGCGGGCAACACCCCCGGTGGAGTGGTCAACCCGATTCCGTCCACAGTGGACGTCACTATGCACTGACCTCCAGCCCTGCCTCGACGAGGTCCGCGGCGATCGCGAACCACTGGTTCGTGTCCGGCGCCATCAGGGGCAGCCGGGGTTCTCCTGTGTCCAGCCCGGTCATCCGCAACGCGGCCCTGCTGAACGGAACCCCGCCGACGCGGCCGAACGCCCGCAGCACCGGCAGCAGTCCATTGTGGACGGTCCGGGCGGTGTTGACGTCACCGGCCTCGAACGCGTCGATCATGCGCCGCAGGCGGTCGGGGACGACGTGGCCGATGACGCTGACGAAGCCCACCGCGCCGATCGAGAGCCACGGCAGGTTGAGCGCGTCGTCGCCGCAGTAGTACGCCAGCCCGGTCGCGGTCATCACCTGGCTGCCGGCGATGAGGTCGCCCTTGGCATCCTTGACCGCCACGATCCGCGGGTGCTCGGCGAGGCGGCACAGGGTGTCGACCTCGATGGGCACGACGGAGCGCGGCGGGATGTCGTAGAGCATCACCGGCAGCCCGACCGCGTCGGCGACGGCGGTGAAGTGCGCGATCAGCCCGGCCTGCGGGGGCCGGGAGTAGTACGGCGTGACGAGCAGCAGCCCGCGGGCCCCGGCCTTCTCCGCGGCCCGCGCGAGGTGGACGCTGTGCGCGGTGTCGTAGGTGCCGGCCCCGGCGACGACCGTCGCCCGGTCGCCGACCGCGTCGACGACGGCGCGCACCAGGTCGGCCTTCTCGGCATCGGTGGTGGTGGGTGACTCACCGGTGGTGCCGTTGACGACCAGCCCGTCGCACCCGTTGTCCACCAGCCGAACGGCGAGCCGCTGGGCGGTGTCGAGATCGGCCGAACCGTCCGCCCGGAACGGGCTGACCATGGCGACCAGTACGCGTCCGAACGGCCGGGTGGTCGCGGCGTCGCAGGGAGCGGTGCTCATGGGTGTCGACACTACTGCGGTCGGGCTAGGGCGTATCTGATGGATCTATGCCGAGCGAGCGGCGATCCAGGTGGTGGCTCGCAAGACCGAGGAGGGGCCGATACCTCTGTTGTATCGGCGCCGACGAGAACGCCGCGAGGCGCCGCCTTGGGCGCCGCGCAGCCGGCTGAAGATCCGTCAGACACGGCCTAGAGGCCCCGCGCGCTGCGCTGGAACGCCTGCACCGCGGACGGCTCGCCCTGCACGTCGACGCGGACGGCGGTACGTCCGTAGGCGTGCAGCACGATCTCCCCCGGCTCGCCGACGACGATCACCGGACGCGGGCCGGTGCGGACGGCGTGCTCGGAGCCGTCCGGGCGGCGGAGCATCACGCCGACGGGGCTGCGCCGGTACAGGACGCGCCCCATCATCCCCAGCAGCTTCCACAGCGCGGCGTCGCGGTGTCCGTCGGCCGGCCGCGGCTGCCAGCCATCGGAGCCGCGCCGGATGTCCTCGTGGTGGACGTAGAACTCGATGAGGTTGACGCGGTCGCTGATGGCGTCGATGCCCAGCGGGGACCACCGCGGCGGGCCCTCGCGCAGCATCGACAGGAGCTCCGGCCACGGCCGGCCGGCGTAGTCGCGCATCGCCCGGTCGGTGAGGGTGGCCAGCGGCTTGATCAGGATGCCCGGCGCGGCGTCCGGCCGTCGTTCCCTGACGACGAGGTGCGCGGCCAGATCCTTGGTCAGCCAGCCCTCGCACAGGGTGGGGGCGTTCGGTCCGAGCTGGTCCATCAGCTCGATCAGGGCAGCCCGTTCGTCGCTCGCCACGCTCATGATCACCGATCCTAGAGCGTCGGCGTGCGTGCCGCCCGGTTCTCGGCGCGCACGCCCCCGGTTTCTCAGCCCTCGGTGACGAACGGGCTGGACGCCACCTCGGAGCCGTCGCCGAGGGTGGCGATCTCGAAGTCACCGAACACGTTGGCCGCGGCCTTCTGCAGCTGGCGCAGGCATTCGACGGCGAGCTCGCGGATCTCGACGTCGGCATGCTCGGTGGCCCGCATCGCGATGAAGTGCCGCCAGGCGCGGTAGTTGCCGGTGACGACGATGCGGGTCTCGGTGGCGTTGGGCAGGACGGCCCGGGCCGCCTGGCGGGCCTGCTTGCGGCGCAAGGTCGCGTTGGGCTCGTCGGCGAAGGCGTCCTCCAGCCCGGCGAGCAGATCGGTGTAGGCGGCGACGCTGGCCCTGGTCGCCTCGACGAACTTCGCGCGCAACTCGGGGTCGCGGGCGATCACCTCCGGCTCGACCATCTCGGCGTCGCGCTCGGGGACGTAGCGCTGCGACAGCTGCGAGTAGGAGAAGTGCCGGTGCCGGATCAGCTCGTGGGTGAGCGACCGGGACACCCCGGTGAGGTAGAAGGTGACCACGCCGTGCTCCAGCACGGACAGGTGCCCGACCTCCAGGATGTGCCGCAGGTAGCCGGCGTTGGTCGCGGTCGCCGGGTTGGGTTTGCGCCACGACTGGTAGCAGGCCCGGCCGGCGAACTCGGCGAGTGCCTCGCCACCGTCGACGTCGGTCGACCACGGCACGTCGGCCGGCGGGGTGAACTCGGTCTTCGCGATGAGCTGTACCTGCATCGGAACTCCTCTCTGGACGCCGGCGAAGCCTAACCTTGCCCGGGTCGGGACCCACGTCGCACCGCCGCGACGTCAGAAGATGCTTGCGTGACGCCAAATATGGCGTCATAGTGGCGTCATGGACCTCACGCCCTACGTCTCGACACTGCGGGACGACCTGACCACAGCGGCGTCGGCCGGTGACGAACAGACCCAGCGCATCGCGGCCGTCCTGGCCGCCGCGCTGGAGCCGGCCGCCCGCCTCGCCATCATGAACGCGCTGTCCGACCTCGCCGCCGAGGTGACGGTCGCGCTGGACGACCGGGTCGTCGAGGTCCGGTTGGACGGCCGCGACGTCCGCGTCGCGGTCACCGGTGACCCGGTGGAGGGCACCCCGGCCCCGCCCCCGCCGCCACACGCGCCCCCGCCGCTGGACATGTCAGGCGACATGAGCCGGATCACGCTGCGGCTGTTCGAGGAGATCAAGGCGCAGGCCGAGCGGGCCGCCGCCACGCAGGGGGTCTCGCTCAACTCGTGGCTCTCGCAGGCGGTCCAGGGTGCTCTGCACAGCCACGGCGACTGGGGACACGGGTGGGAGTCCCGCCGCGCCGACCGGTCCGGTGGCCGGCGCATGCGCGGCTGGGTCCAGGGCTGAGTTCAGGGGAGGAACGAGAGATGACTTCGATGACGGACAACGAGCTGGTGCGCCAGCAGTCCTTCGAATGCGACGGCCCGATCGACATCGACATCGAGCTGCACAGCGGCACGGTGGAGGTGGTGCTGGACGACGCCGACGCCGACGGCTCGGACGACTCAGACGGCCCCGACCCTGCCGACAGGCCGACGGACGACCGTCCGACCGACAACCCGCTGTCCGACCTGGTCGACGCGATGGCCGACCTGGACTCCGCGGTGGCCGACGGCATCCGGTCCGCCGGGACGGCAACGGACAGCGTCCGCACCGACGACGCGACCCCGGACGACAGGCCGGACACCGACACTGCGGGCGACAGCGGGCCGGACGCCGACGGCGCGGCCGACGACGGGTCGGACCAGGTGGTCGACCCGGTCACGGCTGACGGGAACCGACCGGCGATCGTGGTGGAGGTCAGGGCGGAGCCACGCTCCGGCGACCAGTGGGGGCTGTCCGGCCTGCTCAACTGGGTCGGCAGCCAGTTCGGCTCGGGCCAATTCAAGGGGGCCCAGTTCAAGGGGGCCCAGTTCGGACCGCAACAGGCCGCCGGCTCGATGAACGACCTCGCCGAGCAGGCCCTGCGGGAGACCACCATCACGGTCCGTGGCAACCGGTTGAGCGTGCGGGGGCCGAAGGCGCCGCCGCTGCGTTCGGTGCCGCTGTCGATCGTGGTGCACGCCCCGGCCGGCTCGTCGCTCGACGTGGACTGCGGCGCGGCCGACGTCCGGGTCGGCGGGGACGCCGGTCGGGTGCACATCGACAGCGGATCGGGCGACGTGTCGGTGGACCGCGCCGGTGGACCGGTGCAGGTGAAGACCGGCTCGGGTGACCTCCGGCTGGGTTCGATGCTCGACGGGGTGTCGGCCCGCAGCGGGTCCGGCGGCATCGAGGTGTCGACCCTCACCGGCAACGGCGCCGTGCACAGCGGATCCGGCGACGTGTGGCTCGGCTCCGTGCTCGGCGACAAGGTGACGGTACGGACCGGCAGCGGCGACCTGACCGTCGCCGACGCGGCGTCCGGCCTGCTGCAGCTGACCACGGGGTCCGGCGACCTGCGGATCGGCATCCGGCCGGGGGTCACCGCGGAACTCGACGTGACGTCCGGGTCGGGCCGCACCCGCAGCGACCTGCCGGTGTCGGACGCGCCGCCGACGAACAGTGACACCGCGCTCTACGTGCGGGCCCGCACCGGCTCCGGCGAAGCGGTGATCGGCACCGCTACCGCGTGACGGCTGACGCCTGGGCCGGCGTGAACCGGACGCGGGCGTTGCAGAGCACGGCCGACCGCTCACGCCGACGAGGACCGGACGCGGGCGTTGCAGAGCACGGCCGACCGCTCACGCCGACGAGGACCGGACGCGGGCGTTGCAGAGCACGGCGAGCGGGGCGGCGAGGTCGCCCCGCTCGCCGACCAGCACGCCGTCCAAACCCAGCCAGTCGGCCATCAGCCGCAGCTCACCGGCCAGCTCGGCCAGCACCCGCGGGGTGTGCCGGCCGGGCTCGGCGAACGCGCCGGGGACGCGGAGCACCCCGGCCCTGCGGTCTGCCTTGAGGTCCACCCTGGCCACCAGCTCGCCGTCGAGCAGGAACGGGAACACGTAGTAGCCGTGGACCCGCTTCGGCTCCGGCACGTAGATCTCGATGCGGTAGTGGAAGTCGAACAGCCGCTCGGTGCGGTCGCGCTCCCAGATGAGCGGGTCGAACGGGCACAGCAGGGCCCGGCCCTCGACGCGGCGCGGGGTGCGGGCGTCGACGTGCCGGTACGCCTGGTGGCGCCAGCCGGGCACGGTCACCGGCTCCAGCCGCCCGGCCTCGACCAGCTCGGCCACGGCACGCCGCGACATCTCGGGTTTGATCCGGTAGTAGTCGCGCAGGTCGGGCTCGGTGGCGATGCCGTGGGCGATGGCGGCGCGCTCGGTCAACCGGCGCACCGCGTCCTCCTCGGCCACCGGCGGCGCGGTCAGCACCTCGGTCGGCAGCACCCGCTCGGGCAGGTCGTACAGCCGCTCGAACCCCTTGCGGGTGCCCGTGGTGAGCAGGCCGGCGTCGAACAGCCGCTCGCACACGGTCTTGACGTCGGACCAGTCCCACCACGGGCCGCGCCGCGCGTCGCCCTTGGTGCCGAGCTCGCGCTCGATCGCGCCGGCACCGATCGGCCCGAGCGACTTGACCACGTCCAGCACCTCGTCGAACAGGGCTGGTGAGCTGCGCTCGGCCTCGGCGAACCGGGACCACGTGCGGGCGGCGATCCGCTCCATCCGCCAGCGGAACAGCGGCCAGTCCTGCACCGGCACCATGCTCGCCACGTGCGCCCAGTACTCGACGAGCAGCCGTGGCCGGCGCGCGCTGTGCGACCACGCGGCCTCGTCGAGCATCGCCGGGTCGTAGGCACCGAGCCGGCTGAACACCGGCATGTAGTGCGCCCGGACCACCACGTTGACCGAGTCGATCTGCAGCAGCTGGGTGCGCTGCAGCGTCCTGGTCAGGTGGCGGCGGGTGGGTGGGGCGGTGGGGCGGCTGTCGGCGAACCCCTGCGCGGCCAGCGCGGTGCGCCGCGCCGCCGCCGGTCCGATGGTCGTGATGGGCACGCCGCGCATGGTGCCAGCACACCCCGACAGCCTTCACCCCGGCAAAGCCCGGCAAAGCCCGGCAAAGCCCGGCAAAGCCCGGCAAAGCCCGGCAAAGCCCGGCAAAGCCCGGCAAAGGACGACCGAAACGACGGACACGCGCTGTCGAAACGCCGGACACGCGGAAAGTGAGGGGCTACAGGCCGAGGAGGGACTCCAGGCCGATGGTGAGGCCGGGGCGGCTGCCGATGGAGCGGACCGCCAGCAGCACGCCGGGCATGAAGGACGTGCGGTCGTACGAGTCGTGCCGGATGGTGAGGGTCTCCCCCGCGGTGCCGAGCAGGATCTCCTGGTGGGCGACGAGCCCGCGCAGGCGTACGGAGTGCACCCGTACCCCGTCGACGGTGGCGCCGCGGGCCCCGTCGAGCCCCTGGGTGGTGCCGTCCGGGGGCGGGTGGAGGCCGGCCGCGGTACGGGCCGCGGCCACCAGCGACGCCGTGCGGGTCGCGGTGCCCGACGGGGCGTCGGCCTTCGCCGGGTGGTGCAGCTCGATGACCTCGACGGACTCGTAGAACCGCGCGGCGTACTCGGCGAACTTCATCGACAGGACGGCGCCGATGGCGAAGTTCGGGGCCACCAGCACGCCGAGCTCCGGCTTGGGTTCGAGCCACGACCGGACGGCCTCGACCCGGTCGGTGTCCCAGCCGGTGGTGCCGACGACGCAGTGGATGCCCTGGTCGACGCAGAAGCGGACGTTCTCCAGCACGACGTCGGGGTGGGTGAAGTCCACCACGACGTCGGCGCCGGCGTCGGCGACGTTGAACAGCCAGTCGCCGACGTCGACCATGGCGACGAGCTCGAGGTCGGCGGCGCCGTCGATGGCCCGGCACACCTCGGTGCCCACGCGGCCGCGGGCGCCGAGCACCCCCACCTTGATGGGTTCGGCTGACGTCATGGGATCACCCGTCTTCGATGACTCGGTGCAGCTCGGCCGGCAGGTCGTCCGCGTGAGCGTACGGACCGACGATCGCCCCCGACACCGGGCGTCGCAGAAGATCGGCCGCGAGCGCGGCGACCTCCTCCCCGGTGACGGCGTCGATCCGGGCGAGCTGCTCGTCGACGGTGAGGTGCGTGCCGTAGTTGAGCTCGTTCTTGCCGATGCGGACCATCCGTGACCCGGTGTCCTCCAGGCCGAGAACGAGCCCGCCGCGGAGCTGGCCCTTGCCGCGGGCCAGCTCGCCGTCGGTGATGCCGTCGTCGGCCACCGAGCGCAGCACGGACCGCAGGACGGACACGACCTCGGCGAGCCGGTCGGGGTGGCACCCGGCGTAGAAGGAGAGGTTGCCGGTGTCGGCGTAGGTGGCGACCGACGAGTACACCGAGTAGGCGAGGCCGCGCCGTTCCCTGACCTCCTGGAACAGCCGCGAGCTCATGCCGCCGCCGAGCGCCGCGTTGAGCACGCCGAGGGCGAACCGTCGGTCGTCGTGGCGGGAGATGCCGTGGACGCCGAGCATCACGTGGACCTGCTCGGTGTCCTGGGTGCACAGCACCAGCCGCTCCCGGCCGGCGGGCAACCGCACCGCGCCACGGCGGGGCACCATCGGTGCCGCGGAACCGGCCAGGAGCGGTCCGAACGCCGCGTGGGTGAGCGCCAGCACCTCGTCGTGGGTGACGTTGCCGGCGACCGCGAGGACCATCCTCGGCACGGTGTAGCGGCGCCGGTAGAACCCGTACAGGCGGGCCCGGGTCATGGCGGTGATCGACTCGACGGAGCCGAGCACCGGACGGCCGAGCGGGTGGCCGCCGAGCATGGCGGTGGCGAACTCGTCGTGGAGGAGGTCTTCTGGGTCGTCGTCGCGCATGGCGAGCTCGTCGAGGACGACGCCGCGTTCCAGCTCGTGGTGCTCGGTGGCGCACTCGGCGCGCAGCACGACGTCGGACACCAGGTCGACGGCGAGCGCCAGGTCGCTGTCGAGCATGTGGGCGTAGTAGCAGGTGTGTTCCTTGGCGGTGAAGGCGTTCAGCTCACCGCCGACGAGGTCGGCCGCCTCCGCGATGTCGGTGGCCGAGCGCCGGGCCGTGCCCTTGAACAGCAGGTGTTCGAGGTAGTGCGCGGCGCCGGCGAGGGCGGGTGACTCGTCGCGCGAACCCACGCCGACCCACAGCCCGACCGAGGCCGAGCGGGAGCCGGGAAGCTCCTCGGTGACCACCCGCAGGCCACCGTCGAGCAGGCTGCGCCGCAGCGCCCCACCGTCGGCGCGCCGCTCCAGCACCGTTGTGGTGCCGGAGCGGTGCGCCGGGCCGGTGGGGTTACCGCCGCGGAAACCAGCTGTCAACTCGCGGGAACGGCGTCGGCCGGTTCGGCCGCCGCGTCCGCCGGGGCACCCGCGGTGTCGGCCGGCCCGTCGGCCGGGGCCGACGAGTCCTCGCCGACCACGACGAGGCTGATCTTGCCGCGGTTGTCGATGTCGGCGACCTCGACGCGCAGCTTGTCACCGACCTTGACGACGTCCTCGACCTTGCCGATGCGCTTGCCGTTGCCCAGCTTGGAGATGTGCACCAGGCCGTCCTTGCCGGGCACCAGCGAGACGAACGCGCCGAACGCCGCGGTCTTCACCACGGTGCCGAGGAACCGCTCGCCGACCTTGGGCAGCTGCGGGTTCGCGATCGCGTTGATCATGCCGATGGCGGCCTCGGCCGACGGGCCGTCCGCCGCGCCGACGTAGATCGTGCCGTCGTCCTCGATGGAGATGTCGGCACCGGTCTGCTCGGTGATCGAGTTGATCATCTTGCCCTTCGGGCCGATCACCTCGCCGATCTTGTCGACCGGGATCTTCACCGAGGTGACGCGCGGCGCGAACGGGCTCATCTCGTCCGGGTCGGCGATGGCCTCGGCCATGACCTCCAGGATCGTCAGCCGGGCGTCGCGGGCCTGCGCCAGCGCCGCGCGCAGCACGTCGCTGGGGATGCCGTCGAGCTTCGTGTCGAGCTGGAGCGCCGTCACGAACTCCTTGGTGCCCGCGACCTTGAAGTCCATGTCGCCGAACGCGTCCTCGGCGCCGAGGATGTC
>Ga0190272_10001367_pt1 | contig 11717 bp, 10 predicted proteins | sample Popmic504T_FD_133746 | JGI IMG/M metagenome (GOLD analysis project Ga0190272, IMG submission 133746) | Populus adjacent soil microbial communities from riparian zone of Shoshone River, Wyoming, USA - 504 T | ecosystem: Environmental > Terrestrial > Soil > Riparian zone | place: USA: Wyoming...
GACCGATCTGACCGGACGGGTTGTTTACAACCAGTCAGGCAGGAGCATCCAGGGCATCAACCAGTCGGATTATGACTTCAGCAGCTTGCCAAAAGGCGTGTACATGGTACACATCACACAGCAATCCAATACCAGCGTGCTGAAAGTAGTTTTACAGTAAAGTCGTAAAACAGCATACAACCATACAGGCCTGCACATCACGTGCGGGCCTGTTTTGGTTTAATACTGTCGTCAATACTATGATTTATTATAAATCAAAAGGAAAACGATTCGATATGACTAAGAAATGTGATTTTAGTATCCTTCCTGCAGGAAGGATATTCGCAATTGGGAAACTTTGAATTTAAACAGTATGTTCAGGATTGCTTTTTACCAATTGTAATAACGGAAAGGCCTATTTTATTGAAGAGCAGCCTGTCAATTATTTTGAAAAGGGGAACCAGGCTGTTATAGAAAGATACCTGGCCTTTTGGAAGAATTTTGTTTTTCTGGATCTTGCCTGAAACAAACCACCCGGCTATTCCGCTTGCATTAAAATAAAATGATCTCAGTATAAGGAGTTTTTCAGCATGGAAAAGCCTGTTTAATTTTGCTGCAGTATACCTCCGGAAATGGAAAAGCTCACGGTCGAAGGAATTGTAAAGTGCCTGGTATGCAGGAACCAGAATAATGAGGGTTCCACCTGTTTTAAGCAGTTTTTTGGCGTTCCTCAAAGCAAGCTGGTCATCTTCTATGTGTTCGACCACATTCAACGCAAAAACGGTGTCAAATGAATTCAGCAGTCTCTGATATTTTGTATCAAAATCAATGGCTACCAGATCAAGAAGAATGACTTCTTTAAAATGAGGGTCTGACTGGAATTTTTTCCGGAGTATGTCACAGTAGTTTTCCCGTATATCGGAAAGTGTTATCTCATACCCGTCATTAAGGAAAAATTGTGAAATGTTTCCGATGCCACTGCCTACCTCAAGAATTCTGCCGCCTGAATAAGGCCTGATGGTATCATACATCCACCGGTTCAGGTTATCAGCTCCTGATATGGCATCCAGAGTAAGCAGGCCTTCTTCATCATGATCCTTGAAGTCGAATGAAGGTTGATTCTTCATAAATTATCGAAGTAAATTATATCTTAAAATGCAATAGATCGCCCTGAAACCATCTTTCCAGCCAATTTTTTTTCCTTCTTCGAAAGTCCTTCCGTAATATGAGATACCAACTTCATAGATCCGCACACCTTTAATCCTGGCGATCTTGGCAGTAACTTCGGGTTCAAATCCAAACCGGTTTTCTTTCAGTTCGATCCCCTGGATGATATCACGGCGGAACAGCTTGTAGCAGGTTTCCATATCCGTTATGTTAAGGTTTGTAAACATGTTTGAAAGGAAAGTAAGAAATTTATTCCCGATTGAATGCCAGAAAAACAGGATGCGGTGGGCATTACCGCCTGCAAACCTTGACCCGAACACTACATCGGCAAATCCGTCAAGCACAGGCTTGATCAGCACATTGTATTCGTTGGGATCATATTCAAGGTCAGCATCCTGTATGACGACATAATCACCTGTTGCCTTAGCAATTCCTGTATGAATTGCCGCACCTTTGCCTTTGTTTTTTACATGGTTAAAAAGCTTGTAATCCGCTCCGGGATACATGTTGAAGTATTTTTCAATTGCAGCAGAGGTTCCGTCCTTGGAACAATCATTAACAATAATAATTTCCTTGCCGATCTGGTTAGAGAGTGCAACTGCCATTACTTTGTCAAGAATAAGATGAACGGTTTTCTCTTCATTATAACATGGAATAATTACGGAGAGCTTTTGAAAATGTACCGGCATGCAGTGGAAATTCAGTTAAGGTGTGCAAAAATAACATTTAACGACAAATAACATTTGAATAATTAATTCAACCGGTTCACTTATACGGTTCAGGTTTTGAATAGTTGCCGGCACTTGTTACTTTTGATGCATGATTTTCAGTGATACTATGCATTTCCTGGTCAGGCTTAAAAAAAATAATAACCGGGAATGGTTTGAAGAAAACCGTCCGGAATTTGAAGCTGCAAAAGAAAACCATCTTGATTTTGTCCAGCGAATGATTGCTGAGCTTGGAAAAATAAATCCTGCACTCAAAGGTCAGTCACCCAAGGATTGCATCTTCAGGATCTACCGCGATGTGAGGTTCTCTAAAAATAAAGCTCCCTACAAGCTGAATTTCGGTGCATATTTTTGTGAAGGGGGTAAAAAATCAGAAAAGGCCGGATTTTATGTGCAGGTCCAGCCGGGTGGAAATTCATTTGCTGCAGGCGGCTGCTGGATGCCGCAACCTCCACAACTAAAGGCAATACGGCAGGAGATCCGGTATCATACGGATGAATTTAAAGATATCATATTGGCCAGGTCATTTAAAAAGTATTTTAACGGCTTATCAGGAGATGCATTAAAAACGGTTCCCAAGGGCTTTTCAAAAGATGATCCTGATATAGAACTGTATAAATTTACAAGCTATATTGCAGATCACCCTTTTAAAGACAAGGAAGTGGTTTCCAAAAATTTTGTAAAGGAGAATATAGCGGTTTATAAATCAATTTTTCCCATGTTGTCATTCCTCAACAGAGCCATGGGAACATGATCCGGTCGTGGAAGGAAAAGTAATTTGCTTACATTTGTTACAAAAGAAAATAATCAGGATCCTAATATTAATGATGGAAATATGAGAGAGGTACAATTCAGGGAGGCCCTCCGGGAGGCTATGAGTGAGGAAATGCGCCGGGATGAACGGGTTTTTTTAATGGGTGAGGAGGTAGCATTGTATAATGGCGCATATAAAGTGAGCCAGGGAATGCTTGATGAATTTGGTGAAAGGCGTGTTATAGATACACCCATCGCTGAACTCGGATTTGCCGGGATCGGAGTGGGAGCGGCCATGAATGGCTTAAGGCCAATTATAGAGTTCATGACTTTCAATTTTTCCCTGGTGGCCATTGACCAGGTGATAAACGGTGCGGCAAAAATGATGTCTATGTCAGGAGGGAATTTCAATGTCCCGATTGTTTTCCGAGGCCCTACCGGCTCTGCAGGTATGCTGAGCTCACAACATTCGCAGGCATTTGAGAGTTGGTATGCGAACTGCCCAGGTCTTAAAGTTGTTGTGCCATCCAATCCTGCTGATGCAAAAGGCCTGCTTAAAGCAGCAATAAGGGATGACGATCCTGTAATTTTCATGGAGTCCGAACAGATGTATGGTGATAAAGGGATGATCCCTGACGGTGAATATGTTATGCCGATTGGTGTGGCTGATATTAAAAGGCCGGGCAAGGATGTAACCATCGTCTCGTTTGGCAAAATGATGAAGATTGCACTGAAAGCAGCCGAAGAGCTTTCTAAAGAACAGATCGATGCAGAAGTTATTGATCTCCGTAGTGTGAGGCCAATTGATTATCAAACCATCATTACATCGGTAAAGAAAACAAACCGGCTGGTTGTAGTTGAAGAATCATGGCCGCTGGCTGCAATTGCCAGCGAAGTTGCTTTTAAGGTTCAAAAGGAAGCCTTTGACTATCTTGATGCACCGGTAGGTAGGATTATGGGACGCGACGTCCCTTTGCCTTATGCACCTACACTGATTGAAGCCTTCCTGCCTAATACGGAAAGGGTGATAAGAGCCGTGAAAGAGGTAATGTATGTCGCAGGTTAAACTGTGCTTCAATCACCGGGTTTGCTCCTTTTTACTTATCTTTATATGGTCATTGAAAGTAACGTCGTGAATTCTGTGAAAGGATTTAATTCCGGTACTCCAATACTGATTGAGAACAGTTTGTATTATAAAAAATATCATTTATCTTAATCGTTATATCGTGAAACGAACAATCCTTTTCCTCATACTATTCGTCTCCTCATTTTTTTTTCCTGATATGATGTATGCCCAGGGTCTGGTAAAGGCATGGGACAGGATTTATAGCGGCAACGTGTATGAAAATTTCAAACGTGTCTTGGAAACATCCGATCATGGACTTCTCATTTCTGGCAGCTCCAGCTCTGGCATTGGGGGCCATAAGAGCCAGGACAACCATGATACATCATACAACAGTTTTGATTTCTGGATCATCCGGACGGATTCGAACGGAACTTTGCTATGGGAAAAAACTTTTGGCGGCAATTCTCATGAAGAACTTCTGCATACTATTGAAACTGCTGATCATGGTTTCGTGTTTGCCGGCACTGCAATATCCGACAGCAGCGGAGACATTACCGAGCCAACACGTGGTGCTGGCTACAATGATTACTGGATGATCAAAACGGATTCTCTCGGGAATAAATTATGGGATAAGCGGTTTGGCGGTGATTATGTGGATCTGCTGAGCTGTGTTATCCAGACGAGTGATGGCGGCTACCTGCTTGGAGGTACTTCATTATCTGATATGAGCGGTGATAAATCAGAAGACAACCATAACCCCGGGTTTTTAAATTACGACTACTGGGTTATTAAAACCGATGCAAACGGAACAAAGCAGTGGGACAGAACGATTGGCGGAGACAACTATGATATCATGCAGGAAGCTTTGGAACTGCCTTCAGGCGACTTTCTGCTTGGAGGTTATTCCAGATCATATACCAGTGGTGATAAATCAGAGGACTCACGGGGTGAAGCAGATTACTGGATCGTTAAAATAAGTGCTGCTGGAAATGTAATCTGGGATCGTACTTACGGTGGGGATAATATCGACTGGCTTTTCGGGTTGATCCAATCGGCCGATGGAGGATTTATGCTTGCCGGAACATCCGGATCAGGCGACAGCATTGGTGAAAGAACTGTTCCAACACGGGGCGGCTGGGATTTCTGGCTGGTTAAAACCGATGCAAATGGAAACAAGCTTTGGGACCACGCTTATGGTGGGCCCGGAACAGAAGAAATTTCTACAATCAGCATGACCAGCGACAGTGGTTTTTTGCTGAGTGGTACTTCATATTCGAATGCCGGCGGTGAAAAATCGGAGGATAATCTCGGAATTGAACAAGGCTGGCTGGTGAAATGTGACAGTACCGGGAATATAGAATGGGACCGCACTGTTTTCACATATGGGCATGACGAAACCGGGTACGCTATTCAAACCTACGAGGGCTGTTATGTTGCAGGAGTTTATACCGAGGCTGATACAGGGGGCTATAAATCACACCATAACCTCATGGCTTCCGATTACTGGATAGTTAAATTCTGTTACGAAAAACCCGTGGCTGCATTGTTTTCAAGCGATACTTCTTTTTGCGACCCGAAGTGCATTGATTTTTATGACATTTCAACCAATGCTCCGGTTAGCTGGTTCTGGTCGTTCCCTGGCGCTATACCTACGGCATCAACTGATCAGAATCCTACCAATATCTGTTACAATGCTCCCGGGAATTATGATGTTATACTGGTGGCCATCAATCCTTACGGCGCTGATACATTTATGCTGCCGGCATTTATAACAATGGACATGGCCACACCGCCGCTTGTCACGGTTTCAGGTGATACCCTGTATGCGTCCCCTGCTTTTTCATATCAGTGGTATCGTGACACAGCAGCCATTCCCGGGGCAACAGGAAGTTTCCTTTATATGGATGTTCCTGGAAGCTACTCACTCGTAATCACCGATAGCAACGGATGCTCAGCATCATCCGAGCTGTTCACCACCGGTATAGGAAAAGTGCAGGGAAATACCGCTTTTGAGGTTTATCCAAATCCAACAGATGGAAATTTTATTTTATCTGCTGGAAATCTCAAAGGCCAGGTTATTGATATTTCAATTTCCAATGTTCACGGCCAGGTCATTTTCAATAAGGAACTTTTAGTGAAAGCGAGTGGTTTGATCCCGCTGACTTTTGAGAAGCAGTCGCCGGGCACATATTTCATTACCGTTACAAGTGGTTCAGGCTCTCATGCAATTAAGCTTTTTGTAAAGTAGCATTACGCGCAGGCTGTACATCTGATTAAATCACACGCTTTGTTATGAGATGGCCGCTGCCATTTTCATTCACTTGACTCCCATAATCTTTCAAATCTGTTGCATGTAAGATTTCCGTGTCTTTAGTTGCCTTTAGGGCGGCTGGTGGTCGGTTATTTGTGTAACCAAATATATGGTCTGATGTAAAACCATAGAATTTGATTGATATGAGAAATAAAAGGTACACGAAACAGTCCGGCAAGTTAAAAAATTCATTGCGGTTTTCTTTGGGAGTTGCGGCTGCTTCGGCCACCATGCTGATTCTGTTGCTGGTTGTAATGTTTAATTTGTCCAGACAGGAAGATTCGCATGCCGGAAGTCCGATGGTTTTTGTTGGCGCCGATACGATGCAGGATACGTCTTTTGTGTTCAGGGGAAGTGCAAACCAGCAGGGACTTGGTATTGTTGTGCAGACCTCCGGAACTTCCAGTCCGCTTAAAATATCATCCATCGAATTCAAGGCTGAATGCAGTGTTGGAATCAATGCTGACAATATTGAGAATGCAAGATTGTGGTACACAGGAACTGATCCTGAATTTGCCTGTATTGCACAAACTGGTGCCACACTTACTGAAATTGGAGAAGGTAAGTTCAGCATTGAGGTGAACAAGGTGTTGCTTGCAGGCATGAATTATTTCTGGCTCACATTTGATGTGAAGCAGGAGGCGAACTCACCGGCGTATTTTGATGTTTCCTGCACAGGAATCAGAGCCGGGGCATTGAACTATCTTCCTTTTCTTTCATCACCCGACGGAAGGAGGCTTATTGCAGGCAACAGTGCCTATTATTCCCAGGGCGACCTGCTGGTTAACCATGTTGATTCCTGGAATTCAAAGCGTGATGGTTCAGGTGAAAAGCCGAAACAGATCGGTAACGAAAGAAATGCTTATTTTATTCAGAGCGGACACCACATGCAGAATGTACGTTCATCATCCATGTCTTCCATAACAATTGAAAATGGCGGAACCTTGAAAGCTCTTGCCACGCTGAAGCTTAAACGACTCAAGGTAGAAACGAATGCCATATACGAACAGGTTTCTCCTGTAACGGATTTTTATTGCATTGACCATTTTGAAGTCGCAAACAACGGCACCTACATACATAACAACACAGGTTATGTTCCCGGCCTTCATTGCGATTTTAAGCCACAATCAACACAGCAATTTCTTCAGTATGGCCAGGCTACCTTTCCTTACACCGTAACCTGGGGGAATGTCTATATCGCATCCTCTTCAAGAATAAATTTCGATATTCAGAAGAACTTCAGGAACGTTAAAGGCAACCTTGAATTTCACCGCACCGGTGAAAATAATTATCTCTACTGTGACGGAACGGACACGATGGAAATAGGCGGAAACCTTATTTTCTCAGGGGGAAGTTTTACAGGAGTTACAGGCAAAGGACATATCCTGACCTTAATTGTAAAAGGCAGCCTGATGATGAATGACGGCACATTTACCGACGCTGAGGCTATCGGAACCCATCTCTCGCACAGCATCCTGAATATTTGCGGCGACATTAGCTTTACCGGTGGAATGTTTGATTACGCGCAATGTGATGACCGGGGCTCTGTGATAAACCTTACCGGCGGAAATTCAGTTTCAAAGTGGGAGCAATCAGGCGGAGAAATACTTCTTGGAAATGTTCGCATCGATGCACATAAAACAGTCACTGTGTCAGGGCCTTTATTCGGCGCTGTTGCTGCTGATCGCTCTTTCGTTGTTGCTTCTGAAGGCACACTGATGTGCGGAACTTCCCAGCTTGCAGGACCCGGTACATTTATTCTGGAAGATAAATCGACATTGGGTATTGGCCACCCTGAAGGAATAAGCTCCATTGGTAATGAAGGTAATATCATTACGAAGCTGCGTGTCTATAACTCTGGTGCCAGCTACACATATTACATGAATTCCAACCCGCAGAAAACAGGAAGATTTACAACGGAACCCTGGTCAGGAACAGTTCGCACGCTGACTGTAAAAAAAGATGCTTCTTCACACTGGGTTATTCTTTCGCAGGATATGATGGTGTCAGATCATATTGTTATTTCGAAAGGAATTGTTGAAAAGAATTCCAAAAAATTGCTGAAAACAGATCTGTCACAGGAAGAGTACGCCCGTACCGAACGCCTGGCCACTGCAGGGAAGTAAATCCCTGTTATCATATCATAGAAAGAAACAGATCAAGTCCTTTCCTTTTTTCGTTGTCAAGAATATATTCCACCTGATTTTTAAGATAGTTTTCTGCACCCGGAAAGTCTTTTGTTATCTGGCTTTCAGATTGCAGCATCTCATCTATTGATTGCACGCCAACTGCCAGAGCATTCACGAAGCTGCTGATAAATTCTTCATCAGCCCTGCCATTGGATACCCAACAGGCAAATACAAACGGGAGTCCTGTATGTTCATACCATGCTAACGAAAGGTCGTATACGTAATTAAAGCGGTGTTTCAACTGCAATGCCCTGTCACCTATCACCACACCTGCAACAGAGCCATTTATTTCATGTTCATAACCGGGCGATGCCTCACTGAAGCCGGGCGAAATTTTCCAGTGATCTGCTGAAATTATTTTTACAAGTTTTACCGAAGTCTTTGACTGGTAATCAAGCAGAATGGTTTCAATTTTATTTAACGGCACCTCACTGAGTAATAAAACGGATCCAACTTTACCTGTTGCTCCGATGCAAAAGCCGGGAATTATTTTAGAGGTATGAAGGCTTTTCAGCACACCTGACGGCACAAGCCCGATGTCGCTTTCCCCGTTCATGAGCTTTTGGGCGCAATCCGATGGATTGTCAAGGGTAAGCGTTACTGACGGGAAAAGAGCGCTATTACGTATTCCGAAAATGAACGGTTTGGTGTTTAAATAAGATACGGCTGATATTTTTATTTTATCCATAAAAAAGGCACGTGCAAACGTACCTGATAGTTAATGAAGGATTTTAAAGATCAGTTCTTTTAATAATTCTCCTTCTTCTTCATTGTTTCCTCCCACACCTTTTGACCGCATGTCATATTCCCGCAGGTGATTGAAAATAAGCTCAACCTTCCTGGGTGTATAATTTCTTGCAGCCTTTTCATAGTCACCGATGAAAAATTCATGCACACCCAAAGCAGATGCGGCAATGCGCCTGGATTTATCAGGCAGCGTATGATAAAACATTACCTTGTTGAAATAGCCCGAAAGATTCGCAAGCGTCATGGGTAGCGGGTTGTTCTTCGCATTCGATGCAAAATAATTTATGATCCTGTTTGCTTTTAATATGTTTTTATTACCAAGCGCATTCTGCAGTTCAAATACATTAAAATCCTTGCTGATACCGATGTTCTGCTCAACCTGTTGTATGTCAATTTCCGTTTCAGGCTTAACATTGAGCATCATTTTGTCAAGCTCATTAACGATCCTTGTCAGATCTGCACCAATGTAATCTCCAATCAGAACGGCGGCACGGCTGCTTATCCTGTATCCCTTCGAGCTCACATACGAATTCACCCAATCTTGAATCTTATTGTCATACAGTTTTTTGGATTCAAATACAGCGGCAGCCTTTTCGAAAATTTTCCCTGTCCTTGTTCGCTTGTCAATGTTCTTGTATTTATAGCAGAATACCAGAAGGGTTGATTTCAAAGGACTCTGGAGGTACTGTAATAAAGGGTTTTTTTCATCTGCCTCCGGTTTCTTCGATTTATCCTTGTCTTTTGATTCTCTTGGTATCAGGTTTTTAATGTCCTGTGCCTCCTTTATGATCAGAACCTGGTAATTGGCCATCATCGGATACCGCTTGGCTGCGCTTACAAGGGTCAGGAGATCAAAGTCGCGGCCATATAAAACGGTCTGGTTGAATTCCTTTTCGTTTTCAGACAAAACATTTGAAGCAATGTAATCGGTCAGCTGATCAATATAATACGGCTCGTCGCCTTGCAGCAGATAAACAGGGTGATAGACCTTGTTTTTAAGGTCCCGCATAATTTCATCAAAATTGTAGGAAGGCATTATGCATCTGAATTAAAAACGCAAATGTTTTACTGTTAGTCCGTTATTGCTGAGCTCATTCAATGAATCGATTCCGATCTGCAGATGCTTGTCCACAAAGCTTTCAGTTACTATCTTATCGCTTGCTATTGTTTTAATTCCTTCCGAGATCATGGGCTGGTCTGATACAAGAAGCAAGGCACCTGTCGGGATCTGGTTGGCAAACCCGGTTACGAATATGGTGGCAGTTTCCATGTCAATACCCATGCAGCGTGTTGTTTGAAGATATTTCTTAAAAACCTTGTCATGCTCCCAAACCCTGCGGTTAGTGGTATACACCGTGCCTGTCCAGTAATCAAGGTCATGGTTGCGGATCGTGGTTGATACAGCTTTCTGAAGACTGAAAGCCGGCAGGGCAGGCACTTCAGGCGGCATATAGTCATTGGATGTGCCATCTCCCCGAATAGCTGCAATAGGAAGGATCAGGTCTCCAAGCTTGTTTTTCTTTTTTAATCCGCCGCATTTTCCCAAAAAAAGGCAGGCTGCCGGAGATGTGGCGCTGAGAAGATCCATCACAGTGGCTGCATTGGCGCTTCCCATACCGAAATTTATGATGGTAATTCCATTGGCCGTGGCATTTGGCATAGGCCTGTCGGCCCCGTTTACCGATACATTGTGAAGCTTGGCAAATGCTGCAATGTAATAATTGAAATTGGTCAGCAAAATGTATTTCCCGAAGGCAGAGATCTCTGTGCCGGTATACCGCGGCAGCCAGTTCTCGACAATTTCTTTCTTGTTTTTCATATTGATGATGCGGAGTATGCAAGTTTTTTAACACCGTTATCCAAACAGCGGTATATTCTCTTAATTTTGCATAGTGGACCAGGAAACTCTTAACTCCAATTCTTCACTGATTGCGCTCAATCTTCCGCCATTCCCCTTTAAACTCCGCACTGACGGGCAAAGTAAACAAATATTTGACGGATTAAGAAAAAAATATGTTGCCCTCACTCCCGAAGAGTGGGTGCGCCAGCATTTCATCAGTTTCCTGATAACAGAAAAAAAATATCCGTCTTCCTATCTTTCTGTTGAACGTGGGTTAAAAGTTAATGCCCTTCATAAAAGAACAGATATCGTAATTTACAATAAAGAGCGAAAACCATGGATGATCGTGGAGTGTAAAGCGCCTGGCGTGGAGATCACCGAGGAAACGTTTTATCAGGCAGGGCGCTATAATATCAAACTAAAAGTTTCATATCTTGTTCTAACCAATGGGCTTTCGCATTTCTGCATGCGCCTGAACAGCGACCAGATGGTTTTTGAAGATGACCTGCCAGGGTTTGAGGGTTAGTTTTTGTTTTATGATGTAATGTTTATAAATTTACGATTCAATTATTAATATATGGATAATACAGCAGAGCTGGAAAAGCAATTTCAGGCCAGGATTAATTCCGGTGAAGTTATAGAGCCCAAAGACTGGATGCCAGACCGTTACCGGAAACAGCTGATCAGGATGATGAGCCAGCATGCGCATTCAGAAATTGTTGGAATGCTTCCGGAAGGTAACTGGATCACGCGCGCTCCGAGCCTTGCCAGGAAGGCAATTTTAATAGCAAAAGTACAGGATGAAGCCGGTCATGGACTTTATATCTATAGTGCCACCGAAACTTTGGGGATCGACAGGCGCGAAATGAACGACCAGCTGCATAGCGGTAAGGCCAAATATTCAAGTATTTTTAACTATCCTACGCTGTCATGGGCA
>Ga0190272_10001368_pt1 | contig 11716 bp, 10 predicted proteins | sample Popmic504T_FD_133746 | JGI IMG/M metagenome (GOLD analysis project Ga0190272, IMG submission 133746) | Populus adjacent soil microbial communities from riparian zone of Shoshone River, Wyoming, USA - 504 T | ecosystem: Environmental > Terrestrial > Soil > Riparian zone | place: USA: Wyoming...
AAGTCCCTGAAATCCAGAAACTCATTTTCACCAATATCGGGCATTACTTTCCTCAAGATTGAAATGGGCAAGGCAATTCCGAACTGATAAACGATTGATATCCACTTATATAGATCAGTGAGGTTGTCCAATCCCAAACGTTTGATAACTTCGTCGAAGTCCACCCAGTCCATCGCGAAGCGTCTGTAGTCATCATTGTTCGTACGCTTACAGAAGTTTATTACTGCTTCCGCAATGGATATCTGCGGGTTCTCAAGAAACGCACTCTTAGCTATGGCCTGATCGTTGATTGGCAAACTAAGGGCCGCCGCGAAGGATTTATAGACCTTCTCTTTGAAATCCTTGTCGCGATTGTCGACGTAAATCTTCTCCTTACTGCCGCCCACGAAATCGGGTATGAAGCTCTCTTCCTCCGCCTGGTGATATCTAACCTCGCGCTCGAAGAGCAGAAAAATGCACTTGAAGTTTTCTTCCAGTCCATCAAAACGATCCAGCAGCCGGCTGACTGTCTCGATTCTCGCGGCGGGATTGTCGATGAGTACCAGCAACGGTTTCTTCAGGTCATTTTCACAACCTGCATTGTGAAGTGCGAAGATTTTTCTGAGGTATTCTTCGTAGTCGACAGGCCTCGCCTTTTCGTCCAATTCGAGGGAGTTAGCCAGCACCACTGGATAGCCGACCATTGTGAAGTCGACTGCGGTGCGATTCAGCTGGGTGGTCTTGCCGCACCCAGGTGCGCCAAGAATCCAGATCGATTCAGTCGGATTCTTAACCCCCTGCACGGCTTTGGTAAGCTCGTCGCTGAGTCTTTCATTTCTCACGTCAAGATCGTTACAGACTGCTCTCCAGACAAATTTGTCGGATGAGTTCAGCATGTAATAACCCTTCCGAATCTTTGCCAAACGGCTATCGTCCCGCTCCTTCGATTTGTAAATGGATTGTGGCGTAATTCGCCTGATGCCGGGAATGAGTCCTTTGAAAACGACGCGGTCTTCGAATTCATCATACGAGTTGCTGATCGACGTTCGTAAATGATCGAGCGCCTCTTTGAGTGCATACTCAGGGGGCGTGTTCCGGATATTATCGGGAACGTCTGAGCTGAAAAGGGAATAGATATCCGGGAAGAGTTTATAAAGGTCCAGATATATCCCTGCCCTATCTTCGTCTCTGCTCTCTCGAGCCCATGTTAGAAACGCGAATGGATATTGGCTTCGGCTCCAACTGCCCAGGTTTTCCTGGAATTCATTTGTTAGATATCGAAGCGGCGAGAATAGAATCCAGTAATCCGGATTGAAGCGGGAATTGAGTAACTGATCGGGCTTTCCTTCAAACTCGTCAAGCGGCAACGGATTAATGGATTTTGCGCCTTTACATTCGACAAAGAAGTTGACGTTGATGCCTTTGGCATCATGGGGGCAAGTCTGAAAGAAAAGGTCGAAGCCCTTCTGTGATCCGCTGCGCCTTATGTCGTGGTGGAGCAGGTCGAAGCCGAGCAGAGGAAAGAGTTGTTTGAACAACTGCAAAGTCGCGTGCTCAAACCGGGCACCTATCTGTGAGGAGTCAGCCACGTTTGTTATCTCCAATAGAGTGGCCATTAAACCACAAAAGTATGCGCGAAAGAGGTTGACGTGTATTTCCCTACTCTCTATGCCAGTTTCAACGCTTTTGACGGACAGTCAAAACACGGATTCTACGTTTCCGTTAGCTAACGAGTTAATGCAAGAGCAATGGCTGATTACCAATTCATCACAAGCTGGCAATTCAACGCTCCGCGCGAAAGGGTCTGGAGTTTGATCTTTGATCCGGAACGCTGGCCAGAGTGGTGGCGCGGAGTTGAAAGAGTTGAAAAGCTCAAAGCGGGTGACGCAAATCACATCGGCGCCATTCACCGCTACACCTGGAAGAGCAAACTTCCCTACCGCCTGATTTTCGAAATGGAGACTACTCGCGTCGAACCCTGTTCGTTGCTTGAAGGTCGTGCGATTGGCGAACTACAGGGCACGGGGCGTTGGCAATTTTCGAGTGAAGGAAATGGCACGATCACCGGCGTTCGTTACGATTGGAGGGTTGAAACTACCAAACCGTGGATGAACATCATTGCGCCCATCGCCCGGCCGTTTTTTAGTTGGAACCACAATGTGATTATGGATTGGGGGAAAGAGGGGCTGGCGAAGCGTCTTTCAGAAACTCAGTCACCACCTTTGTAAATTCTTCGGGATACTCTTCTTGCGGCAGGTGTCCGCACTCACGAAAAACGATCAGCCGCGAATTCGGCAATTTCTCCTGAAGCTCTTCGCCATGCTGGAGAGGCACATCGCGGTCGGTGTCGCCCCAGAGCACAAGAGTTGGGACGTTGACCAGATGCGCGTCGCGAGAAATGCGGTCTGCGTCCCAACGCCGTACAGTGCGAATTATCGCTCGATGCGTTCCGCGCGTATTGAGAGAAAGATAACGCGCGTTAACCCGGCGCTCATCAAGCACCCACGAATGCCGATCATACACGCGTTTCATTCGCTTCCTCAGCAGGCGGCGTGAACCCAGGAGCAGTGGTGAGATCAGGTCGCCGATTATGGGTGAACCAAACAAGCGCATCAGCAGGTAACGAGTCGGGGCATTGTTTGTGACGGCGCCCACTAACACCAGTTTTTCAACCAGCTCGGGCCGATCCAAAGCGATGGTCGCCGCCACTGCGCCACCGTATGAACTGCCGACGATCGCTGCGCGCTCGATTTCCAAATGCGCTAACAGTCCAACAATCATGCGCGCTTGCGAACCGATCGTGTAATCAAGTTTGCGGGGTTTGGCCGAGTAGCCATAACCAGGCAGGTCGGGGGCAATAACTCTAAATCCGGAGGCGGCGAGTTCCAGCAGGACTTTGCTCCACACCAGATTCGACGACGCGAAGCCGTGTATCAGGATCATCGGTGGCGCATCGGCCGGGCCGGCTTCCTGATAGTGAACGCGCACTCCGTCAACTTCCGCGAAGCGTGAATAGTCTGCATGGAAAATTGCCTCGCGATTCTTTTCCCAGTCGACATCGCGCGGACGGAGCAAGAGCTTAGCCCCAAGAAAGGCCAAAGCGGATGCCGAAATGCCGCCTATCCAATATCGTTTTCTCACGTCTGGTCCTGAGCGATGACTACGTTTGGTTGTAACACACGTTGGGCGCGGTCGAATTTGCCGACAGCGACGAGGCTTCCCTTCTGATCGCGTAGTCGCACCAGTGCCCCGTCACTCCAGTCCTCGTCGTCAGTTTTATCAGTGATTTGGACCGCCCTTCCATTTAGCACTCGTCGCAACTCAGCTTCACTCAAATCGACAAAAGGCAGACGCGACAAAGCATCGTCCGGTGTGCACATGATCTGGCCCAGCGATTCTTCGGTCAGGTGCACTTTCAGCTGTTCGAGGCTAATGGCGTTCTCGATTCTGAAATCTCCTCCGCGAGTGCGCCGCAACTCCGCCAGATGTGCGCCGACGCCCAGGCGTTTTCCAAAATCTTCTGCCAGCGTTCGGATATAAGTTCCCGCCGAGCAAACAACGCGAACTTCAAAATCAAACGTGCCGTCAAGATTATCTTTGAGCAATGCCGGCGTGGACCGACTGGTAAGATTGATCGCCTCAAGTTCGTAGATGCAAATCCGGACGGGTTGTCGTTCAACTTCCTCTCCGCGCCGTGCCAGTTCGTAGAGTTTACGGCCGCCTTGTTTCTTGGCCGAATACATGGGTGGCACCTGATCCATCTCGCCGCGCATAGCAACCAACGCAGCTTCGATTTCCTTCGCACCGTCGTCGCCTGCCAGACGCGCCACATCCTGCGCATTCCGACTCTCGGCAATCGGCTGCCCGGTTCTGTCGCCCGTGTCGGTCGCATAACCGAGGCGGATAACAGCTTCATATTCTTTTTCAACGCCACTTAGAAACTGAGCCAGACGAGTGGCGCGGCCGACCATGACCACCAGTACACCGGTCGCGAATGGATCGAGCGTGCCCGTGTGGCCCACCCGTCGCACGTGCAAAATTCGACGAACCTGGTCCACAACATCGTGAGACGTGAGGCCTGCGGGCTTGTCAATAACCAGGAATCCATCCATCGCTGCATTGTAGTTGGCCGTCGTTCGATTGGCGATTCTGCTGAACGTGGCGGGCGCATTGCCAGCTTGGCATCAATCATCAAACGGAGTTAGAAGAAGTCAGAACCGGGAGCGGTAGCGACCGGGCAGTTGCGCCAGAAAAAATTCCAGGCAATTCAAGAATCCTCAAGATTGGTAAGCCTCACTTCGCGGCACACACCCGGTCGCTACCGCTTCCGGTTCTGACTTCTCGTGGCCCGGTGTCTTGTTTATGTTTAAATACGTCCATGCGGCGGGTGAACTTAAGGAAGCCAAAAACCGATGTCGAAGTGAAACCAGTCTCGCCGGAAAAAATGCGCGAGCGCACCTTTCAGCGCGCCGCGAAACTCCTGGCCGCTAAGCCGCGCTCTATCGCCGAGTTAAGGGAACGGTTGCTGGAGGGCCCCTCAACCAACAAAGAAGTGGTCGAAACGGTCATCGAACGCCTGCGTGAATACGGTTATCTCGATGACGACCGCTTCGCCCTGGGTTACGCGCAGTGGAAGGTCAAACAACGACCTATCGGCCGGCGCCGGCTCGAGCGCGATCTGACCATGAAGAAGGTCGAACGCACGGTTGCCGACCAGGCTTTAGACCAGGTTTTTGAAGAAACGCCGGAAGAAGAATTAATCGACCGCGCGATAGAGAAAAGGACACGTCTGCGTGGCTTGCCCAGTACCCGCGCCGAAACCAAAAGCCTTTTTGATCACTTACTGCGCCAGGGCTTTTCGTTTGAGCTCGTCAGCGACAAAGTCCGCGCCGCCTCACGCATCGATCTGGATGACCCCGAATAGCCGTTATTAGCCAAGCTCGCGTGGAGCCCCTTACTGGGACCGCGGGCGTCCCCGCCCGCAATGAGCGCGCAGCGCGAACCGTCACCGAGCTAATCGGAATTCTTAACGCTGCGATGTGGGCGAGACGCCCGCGGTCTCAGTGAAGAGATCGAATGTTAGCCTATTTCATCGAGTCTAATCGCGCGTGCTAAACTCAAATCAGTCCCCATCAGCTGTGATTGCCTGGTTCGCAAAGTTCCGGCTGATTACTGTTTACTGATTGCTGTTTGCTTTTTTTGCTCTAATGACTGGAAACGAAATTCGCGAAATTTTTCTGAACTACTTTGAGCGCCAGGGGCACACGCGTGTGCGCTCGTCGCCCCTCCTGCCCGCCAATGATCCGACGTTGTTGTTCACCAACGCCGGCATGAATCAATTTAAAGACGTGTTTCTCGGGCTGGAGAAGCGCGACTACGTGCGGGCCAGCTCTTCACAAAAATGCCTGCGCGCGGGCGGCAAACACAATGATCTCGACGAGGTAGGCAAGACTGCGCGACACCAAACCTTTTTCGAGATGCTCGGAAATTTTTCGTTTGGAGACTACTTCAAAGAAGACGCAATCAAGTTTGCCTGGGACCTGCTCGTTAACGAATACAAGCTCGACCCCGCCCGGATGTGGTTCTCAGTATTTGAAGGCGACGACCAGGTTGGGCCGGACGAAGAGGCTGAGAAGTTTTGGGAACAGGTAGGCGCACCGCGCGAAAGAATCCTGCGCTTCGACCGCAAGGATAATTTCTGGCAGATGGGCGATACCGGCCCGTGTGGTCCCTGCAGTGAAATTCATTACTACATGGGGCCAGATCCTGCCGACGCTGAAAATTGCGCCGCCAACGTCAATGGGCCAGGCGACACGATCACCGAGATTTGGAACCTGGTCTTCATGCAGTTTGATCGCACGGAAGTCGAGCCCGGAAAATTCAAATTGACGCCGCTGCCGGCGCCGTCGGTCGATACGGGCATGGGCCTGGAGCGCGTCACCGCCGTTTTGCAAGGAGTGAAGTCAAACTACGAAACCGATCTGCTGAAAAATATTGTCGAGTTCATTGCGAAGCTCGCAGGACGGAAGTACGAGGCGGACACGCAGGAAGGTTTTGCCATGCGTGTGATTGCCGATCACGCGCGCTCCACCGCTTTTTCTATTGCCGATGGCATTCTGCCGGGTAATGAAGGCAGAAATTACGTGATCCGCAAGATCATGCGCCGCGCAATTTACCAGGGCCGGAATACGCTCGCGATGCAGAGTCTATTCTTCAGCAAGGTTACGAACTTCGTCGTGGACCAGATGCACGAGGCCTTTCCGGAATTGGAGTCGCAACGAGAATTCATACAAAAGATGGTGCGCCTGGAAGAGGAACGATTTGGCGCAACGATGACGGTTGGACTGAACAAACTCGAAGAATTGTTCTCCTCGACCAAAGGCACAATGCCTGAGTTTAAAGAACTGGGACGCCTCTACGACACTTTTGGAACCCCACGAGACTTGATTCGCGTGGGTCTGGAAGGGCGCGGGTTCTCAATTGATGAAGCAGAGTTTAACGAGGCGTTTGATAGTGCGCTGCAAACTCTTCAGCAATCCGTTACCGCCGAAAAAGCCGGGAAGGCCAAAGCTAATCCGGTTTACCCAAACGTTTCCGGTAGTGTCGGGCAGTCGCTGTTCAAGGGTTATGAGGAAACGCGTGTTGAAAACGCATCGGTCGTGGCGCTGATAAATTCGGAAGGTCAAGTCGACTCGTTAGGCGAAGGCGATGCGGGCGAAGTCGTCCTGGATCATACTCCGTTCTATGCCGAAAGCGGGGGACAAGTGGGAGACACGGGTCGTCTTGTCAGAACCGCCTCCGTCAGGGGGCGGGCCGACCAAAGCACTCCACCGGCTAACGCAGGTGGTTCTGACAAGAGCGATGGCGAATTGCTCGCAAGTGTTCTGGATACCTACTCGCCTGCTCAGGGGTTGATCGTTCATAAGGTCAAGGTCGAAAAAGGCAGTGTGAAAATCGGCGATGTCGTAACCGCAGAAGTGGATGTTGAGAAGCGCGACGCCACGCGGCGCAATCACACGGCAACGCACCTGATGCATGCAGCCTTGCGCGAAGTGCTCGGCACGCATGTGAAGCAAGCCGGCTCCATCGTTGCGCCGACTTACCTGCGTTTCGATTTCAACCACTATCAACCGTTGACGGCTGAGGAGATCAGGGAAATAGAAAGTCTGGTTAACTACCACATCCTGCGCAACGAGCCTGTCCAGACAAACGAAATGGCTACAGAAGAAGCGATGCGTTCCGGTGCGATGGCTTTGTTTGGCGAAAAATATGGCGAGAAGGTACGCGTGCTTTCGATCAAGGGCGTGAATGGCGACGAAGACATTTTCTCAAAAGAGCTTTGCGGCGGCACGCACGTGCGCGCGACTGGCGACATTGGATTGTTCAAGATCATCAGCGACGAATCGATCGCTTCGGGCGTGAGGCGCATCAGGGCCGTCACGGGCGTGGACGCGTTCGAGCGTTTCCGTGAATCAGAAGCAATCCTGGAACGAGTGACGTCAGGCTTGCGCACCTCTCGCGCAGAGCTCCCGGCGCAAGTCGAGCGCTTGCAGGATGAACTGAAAAAAGCCAGACGCGAGATGGACGAACTGCGGATGAAGATCGCGAGTGGCGCGATCAACTCGTCCTCAAACGGAGACGAATCACGCGAAGTCGCCGGTGTGCGCGTGGTGGCCCGCGAAGCCAGCGGACTCGACTCAGCGGGCATGCGTCAACTTTCCGATACCTTGCTCGCCCGCATCAAGTCAGGCGTGGTAGTGCTGGGTCGCAGCAGCGAAGGCAAAGTCTCGCTGATTGTCCGAACGTCGGACGATTTAACAACTCGCGTTCCGGCCGGCAAAGTGATCAAAGAGTTAGCGCCCTTAGTTGGCGGCAAAGGCGGCGGCAAGGCCGACATGGCCGAGGGCGGCGGAACCCAGGCAGACAAACTCGGCGATGCCCTCGAAGCCAGCTACGCGATTGTCGAGAGACTTTTGAGTTAATCGAATGACTTCTATCTAGTTGTTTCCAAGCGGAGCCGTTTGCTGACCTACCGCGAAGCGGTTATGTAACACAGCCCAGGGTTGTCGCGATTCGCGGCTACCCCCCAAGGAATGAGTGTAAATCCTTGCGAAGATTTTCATCGCGCAAGGCGGGAGTCGGTGTTTAGTCGAAAAGACCAGATGGATGTAGACGGCAGAAAGAGATTGAGGCATGAGGGGCTCCCCATACTGCTAGCCACAACCCTTTCAGAGTTGGACCATCATTACAATCCTCGTTACCCAGGGTAGCCGCAAAACGCGGCAACCCTGGGCTGGAGGTAGTAACCGCTTCGCGGTACTGCTCCGTCATTGAGGTCAGATCATGTCGTTCTGAACCAGGGAGCCGCCAAAGGCGGCAACCCTGGGCTGAGGGCCCTAACCGCTTTGCGGTAACAATCACTACATCGTCTTCTGTTTGTCAGTCAGCACGATCCCCATCTTCTCCAGCGTTAGGCGGTTGAGCGTGCCGGTGACGTTGATCGTTTCGGCCCCCTGATATTTCTTCAATCCCGCGCGGGTGTCCGCATCGAGTTTCCCTGTTTCCTCGCCTGGGTAGAATCCCCGGTCCTTAAGAATTTTTTGCGCCTGCTTGATCTGGTCTTTGTTGGCACGAAAGATCGGCTTTCGCGGTTTCTTCGGTTTCACTGCGGTGCTGGAATTGGAGGTAGTGGTTGAGCTATTCGTGTTCTGCGCGGCAACGAGCAAAGAGAACACGAAAAGCAGCGACAAAGTTGCAGAGAGTATTTTTTTCATTTGGTTCCTTCTTTTTCAGTGAGGCGCGCAAAGGTGCGCGCGTTCAACAAAACAGCGATGGGAAAAGCGGCGACATGATTACCGACCCGGCGCCGATACTTCAATCGCTGTCCGCCACGGACCAAATTACGTTTTATACAAGGATTCTTGCGTTTGGGAGGATCGGAGGGGTAGGGCTACAACAGACCACGTTCTTTGACCTGCAGATATTTTTCCAACAACGAAGGCGCCAGCGCAGCCGCCGTTACATCAAGCGCCAACCCACCTTGCGACTCAACCCGGCGCAAGGCAGCCTCGCGCAGATACATGATCTCTTCAGCCACTGATTGGGTAAACAGATCGCGCGCGTTTTCCGGAGCGTTGCTGACAACCGCCTTCAGATCGCGATCAGCGATTGTCACCACGAGAGGCAGATGGCGCGGCCGGAGCAAACGCAGCGAGGCGAGCAACTCCTTGGATCCTTCTTCGTCAACCAGGTCAGTCAACAACACCACGAGTGAGCGTCGCTTGCTATGCGCGGCGATAAATTCAAGCGCATGCGAGTAAGAAGGTTCAATCATGTCAGGTTCGACGGCGTAGAGCGCCTCGAGCGCGGCATCCATGTGATCGCGTCCACGATTGGGAGGTAGATAACTCTTAATCTTTCGACCAAAGACCAGCAGGCCGGCGTTGTCGCCTGCGCGCGCTGCCGCCGACATCAAGGCCAGAGCTGCATGGACCGCGGAATCCAGTTTTGTTTCCTGGTCGATGCGCGCGGTCATTGATCGCCCACCGTCAATGGCGATCAGAATCGTCTGGTCACGTTCGATTTGATACTGCCGCGTAGTCAACTTGCCACGCCGGGCGGTGGCGCTCCATGAAATGTGACGCAGCTCATCGCCGCGCACATAATCACGCAGCGATTCAAACTCGCGTCCTTCACCACGCCATGAGGTCTTTCGATGTGAAGCGACCAGAGAACGCGCGCCTAGTGCTTTCAGTTCGGCCTCACGCGCGCGTCGCATGTTTGGATAGACCTTTACTGACACTGGCTCGCCCACCCGCGTCTCCACCCACACCAGACTCCAACGTGAGAGGAAACGCACCACGATTTGTCCAAACTCGAAGCGTCCGCGTTTTGGTGGAGTTACTCCGTAGACCAAAGCGGCCGACGTTTGCCCCTCAACGCGCATCGCGCCTTCACGCAAGTCAGACAACTTCATCCGCGCCGGGTACTCGTCTTTGATTAGTAGCGAAATTGATCGCGGCTGGGCATTTTGTACGTTGACTCGCACTTCGGTTCTCGCGCCCACGGCAAAGCGGCCGCCAAACTCGCGCGTAATACTGACTGCTGGACCAAGCCGGCTGCTACGGGCATCAACTATGGCGAGGACTATGAGCGCGACATCGTAAGCAAGCGCGATCCAACGGAGCCAGGGCCGGCCCCATGACAACGAAAGGAGCACGAAGCCGAGGGCTATCAGGAGGTAAAAAAGTTTGGTAAAAACAAAGCGCATAAGGGAGAAGTGGTCAGTGGTCAGTGGTCAGTGGTCAGTGGTCAGTGGTCAGTGGTCAGTGGTCAGTGGTCAGTGGTCAGTGGTCAGTGGTCAGTTCGGACGTTGATGGCAGGGTTTGGGTTTCAGTGGAAGCGGGTTAATCTCAGATCCAATCACGAATCTCAGCCCCAATGGGAACTGCCCACTGCCCACTGCCCACTGCCCACTGCACACCATTTTTCTACCGCGGCACTTCGGCGCTCTTGAGAATGTCAGTAATCACGGTGTCGGGTGTGGCGCCATCGAGCTCGGCGTCCGCGCGCAAGCTAAGCCGGTGACGCAAAACGGGCCGCGCCACATCGCGCACGTCATCAGGCGTTGTAAACTCGCGGCCGCGAATCGCAGCCAGAGACTTTGAACACAAAAGTAGTGCAACTGAGGCTCGCGGACTCGCGCCATAGTGAATGAATGGATGCGTTCGCGTGCGACGAACCAAATCCACCGCGTAGTGCTGCACGCCCGGCTCCATCCGTGATGTGCTCACTGCCCGGCGGCAACGCGCGATAGCATCAGCATCTGCCAACGGTTCAATACTCACATCATTAAGACGCCGCGAATTGAACCCTGCGTCCCAGTTTGCCACGACCTGTCGCTCGTGCTCTTCATTTGGATAATCGAGCAGAATCTTCAACATGAAGCGATCGAGCTGCGCTTCAGGCAATGGATAGGTTCCTTCATACTCAATCGGGTTCTCAGTTGCGAGTACAGTAAAAATTGGCGAAAGCTGATGGGCGTCCCCGTCGATTGTGACCTGCCGCTCCTCCATTGCTTCCAGCAAAGCCGCTTGCGTTTTCGGAGGTGTGCGGTTGATCTCATCGGCCAAAAGTATGTCGGTGAAGACCGGTCCCTGACGCAAATTGAACTCGGAGGTTGCGACATTAAAGACGTTGGTGCCCGTAATGTCAGACGGCATCAGGTCAGGAGTAAACTGTATGCGACCAAAATTCGCGTTGATGATCCGCGATAGCGTTTTTACGGTCAGCGTCTTAGCCGTTCCGGGCACTCCCTCGATCAGTGCGTGGCCTTCGGCGAGCAGGGCCACCAGTATCTGTTCGATGGGTTCATCCTGACCAACGATTATCTTGCTGAGTTCACGGCGAATGTGATCAACGGTAGAGGAGACGTATTCAATCATAATGGTTTGTCTTAAGTCTTAGGTCCTTAGGTCTTAGGTTTAGATATTTTGGGCCGATTGCTTGGCTTCGCGCGAACGCATGCGAAGTCCCAGCGCATTTTCAACTTCGCGCAGTCGCCTCACGAGGTCAATTGACTGGCGCTCGCTAATTCCACCGCCGTTTATCGCTTCCTCGGATTGCCGCATTACAGTTTCGATCTGATGGGCCGTCAGAGTTGACCTCGAAGCGACGCGCGCCGCAATCTCCGAACGCGGGCTGTTGTAGTCTATCCCGGCATATCGGGCAAGCACTC
>Ga0190272_10001369_pt1 | contig 11703 bp, 9 predicted proteins | sample Popmic504T_FD_133746 | JGI IMG/M metagenome (GOLD analysis project Ga0190272, IMG submission 133746) | Populus adjacent soil microbial communities from riparian zone of Shoshone River, Wyoming, USA - 504 T | ecosystem: Environmental > Terrestrial > Soil > Riparian zone | place: USA: Wyoming...
AGCGCGCGCCTGACGGTCGTCACGAGCGACCGCCGCGTCGTCGCGATCGAGCTGCCCTCGCTCGACGCCACGACGCTGATGACCAGCGCCGACATCCCCGGCGACGTCCAGTCGATCGCCACCGACGGAGGCTTCGAGCAGAAGGCGATCGTCGGCACCACGCGCGGCGCCGTCACATGGACCGAGGAGGACAAGATGACCAACCGGGCCGCGAGCCCGCCGGTCCTCGATGCGGCGTTCCACGGCGGGCTGGCGATCGCCGCCACGAAGACCGGCCTCGGGCTGACGAGGACCGTCGACGACGAGGGCGAGAACCTCCTGAGCTGGGCCTTCGCGCCGATCGGCCGACCCGCCGAGCTGGTGGCGAGCAGCGAGCGGCTCGCCGCGGCCGGACACAGCGACGGGACCGTCACGGTGATCGACGACGCCCGGCCCGGCGCATTGCTGCCGCTGGCCGAGGCGTCGAACGGCGTGGCCTTCGACGACGAGGGCACGGCGATCCTCACCGAGGGCACCACCACCTCGGTGACCGGCCTCTACAGCATCGATCCGCGGTCGCCCAACCGCGACGAGGGCGCGACGACCGTCTATGAGGAGCAGCGGCGGTTCGAGCCCGACGAGAGCTGGTGGCCCCGCGACGAGAGCTTCTACGTCAACGACATCGTCGCCGAGGACGGCCTGGTGGTCGCCGGCGGGCAGGACCCCGACGGCACGACGGTCGTGCTCGCCTGGGACGCGGACAGCGGCAAGCCGCTCGCGCGACTGCCGCTCACCACCAGCGGTCTCGACCCCGAGAGCGTCGAGACGGTGAGCCAGCTCGCGGTGTTGCCCGACAGGAACCTGGTGGTCGCCTACAGCGCTGTGCAGGAGACGCTGGTCGCCTGGTCGACCGAGTCCTGGGAGCAGGTCGGCACCGTCGACGTCGACGCGATCGGCGACCTGTCGGTGGCGCCCGACGAGCGCTGGATCGCGCTCGCGCGGATGTCCGACGAGCAGTCCGACAGCGACGCCGGCCACCGTCGCGCGGCGCTCGTCCTGGTCGACCCCGACGGCCTCGACGTCGTGGGCGAGACGCCGGTCGACGACGCGCTGCGGATCGCCCACGCTCCAGACGGCGAGAGCATCGCGGTCGTCACCGACGACGGCAAGGTGAGCCTGTGGTCGCCGGACGCCGAGCGGCGGCTCGGCTCGCGCAAGGAGATCGCCCGATACCTCGACGTCATGTCGATCGCCTGGCGACCGGACGGCAAGCGCCTCGCGGTGAGCGCCGGCTACGACGGGACCTATCTCGTCGACCCCGAGACCGGCGAGTCGCCGCCGCCGCTTCCGGCGCCGAACGGCGCGCAGGCGACCGGAGCGAGCTTCAGCCGCGACGGCAAGACCCTCGCGGTCTCCGCCATCGAGGAGAACGACTGGGGGCTGACGGTGCCCGGGACGATGCTGTGGAAGGCCGACCCCGCCGACTGGGCCGCGCGGATGTGCGATCTCGCGGGCTGCGGCGACGAGCCGTCGAGCGACGCCGCCCCGCGTGCGGTCAAGCAGGCCGACCTGCCGCCGGACCTGCTCGATGGGGCGATCGCCGCCTACCAGCGCGACGACCGGCTGCTCGTAGCGGACGCCAGTGGCGAGCGCCGGCCCGTCGCGAGCGTCGGCGACGCAGAGCAATGGCCACCCACCAGCGTCGCCTGGTCACCCGGCGGAGACGTCCTCGCGTGGCACGACGACGGGCTGCTGCATGCCCTCTCGGTAGGCGACCGGCGGCCACGCCGCTGGCTCTGCCCATGCGGCGGTTTTGGCTTCGACGGCGAGGAGATCGTCGCGCTCAGCGCCGATGGGCGGCGCCTGCTGGCCTTCGACGTCGGCGCCCCCTGGCCACGCGGCAGCACGATCGACCCGCCGTTGCCGACCGAGGGCCCACGCCTGCTGACGATCGCGGGCTCCGAGGCGATCGTGACCGCCAGCGATCCCGGAACCACGTCGCCGCAGGGTGGCCCAGTCGAGTTTCACGCCGTCACGCGTCGGGGCCGCAGCCGGCAAGTGGCGACGGACCCGAACAACGTCGGCGTCGCAACCGCCGAGGCGTCGCCGGATGGCGACCGGGTCGCGTACGTGACCACTGGTCACAGCGGCTTCTGCTCCGATTACCAGAGCGTGGCGCTGCTGGATCTCGAGCGCTCGAAGGTCGTGCTGCCGGAGATGCCGGACGATCCGGAGCAGGCGAGCGTCCGCTCGGCGCACTTCCGTCCCGGCGGCGAGCTGGTGGCGACGATCGCGGGGAGCGGCTGCACGGAGGACGGCTCCGAGCTCCTTCCGGCGGCGCCCGCCGGCCACGTCCATGAGCTGCGCGCCGGCCGGATGCAAGCCACCGACGACGAGGCCTACGACCTCGTACCGGGCGCCGCCGCGGACCTGCTCCTGCGCGGCGAGGTCGACAGCGCCGATCGCCTGGCGACGCTGTGGGTGCGCGAGCCTGGCGAAGAGCCGGTACGTGTGGACGATCGCGTGCGGTCGGCGGTAGCGCGCCCATGACGGCGGGCGGCGGCAATCGCGGCACGACGATCCGGTGGGTCGTCGGCACGCTGCTCACTCTGACGTTCGGCGTCGTCGCGATCTGGCAGGCCGAGAAGGCGCTGGACGCGTCCGAGCCTCGACCCGCGCGGATCGAGGTCGCGGACTTCAGCGTCGCCGACGCCCGCCGTGCGCTGGGCGGGCAGAAGCTGGACATGACGCTGCACAACCGCGGCGACGAGCTGATCGTCATCAAGCGCGTGCGGCTGCGCGTCCTCGACAAGGGGGTGGTGCGCTCCTGCTACGTACAGGGAGGCGGCGGCGGCCCCATCGACGCGGACCCCTACGACGCCTTCATCTCGAACCGCACGCGGGTCGGCCAGGTCATCCCGGTCAGCCTCAGGTACAGCATCGACGGCAACGACGCGCGGCGGATCGTCATCCACGTCACCAGCCCGAAAGACGAGCAGCGCTTCCTCGGGGTGGGCGAGAAGCGGGCGATCTACCAGTTGTCGGTCGAGCTGATCGCCGGCGCCGAGGGCAAGACGATCCAGGTCGGCAAGGCGTTGGTCGCGCTGCCCGCCGCGCCCTACGAGGTCGGCTTCCACTGGACGACCGATCTGCGCTCGCCGGAGGAGATCCAAGGCACGTTCGGCGCCCTCGGCTTCCCGTTCGACGCCCTGCCGTGCTGGAGGCGGAACGCAAGGACGCTGAAACGCATCTTGGATCAACCGGGGCGACGGGCTGCCCGACTACACGAGCTCGAGTCCGAGGTGACGATGCCGTGGGAGTAGCCGGCGGCGGACGACTAGACTCCCGCCCCGTGCTCGGCGAGATCGACCACATCGGCATCGCCGTCGAGGACATCGACGCGGCGGTCGGCCTCTACCGCGACCAGCTCGGGATGCGCGAGCAGCACCGCGAGACGGTCGAGGAGCAGGGCGTGCATGCGCTGCTGCTGGAGATCGGCGGCGCGCACGTCGAGCTGGTCGCTCCGATCGGGCCGGACAGCGGGGTCGCGAAGTTCCTCGCGCGCAAGGGGCCGGGACTGCACCACGTCGCCTACCGGACCGACGACATCGACGCCGAGCTGAAGCGGCTCGTGACGGCCGGGATCCGGCTGATCGACGAGGAGCCGCGCGTCGGAATCCAGGGCAGCCTGGTCGCCTTCGCCCACCCGAAGTCGACCGGCCGCGTGCTCACCGAGATAGTCCAGCCAGCGGAGGATCACTAGACATGGCGAACGCCACTGCCCGTACCGACATCGGCTTCCAGGGCGGTCAGGTGCTCTCCCTGCGCACCTCCGACGACGCCTACGGCAAGCTGATCGACGCGCTCGCCGACGACGGCGCCGCGCGCTGGCACACGCTCGACCTCGAAGACGAGCAGATGCAGCTCGACCTCTCCCAGGTCGTCTACGTCCGTCGCGAGACGGGCAACCGCGCCGTCGGCTTCTAGGGCGCACGAGGCGTGCTACGCCGGCTCGACCTGGGCGTCCTACGCCTGCTGCGGACACGCGGGCACGGGCCAGGGCCGGAGCGGGTGGTGCTGCTCTTCACGCGCGCGGGCGAGCATGGGGCGCTGTGGCAGGTGCTGTGCCTGGTCGGCGCCGTGGTCGACGGAAAGCGGCGGCCGCTCTACCTGCGCACGATGCGCACCGTGATGCTCGCCTACCTGGCGAACATCGGGCTGAAGTACGTCGTGCGGCGACCGCGGCCGACGCTGGAGGGCCTGCCCGCCCTCTCCTCGACGGTCACGAAGCTGTCGTTCCCATCGGCGCACTCGACGACGTCGTTCGCGGCGGCGCGCGCGCTGACCGCGGAGGGCGGCCTCGCCCCGGCACCCGTGTATGCGCTCGCCAAGGCGATGGCGGTCTCGCGCATCTACGTCGGCGTCCACTACCCGACCGACATCCTGGCCGGCGCGGCGTTCGGGACCGCGCTCGCAGAGCTACTCGAGCCGCATTGACGCCCGATGCAGGATTCGCGCCGCTTAACGGCGCAAAGCCTGCATCGCGGGTCGGAGCGGTAGGGTCGTCGCCGCTGTGAGCGCCGAGAGCAACACCCCATGAAGGTCGGAATCGTCGGCCTCCCAAACGCCGGCAAGTCGTCGCTGTTCAACGCGCTGACCCAGGCCGGCGCCGAGGCGGCGAACTACCCGTTTACGACCGTCGAGCCGAACGTGGCGATCGTGCCGGTGCCCGACGAGCGGCTCGACGCGGTCGTCGACACGGTCAAGGCGACGCCGACGGTCTACGAGACGATCGAGTTCCACGACATCGCGGGGCTCGTGCGCGGCGCGCACAAGGGCGAGGGCCTCGGCAACAAGTTCCTCGCGAACATTCGCGAGACCGACGCGCTCGTGCACGTCGTGCGAGCCCACGGCGACGACCAGGTGATCCATCCCGAGGGCCGCGTCGACCCGCTCGCCGACGTCGAGACGATCGAGACCGAGCTGCTGTTCGCCGACCTCGAGCAGGCCGAGCGGCGGCTCGACAAGGTCGCCAAGGAGGCGAAGAGCGGCGCCCCGGAGAAGGTCGCCGAGAAGCAGTGGGTCGAGGAGCTGGTCGCGGCGCTGCAGGAGGGCCGCCCGGCGCGGACCGTGCCGGTGCCCGACGACGCTCCCGACGCGTTGCGCAACCTCAGCCCGCTGACCGCCAAGCCGGTGCTCTACCTCGCCAACGTCGACGAGGACGGCGGCGCGACCAACGACGACGGAACGCTCGCGCCGCCGGCCGAGCTGCTCGCCCATGCGCTCTCGCTCGACGCCGCCGCGGCCGCGGTCTCCGCACGGCTGGAGTCCGAGCTACGCGAGCTCGACGACGAGGAGGCTGCCGCGATGCGCGCCGACCTCGGGATCGCCGAGTCAGGCCTCTCCACCGTCGTGCGCGAGGCCTGGAAGCTGCTCGAGCTGATCTCGTTCTTCACCGCCGGCGAAGGCAAGGAGGGCCGTGCCTGGGCGATCCGCGGCGGCACCAACGCCCGCCGCGCGGCCGGCAAGATCCACACCGACATCGAGAAGGGCTTCGTGGCGGCTGAGGTGATCGGCTGGAACGAGCTCGTCGACCTCGGCGGCTACGCCGCCGCGCGCGACCAGGGCAAGCTGCGCGTCGAGGGTCGCGACTACGCCGTCCAGGACGGCGACGTGATGACCGTGCGCTTCACGCCCTAGCGGCCGCTACGGTTCGCGGCCATGCGCTCACGACCCTTTCTCCAGCTCCGCGCCGCGGCCGTTGCCGCGGCAGCCTCGCTCGCATTCGGATTCGCCGCCTGCGGCGGCTCCGACGACGACGGCAGCGGCGGCGGCACCAGCAGCGCCAACAACGGCGGCAGCGACCAGCAGCAGGCCCGCGCCACGGTCGAAAACCTCTACGCCGCGATCGCCGACGGCGACGCCGAGAAGGTCTGCGATCAGCTCAACGAGGATGCGCAGAAGCAGCTCTCCGCCGGTGGGCTCGGCAAGGAGAGCGACTCCTGCGCCGACAGCTTCCAGGCGTTCCTCGACCAGGCCGAGAAGGCCGGCGGGCTGAACATGACGCTGAAGGCGAAGGTCAAGAGCGTCAAGGTGACCGGCGACACCGCCATCGCCACGGTCAGCTTCGGCAAGGCCCGCAACGGCGAGATCCCGCTGAAAAAGGTCGACGGCGAGTGGAAGTTGGAGGCTGCGGGAGCGGCGCCAAGCCAGTGAGCGCGCCGCTCCCGCGCCTCGAGGCCTCTCCCCTCCAGTAGAGACCTACGCGCGGTATCCCTCCTCGCGAGACACGACCATACCCACAGCTCGTCCGCGCTGTCAAGGCCCGATTTTTGGGATATGTCGTTCTGGCTTGACAGAACGACATAAATCAAGTGACATGTAGGTAGGCCGTGGGGGGCGGTGGCGTGCGGCGGCCCGGTTGCACGTCTCTCTACCAGGGCGGGGGGAAGCAATGAGCAAGGACACGGCCGCGCGGTTCGCGGACAACTTGAGACGGGCGAGGGCCAGGAGCGGGCTCTCGCAGACGCAGCTCGCAAAGGCAGCTGGGATCAGCCATTCCGAGATCTACCGGCTCGAGGCGGGCACGCGCGAGCCGCGCCTCGGCACGCTGATCAGACTTGGCGGCGCGATGGGGATCGACGGCGCCGACCTGCTGGAGGGGCTGGGCACGGCCAACCATAAGCCTAAGTGACTAACCGAGTAACAGAAAATGGTCAGACCAATTTTATGGGTTGACACGTACTGGGCCTAGTGTTACGTTCCCCATCAATCCCGGTGGCGGTCTTTGGAGGGAGCCGTCACCGGGATGCAATTGGAGGGCTGAGGCCGCGCTTCTGGCGTGGCCTCAGTGCGTTCTGGGGCTCTCCAAGGCAACCCGTGAGGGGTTGCGTTCCGATAGCGGATGCGGTTACGCTTGGCGTGCTGAATGGAGGGAGGGCCCCGCGCGGTTCCTGCTCACGCAGGGGCCGCGCGGTCATCTTTTTGGGGCCGTTGGACGGCTAGCGCCGCGTCCAGCGCGTGGCGAGCGCCTTGGCGGCCCGCGCAGACCCGACGCGGGTGAAGTACGCCCAGGTGTCGTCGAGCCCGAGCCGCGCGCGGATCTGCGGACCGGTCAGGATCGTCGACCCGTTCGCGCCGACGATCCGCGCCCGCACGACGCGCGGCGAGACGCCGCGCGACAGCACCTCGACGCGCCGCAGCGTCCCCGGCGAGCCGAGCAGCGCGCCCATCCGCGCGTTCGACATCCGGACCGTCCAGCGGTGCTTGGGCGAGATCGCGTCGTAGGGGTCGTCCATGCTCTTCAGCCACGGCTTCGGCGGAGCTCCGATGAAGCTGTTCTCGATGTTCTCGGTCCGCCCACCGGAGGTCGAGAAGTAGAAGGTCGTCGCCGGCTGGCCGCCGTAGGTGACGATCTGGCCGGCGGTGCGGCGCACCGCCGCGTTGGTGGCGGCCGTCTCGCTGCCGACCCCCTTGTACATCTGCGAGCGCGTGTCGGGGTACTGGTCGAAGATGTCGCCGGTCTTGCGCGTCGAGAGCGCGTAGGTGCGCGCCGTGACGGCCTGGGCGCGCAGCACGTCGGCCTCCCACGAGGCGGGGACCTCGCCGGGCACCACGCCCTGGACGTAGTCGTCGATCGGCAGGGCGTTGACGACGGTGACGCCGCCCGAGCTGCCGGGGTAGAGGTCGAAGGCGCCGCGGTAGCGACCGCTGGTCACGCCCTGGATCGCGGCGCCGAGCAGGCGCATCGGCTTGCCGCCGGCGCTGACCGTGAGGGGCGCGCCGTAGGTCCCCACGCGCCGGCTGCCGGCGAAGAGCGCGATGCGGCGGCCGGAGGCGGGGCGGGCGACGTAGGTCGTGCCAGCGGACAGCGCGACCCCGCCCGGGCCCTTGGTGGCACCGCTGAAGCGCACGTACGGGTCGCTGGCCTGCAGCAGCACGCGCACAGGGCGGCTGGGGGCCTGGCCGAGCTTGGTTCCCTTGTAGTAGTGGCGCAGGATGCGGTCGTAGCTCCAGCCCTCCTGAGCCATCCCGTAGGCCCCGTACTGGCTCATCCCGATGCCGTGGCCGAAGCCGGCGCCGCGGATGACCTGCATCGGCGCCGCGGCGGCGGTCGCGGGCAGCAGGGCAGCCAGCGCGAGCGCTGTCAAGAGGACGGCTGTGGAGGTCGAGCGGCGCACGGTCATAGGGGTTCCAACCAGTTCGGCGGCCCAAGGTAGCGGTCCTGCCGCAGGCCCGATCCGGCCATGATGGTTCTGCCCTTGACTTTCCTCGCGCGCTATGAGTATGGTCGTGTCTCCAACCAATGATCCCGGTTGGAGACCCTCCTTTAGGAGGGGAGGAGGGCAGCGTTAGAACTCGAGTCCCGGAAGGGATACCCCGGGGCGTCCGGGCCGGCGCATAGGAGGGATGCGACGGCCCATCCAGAGTTCATATGCGGGGCAGGTGGCGGGGCCCACACCGCCACTGAGCCCTGCGCGCTCACCGGTGCGCCGCGCTAGGCGAGCAGGAAGACGTCGAGAAGCATGACCACGATGCCCACCGCCGACCCGGCGATCAGCCCCTCCAAGGGCTACTTCTTCTTGGTGCGGGCCTTCTTGACCTGGCGCTTGGTGCACGGGGTCTTCACCGCGACGTCGAAGGCACGGTGGCGCCCGTTCTGGCCGTCCATGGCAACCTCGGCGGCGTGGCGGCCTGCGCACAGGTTGATCCTGGCCTGTCGGGTCCTGGTGACCGCGAGTATCCCGTTGCCGCCACCCTGGATGCTGAGGTTGAACCGGCTGATCGGCGCGTCCGGAACCGAGCCGAACGTGTTGACCAGCCGACCGTCCTTGGCCGTGGTGGACTTACCGACCAGATTGATCGCGATCTCACCCCGCAACGCGACCACGAGCATCGGCAGCTTGCGGATCAACGCCCCCGTCCGCGGATTGCGCTCCACGTTCTTGACGAAGTAGACGTTGCCCGCCAACGGCCTGTCCAACAATGGCGTCGCCGCCCTCGCCCGGCCGATGATCGACCCCTTCGGGCAGTGGTTCTCGATGTCGGGCTTGGTGCCGTCTACGAACTCGCACAGCGCTTGGGCGTTCTCGGGGTCGAGCGCGAGCGACTTAGGCAGCGTCACCTTCGCCTTCTCGATGCCAGCCTCGCCGACGCCAGCCTGCTTGACCACCGCCTTCACACCCGGGTGCTTGCCGGTAGTGACCTGGTTGCGGCCGGTCAGAGCCACTGAGAGGCGCGGTGTGAACGGCAGGGCAGCGCAATCCCCGGCCTGGAAGCGCGACGCCTTCGCTACCGCCGAGCCGTCGACAGCTCCGACATCGGCACCGACCTGCTTGGCATCGCACGACGTCGGGTTCAGCGTGAAGCCACCTCGGTCGATGTTCACACGGATCTCGCGCAACCGGGTCGGAACTCCGCCGACGATCGTCGGCAGCGGATCGCTGACGACCCGGACATGGGCGTCGGTGGGATCGACGAACACCCGCTGGCGCACGACAACCTCGCCTAGGTCGAACGGACCGGCCTTCGCTGGCACAACGACTCGAAGGCTGAACGGCGCGCCATCATAGGGGCCCTCGAGATACACGCGACCCGGCAGCCAGAACGGACTGCCCGCGCCGGCCGCAGCCTGGACGGTCCCGATCTGCTGCCCCACAGCGCCCTTGAGCCTTGCCGACAGGCCTGTAGGCATCGTGACGCTGAGCTTGTCCATGAACGACTGACCGTCCGGTCGCGCTAGTGACAGCACGAGCGGTGAGTACCGCCCAGCCGACGGACTGACCATCCCGGCCTCGAACTCGGGGTTGAGCGCCGCGGCGCCCGGGCACGTAATCGTCGCCGGATTCGCGAGCCCTGCGATCTGCCCTCCCCAGGAGGTCAAGGTCGCCACCGTCGACTTGTCCCCGCAGTCGGCAGGTGTGGCGAGCGGGGCTCGCGGGCCTCCCTTGAGATCGAGGGCGATGTCGGAGACCGGCAGCTGCGGATTGCGCTCAAACGTCGCCGTCAGCTTGCCCGTGGTGGGGTCGGCCTTGACAGAACCGGGCAGGCGAACGGAGATCCCGCGATCCTCGTTGGCGATCTCGATCGCGATCCGGAACATCTCGCCCGACGCGGGGTCCAGCGAGTTCTGCGGACGCAGGTATACCCCGCCCGTGAGTCGCTCCGCGAGCAGCGGGGTGGTCGCCTCCACCGTTCCGATCTTCGAAGCGAGCGGACAGCTCATCGGCGTGTCCTCCCCCTGGCGCAGCTGGTCGTCACCGCAAGCCTGGAGGCCGCCCGCGGCCGACGGGTTGATCGTCAGGCCGTCAGGAAGGCTCACGTTGACGTCCTTCAGGTGGGCGCTCTCCAGCCCGTTGGGGTTCTGCGGCTGCGGGATCTTCAACGCCACCGACAGACCCGACGGCGCATCCGCGGTCGAACTGCCGAGAGTGACTTTCATCGAAGGGTCGAACGGCAGCCGCTCACAGCCGTCGGGCCCCTGCTGAACCGCCTCGTCCGGAGCTGGCAGATGGCTGAAGAAGCTCGCCCGCTCGAACACGCCGGGGTTCTCCCAGGAGTCGACCGTCAGCTTCGTCTCCAGGCCGACCCCGGCCGGGGTGCAACTGGTCGGGTTCGTCAGGAACGGCCGGATCGGAGCGTCGACAGGGTGCGGGGTGGCGTTGGGATCGGCGCCGTCACCAGTGCATGTATTCGGCGGAACGGTGGTCTCGTCAGGCTGGCTGCAGCGCTGCGGATCGTGTACCGGGTCGGCAGGGAATCCCCAAAACTCGACATTAGAGCTGAGGAGCGGCAACCCTTGTGAGACGTTGTCCACGATTATGGATACGCCGTAGTCGTCCGGACGCAGGCTCGCCTTCATATAGACCGGCACGTTGCCGATGTTCATCCCGAACGCCGCGACCGCTCCAGGTGGCGGGACCATGTTGAAGATGGGCGCCGCGATGTCGACGAGCCCGGCGATCCCCGCCTTGCGAATGACGGCAATGCCAACTTGGCTGGTGAACGGGCACAGTGGGTTGCTGTCGATGCCGCCGCCCACGAGCTCGTCCGCCGTGCAACGCGTGAGCGTCACACGCGGATCGCCAGTGAATCCCGCCGGTAGGTCGACCCTGATGGTCTTCACGTCGGCATCCGGCAGCATGCCGCCGTTGAAGTCGATCTTGGTAGACGCGGCGTAGGGGTGGCCGCCTGCCTGAGTGTAAACAGCGCCAGCGGCGTCGGCGTCCACGCGACCGTCGAAGCCGGCGATACCGAACTCCGCCTGGACCGGCGCAGCAGACAGCAGGAAACAACCGGCCGCCAAAGCCACCGCAACGAGAGCACGTCCGAGCACCGTCCCGGCCACCAACGACGACTTCCTGCTCGCTGCGTTCTCTTCACCCATGGTGCTAGCGGCTCCTCTATCGCTGACAGTCGTATGAACTCGGGCGAGCATCTAGCGGCCCCCCTTCGGGCGCACGAATGTGACGGTGAACGCCTTCGAAACCGTGCGGCCCGACTCAGACCTGAACTTCAGCGTCATCCGAGCCTTCAGCCTCCCGCCGTTCTTCAAGGCTCTCCTCGCCCTCGAGTTCAGAATGATCTTCACCTTGTAGGTGCCGGCCTTGCCTGTCCCGCGACTCGCACGGCGCACCATGGCACCGGCGAGGGAGATCCGCCCTGCGCCAGGAACCCTCACCCTCAAGCTCGAAGCCAGGCCGACCACAGGCTTCAGTCTCGCGA
>Ga0190272_10001370_pt1 | contig 11702 bp, 7 predicted proteins | sample Popmic504T_FD_133746 | JGI IMG/M metagenome (GOLD analysis project Ga0190272, IMG submission 133746) | Populus adjacent soil microbial communities from riparian zone of Shoshone River, Wyoming, USA - 504 T | ecosystem: Environmental > Terrestrial > Soil > Riparian zone | place: USA: Wyoming...
GGTCAGGACCCGCGCACGGGCTTGCAGCTTGTCAAACACGTCGCGTCGAAAACGTACGAGAATGTTTATGGTGAAATGGTGGAGTCCAGCGAGCACCGTGCGGGTTGGGATGCGACCTTCTCAGCGCCCAAGAGTGTCTCCCTGGCAGCATTGGTGGGCGGTGATGAGCGGATCATGGAAGCCCATGACCGGAGCGTGAATGCGGCTCTTCGGGAGTTGGAGAAATACGCCCAGGCGCGCATTGGAGGCAACAATCCGGCAGAGACTACGGGCAAGATCATCGCCGCCAAGTTCAAGCACGACGCGGCGCGTCCTGATCGCGCCACCGGCTACGCCGCGCCCCAACTTCACACGCATGTAGTTATCTTCAATCTGACGCACACTGAAGACGACCGTATCAAGCCGATCCAACCACTCGAGTTATTCCGGAGCCAGCAGTACGCGACGGCGATTTATCGCACGGTCTTGGCTGCGGAACTGCAAAAGCTTGGCTACGAAATAACGGTGGATGCGCGCACCGGCGCACCCGAGATTAATGGGTTCACTAAGGAGTATCTGGCGGCCAGCAGTCCACGCCGCCAGGAAATCGATCAAGAAGCTGCCGAGATGAAAGAGCGTCTGGCCAAGCAGGGCATCAACGTCGCGGATGGCGCAGGCTTGCGCCAGGCGGCCGCGAAGACAGACCGCATGAGTAAACAATATGACCGACAAGATATGCGCTCGCGCCACTTGGAGATGGACGCCCGATTCGGCGAGCAAGCGGCGCGCATTGCGCAATCCGCACAGGAGCGCGGGTCTCTTATCCTCGATGATGACGAGATCAAATCTCGGGCGCAAGCAGCCGTGACGTTCGCGAGAATGAACGCAGGGGAGCGAGAGGCCGTGGTAGACAAGCGCCGTGTGATAGTGGATGCGCTCAGAAGAAATATGAGCTTCACAACCTACGACGCGGTGATTAAGGAGCTGAATGAAAGAATTGAGAGTGGTGAGTTCATCCGGTTGATGAGGAACGGCAGCATGGAAGAGCTGACGACCTCGCAGACCGTGGCGATGGAGCGGAGCAACCTCGAACGAGTGGTTGCCGGAAGAGGGACGCAGGAGCCGATTCTTGAGCCAGAAAGAAGTGGTCGAATAGTCCAAGAGATGACAGCGAGGCAGGGTATCACACTCAATGACAGTCAACGTGAGGCGGTAGCGACGCTCCTTGAAAGTCGCGACCGGATCGTAGGCTTGCAGGGTCGCGCCGGTACAGGTAAGACCACAGCGCTTGCTGTCCTTAGAGAAGCAGCAGAGCGACAGGGCTATGAGATAGAGGGGTTCGCACCGACAGGAGCAGCAGCGGACTTATTGGCTGAGAGTGGGATAAAGACGTCGACCTTGCAGAAGTTTGTGGCAAGCACCCAGATGGAGTCCGATATTGGAAAGAAGATTCTCTACGTGATGGACGAATCCTCGCTGTCGGACACTCGAAATATGTTTCTCTTTTTCAAGAAAGCGGGTCCAGTGGCGCGCCTATTGTTAGTTGGTGATACGGCACAGCACCAAGCCGTCGAAGCGGGCGTGCCGTTTGAACAGTTCGTCAAAACAGGGATGCTCACTGCTACGTTGGATGAGATTGTCCGGCAGAAGTCAGACTTGAAGATACCAGTCGAACAACTCTCGAAAAAGGACGTGCTGGCAGCCGTTACGACGCTTTTCGAGCAAGGGCGAATCGCGGAGATCGCTGACGACGAAGACCGCTTGACGGCCATTGCTAAAGACTTCCTGAGTAATCCAAAACGGACGCTGGTAATCTCGCCCGCCAACGAAGAACGTGTGGCTATTAATTCGATCATCCATCGGCAGCTTCAGCAACAAGGCGTTGTGAGCCAGGACGATCACGAACTGAAAGTGCTTGCGAATCGGCAGGACATGACCGGAGCCGAACGCACCTTTGCTCTGGCTTATGTGCCGGATGAAGACATCATTCGCTACACAAGACAGCAAACTATACGGGATTAAACCTGGTGACTATGGACAAGTGCTCAGCGCCAATCACAGCGATAACACAATCACGGTTCGACTTAAAAGCGGCCGGGAGATTACTTACAACCCGGAAAGACTCTCAGGTGTCGCCGTCTACAAAGAGGCTAAGCGGCAGTTTGCCGAGGGAGATCGAATCCAGTTTCGCGCGCCCTTTGCAGAAGCGAAGGTAAAGAACAGTGAGTTGGGCACGATCACTGAAATCGCCGATAGCAAGTTGACCGTGGCGTTGGCAGGAAAGCGCGTCATCACTTTCGATCCTGAGAAGTTTCCGCATCTGGATCACGGCTACGCAGTGACGAGCTATTCGGCACAGGGCAAGACGATGGATCGAGTTTTAGTCAACGCCGAAACGACGGAAACCGATCTCCTTCTCAATCAGCGGATGGCTTACGTTGCGATTTCGCGCGCCAGATTCGACGCGCGCGTTTACACCGACTCCGCAGTGGACCTCGGCGGCGCATTGAACAGGCCGAAGGATAAGGAGATGGCGCTCGAAGCTTTGAAGGAATCGCAGACAGGTACTCCGGCATTCGACAAGCCGAGCAGCATCGCGCGCGCGAAGCCGCGTGAACTAAAGCAATTGGCCAGGGACTCCTGCTCGATCTCGCGGCTCAAAGGCAGCGCGATCGTAGCCGGGTCCAACGTTGCGGTTGCGGAAAAGCAGACAGTAGATTTCGAGAAGTCAAGACACTTCGCCAATTTCGAGATCAACGGTGAGCATTGGTCGCTCGTTAGCTTGGACCGGCAGCAGCGAATCAAAGAGCGCGAGATCGACTTTAACAAGCGGACGGTCTCTGCTTACCGCATGAGGTTATATGGCGTAATACACAACCCGATCAAACTCTATAACATCCGCGACTACAAAGAGAGAGCCGCAAAAGCGAAAGTGCGCATCAAGCAGTCGCGCGAAGAGATCAAACAGCTCCAGCCTATTCGCGAAAGAGTCACTGACTTCATCGAAGAGCGCCCGAAAGTGCTGCGAGAGAATGTCGAGCAGGAGAGGCAACTGTCCCGGACGTTCAATAGTGCATTAGCCGTGGAGGTTGATCTACACATCAACCAAAGTGAGGGGATTCCGCAAACCGAGTTCAATGCGACGGAAGTAGATCAGTTGGAAGCGAACGCCACCAACCTTCGTGATTGCAAAATGCTTGACGCAGCGCAAAATTACTTGGCACAGCATTATGGTGACGCGCGGGATGGTTTGGAGAAGATAGCAGCGCGCGCGGTTAGTGTAGAGGAGTCAGCGAAAGCATCATTGCGTAGCGCAGGCGAGCGCATACGGAGCTTTGTAGAAAATCGGGAGTTCTTCCCCGTCTTATTCAAAGCCGTAGATGGCAGCGAGAAGACGGCAACACTGAATGAGCTTGCGCCAAACACTTTCGGCGAGAAGGTGGTCAGCTACCTCTCGATAAGCGAGCGGTTAGACATCGCTGCCGTGCAAGAAGCGCTGAACCAACATCACAGGGACTTGCTGCAAGAGCGCGATACTTTCCAGCAATTCACGCAACGGGCAACTGAAATCGCACAGAGCTACAGAGAGAACCTTCAGACATTGAACCCGGTCATAACGCAAGCGCAGTCTACAACCCAAGACGTCACCCAAATCGAGAGCTTCGCCGCCGAAGAAACAATCACGAGCCTTGGCACGTCGTTCCAGGAGTTGACCGTTTCAGCCACAAATGGTGACGGCATTTCAGGTATCAATAATCTTGCGCAGCAGTCCGCAGGGAACGATCGGGCAATGGCCCATCAACACTCAACCGCAGATGATCACCTGGAGCAGGCGCGGAAAACGCTCGACAAGGTCTCAGCTGAATCCGTCGCCGCCAATGAGACGGGAATGTGGACGGGGCTAGCGGCCGATACCGACGCGGCAGGCTCAGAAGCATGGGCGGCGCTGTTATAGCGTTGTCGCTAATGCCACCAACATTACCGCCGCCGCATGTTTATGAGCAGTTCGTCATCTCGAAAGTTAAGTCCCTCATCGTCAAGACAATCTTGTCCAGAATGTATGATCTCCACTGCCGTATCGATATAGTGGAAGTGACCGCCTTGAGGATTATCTCTCGGAAAAGCGCCCGTGAATACGCCCACTAACTGAATCGGTGGTTCAGCGCGTTGGGTATCGCTCTGTGTTATTGGTGAATCAAGGTTCTCAAGAGTCCTGTACACGACACTGCCGCTGGCCCCGAAGTAAAGAGGTTCCTTTATCATTGCTCCGTTATCCGAAGCAAATACTTGGTGCTTCGCCAAATCAATTGTTGTGGACATCTATGGCCTAGACTGCCTCGTCCAACCGGACTCTGGCGAGTAGCATTCCACTCCTTTGACTGCAATAATGAAATCCCAAGGGCAGAATAATAGCCGTTTTCAGGTTACTTTGTCTGCGGCTTGGATTTTGATTCTGACTTAGGGCTTTTTCTTCACTAACCTAAACAGGGAGCCGGCCCTATGCTTGGTCAGCCTATTTCTCACTACCGCATTATAAGTAATCTCGGCGAAAGCGGTATGAGGGTATTTGTGATGACGCTCCCTTCTACGAGCGCGGCGATTGCGACCGCTTTCTATGACTACCCCAGACTCACGCTACCGTAATAACGTAGTTCAGGTCTCGAAATCCCTTCCGACGTAAGGTGTCGCGAATGAACATCAAGAGGTCGCTCAAAAATCTCAACTCTAAGTCGGATAAAGTTCGCGAGAGGGCGGCGGGTGAACTGGCGGAGGCCCGCTCGCCCGAGGCAGTCGAGGCGCTTATCATGGCCCTCAGGGATGACCCCGCGTATCTCGTCCGGAGCGCGGCGGCGCGCGCCCTGAAGAACTTTCCCGAGCGGGAAGTGATCGCGGCGTTGATTGAGGCGCTAAAGGATCGGCACTCGAAAGTGTCGGCCGAGGCCGGCAACTCTCTGGCCGCGCTCGGCGACGCGCGTGCCATCGCACCCCTGATTGAGCTTCTCGGCCCGGACGATTTCGGTGTGCCGCGGCGCGCCTCTGCGGCCCTTATGAAGTTCGGCGCACAAGCCGTCAAGCCGTTAATCGAAACCTGCCGGAACAGTTCCGACGCGCAACGGGATGGTATCGTCTCTACGCTCGCCAAGCTGGGCGGTGTGGCAGTCATGCCGTTGGTCGAAGCTTTGGCCTCGGACGACCGCTCAGTGCGCCAGTGTGCCGCCAAGGCTCTAGGCCGCATCGGAGACGGCGCGGCAGTTGTGCCGCTGCACACACTTCTCGAAGACGACGACCCCCGGGTGGTTGCAGCCGCGGCGGAGGCGCTAGGGGAACTGAGGGAGCCGCAGTCGCTAGACGCCTTGCTCGAACTACTTGAAAGCGAGCAGAAGGAGATCAGACAGGCCGCCACGACCGGCCTGGGCAAGTTCAACCCCGACGCGGTCACGCCCCTGCTCGCCAAGCTGGCGGACGAGCGATCGCACGTGCGGTTGAGCGTGGCCGCCGCCCTGGCGGCCCTCGGGAATGAGGCCGTTGAGCAGAAGGTCATCGAAGGCGCGCACCGCGAGCCGGACTGGCGTGTGCGGCAGGCGATGGTCAGTTACCTCGGGTGGATCGAGCGGGACGATGCTTTCGAGGGCCTGCTGGCCGCGCTGGGTGATGAGGATTTTAGAGTGCGCAAGACGGCCCTGATTACCGTGGGAAACGTCACGCGCCAGCTCAAGCAACATCATAGAGCGCGCCGGGTCGAGCGCATAACAGAAATGTTGTTCGACCCCGCCGAACCGGCGTTGCGCACGGCTGCGCGCGCGCTGGTGAGTATCGGGGAAGAGACCACTTCCGAGCCCATCATCAGAGCGCTGGGGAGCGAGAACGTGCAGATTCGTTTAGCTACGGCAGGGGCGCTCCGCGACTACTTCCACAATCAGACAACGCCTCTTCCGACTCGGGGTTGGCTCAAGCTGGTGCCGACTGCGCGCGGCATCGAGGTTCCGGTCTCGACGCGCATGGTGGTCAACAGCTTGATTGAGCGCGCCGCCGACCCTCACGAGGGCGTGCGGGAGGCCGCTGCCGAAGCGCTCGTCTCGGTCACAGAGGCATTACGGCCAGGTCAAGCTTACGACCTGCGCAGTGCGGGCACAGCTACAAGTGACGACGTGCAGGCCGCATTCCGCGAAGAAATCAAAGTGGCGGTGGCGGAAAAGATCGAGGCCGCGACGCCGCAGGCCGAGCCGCCGCCCAGATACGCTGACTTCACCTTCTACCGGGAAATGAGGAAACCGGAAAACAGAGTTCCAGAGGGAGAGCCTCTGCATGCCGACCGTTGGTACGAACTGGAGGTAGGCGTGCGCGTCGAGCCGACGGGCATCTCGCCTGCCGATGGTAAGCCCCGTCCCATCCGGCAGCCGCGACAGGGGGGAGACGTTGTCCTGCTCGTCACGGCTGAGTCCAAGAGCTACGAGATCAACGAGCGAGTTCGAACACTCACGCTGCCGCCCGGCGGTGACACGCCGCCCAGCAAATGCGCCCTCTTCCAAGTTCGCCCGCGCTCTCTCTCGACCAGCGAGAGAGACCGGGCCAAAATCGAGATCCGAATTTTCTATAAGTTGAACCTGCTGGAGGCCGTCACGATCAGGGCCGAGGTCGCCGACGAGGAGGACGGCGAAGGCTCTCAACTCGGCCTCTCCAAACCTATCTCTTACGTCCATCAAAAATTCCTGAAGCAGGAATACTCGGACTTCGACGATCTGGCCCCCAGGGAGTTGCACATCGACGTTCAAAGGCCCGGCAATAATTTCGTCCTGACCTTCACCCTCACAGACCGCGCGGGCAACGAGTTGGCCCTCACCGGCTCGACCGACCTGACGCCCGATGACCTGGAAGACATGCTGCTCAAAGCACGGGAAATCTTCGAGAGCCAGGCGTTGAGTAAGACTTTCGTCCAGGGAGTGGAGGGTAAGACGGGCCAATGGCGCGACAACCTGCGAGACTTAGCCAGCCACGGAAATTTTTGCTGGAAGAAACTCTTCAAGCAGGACGCGCAAGGCTCACTCTTCCAGATCGGAAAATTTCTGGAGGAGAACCCGCCCGCGGAGGATGGTATTATTCAGGTCACCGTCCGTAAAGAGGCCAGACAGTTTATCTTTCCCTGGTCTCTGCTCTACCCGAAGGCGGTGCCGGAGCAGAAAAATCCACCTCCTGAGACGCGTGACTTCTGGGGGTGGCGGTGTGTGATCGAGCAGCGGGTCGGCGACTCGCCAAGCCACACGGACGCACCCGTGCCGATTGACGGCAAGCTCAATCTGGCCTTCATGCTGTGGGAGGAGTTTCGCAACGCCAAGGATCAGAAAAAACTGATGACCGATTTGGTCAGCCGCTCAGCGGGGACGCTGGAAGTGAGTGCGCCGCCGATCACTAAGAAAGAGGATTTCACCAGGCTCATCCACAACCTCGACGCGCAGATACTCTATTTTTACACGCACGGGCACACGCGGCTGCAACAGGGTGACCTCGGATATGGCAAGGTTTTGAAGTCATTCATCAAGCGCTACGAGAACCTTGAGGCGAACAATCCGGCGCGCAAGACCCTGAAGCCGGTTTACGATGCGATCAAAGGGGACAAAGAGGAAAAGTTTCAGCACGACGAATCCTGGATTGAGCTTTCGAAGGGGAGGATTCGCTACAGCGAGTTGCTCGACATCCCGGAACTCTCCACGCAGCCGCTCGTCTTCCTGAACATGTGCGAATCGGCGCAGATTACCCCATCCCTCTCCGACGGGTTCATAGATTTTTTCCTGAACCGAAGGGCGAGGGCGGTCATCGGCACGGAGTGCATGATGACTGTGGAGTTTGCTCACCCATTCGCCGAATCCGTTTTAGAGGGGCTCTTGGCTGGCGAGCCGCTTGGACAGGTCATGCTCGACGCCCGCCGCCAGTTTATCAAACAGAAGAATCCGCTCGGGCTGGCCTATACTTTATTCGGCTCAGGCATGCTCTGCTTCAAACCCCCCAGGCTTAAGAAAAATGCTAAGGGCGGAACTGCCGTCGCCGAAACCGAAATCTCCAATCAACAAAACCCGGAACGGGAGAAGGATGATAAGTCATGACAGATATCAAGAAACAAGCCGAGTCTGCGATGCAGAACCTATTGCAGTCAGATGAGGATCAACTCTTCGAAGAACTGGGGATGCGCACACAAGCCATCACACAGGACATCACGATGGCGGGCAGCTTCGAGCCGCATCTCGTTTACGACGCGGCGGACATGGGCCCGCAGGAGGTGCTGGGAGCTATAGGACGCAGGTTGTTCCGGCGCTGGAACAAGGAAGCTTACAAACTCTTGTGCGGGGATGATTCCGACGACAAGGAAAAGCGCACGGAACTGGCGAGTGCCATCGGCGCTGGCGACGTGGCGGTCGCGGCGGCGCTCACTTCCGTACTGGTCTCCATCGGAGCCGCTCCAGCGCTTGCCGCCATCATCGCCGCCATCGTCGTCAAGAAGTTTTTCGCACCGGCCTACGACGAGTTCTGCGGGATTTGGAAGGAGAGCTTTGACGAGAGCGCGTAGCGTCGTCCCCGCCCGCCGCCGGGCGGCCCGCGCCGATGAGGGTGAACGCCGACCAGCGGCGCACCGGCTCGCCTTGACGACTGAAGTCCTGACAGGCTTGGCGCAGCGCCTCGGCCGGGCCGCGAGCTGGCAGGTGCTTGTAGAAGGAAACTACGAAATTGCGACCCACCTCGTCTTCGATGGGCCACAGCGTCGCCAGGACGTTCTGCGCCCCTGCGCCGAACAGCGCGGAGACCAGCCCGTACGGCTCGTTGCCAGGCCCGACGCGATAGAGGCCGCCGTTGCAGATGCTCAGAACGACCAGTTGCGCGGCGCGAAGGTCTAGCCGTCTGATCTCTTCGGCATTCACTTCTCCGTCGTGCTCCGTGGTCGGCGAGAGCACCAGGCGGTGGAAATCCAGCGCGTCGTCTCCGGGGAAAGTGCCGTGCGTCCCGAAGTGCAGGAGGTGCTTCCCCGCGGCCTCGGACTCCAGCCTCGACTCTGTGGCTTGCTCGCGCTCGTAGGTCTCACACTCGCACCCTGCGTCCTGCATGATGGTGCTGACTTGTTGCAACTCGGCCTCGGACTGGGGGAGCGGGGGGAGGTCTGCCCGGTGCTCCAAATTCGGGTTGGCAAACCCCAGCAAGCTCGCGGGGTGCGGGGACTTCTGCTTCTGCAAGAGGTGCCAGATCGAGGCGCTCGGTGCGGTGACCAGCGCCACCTCCTCGTTGAGGTGTCGCCCGTTCTCGTCCGCGAGGGCGGCGAACGGGACGTAATGCAGCGTGCTGTCCGGCACGATAATCCAGCGCCGAAAATCCTTCGGCAGGACGCCGCGCTCCATAATCGGGCGGATGAGAAGTTCATGTAACCGCTGTAAACTCGCAAGGGCTTGCGTATCCTCAGACCTCTGGATATAGACCCTCGTCATCGTGACAAAATCGTTCAAGGGGCTGGCATCTATGGGGGCTTTCCCGTCCACTATGAGGCTACCGATCATGCCGGTCGTCGGCAGCGAATCGAGCGGGAGCGGGATCAACTCCACGCCCTTAGCGCTGACGACCAGCGCCCACAACTCCATCGCCGGGTGATTCCAGCGGTAGGGGATGCAGTACTCGATTAGCGCTTCGTCAGGCAGGAGCGCCTTAGCGATCTGGGCCAGCGAGCTGACGGGCTGACTCCCCTGAAACCCTGCGCCGTGTTGCTTGAAGAACTCTTCGATGTGCGAAAGCATCTGGGCGTGCGGTGCCGCGTCCCATGTCGTGCCGATGGACAGACGCGAGTTGAGCCCCATCTCCGCAGCGACCATATTGCCCGGGTCGTGCGGCGGGAAATGGAGAACTTGCCGCTCAAGCTCTGCCGCCTTAATGTTGAGATCGGGCGTGGCGAAGTCGCTCGGCTTGGCGCGCATCTGGTCGAGCAGCGTGCGCGCCCGAAGGGCCTCCACGAAGCCAAAGACCTCTGCGGGCTTTTCGTCGCCTTTGAGTATGGCGCGGACGACATCGCCGAACATGTGATCGAGTTCTTGCGCCAGCCAGAGACGACCGACGCGGGAGTTGACGTTCCGGCGTGACTCCTCGATTCGCTCTCTGACGGCGCGGCGTAGTTTCGCCAGCCGAGCGTTCGAGCCGTCAGCCGCCAGCAGCAGCTCATAGTACTCTGCCGCGATCTTCAGCCACGACTCGCTCTCGTCAGCTTCTTCGGCCAGGCGGACGGCGAATTCGAGGCGGGCGGATGCGGACTCTTTACTGCCGTAGCGTGTGGAAAGTTGTGCCAGGTTGCGCGCGGCGCTGATAGTCTTAAACGACCCAGACGTGGCGCCTTCCGCCGGGAAATTGAAGTCAGCCGGAATCCACGCTTCGGCGGCGACAGCCAGGTGCGTCAGCAGCCCCTCCACCATGGCCCTCTCTGCGCTGGCCCAGAAGACCGAACTGACCTCCGCCAGGGTAGCCGACAGCAAGCTGACGAACTTCACGAACATCACCGACGAGCGGTCGGCCGGCTCCAAGTACTGGGCTGCCGTCACCAAGTCCTGCAACGCCAGTTGGAGCCAGTGTTCCCTGTCCGTGCCGCTTACCAACTCGGCAGAGAAGAAACAGCAGTCAGCCGCCGTCGTTAAAATCTGAAAGGCCAACTGGAAGTTTTCGACACCGGGGACATTCTTGGCATCGTCAAGGGTGAGTGCAAGTGCCTTCTCATAATCTCCAAGAAATTCCTCGCGGGCTGCGGCATATTGCTCGACTGTCTCCGCGAGCATGAAATTGGTCTGATGAAAGTTGAAGATAGACTTAAGCCCCTCCCGGCGCATGCCGAGGCGCACGTAAATGAGTGCCGCGACCATCGAAGCGCGTTGCGCCAATCCGGGACGCCCGGACCCGACCGCCTCTAACCACAGGCGATCAGCCTGCTGCGCTAATTCGGGTGACAACTCACCCGCGTGCTCTGTGAGCAGACGGTCGGTTGCTTCCATGTCGGTGAAAACCGCGCGCACGAGTTGCTCAAGTAAGTTCTCGCCTTGCATATTGTCACGTCTCCCTTTGGAGTGAGTAAGGACGATTACGGCCTTTAGTTGTATAACCACCTCAATTGCTAGTTCAAGTTTGGGTAGGACAATGCTAGCAACCGCGCTTGAACCTCGATGTCAAAAATAGTGTTGGTGCGGACTAGATGTAAATGCCCACCGACGGCTGAGAACCGGCATTATGTCAGAATATGGTCAAGCAGGGGTTTGTTCTAGAGAGAAATCGAAATAGCAGTCAGCTGTACACCTGTCAGTCCACATTATGTATCGGTGTTTGCCGGGGAAATTATCAGGCCAGAAATGATCAGGTTGTCTAGTTCTGATTGAATTTCAGGCATCGATTTTCCAGAATTTAAGCGAATGAGGTACTCCCTCAATACGGAAGATACTGTGCGTAAAGCTTCATGTGTGAAATCAGTTTGTTCCACCTTTGAGTCATGCGAATCAGACGGTCTTTGCCACGTTCGGGTTGATCGCGACTAGCTCCAATTTCGTGCCGAGGCATCGGTAATTCCTTTCAATTGTGGGCAAGTGAAGCCGCTCAACGTAAAGGGTTTTATCCGCAATGCCAGCGCAAGATTGGGGAACAGAGGAACCGGGAGGCATTGCGGATAAAGCCATGTTGGACTGAACCGCTGGTTACGAAAGCGAACCTAACGAGTTCTA
>Ga0190272_10001371_pt1 | contig 11702 bp, 9 predicted proteins | sample Popmic504T_FD_133746 | JGI IMG/M metagenome (GOLD analysis project Ga0190272, IMG submission 133746) | Populus adjacent soil microbial communities from riparian zone of Shoshone River, Wyoming, USA - 504 T | ecosystem: Environmental > Terrestrial > Soil > Riparian zone | place: USA: Wyoming...
CGGCGTCGGCCGCGGCCCGCTGCGCCCGGATGCAATCCCGCACGTACGCGGCTCGGTCGTGCGAAGGAACCGAGCCGGAGATCTGGGCGGCTCCGCTGTTCCAGCGGGAGGTGCAGTCCGCGCGGTACTCGATGGCCTCGGCCCACCCGGCGGCCGACCAGCCGGCCCACACCATCAGCCCGTAAGGGAGGAGCCAGGCGAACACGGCCAGCGAACGCGGCCAACGTCGCCGGGCCGTCACTCGCACCATTAGGGCCAGAGCGGCCAAACCGCCCATGACGGTCAGCCGCGGGATCACCCCGGGGATCCACAGCGCGATCAGCACCAGCGGCAAGAAGGGAATGCTCAGCACGACCAGGACGAGCGCCCACCACGATGCCTGCGAGTCGTTGCCATGCGAGGGACTGTCCACGACAGCCACGATTCCCGACGGCGGCCCGTTCTCCTGCGGGAAGACCGGAATGTCCACACAAGCTCCGGATCCGCGGGCTCGGCCGGTAACTTGCCCGGGACACATGGATGACGACCCATGGAGGATCCGTGGCGGACACGAGCGATCTCAGCGGTGAGGCGGCGGCGTGGCGCGGGGACGCCACCTCGGGTGGGGACTCCCCGTACGCCTTTGCCGGGCGGTACGAGGAGCAGGTGCCGGCGTATAGGACGCTGACGTACGAGGTGACCGGGCGGGTGGCGCGGATCACGTTCAACCGGCCGGAGCAGGGCAACGCCATCACGGCCGACACGCCGATCGAGTTGGCCGATGCGGTCGAGCGGGCGGATCTCGATCCTCGGGTCCATGTGATGGTCGTCTCGGGGCGGGGGAAGGGGTTCTGCGGCGGCTACGACCTGAGCCTGTCGGCCGAGAACCTCATGGACAACCAGGGGATCGGTCTTGGCGCCGGGCCGACCGGGACGGTTCTCGACCCGGTGGTGCAGATGACCAACCACACGCCGGGGCGGGTCTGGGACCCGATGGTCGACTACGCCATGATGAGCCGGTTCAACAAGGGATTCTCGAGCCTGCTCCACGCCAACAAGCCGACCGTGGCCAAGATCCACGGGTTCTGCGTCGCCGGCGGGACCGACATCGCCCTGTTCGCCGATCTGATCCTCATCGCCGCCGACGCCAAGATCGGCTACCCGCCCTGCCGGGTCTGGGGCATCCCCGCCGCCGGGATGTGGGCCCATCGCCTGGGCGACCAGCGGGCCAAGCGGCTGGTGTACACCGGCGACTGCCTGTCCGGGGCGGAGGCCCTGGAATGGGGCCTGGCCATCGAGGCGCCGCCGGCGTCGGAGCTAGAGGCCCGAACCGAGGTGCTGCTGTCGCGCATCGCCGCCGTCCCCATCAACCAGCTGATGATGGCCAAGCTGGCCATGAACTCAGCGCTGCTGTCCCAGGGGGTGCAGAACAGCATGATGATCAGCACCGTGTTCGACGGCATCACCCGTCATACACGGGAGGGTTACGCCTTTCAGCAGCGGGCTGCCGCGGTCGGCTTCAAGCAGGCGGTCCGGGAGCGCGACGGCGAGCCGTTCGGAGATGCTGGCCCGTCGACGTTCAAGGGCTAGCCCGGCATCGAGATGACGCCGAGCTGCAGCAGGAAGCCGAGCAGGCCACGAATGAGAGACCTTACTTGACTCTGATCCAGCCTTCCCGGTGGTTGCTCCGGGGGACTCCGAAGCGGGTCTCGGCTTCCTCTCGGTAGTCACTCCGCAGGGTCTGCAGCCGGTCGTTGCGGTCGGCGGCCGCGACCCCGTACGGCGAGGAGGTCTTCATCGGAGGCTCGTTGGGCAGCCGATCGTCGTACTCCATCGTCTTCATGAGCTGCCCGTCGCCCGCGATCCGGTTGGGATAGTCGTCGGGGACCTTGGTGTAACGGGCGGGATCGGGATTCAGGCCGTAGAGGCGGGCGGAGTTGAGGCCGAGCACCTTGCGCTTCATCTCCGGCGTGATCTCGGGATACCCGAAGCGCTGGCGGAACTCCTCCGGGATCTGCAGGCGCCAGAACGCCTCGATCTGCCATTGCGGGCTTCCGTAGAACGTGCTGTCGGTGCCCCACACGATCCGGTCGGCGCCGAGATACTTGAACAGGATGCCCATGAGATGGGCGCAGACAGTGGGGAAGGTCACGACGGTGGAGGCGAAGATCGAGCCGAGCTCGGCATAGACGTTCGGGTAGGGCGCCACCAGCTGGGCGAACTCGGTGGTGTCCTTGATATCCGGCACGCCGTCCCGCATCCGCCCCGACTTGAGGTCCTGCAGGGCGTCGTAGGCGAAGAAGGCGGGACGGATGCAGGAGTGGTAGATGACGAAGTTCACCCCCGGGAACGCCGCGGCCGCCGCCGGGATGTCGTCCGCGAAGGCCGACTCGCCGAGGCCCTTGTGCACGTTGACACAGTTGAGGCCGGGCTTGGTTCGGCCGTTCTTGCGGTGCGCTTCCTGAATGAAGGCGAACGTCGGGAAGGCGAGCTCCTCGTCGTCGAACCTCCAGTATTCGAACGGCTTGTCGGGGTCATCGTCCCGCTTGGCGTTGGGAACCTGATAGCCCTTCCAGCTGTCGGGGCCGAACCGGTCGATCTGCTCCTGCAGGTACCAGAGGTTCCCCGGCCCCATGTACATCAGGCCATGGCTGAGGGCCCGGGTCGATCCAGCCACGGCATTGATGAACTCGCGGCAGGCGAAGTTCTGCGCGGCGGTCAGGAAGGCCTCTTGCGGCCTTGCCTCGTAGACGTTCCTCGCCGTGGCCGGAGTGCCGCTGATCCCGGCAACTGACGCCGCCACGTTGGCGATCATGTTGATGTTGCTGATGAGCGCGACGGTCGTCTGGCTCTCGAAGTAGAACGACCTGATGAAATTTGGCAGCCAGAACTCGGTGTCATCCAGGTTCGTTTGGCCGATCAGCGCAGGGTTCCAGTTCCCCCACGGATCGCCGTGTTCATCGGTGTTGTTCCCGGGGTTCCATGGGTTCGAGGGGAATGGCGAGTTCGGCAACCGCGCGCTCTCCCCTTGGGCAATGGCGCGAAGACTGACTGCGGGGACGTGCCCTGCGTCCGAATAGTTGCCGCGGACGAGGTGGCATTGATCGTCGAAGACGAACAGGTCCTTCGGCGGGCCATCGGCCAGAAAGGCCTCATGATCGAAGCCGGCCTCCTTCCCGACCCGGAACAGCGGTTGGCCGAAGGCGTACTCCTTGAAGACCTCGTTCAACGCCACGAAGGAAGCGGCCAGGCCGGCCGCCGTCGTCAGGAACTGACGCCGGCTGAGGTCGAGACGCTTCGGCACAAGGTCGAGGGACTCCAGCACCCGGGCCTCGACCTGCTGCTGCTGCGACGTCTGCCGGAACGGGGGGAAGTACTCCTCATTCGACACCAGCTGCGTGGGAATCGGTAAGCCGAGCTGGTCGACCTCGGAAGCGGGCCTGCACCTCGCCAACTCCTGCGGGGTCATCTCCGGGTGGTTATGAGCCTGGGCCCGCTTCTTCTTCATGGCCGGTCACCAACCATGCCCCCCGCCCCCTCGTGCGGGCCGCGCCCGCGCTTGGACGGTTTGGCACAGCGATCGATCCGGTGTCAACGACGTGTCGGTTGCAACACAGTCACTCTGTCGCGGCCGACACTGAAGCGCCGTCGGCGGGCGCCGGGGTCGGGACCTCGGTGGTCACTTCGCCGGGGCCGTCGTTCCAGTCGCGGATGCTGTCGCGGTAGAGACTTCGGACGACGGTCAGGAAATAGATGCCGGCGGGGACGGAGAGCCAGTCGATCAGGAGGCCGTGGCCGTCCTGGTGGTAGCGGCCGGCGACGGCGTAGGTGGCCCAGACGGCGTGCATCAGGGCGCAGGTCGGGAAGATGACCGACAGGGACAGGCCGGAGACGGACCAGCCGCCCATCGACGGGCGGTTGGCGAGCTGGGTGCGGAACACGAACCAGCCGACGGCCATGTAGAGGCCGACGAGGATGACGTTGGCCCAGACCGCGAAGCCGGGCAAGACGCGGGGGCCGGCCAGCACGGCGACGCAGGCGATGGCCAGGCCGGCGGTGTAGAGCCCGCTGGCCGCGGGGGCGGCCCGCAGCCAGCGCGGGTCTCCGGGAACGAAGCGGTCGCCCCGGCCGCCGAGGAAGGCTTCGACCCGCAGCCAGAGCCACAGGACGCCGACCGGCAGTCCGACGACCACGGCCAGGAGGTCGAGGGGGCCACCGACCCGGCCGTCGAGGGCGACGTGGAGGCCGTGGTCGAGGTGATGCGGTCCGCACGTGAACGCCATGCAGATCCAGGCGGCGCCGAAGTGGGAGAAGCCGAAGGTGCGCCAGTCCCGCTTCATCTCGATGGCGGTCATCATCCCGTAGCCGGTGTAGGCGATACCGAGGACGATGTTGGTGATGGCGACGAAAGCCACGATCACGGGCGGTCCCTCCGGGTCCTCAGGTGGTCGTTACGGGCGGGGGGTTGGGGTGCCCCGGCGGCTTGGGACACTCGGCGGCTTTGCCCGGCCCCCTCGAGGCACACCGATCTGACGCATGAACTCGCGGATGGACGAGTCCTCGCCGACGCCCGGCGGGAGGGCGCCGTGGTGGCCGGCACCGCGCTGGGCTTCCTTGGCGGTACGGGGCAGGGCGAAGGTGAAGGTCGAGCCGGCGCCCTTAGCGCTGCGGACGGCGACGTGGCCGCCCATCGCCTCGACCAGGGAGCGCACGATGTAGAGCCCGACGCCGGCGCCGCCGAGGTCGTGGCCGATGCTCCCGGGCACCAGGTCGGCCTGCCAGAAGGGCTCGAAGCAGCGGGCGACTTCGTCGTTGGTCATCCCGATGCCGTAGTCGGCGACGCTGATGCGGACGAAACGCTTGTCGGCTGCGGCGCTCACCACGACCGGGCGATGACCGGGCGAGTACTTGAGGGCGTTGCCGAGGAGGTGGTCGAGGACCTTGCGGGCGGCGCCCGGGTCGGCAAAGGCGTGGGCCAGGGTGGGCGGCACCTGCACCACGATCGGGGCGGCGGTGGTCGCCCGGGCGGCCTGCACCCGTTCGGACACCAGCGCCGGGAGGTCGACCGGGGCCAGCTCCAGCTCGCCGGACGGCTTGGCCGCCATCCATTGGGACAGCGCCTCGGGCGCCTGAGGGGCGCTCCAGAGGTAGCCCTGAGCGCGGTCGCAACGCAGGGCCCGCAGCACGGTCAGCTGCTCTTCGGTCTCGACGCCTTCGGCGATGACCGACAGGCCCAGGGCGTGACCGAGGTTGATGACGGCGGCGGTGATGGCGTCGGCCGCGCTGTCGCTGCCGAGGCCGGCGACGAAGGCCCGGTCGAGCTTGACGATGTCGACCGGGAAACGGCGCAGGTAGCCGAGCGAGGAGTAGCCCGTCCCGAAGTCGTCGATGGCCAGGCGCAGGCCGAGGGCCCGCAGCTCCGAGAGGACGGCGATGGCCGAATCGACGTCGTCCATGAGGACGCTCTCGGTGATTTCGAAGCAGAGCCGCCACGGCGCCAGGCCGAACTCTTCCAGGGTCTCCTGCACCATGGGCACGAGGCCGGGCGAGCTGAGCTGGCGGGCGGAGAGGTTGACCGACATGACGAGCTGCGACGGGCCACCGCCCAGCGTTCCCCGATCGATGATCTCGGTCAGGTCCTTGCAGGCTTGGCGCAGCACCCAGGCCCCGAGGGGCACGACGAGGCCGGTGTCCTCGGCGATCTGGATGAACTCGGCCGGCGTCAGGAGACCCCGGCGGGGGTGCTGCCAGCGGACGAGCGCCTCGACCCCGGCCGGGGTGGTCTGGCCGAGGTGCACGATCGGCTGGTACACGACCCGGAGCTGGTCGGTTTCGACGGCCTGGCGGAGCTCCTCGGCCGTCTGGATGCGGGCCTGGCTGCGAAGCCGGGCCGTGTTGTCGAAGAGTTCGATGCGGTGCCGGCCCTTCTCCTTGGCCCGGTACATGGCCATGTCGGCGTCCCGCAGCATGGCGTCGGGCGTGACGTCGGAGCGGCGGGTGAGCGCGATGCCGATGCTGGCCGACGTGACCACGTCGGTGTCACCGCAGGGGACGGGCCGGTCCAGGGCGGCCAGCACCCGCTCGGCCACCTTGATGGCGGCTCGATCGTCCTGGAGGTCCTCGCACAGCACGACGAACTCGTCACCGCCGAGGCGGCCCACGGTGTCGTGCGGCCGGAGCACCTCCCGCAACCGGGACCCGACGGCCATGAGCGTCTCGTCGCCGGTGGCGTGACCGAACCGGTCGTTGATGACCTTGAACCGGTCGAGGTCCACGAACAGGACCGCCAGGACCCGGTCCCGGCGGTCGAGACGGCGCAGCGCCCGGCCCAGCCGGACCATGAACAACGAACGGTTGGGCAGCGCCGTCAGCGGATCGTGGAGGGCGAGCTGCGACAGGGCTTCGGCCGCTTCCCGCTGGGCGGTGACGTCCTGGCAGGCGCCGGTCATTTGCACCGGCTGTCCGTCGATGGCCCGGACCCGCCCCCGGCACTGCAACCATCGGAGCTGCCCCCCGGTGGTGACGGCCCGGTGGGCGAAATCGAACGGCTCGACGTGGCGCAGGCTGCGCTCCACGGTCGCCTGGACCAGCGCCCGGTCGGCGGGGTGCACGAGGGCGAGATAGCCCTCGAACGTCCCCGGGAAGGCTTGCGGGCTGAGGCCGAAGATGCGGTAGAGCTCATCGGACCAGCGCACCTGGTTGGCGGGGATGTCCCACTCCCAGATCCCGACCTTGGCCACGGCCTGGGCCTCGCGCAGCTGGTCGCTGGTCGTCCCGAGGGCGGTTCGGAGCTGCTCGGGCTCGGTCATGTCCCGGGCGACGGCCAGGGTGGCCCGCCGACCGGCCACGACGACCGTGTCGGTCTGGACCTCCACCGTGAGCAGCGCACCGTCCCGGGTACGGTGCGGCCGGCTGGTCGAGGCCTTGGTGGTGCCGGCGAGGAGCTCCTCGAGATAGGCCGGGTGGTCGTCGAGGGGCAGCAGGTCGAGGACGGTCATCGTCGAGAACTCGGCCTGCGACCAGCCGTACTGCCGGACGGCCGCCTCGTTGACGGCCAGGATCCGCAGGGTGTCGCAGTCGTGGACCCACATGGCCAGGGGACTGGCTTCGAACAGCAGGCCCGAACCCGACCCCAGCACGTCCAAGGTCGCGCCAAAGCCCGGTCGAAAGCCCCCGTCCGTCACAGGGTCGTTGGGCGCGATCTCGAGGATTTCCCCTCCCGGGGACGGCGGGAACGGCGGACACGGCGGGTGGGCGGCAGGGGAGGCAGGTGAAGCTCCCGAGCCTCGCCGACCCTCTTGGGAATGATCGGTCCCGGTATGTCCGGGGCCAATGACCCGGCTGCGTCATTTCGCAGCGGCGAACGGACTAGTTCCCCGGCAATTTGAGAACTATGGCCCGGCCGATGAGCGGTAAAGCCGCAGCTAGCGGCGGTAAATCCGGCTGGCGTCGGAGAAATAGACGGCGTGATCAGGCCCCTGGACCACATCAAGCTTGCACTCCGCCGGGCCCTTTGTGACCGTGGCGTGCGGCGTCCCCGGGGTGAGGATCAGCATGCCGCCGTTGTAGTTGCAGAACACGAGGTGCCCCGCCATCCCGGCCGGCCCCGAAGCGTCGACGAACGCCGCGCCGGTCGGGATCACCGTGGTCGTCTCGCTGCTCCACGCCGGTTCAACCTGGCCGGCCCCGCAGTTCGCCTGCCCCGGCACGGGGTGGCTGTAGCCGTAGCACAAGGGCCACTGGTGACCGGCGCCGGCCTTGACGTTGTCGAAGACGATGTCGAAGCCGGTCGGGGGGCTGCCGGCGTCGCCGCTCGGGCCGTTGCTCGTCACGGCCACCTGGCCGGTGGGTGAGATGGCGAGGCCGAACGGGTTGCGGAACCCGTAGGCCCAGACCGGGTTGCCGGCGCCGTTGGGATTGTCGGGCGGGACCGTTCCGTCGGGGTTGTAGCGCAGCACCTTCCCCCGGGGATCCTTGGTGTTCTGGGCCGACGCCGGGGCGTGCTCCTCGCCGAGGGTGGCGTAGAGCTTGCCGTCGGGCCCGAAATCCAGCCGGCCACCCTTGTGGCAGCAGTCGTTCCCGGCCGGGAGGCGCAGCAGCGTGGTGAAGGCGCCACCGGTGCCGGCGCAGTCGGTCCACCGGACGATGTCCTGGTGCTCCCGGTCGGGGTGCGACACGAAGGCGTAGACGAAGCGGTCGGTGGCGAACGTCGGGCTGACGGCCAGCCCGAGCAGGCCCCGTTCGCTGTAGCCGCCGCCCCGTTCGGTGGTGACGGTCGGGACCTTGGCGAATTCCTTGACGGCGCCGTCCTGGAAGACGCGCACCGTCCCCGACCGTTCGGCGAAGAACAGCCGCCCGTCGGGGGAGAAGGCCAGTGCGGTGGCGTTGTCGGCGTCGATCGGGCCGCTCGGCGGGGCCTGCGGGCCGAGGGTGCAGGGATCGGCGGCCGGGACGGTCGCCGCCACGGTGGGGACCGTGGTCGCCGCGGTGGCGGCCGAGGCCGACGACGCCGTCGACTCCGTGGTGCCCTGTTCCGAGCGATCGTCCGAACCGCCGCAGGCACCGGCGACCAAGGCGACGGCGAAGGACAGCGAGAGGGCGACGACGGAGACGGTCCTGCGACCCATGGCTTCAGTGTGCCCGCTCACCGCTCGGAGAAGCAGGCGGTCAGCTCGGCGGCCACCCGCTCCACCACCGATCGCTCGGCCAGAGCGGCGATCCACTCCTCCGGCACGGCCGCCCGGCCCCCGGCCGCGCCGAGGAGGTTGCCGGTGATGGCGGCGGTGGAGTCGGAGTCGCCGGAGTGGTTGGCGGCGGCCAGGACCGCCGGCTTGAACCCGTCACCGGTCAGGGCGCAGTAGACGGCGATGGCCAGGGCCTCCTCTCCCACCCAGCCCTCCCCCAGCGTGGCCACCGCCTCCGGCGTCGGCACCGGCTCCCGGTCGGCCAGGGTCAGGGCGAGGCCGAGGGCGGCGGTGGTCTCCTCGTGCCCGGGCCAGAACGACACCGCCTCGAGCGCCGCCTCGACCGCCGGCCGCAGCCCTTCCCCGACCCGGAGCCGGGCGATGATCTCCGCCCCCGCTCCCGCCGACAGGTAGCCGCTCGGATGGCCGTGGGTCAGCGCCGCCGAGGCGATCCCCAGCCCGCACGGCCGGGGGGCGACGAGCCCGACCGGCGCCACCCGCATCACGCCGCCACAGCCTTTGGAGTAGTTGACCGGCAGCTCGACGAACCCCGGCTCGTCGCCGGTCAGCGCCGACAGGCACGTGTTGCCCGGCCCCCGCCGGTGCTGCAGGACGGGCTCCGCCACGAGGCCCTCGCCCTCGCCGCCCGCCGGGGCGCCCTGCTGGGTGTTGAGCCAGCGGCGGTAGCCGGCCCACAGCTCGTCGACGGCGTACTCGAAGTGCCAGCCCTGGTAGCGCCCATCACGGGCCCGGATGAGCCCCTCGGCGGTGAACAGCGTCATCTGCGTGTCGTCGGTGATGAGGCCGGCCTCGGCCGGGAAGTCGGTCAGCCCGTCCGGCCCGTAGCGGCGGCGGATCTCATCGATGGAGTCGAACTCCACCACCGCCCCGAGGGCGTCGCCCACCGCTCCACCCAGGAGGCAACCGGCGATGGCGTCCCCGAACGCCGGGGCGGGAGTCATGCGGGGAGGATAGGTGCGCCGCCGGGAACGGCGCGGCTCAGCCCTGTGGCGGCGGGGGCGGGGCCGGGGCGGGGGTCGGGGTGCAGGTGTCCGACCCGGAGTCGGTGAACGGGTCGCCGGGCACGGCCACGAAGCGCCAGTCGTACCCGTCGGGCCGGAGGGTCATCTGCAGCACGCCGTAGGTGTCGGCCTTGCGGACTTCGCTGTTGGGCGCCACCGGCCCCGCGAAACGGTCGTGGGGGCCGCCGCCCGTCCCGACCACGAACTGGCGGATCCCGTTGGGGTCGGCCGCGCCGTCGGGGTTCTGGCGGGCGAAGCGCTCGTAGACGTGTCGGTGCCCGTTCAGCACGACGTCGACGCCGGCGGCGTAGAGGTCGGCTCAGAAGGTTTGCATCTTCTTGTCGACTGACTCGAGCTTGGAGGTCGTCGGCTGCTTCGACGGCGAGAAGAACCGGGGGTGGTGCCAGAGCGCCATGATGCAACTGGTCGGGTGGGCGGCGAGGTCGTCGCGCAACCACTGCTCCATCGGTGAGCCCTTACTGCAGCCACCGACGTCGGAGCAGTTGCTGTTCAGGGCGACCACGTGCCAGGACCCGAGCTCGTAGGAGTAGTAGCCCCGCGGGTCGCCGGCGCCGGCACCCCAGTATTCGAAGTACGGCCCGGCGCCCTTCTGCACGTACTCGTGGTTGCCGAGGACGGGCTTGGACCGGTCCTTGAACCGGCCCCACGACGGCGTGTAGCAGTTGTCGAAGTCGGCCTTCGACCCGTCCTGGTAGGCCAGGTCCCCCAGGGGCAGCACCGTGCCGGGCATGGAGTCGAGGAGCTTGGCCGTGTCCTCGTCGCCGGTGGTCTGGCACATGGCGATGTCACCGGCGGCGATCACCGCCGGATCCGGCGGTGCGGTGGTGGTCTGGGCCTGGGCCCCCGGCAGCCCGAAGGTCACCAACGGCGGAACGAGCAGGGCGGCCGGCAGCCAGCGCCACCGCCCGGGAGCAACCCCTCTTTTCACAGACGCGACATTACTAACAGTGGCGATCTCAGGTAGCGCGGGTGGCCCAGCGGATCTCGTCCAGGAAGCGGGTGACGAGGCTGACGAACGATTCCGGGTTGTCGCCGGCGGCGAGGTGGCCGGCGCCCGTGATCCGGGCGAAGCGGGCGTCGGGCAGCAGGGCCAGCAGCTCGTCCGCGCCCTCCTCCGAGAGGACGTCGCTGTTGGAGCCCCGCAGCAAGAGCACCGGACGGTCCAAGCCCCGGAGATCCTCGTCCAGGCCGGCCACGACCGCCGCGCCGGCGTTCTCGGCGTCGATGACCCCGCTCTGTTCCCGGATGCGCCGGCCGAGGCCGTGCTTCCAGACCCAGCGGCCGTCGGGGCGCTGCCGGAGGTTCCGGGTCAGTCGACCCTTGCTCACCGCCCGCCCCGGGAGATAGGTGGCGATGGCGGCGGCCGCCTCGTCGAGGTCGGCGAACGACTCATGGGCCGACAGGAAGTCGCGGATCCGCATCACGCCGGCCGTCTCCATGCGGTGCCCCACGTCGAGGAGGACGACGCCACCGACGAGATCCGGAGCCTGGGCCGAGATGGTGACGGAGACGATGCCGCCCATCGACGCCCCCACGAACACCGCCCGGTCGATCCCGAACTCGGCGCACAGCGGCGCGGCGTCGGCGGCCAGTAGGTGGCGGTCGAGGTGCGATCGGTCGGGGTCGGCGGGGAACGGGTCGGAGTCGCCGTGGTCGGCGAAGTCCCAGGCCAGCACGTGGAAGCGGCCCGCCAGGGCCGCCCCGAGCTGCTCGAACATGTAGGCCGTCTGCCCGCCGCCGTGCAGGCAGACGACGGCCGGGAGCCCGGCGTGCCCCCACTCGAGATAGTGCACCTGCCGGTCGTCGAGCAGGACGTACCCGCTGCGGCCCCCGGCGGGGACGTCATGGCGAGGGGGGAGGTCTTCGATGGGCTGGCTCACCACGAGCCCAAACTAATGCATGTTGGCACTCGGGGGGCTCTGCCCCCCGAGATCCCCCCGAAAGACCATGGCACTCGGGGGGCTCTGCCCCCCGAGATCCCCCGAAAGACCAAGGC
>Ga0190272_10001372_pt1 | contig 11702 bp, 7 predicted proteins | sample Popmic504T_FD_133746 | JGI IMG/M metagenome (GOLD analysis project Ga0190272, IMG submission 133746) | Populus adjacent soil microbial communities from riparian zone of Shoshone River, Wyoming, USA - 504 T | ecosystem: Environmental > Terrestrial > Soil > Riparian zone | place: USA: Wyoming...
CGCGATGATCGCGCGGCGCTGGTCCACGGGAGGCGCGGCGAAGCCTGCTGCTGTGGCAGGCGTGCTGGCGGTCATGCTGTTCTCCGGCTGTTCGGCAGGCATGGCTTCACTCGGACGACGAACGGGTCCGGCGGACACGACAAACGTACGCGGCCTCGAAACGATTCTACGAGGGCATTTCCGACATACGCCGTGAGCAAATCGTGTGTCGTAGGCAACATTGTCGTAATATTTCCCTGGTTTCCTCCTTCGGGGACAAAGGTGTCCCGCAGGTCCGGCGACCCGAATCACCACCTCCTCGTCCCGGACGCCGCAACCCTTCACGGAGGAAACATGAATCCACGCATCTGTGCCGTCGGCGCGGGAGCTGCCCTGCTGCTCTCGGCCGCCGTCGTACCGATCACCGCTTCGGCAGCACCCCCGACCGAGGAGCCGCCGCAGCAAGCGGTGCCCGCCAAGGAGGACAACCGTCCGGACGCGCTCGCCGAGAAGCAGACCGAGAAGCGGCAGACCGCCGTCGACATGGTCGCCACCGGAGAGGCGAAGGTCGAGACCCGCGGCAAGGGCGACCGCGCCTCGAAGGTCGTGGAGATCTCCCCGCGCGAGTACGTGGAGTACGGCGTCGAGGAGACGGCGCAGCTCTTCAGCATCCTCGTCGAGTTCGGCGACCAGGCTGACGAGCGCTACCCCGACGCCGCCGTCGGCCCGGCGCACAACGAGATCCCGGAGCCGGCGGAGGACGACAACTCCACCTACTGGGAGCCCGACTTCTCCAGCGAGCACTACAAGGAGATGTTCTTCACCGGCCTGGAGGACCAGGACGGGGAGTCGTTCGCCGGCATCTACGACGAGATGTCGTCGGGCCGGTTCGACCTGCAGGGCGACGTGTCCGACTGGGTCACCGTGCCGTACAGCACGGCCTCGTACGGCACCACCGAGTCCGGCACGGACATGACGCGGTTCGTGCAGGACTCCGCGGACGCCTGGTACGAGCAGCAGGTCGCCGCGGGCAAGACGGCCGAGGAGATCGACGCGTACCTCAAGTCCTTCGACGTCTGGGACCGCTACGACGTGGACGGCGACGGCATCACCTCCGAGCCGGACGGCTACATCGACCACTTCCAGGCGATCCACGCCGGTGAGGGCGAGGAGGCCGGCGCGCCCGAGTCGGCGATCTGGTCGCACCGCTGGGCGGTCAACCAGGGCGGTCTGGGCACGGACGGCCCGGCCGACTTCGCGAAGCTCGGCGGTATCAAGATCGGTGACTCCGACCTCTGGATCCGCGACTACACCACCGAGCCGGAGAACGGCGGCCTCGGCGTGTTCGCGCACGAGTTCGGCCACGACCTCGGTCTGCCGGACTACTACGACACCGCCGGCGGCGAGAACGGCACCGGGTTCTGGAACCTCATGAGCTCCGGCTCGTGGATGGGCCACGGCGACGGCACCATCGGCACCACGCCGAACCACATGGGCGCCACCGAGAAGCTCTTCCTGGGCTGGCTCGACTACGATACGGTGGAGCCCGGCGAGCGGGAGCGGGTCAAGCTCGGTCCGTCGTACCACGCCACCACGCGCGAGCAGGCGGCGATCGTCAACCTGCCGGACGGCGTCGAGCAGATCGACCTCGGCGCCGAGTATGGCGTCGAGCCGTTCGACGGCGAGTTCGTCTACTCCGGCACGGGCAACAACTTGAACAACGCGATCACCTCGCCGTCGTTCACGGTCCCGGCGGACGGCGCGCTGAGCGCCAAGGTCCAGTACGCCATCGAGGAGGGCTACGACTACGCGTTCGTGGAGGTCTCCACGGACGGCGGCAGTTCGTGGACGGCGCTGTCGAGCAATCTGTCCAGCGACGACGACCCGAACGGCACCAACCCGGGCGGCGGCATCACCGGCACCTCGGACGGCGCCTGGGTCGACCTGACGGCCGACCTCTCGGAGTACGCCGGCCAGACGGCGTCGGTCCGCTTCCGCTACTCGAGCGACGGTGGCGCGAACGAGACCGGCATCGCGGTCGACGACGTCGCCGTGGGTGACGCGCTGACCGAGGACTTCACGGACACGGCCGACTGGACCGTCGACGGCTTCGTGCCGGTCGGCGCCGACGGCGCCTACGAGGTCACGTACAGCCACTACTACGTCGCCGAGAACCGCGTGTACGGCGGCTACGACGCCACGCTGGCCGAAGGCCCGTACAACTTCGGCTGGAGCTTCACCAACAGCAACCTGGTGGAGCACTACCGCTACCAGGACGGCCTGCTGATCTGGTACGTGAACAGCCTGTACGGCGACAACAACACCTCACAGCACGAGGGCGGCGGCCAGGCTCTCCCGGTCGACGCGCGGCCGAAGCCCATGAAGTGGTCGGACGGCACGATCGCCCGCAACCGGATCCAGTCCTTCGACGCGACCTTCGGGCTGCAGAAGACGGACCCGCTCTCGCTGCACCGCGAGGTGTCGGAGACCGCGCTGACCCGCCTGGTCAAGGGCAAGCAGGCGCCGGTGTGGAAGTTCGACGACACTAACCCGGAGGCGTACTGGGACGCGGCCAACCCGCTGCACTCGGTGAAGGTCGGCGGTACGGGCACCACGATCAAGGTGCTCACTCAGGACACTCGCACGGGCAACATGACCATCCAGGTCAACTGACCCCACCCGTCGTCCCGCCGAGATAGAACCCTGGCGAAGTAGAACCGCAGCGCGAAGCTGTAGTTCTACTTCGCCAGGGTTCTATCTCGCCACAGTTCTATCTCGGCGTACCCGGGCGGGCATTACGCTCGAACGCATGACACACCTGCGATGGGGCATCCTGGCGGCCGGCTGGATCGCCGAGAGCTTCACATCAGACCTGAACGACAACGGATTCACCGTGCAGGCGGTGGGGTCCCGGTCCCTGGAGAAGGCGCGCACCTTCGCCGACCGTTTCGGCATCCCGACTGCGCACGGCTCTTACGAGAACCTTGTGAACGACCCCGAGGTCGACATCGTCTACATCGCCACGCCGCACCCGTTCCACGCCGAGGCCGCGAAGCTGGCGCTGGAGGCCGGCAAGCACGTGCTGGTCGAGAAGCCGTTCACGCTCAACGCGACCGAGGCCCAGGAGGTCATGGACCTCGCCGAGGCCAAGGGGCTCGTGGCGCTCGAGGCCATGTGGACCCGGTTCCTGCCGCACATGGCGCGCGTGCACGAGATCATCGAGTCGGGCGTGCTCGGCGAGGTGCGGACCGTGCTGGTGGACCACACCCAGGACCTGCCCGACGACCCCAAGCACCGCATCAACGACCTGGCCCTGGGCGGCGGCTCCCTGCTCGACCTCGGCATCTACCCGGTCTCGTTCGCGTGGGACGTGTTCGGCGAGCCGCTCACGGTTCAGTCGCACGCGACGTTCAAGGAGACGGGCGCTGACGCGACCATCGCCACGATCTTCGGGTACGACGGCGCACGGGTCGCCACGACCATCTCGGCGTCGGACACCCGGGGGCCCAACCGGGCCTCGATCCTGGGCACCGAGGGCCGCATCGAGATCGACGCCGTCTGGTACAGCCCGGCCACGGTCCACGTGTACGACGCCGCGGGCGTCGAGACCGAGACCTTCAGCGCCGAGATCACCGGCCGCGGCATGCAGTTCCAGGCCGCCGAGGCGGAGCGTCTGGTCGCCGCCGGCGAGCTCGACAGCCCGCTGCTGCCACGCGCCGAGACGGTGGCGATCATGGGCACGCTGGACACGATCCGCGAGCAGATCGGCCTGACCTACCCGGGCGAGTGACCCCGCCGAGGTAGAACCAGGGCGAGATAGAACTGTGGCGAGATAGAACTGTGGCGAGATAGGACCCCAGCGGAATCTGGGGTTCTATCTCGCCCTACTTCGGCGTGTCGCCGTCTTCGCGCTCGGGTACGTCGTGCGCCGTCGGGTGGCGGTCGTGGGTTAGTCCAGCGGGTGGAGGATCCGGTCCAGGAAGCGGCGGGTCCGCTCCTCGGCCGGATCGCTGAAGAGCTGCGCGGGCGCGCCCTGCTCGACCACCACGCCGCCGTCGAGGAACAGCACCTCGGTCGCGACCTGGCGCGCGAACTGCAGCTCGTGCGTCACTACCACCATGGTCCAACCCTCCTCGGCGAGCTCCTTCATCACGGTCAGCACCTCGCCCACGAGCTCGGGGTCGAGGGCCGACGTCGGCTCGTCGAACAGCAGGAGGTCGGGCTGGAGCGCGAGCGCGCGGACGATCCCGACGCGCTGCTGCTGGCCGCCGGACAGCTCGTGCGGGTAGGCGTCGCGCTTGTCGGCGAGGCCGACGCGGGCCAGCAGCTCCTCGGCCTGGTCGGTCGCCGTCTCGCGCGGGATCCGCTGGACCTGCGTGGGGCCCTCGATCACGTTCTCCAGCACCGTGCGGTGCGGGAACAGGTTGTGGTGCTGGAACACCATGGCGGACCGGTCGCGCAGCGCCGCGCGGTTCTCTCGCGCCAGACGCGCGGCGGTGCGCCGTCCGGCCCAGGACCCGGCGGCCGCTGCCTGGGCGCCGAAGTCGACGGCGGGGCCGCCGTCGAGCTCCACCAGCCCGGCGTCGGGCGTCTCGAGGCCGTTGAGCGAGCGCAGCACCGTGGTCTTGCCGCTGCCGGACGGGCCGATCAGGGCGACCACCTCGCCGCGCCGGACCGCCAGGTCCACCCCGCGCAGCACGTGGTTGGTGCCGAACGACTTCTGGATGCCGCGGGCCGTCAGGAGGTCCCCGGACCCGGGCCTGTCCGTGCGGTCAGTGAGCGACATACCGGTCCAGCCTCTTCTCGAGTGCGTCCTGTGCGGTGGAGAGCACCGTGCAGAACAGCCAGTAGATCAGGGCCGCCTCCATGTAGATCGTCATGAACTCGCTCGAGAACGTGGCGATCTCCTCGGCTCTGCGGAACATCTCGGTGACGAGGATGAGCGACGCGAGCGACGTGTCCTTGACCAGCGAGATGAACGTGTTCGACAGCGGCGGCACCGACACGCGTGCGGCCTGCGGCAGGATGATCCGGCGCAGCGACCGGGCAGGGGACATGCCCACCGTCCAGCCCGCCTCCCACTGCCCCTTGGGCACCGACAGGATCGCGGCACGGACGATCTCGGCCGCGTAGCCGCCCACGTTCATCGAGAACGCGATGATCGCGCTGGGCCACGGTTCCAGCCGGATGCCCAGCGACGGCATGCCGTAGAAGATCACGAAGAGCTGCACCAGCAGCGGCGTGCCGCGGATCAGCGACACGTACGCCCGGCCGACCCACGACAGCACACGGTTCGGCGAGAGCCGCAGCAGCGCTATGACGAGCGCGAGCACCAGTCCGATCGCGAACGACGCCAGCGCCAGCGGGATGGTGCCGGTGAGGCCACCCTGCAGGAGCGGCCAGAACGAGTCGGCAATGAGCTGCCAGTCCATGAATCCCTTTCCCCGCGGTCAGCGGAGAAGCGTCGCTCGGTGCCTCACTCGGAGACGTCCTCGCCGAAGTACTTCTCGCCCAGCTCGGCGAGGGTACCGTCGGCACGCAGCTCCTCGAGGGCGCCGTCCACCGCCTGGGCGAGGGCCTCCCGTTCCGGCGTCACGACGAACGCCGACTGCGACTCCTCCTCGGTCTCCGCGGCGACCTTGATGCCGGAGGCATCCTCGGTGTTGGCGTAGTCGAGGTAGGTCAGGCTGTCGTTGATCGTGGCGTCCACGCGGCCCTCCTCCAACAGGGCCACGGCCTGCGCCCAGCCCTCGACGGCCTCGACCTCGGCGCCGCTCTCCTGAGCGAGCTCGTTCCAGTTGCTCGTGAGCGACTGCGCCGTCGTCTTGCCGTCCAGGTCGTCGAAACTCGTGATGTCGTTGTTGTCCGCGGCCACGACGAGCACGCCGGTCGACACGGTGTACGGCGCCGAGAAGACGTAGTCCGCCTCGCGCTCCGGGGTGATGGTCACCTGGTTCGCGATCGTGTCGAAGCGGCCGGCATCCAGGCCGGCGAAGATCGCGTCCCACTGCGTCTCCTGGAACTCGATCTCCACGCCCAGGTTCTCGGCGACGGCTTCGGCGACCTCGACGTCGTAACCGACCAGCTCGCCGGTCTCGTCGTGGTAGCTGAACGGCTTGTACGTGCCCTCCGTGGCGACCGTCAGCGTGTCACCCGACACCAGTCCGAGCTCCTCGCCCGCGCCGCCGGGCTCGCCGGAGGAGCTGCCGCAGCCGGTCAGGGCCAGGAGGGCAGCCGAGGCTGCGGCGGCCGTGAGGAGGGCGCGGTTGCGAGACATGGTGAAGGCTCCGTTCGATGGTTGGCGTACATCGATATTGCCGATGTGCGACCCAAAAATAGCCGATAGTCGGTGCGAACTCACGCACGCTCGCTGCGGCGCCACCTGTCCGGCGTGGTTCCGTACCGGTCCTTGAACCGCCGTACCAGGTAGGTCGCATCCCGTAGGCCCGTCCTGGAGGCCACCACACCGAGCGGCAGATCCGTGTCCCGGAGCATCCGGCGCACCTCGGTCATGCGGCGCTCGGTGATCCATTCGAGCAGCGTGCGGCCCGTCCGCTCGCGGACCACAGTGGTCAGATGGCCCGGCGTGTAGCCCAGCGCCCGCGCGACGTCGGCCGCCGAGACCGGGTCACGGAACGTCGCCTCGATCTCGTCGAAGACGCGCGTCACGAGCGGATCGGGCGGCGCGGGGGCCGACGGCGCGAGGCGCGCCGCCTCGATCAGGATCCGGGTCAGCAGGGCGGACGCCGCGTCGCGCGCCCCGAGCCGGCCCGGCTCCGACAGCTCCTCCGCGAGCTCCGTCAGCCACGCCGACCAGCGCGGGCGCTCGGCCTCCGGCACGTTTGCGCCGGCCGGCACGTTTGCGCTCGCACCGGCGGGCCCGAGCGCGAACAGCGCCAGGAGCGGGTGGTGCGCCCAGGCGAGGGGCGATACGGACGCGAGCGAGGAGACGGCGTCGGGCGCGAAGGCGACGCTCCAGGCCTGGCAGTGCTTGAGGTCCGCGATCTCCGCGGCGCCGATCGCCTGACCGGGTGGGACGGCGTGCAGGTCGCCGTCGTGCAGCGGGGTGTCCTGGCCGCCCAGGGTGACCGCGCCCCCGCCGCGCTCGATATAGACCAGCACGAGGAAGTCGTGCGCGTGCCGGTGGTCCGGCGGCAGGTGCGGGTGGTCCACGTCGAAGTCGATCCGCGTGACCTGCACCGGCTGCACGCCTGGGCGCGTCGGGTGCCAGTAGACCGGGGTGCCGTCCGGGCGCACGGTCCGCAGTCGGGCCCGGGAGCGCGGGTCGGTCATGCGTCCCCCTCCGTCGTGACGCGTTCGACGTTACCGGCGTCGGGCCACGAATGCTCGTCCCCATGGCGCGCCGCTGCACGGGGGCCAACCGAGGATCGTGTGATCGCCACCGAGTTCCGTACTGTCCGCGGACCGCAGGACGTCCGATGCTGGTGAACGGCGGGACCTGCGCCGCAGGCCCAGGACGACCCGCGTCATCACCGGACGAAAGGCACTCGGATGAACGACAGGACAACCGTGCAGATCCACGATCACCGCACCCCCGAGGAACGGGACCGCGAGTTCCTGCCGGGCATGGGCAAGCCGTGGCTCCTGCCGTTCTACGACGTGTTCACACGCTTCTCCGGCGTGCGCCCCCTGCACGGGCGCGCCGCGGCGCTCGCGGACATCGCGCCCGGCGAGACCGTGCTCGACGTCGGCTGCGGCACCGCCAACCTCTCGCTGGCCGTGCTCCGCGCCCAGCCGGCCGCGCGGGTGACCGGCCTGGACCCGGACGCCTCGGCCCTGCGGATCGCGGCCCGCAAGGCTCGGCGACGCCGGGTGCCGCTCACGCTCGTCCAGGGTCTCGCCGACCGCCTGCCCACCGGTGACGGCTCGCTCGACCACATCGTGTCCTCCCTCGCCCTGCACCACGTGCCCGACGAGGCCCGCGTCCTGTTCGTTCGCGAGGCCTTTCGCGCGCTTCGCCCCGGCGGGACCGTGACGATCGTGGACTTCGGGAGCTCGGCCGACGCCGACGGTGCGCACGCGGGACGTGGTGCGGATGGTGCGGGTGGTGCCCCGCACGGCGGAGGGCACGAGGCCCCGCACTGGTACGGCAGGGTGCGCGGGCACGGCAGGCGGCGGCACCGCCGTTCCGCCGTGGCTGCCGACCCGCACACCGCCCGGAACCTCGAGGGCGGCTTGGTCCGCCTCCTCGCGGACGCCGGGTTCACCGACGCCCGCGAGGTGGAGCACGTGGAGCACCGATACGGGCCGATCACGTTCGTGCAGGCGAAGCGGGCGTGAGCGCGACCGCATGATCGCCGGCGCGAGGTCGGCTACGCGCGGCGGCGCACCAGCGGGGCCGGCAGGGCGGGCGGCGTCGCCGCGGGGTGCTCCGCCAGGCGCCGGAACGCCTCCGCCATGCCGGCGTCGAGCTGCGGGTCGACGTCGGAGAAGTAGTCCGCGGGCGTGTGCCGCACCTCGATGTCGGGGTCGACACCGTGGTTCTCCACGTCGAAGCCCTTGCCGTCGAGCCAGAAGGCATACCGCGGCTGGGTGATGCCGGTGCCGTCGACCAGGTCGAAGCGGCCGTCGATACCGACCACGCCGCCCCAGGTCCGCACACCGACGACCGGCCCGACGCCGAGTGCCTGCGCTGCCGCGTTCACGATGTCGCCGTCGGACCCCGCGTACTCGTTGGTGACGAGCACTACCGGGCCGCGCGGCGCGCGGTCCGGGTAGGGGGTCGGGCGGTCGTAGTGCCGGTTCAGCCCCCAGCCCGCGACGCGCGCGGCCAGCCGCGCGATCACGAGCTGCGAGGTGTGCCCGCCGCCGTTGAACCGCACGTCCACGACGATGCCCTCGCAGTCCGCGGCGAGCCGCAGGTCGCGATGCAGCTGGGCCCACCCGGTGCTCACCATGTCCGGGACGTGCACGTAGCCGAGCCGGCCGCCCGACTTCTCGGCGACGTACTCGCGGCGCGACCGCACCCAGTCCTGGTAGCGCAGGTCGGACTCGTTGGCGAGCGGCACGACGACGACGCGGCGGTCGCGGCCCTGCGCCTCGCCCTCGGTATTGCTCGCGGGCCTGCGCAGGGTGAGCTCGACCGGGACCTCGGCCGCGCCGACCAGGTTCGCCGACGGACCGGCCACCGGATCGACCGGCCGCCCGTCCACGGCGACGATCAGGTCACCGGGTCGCGCGTCGACGCCCGCCGCGCGCAGCGGCGACCGTGCCCCCGGGTCGGACGACTCGCTCGGCAGCACCCGCTCGATCCGCCAGCCCTCGGCGGTCCGGGTGAGGTCCGCGCCGAGCAGCCCGAGCTTGCGGGACGTGTCGCCCGGCTCGTGCGGCCGACGCACGTACGCGTGCGACGTGTTGAGCTCGGCGACCGTCTCCCAGAGCACGTCCTCCAGGTCGTCGTGCGTGGCGATCCGGTCGACGAGCGGGCGCCAGCGCGCCACCACGCCGTCCCAGTCGACGCCGTTCATGTCTGCCCGCCAGTAGTGGTCGCGCATGATGCGGGCGTTCTCGTCGAACATCTGGTGCCACTGGGCCCGCGGGTCCACCTCGTAGCGCAGGCGGGACAGGTCGATGTCGAACGCGCTGGGGTCGTCGTCGCCGGGCTTGCTGGTGGCCGACTGGGTGCTGAGGTTCGACCCGGACCGGATCACCAGGCGCTCGCCGTCGCCCGACATCGCGTAGCTGTTCACCTTCTCCGCGATGTCCGTGGCTTTGCGCGCCTCGAACGACCAGAACTGCAGCGCGTTCGGCACCAGGTCGTCCTCCGCGGCGGCATGCCGCGAGCCGAGCACTCCCGCGTCGTCGGTCTCGTGCACCCAGAGCACACCGCCCTTGGCGGCGCGCAGGTCGCGGTAGCGGCCCGACGTCACCGGGAACGGCACCACGCGCTCCTCGGCGCCGTCGAAGTCGATGTCGGGCGAGGACGGTTCGTCGTGCTTGTTCTCGTCGTGCTTCTCGTCGCCGGCTCCGCCGCTGTCCTTGCTGTGGTCCTTGTCGTGGTCGCCGCTGCTCTTGTCGTCCGGCTTGCCCAGGCGCCAGCCGTCGGCGCTCGGGCCGAACGGTGCCGACTCGGTCGCGGCCAGCGGGATGAGCCACGGGCGGGTGGCCGCGCTGAACGACAGGGCGAACTCGTGCGAGTCGTAGGACGGGTCGAACGTGCGGTCCGACAGGAAGACGACGTACTTGCCGTCGTCGCTGAACGCCGGCGAGTAGTCGTGGAACCGGCCCGAGGTGAGCGGGGCCGCCGTCGGCTTCTCGGCGTGCAGGTCCGCCACGAGGATCTGGTGGTGGTCGGCCTCCGCGCCGGTCGGGCTGGACCAGGCGAGGTACCGCCCGTCCGGGGAGAACGTCGGGGACTCAGCCTCGCCGTTCGCGGACCGGCCGAGCAGGGTGATGGTGCCCGGCGCGCCGACGTCGGCGTCTCCGTCGGTCTCACCGCCCGCGGGCAGCGCGACCAGACTGACCCGGCCGTCGTGGGAGATGGCCGCGACCTTGTCGCCGGCGGGGCTCGCGGCCAGGTGCAGCACCCGGCCGAGCTCGCCGCCCGCGAGGCGCTGCGGCTCGAAGTCCGGGGCCGCGCCGGAGGCGCCGGGAAGAGCATGGATCTCGAGGACGTCCTCCCTGTTCTCGCCCTCCGCGGAGCTGCGGGGCGCGTCCGTCACGACGACGGCGCGCCCGGTGTCGCCGAGCAGCACGGGCTCGCGCACGCGCACCGACGGGTCGGCGACGAGCGCCCGGGCCGGTCCCGCGCGGTGGGTCACCCAGAACGCGGTGCCGAGCCAGCCCACGACGCTCGCGTCCCCGCTCTTGTCGACGGCGAGGCCGTCGATGCTGGTCGGCGACGAGTCCGGGTCGGTCGAGTACAGCTGCGGGAGCGCGCCCGTGAGCGTGATGTCGAGGCGGCGCGGGGTGCCGTCCAGCCCGTCGAGCAGCCAGAGGTCGCCGCGGCTGTGCCACACGATGCGCGAACCGTCCGAGGTCGCGTCGCGGACGTAGCCCTCGGCCTCGGTCTGGGCGGTGAGCTGCCGGGGTTCGACGGCTTCCGAGCCGATCGCCAGGCCGTCGAGCACCCACAGGTTGGCCTGTTCGTCGGCGTGGTCCGGGAAGGTAGCGCCGCGGTCGGACGTGAACACCAGTGCGTCGCCGATCCAGATCGGGTCGTAGACCCCAGCGGTGTCGTCGGGCAGCGGGCGCTGCCAGTCGTTCGTGCCCCGGTCCAGCCACAGCACCGAGGCCGTGCCGCCGCGGTACCGCTTCCAGTAGGCGGGTGTGCGGTAGCCCGCGGAGACAAGAGCCGTCGTGTGCGCGCCGTCCGGACCCTGATGTTCGGCGACGCCCCAGGCGGGCCCGTAGCGCGGAATCTCGACGACGCCGTCGAGCCCGACCGCGCGCACCACGGTCAGCGAGCGCTCGTGCGCGCCCGCGTTGGACGCGACGAGCACCCGGCCGGCGTCGTCCCAGCCGAGCACCGTCGTGGTGGTCCCGCCGAGCCAGGTGAGGCGCCGCGTGGCGCCGTCGGCTAGCTCGATCACGTAGGCCTCGGGGTGGCCGTCCCTGTGGGACACGTAGGCGAGGCGCGTGCCGTCGGGGGAGAAGCGGGGTGTGGTCGCGGGTGCGTGATCGCTGGTCAGGCGCCACGCGCGGCCGCCGGACACCGGGGCGAGCCAGACGTCGTCGTCGGCGACGAAGGCCACCTGGCCGCC
>Ga0190272_10001373_pt1 | contig 11700 bp, 6 predicted proteins | sample Popmic504T_FD_133746 | JGI IMG/M metagenome (GOLD analysis project Ga0190272, IMG submission 133746) | Populus adjacent soil microbial communities from riparian zone of Shoshone River, Wyoming, USA - 504 T | ecosystem: Environmental > Terrestrial > Soil > Riparian zone | place: USA: Wyoming...
AGGAGGCGGCCGCCGAGTAGGAAGATAGAGCTTCACACGCGATGCTCGCAGTCTCACCCGCTTCCAGCTTCTCGATCTTGCTCCCGAATGAGCGGGCGACGCGCCGGCTCGCGGCCGATGTCGTCTCGATCCTCAAAGCCGGCGACCTCGTCACGCTCTCGGGCGATCTCGGCGCCGGCAAGACCGCGTTCGCGCGCGCGCTGATCCGGCATCTGGCAGCCGATGAGACGCTCGACGTGCCGAGCCCGACCTTCACGCTGGTGCAGACCTACGCGCTGCCGCGCTTCACCGTGGTGCATGCCGATCTCTATCGGGTAACCCATGCCGGGGAACTAGCGGAGCTTGGTGTCGACGAGGCGGCCGAAAATGCCGTGGTGCTGCTGGAATGGCCGGACCGCGCCGAAGATGTGCTGCCGGCCGACCGGCTCGACATCGCCTTCACGCTGGCGCCGCATCTCGGGATCAACGCGCGCAATGCCGAGATCACCGGGCATGGAACATTCGCGCCGCGGATCGAGCGGCTTGCGGCGATCCGGCAATTTCTCACCGCCGAGGGATTGGCCGACGCGCCGCGCACGCATGTGCAGGGCGATGCCTCGACGCGCGCCTATGAGCGGCTCACGCATGAGGGGCGCAAGCTCATCCTGATGAACGCGCCGCGCCGCCCCGATGGGCCGCCGGTGCGCGGCGGGCTGCCCTACAGCGCGATCGCGCATCTGGCCGAGGACGCAAAGCCGTTCGTCGCGATGGCGCGCGCGCTGCGCGAGCGCGGCCTCTCGGCGCCGCAGGTGTACGCGGCCGATCTCACCGAAGGTCTGGTGCTGCTCGAAGACCTCGGCATCGAGGGCGTGGTGGCCGGCGATCCGCCGGTGCCGGTCGAGGAGCGCTATGCGGCTGCCGTCGACGTGCTGGTGGAGCTGCATCGCCAGCCGGTGCTCGGCACGCTTCCGGTCGCACCGGGCCTCGACCATCGGCTGCCGCCCTACGACATCGACGCGTTCCTGATCGAAGCCGAGTTGCTGCTCGACTGGTACGTGCCGCATCGCGGCGGCTCGCTCACGGGCGCTGCGCGCGCGGAATTTGCCGCGCTGTGGCGCGAGGTGCTGAGCCACGCCTATGACGCGCCCGCGACCTGGGTGCTGCGCGACTATCATTCACCGAACCTGCTGTGGCTGCCCGAACGTGAGGGCCTCGCGCGGGTCGGCCTGCTGGATTTTCAGGATGCCCTGATGGGACCTGCACCCTACGATCTCGTCTCGCTGCTGCAGGACGCGCGCGTCGATGTGCCGGACCCGCTGGAAATCTCGCTGCTTGGCCGCTACGTGAAGGCGCGGCTCGATGCCGACACGGCGTTTCCCACCACGGCTTTCGTGCAGCTTTACGTGACGCTCGGCGCGCAACGCGCGACGAAAATCCTCGGTATTTTCGCGCGGCTCGACCGGCGCGACGGCAAGCCGCAATATTTGCGTCACATCCCGCGCATATGGCGCTATCTGCGCCGCTCGCTGATTCACCCGGCGATGACCGATTTGAAAGCCTGGTACGACGCGCACGTGCCGCTACCGCCGCAGTAGGAGCCGCAATGACCATCGACCGCGCCATGGTGCTCGCCGCGGGCCTCGGCACCCGCATGCGGCCGCTGACCGACATGCTGCCGAAGCCGATGGTGCCGGTCGCCGGCAAGGCGCTGATCGATCACGTGCTCGATCGCCTTGCCGGCGCGGGCGTGACAGAAGCGGTGGTCAACGTGCATCACATGGCCGATGCGATCGAGAAGCACCTGAAGGGCCGCACGCGGCCGGTGATCGCAATCTCCGACGAGCGCGGCGAATTGCTCGACACCGGCGGCGGCGTGATGAAGGCGCTGAAAGCTCTTGGCGACGCGCCGTTCTTCCACGTTAACTCCGACACGATCTGGATCGAGGGCGTGACGCCGAACCTCGGCCGGCTCGCCGCGATGTTCGATCCGAGCGAGATGGATGCCGTGGTGCTGCTCGCCGCGACCGCGGCCAGCATCGGCTATGAGGGCCGCGGCGATTTTGCCATGGGGCCGGACGGGCGGCTCAAGCGCCGCGCCGAGCGCGAGGTGGTGCCGTTCGTCTATGCGGGCGCCGCCGTGCTGTCGCCGGCCTTGTTCGCCGATGCCCCCAAAGGCGCATTCTCGCTCAATAAGCTGTTCGACCGCGCGATCGAGGCGGGCCGGCTGTTCGGCCTGCGGCTCGAGGGCACTTGGATGCATGTAGGCACGCCCGCGGCGATCAAGGCCGCCGAAGCGGCGATCCTGGAGAGCGTGGCGTAGCTCCGCTGTCATTCCGGCCGAACCGCTATGGCGAGGGCCGGAATCCATAGCCACAGCCCGTTCGAATCTTGCACCGCCGCGCGATACGGCTCATCAGGTGTCTATGGATTCCGGGCCCGCCGCCATAGCGCGTCGCAGACGCGCGTAAACGCGCTTAAGGCGGCGTCCCGGAATGACGGAGAGTCATGCCCCTTCCGCACGTGTTCACGATTCCCGCTTCGGCGCCGTTCCTGCCGACGCTGATCCGTGCGTTGACCAAAGGCGAACTGATCGCGGGATTTCCGCATTCGGCCGATCCGCTGGCGCTCGCGAGCGCGACGCTGTTCCTGCCGACGCGGCGTGCCTGTGCGCTTGCGCGCGAGGCGTTTCTCGACGTGCTCGGCGTCGAGGCCGCGGTGCTGCCGCGCATCGTGCCGCTCGGCGATATCGACGAGGACGAGCTTGCCTTCGCCGAGGCCGCGAGCGGCGAAGCCGGGCTGGACGTGCCGCCGGAACTGGGCGGGCTTGAGCGGCGCATGCTGCTTGCACAACTCGTGCTCGCCTGGGCGCAGCGGCTCAAGCCCGAGAAGGGCGAGCCGCCGCTGATCGTGCACTCGCCCGCCGCCGCACTCGCGCTTGCCGATGCGCTGGCGCGGCTGATCGACGACATGACGACGCGGCAGGTCGCGTGGGAGCGGTTGAATGGATTGGTGCCGGACCATCTCGACCGCTACTGGCAGCTCACGCTGGATTTCCTGAAGATCGCCGGTGAGCATTGGCCAAAGCTGCTCGACGAGCGCAGCGCGATCGAACCCGCGGCGCGGCGTGACCTGTTGATCGAGGCCGAGCGCATCCGGCTTGCCGTGAACGACGCGCCGGTGATCGCCGCCGGCTCGACCGGCTCGATGCCGGCAACCGCCAAGCTGCTTGCCACCATCGCGAAACTGCCCCATGGGGCGGTCGTGTTGCCCGGGCTCGATACCGGCCTCGACGACGACTCGTGGGAACTGATCGGCGGCGTGATGGACGGAGCGCGCGTCGTGCAACCGCCGGCGTCGGGCCATCCGCAACTGGCCATGCATGCGCTGCTGCGCCGCATCGGCGTCGCCCGCGACGAGGTCGCGCAATTGGCCGCGAGCGGCGCGCGCGAGCGGCTCGCCTCGGAGGCGATGCGGCCGTCGGACGCGACCGAACGCTGGGCCGAGCGCATCGGCACGGCGGCGCGCGCCGCGGCACTTGAGAACGTCGCGGTAATCGAAGCCGCCAACGCCGAGGAGGAAGCACTCGCCATCGCGGTCGCGCTGCGCGAGGCGGTCGCGCTGGACAAGACCGCCGCGCTGGTGACGCCCGACCGCGCGCTCGCGCGCCGCGTCGTCGCCGCGCTCGGGCGCTGGAACATCGAGGCCGACGATTCCGGCGGCGATGCGCTGCCCGACACCGAAGCCGGCGTGTTTGCGCGGCTCTCGGCGCAGGCCGCGCTCGGCGGACTGGACCCGGTCATGCTGCTGGCACTCTGCAAGCACGCGCGTTTCCGGCTTGGCGTGGCGGCGGATGCGCAACACCGCGCCATCGCGGCGCTGGAGCTGGCCGTGCTGCGCGGGCCACGCCCGCGTCCCGGAACGAAGGGGTTAGGGCACGCGCTCGCGACGTTGCGCGCCACGAAGGACACGCTGCACGGCTCCGATCCGCGCAAGCGGATCACAAACGCCGATCTCGATGCCGCCCAAGCGCTGGTCGAACGTCTCGGCGTCGCGCTGGCGCCGCTTGAGGACAGCAAGGGCACGCACTCCTTTTCGGCACTCGCGGCGCTGCACGCCGATGCGATGCGCGCACTCTCGGCTGACGACGCGGGCAGGCAAGCCGCATTCGCCGGCGAGGATGGCGCGAAGCTCGCCGACGCCTTCGCGGAGATTGCCGAACAGCGGGCCGACCTGCGCGCGGCGCCGGGCGATTACGCCGACCTGTTCGAGACCGCCATCGCCGGCGAGGTCTGCCGACGCGCCGGCCGGCCGGGCGCGCGGGTGCACATTCTCGGCACCATCGAGGCGCGGCTCATCCACGTCGACCGCATCGTGCTCGGTGCGCTGGTGGAGGGCGTGTGGCCGCCCGAGACGCGCTCCGATCCGTGGCTGTCGCGGCCGATGCGGCTTGAACTGGGGCTCGATCTGCCCGAACGGCGCATCGGGCTGTCCGCGCACGACTTCGCACAGCTCCTCGGCATGCCCGAGGTGATTCTGACGCGGGCCGCCAAGCTCGGCGGTGCGCCGACGGTCGCGTCACGCTTCACGCAGCGGCTCGCGGCGGTCGCGGGCGAGACGCAGTGGAAATCCGCATTGGAACGCGGGGCGCGGTATGTCGCATGGGCGCGCGGCCTCGATCACGCGGAAAAAATCACACCGGCGAAGCGCCCGCGTCCGACCCCACCGCTGGAGGTACGCCCGACCCGGCTCAGCGTTACCGAGATCGAGCATTGGCTGCGCGATCCCTACACGATCTATGCCAAGCATATCCTGAAGCTCGCGCCCCTCGACGCGGTCGACACGCCGCCGGGCGCACGCGACCGCGGCACTGTGATTCACGGTGCGGTCGGCGACTTCACCGAGCAATATGCGAAGGGCCTGCCGGACGACCCGCTGAACGCGCTGCTCGCGCTCGGCGAGAAGCGTTTCGCGCCGCTGCAGGACTATCCCGAAGCGCGCGCGTTCTGGTGGCCGCGCTTCCAGCGCATCGCGCGCTGGTTCGTCGCGTGGGAAACGGGCCGCCGGGCCAATGCCGCCACGCTGTTCGCTGAGATCGAGGGTGAATTGAAGATACCGTTCGGCGAACGCACCTTTCGACTGCGCACACGTGCCGATCGCATCGAACTCCTGGCGGACGGCAGCTACGCGATCCTCGACTACAAGACCGGATCGACGCCGACCGAGAAACAGGTGCGTACCGGCCTTTCGCCGCAGCTCACCCTCGAAGGCGCAATCCTGCGCGCGGGCGCGTTCACGGGCGTGCCGGCGGGATCGCTCAGCCAGTTCGCCTACGTGTCGCTGCGCGGCCGCGAGCCCGCGGGCGAGGAGAGCGCGATCGAGTTCAAGGACGGCGGTACGGCCGATCATCACGCCGACAAGGCGCTGGCGAAACTCAAAGGCATCGTCGCGCGCTTCGAGGACGAGGCGACGCCGTATCGCTCGCTGGTCAGCCCGATGTGGAAGACGCGTTACGGCGACTACGACCATCTGGCGCGCGTAAAGGAATGGTCGGCCGGCGCCGAGGACGAGGAGGGCGTGGAATGATCCCCGCCGGTGTCCTCGACGTCCAGCGCACCGCGTCCGATCCGGCGCTGTCGGCCTGGGTGGCGGCGAATGCCGGCTCGGGCAAGACGCATGTGCTGGCGCAGCGCGTGATCCGCCTGCTGCTGCGCGGCACGGCGCCCGAAAAGATCCTCTGCCTCACCTATACGAAGGCCGCCGCCGCCAACATGGCGAACCGCGTATTCGAGCAGCTTGCGAAGTGGACGCCGCTGAGCGACGAGGCGCTCGACGAGGAAATCCACAAGATCGAGGGCCGCAAGCCAGATGCGGCGCGGCGCACGCGCGCGCGACGGCTCTTCGCGCAAGCACTCGACACGCCGGGCGGCCTGAAGGTGCAGACCATCCACGCGTTCTGCACGCGGCTGTTGCACCAGTTTCCGTTCGAGGCGGATGTCGCGGCCCGCTTCGAGGTGCTGGAGGAGCGCACGCGTTCCGAGCTGATCGACCGGCTGCGCATGGGCGTGCTGCTCGAAGCTGCCGCCAAGCCGGACAGCGATCTCGGCCGTGCGCTCAGCCTCGCCATCACGGTCGCGGCGGATCAAACATTTGCGGAGGCGATCGACGAAGCGATTGCGAAGCACGATGAGCTGGAGGCGTGGATCGCCCACGCCGGCGGGGTCGCGGCTGCAATCGCGGAGTTGTCACGGGCGCTGGGTATCGGAACGCAGGTGACGATCGAAGAAATCGACACTGCGATCATCGATGATGCGTTGCTGCCGCAAAGCGAATGGCAAACAGTTGCTGCACTCTGCAGAGCAAGCTCAACCAACGATCAAAGGCAGTGTGACCGTCTTTCGGCCGCCGTGGTGGCCTCTGGGCGTGAGCGCGTAGACGCTTATGTTTCGGTTTTCCTCAACGACAAATGGGAGACGCGGAAAGCGGTCATCACGGGACCACTGGCCCGACAGCATCCCGACCTCGCAGCGCGGCTGACGGCAGAACGAGACCGCGTTTTCGAGTTGATTAAACGCCGCCGCGCCGTCGAGACGCGCGAGCGCACCGCCGCGCTGGTGACGATCGCGCACGACGTCATCGCGCGCTACCGCGCCGAGAAGAACCGCCGCGGCCTGCTCGACTACGACGACCTGATCGAGAAGGCGCTGCATCTGCTCAGCGAGGAGCAGTCCGCTTGGGTACACTACAAGCTCGATCTCGGGATCGATCATGTGCTGATCGACGAGGCACAGGACACGAGCCCGAAGCAGTGGGAAATCGTGAAGCGGCTCACCGCCGAGTTCGCGGCCGGAAAGGGCGCACGCGAGGTGACGCGTTCGGTGTTCGCGGTCGGCGACGAGAAGCAGTCGATCTTCTCGTTCCAGGGCGCGGAGCCTGCCGAGTTCGACCGGATGAAGCGATATTACGGCACGGCGTTCGCGCAGGCCGAGATGGAATTCGCCGAAGTGCGGTTTCAGTATTCGTTCCGCTCCGCGCCGACCGTGCTCGATGCGGTCGATACGGTGTTCAAGCGCCCCGAAGCGCACGCGGGCCTGACCGAGGTGCCGGGCGCGACCGTGCACGAGGCGGTACGCGCCAACGCGCCGGGCACGGTCGATCTGTGGCCGATGATCGAGCCGGACGAGAAGCTCGACATCGAGGGCTGGGATGCGCCGTTCGACGAAAGCTCCGAGACGAGCCCGCGGATCAGGCTTGCGCGGCGGATCGCAAGGAACGTCGAGCTGTGGATCGGCCGTGTTGCGGTGGGCGACGGCGCTGCGCGTCATACTGTCCGGGCGGGAGAGATTCTGGTTCTGGTGCGCCAGCGTGGCGCGCTGTTCGAGGCGATCATCAGCGAGTTGAAGAAAGCCGATATTCCGGTCGCGGGTGCCGACCGGCTGATGCTCACCGAGCATATCGCCGTGATGGATTTGATCGCGCTCGCCGATGCGTTGCTGCTGCCGGGCGACGATCTCGCACTTGCCTGCGTGCTGAAGAGCCCGCTGTTCGGGATCACCGAGGAGCAGCTGTTCGCGCTTGCCTACGGGCGCAAGGGAACACTGCGCGCGGCGTTGCGCGAGAAAGCCACCGATCTCGAATTCATGGACGCGTACGCGCGGCTGGAGCGCTATGCCGAGTGGGCGCGGCATCATTCGCCGTTCGCGTTCTATGCGCGCATTCTCGGCGCCGACCAAGGCCGCGCGCGGCTCTATGAGCGGCTCGGACCCGAAGCCGCCGACGCGCTCGATGAATTTCTCGAGCATGCGCTGCTCTATGAGCGCCAGGAGGCGCCGACCTTGCAGGGCTTCGTGGCGTGGCTGCGCGCCGGCGACACGCAGGTCAAGCGCGACATGGACATCGCGCGCGACGAGGTACGGGTGATGACCGTGCACGGCGCCAAGGGCCTCGAAGCGCCGATTGTCATCCTTGCCGACACCACGACGCCGCCGAAAGGCCCGCGCGAGCCGCGCATGCTGGCCATGCCGGTCGCGAATGCGGCGCCCGGCACGCCGGACCGGATCGTGTGGGCGGGGCGCAAGGTCGACGACGTGGAGCCGGTCGCGGCTGCGCGCGCGGTCGCGGTGGGCGCCGCCGAGGACGAGTACCGGCGGCTCTTGTATGTGGCGATGACGCGCGCCGCAGACCGGCTGGTGGTGGCGGGCTCGCGCGGCGTGAACAGGATTCCGCCCGGCTGCTGGTACGAGCTGATCGCGGACGGGCTCAAGCCGGAGGCAATCGAAGAAGCCGCGGACGATGGCGACGGCACGGTGCTGCGCTGGCGCAAGTCGGCGGATGCGGGCGCGGCGGAGCAAGCCGCACGTGCGCCTGCGCCGCAGCGCCACGATGGGCCGGCCTGGCTGCGGCACAATGCTCCGGCCGAGGCCGCGCTCGCCGCGGCGATCTCGCCTTCAGCCGGTGTGTCGGAAACCGCACACAGCGTCGGCGATTCGCGCGGGCTTGCACGCGGACGCATCGTGCACCGCCTGTTGCAGGCCCTGCCGGCAGTCGCAACGGAGCGGCGCGCCGAAGCGGCGAGAAAGCCATTCGCCCGCATCAAGGATTTCAGCGACGCCGAACGCGACGCGATCATCGGCGAAGTACTGACCGTGCTCGACGACGCGCGCTTTGCGCCGCTGTATGCGCCCGGTTCCCGCGCGGAAGTTCCGATCGTCGGATATGTGTCGCACGGCGGCCATCGGCAAAAAGTATGCGGCCAGGTCGATCGGCTCGCCGTCACAGGATCGGCGGTACTGATCGCCGACTACAAATCCGACCGCGCGGTCCCGCGCGACGCGAACGCCATTCCGGCAAGCTATGTCGGCCAACTGGCGCTCTATCGCGCGGTGCTGCGCCTGCTCTACCCGAATCACGAGGTGCGCGCCGCGCTGGTCTGGACGCTCGGGCCGGTACTGATCGAGGTGCCGGCCGCGCTGCTCGACACCGAGTTGTCAAGGCTTGGCACGCGCAAAAACACCTCGCCGTGATCGCTCCTTGACGCTTCCGCTCGCCGTCCATACGTTCCCGCCATCTTGAGGGGCGCCCGCCGCCCGGAACCCAAAAAGCCAAGAAAACGAGGTGCCCTATGGGCGTTTCAAAGGTGTCCGATTCGGATTTCGAGGCCGAGGTGCTCAAAAGCACCGAGCCCGTGGTCGTCGATTTCTGGGCCGAGTGGTGCGGACCGTGCAAGATGATCGCGCCCGCGCTGGAAGAGATCGCCGGTACGCTGAACGGCAAGGTCAAGATCGTGAAGCTCAATGTCGACGAGAACCCCGCGACGGCCGCGAAGTACGGCATCATGTCGATCCCGACGTTGATGCTGTTCAAGAACGGCGAGCTTGCCTCGCGCCAGGTCGGCGCCGCGCCGAAGCAGAAGCTGGAGCAGTGGATCACGTCGTCGACTGCGGCTTAAGGCTCAGGCCAAATTTCTTTCTCGACGGCCGGCCGAAAGGCCGGCCGTTTGCGTTGAGGAGGATGTGAGACCGTCCATGCTCAAGCCGCCAATCCTGCCGATGGAAGCGCACTCGGTCGATGCCATTCCGGAGGGACCGGAGTGGCAGTACGAGCCGAAATGGGACGGATTCCGCTGCCTCGTATTTCGGGACGGCGAGTCGGTCACCCTGCAATCCAAAGCCGGGAAGCTGCTGACGCGCTATTTCCCCGATGTCGTGGCAGCGGCGCGAGCGCTCAGGGCGAAAACATTTGTGCTCGATGGCGAGATCGCGGTGCCGTATGGTGGCGCGTTCTCGTTCGAGGCTCTGCTGCAGCGCATTCACCCCGCCCAATCGCGCATCCAGAAGCTGGCGGCGGAAACGCCAGCGCTGCTGATCGCGTTCGATCTGCTGCAGGACGAGCGCGGCAAATCGCTCTTGGAACAGCCGCTGAGCGAGCGTCGGCCGAAGCTGGAGGCTTTTGCGGGCAAGAATTTTTCCAAGGGCATTGGTGTCAGACTTTCCCCCGCCACTAACAGGCCTTCGGACGCGAAAGGATGGCTGAAGAATGTCGGCTCGACGCTCGACGGCATCATCGCGAAGCGGCGCGACGCGCCCTACGCGGCGGGCACGCGCGACGCGATGGTGAAGGTGAAGAACTACCGGAGCGCCGATTGTGTACTCGGCGGATTTCGCTACGGGACGAACAGCAAGCTGGTCGGCTCACTGCTGCTCGGACTTTACGACGACAAAGGCCTGCTGCATCGCGTCGGTTTCACATCGTCCATTGCGCGAGCCGATAAGCCCGCGCTCACCGCGAAACTAGAGAAGCTGAAAGGCGCGCCCGGCTTCACCGGCAATGCGCCGGGCGGGCCGAGCCGTTGGTCGACCGAGCGCTCGGCCGAATGGGTGCCGCTGAAACCAAAACTCGTGGTGGAGGTGTGCTACGACCATTTTTCCGGCGAGCGCTTCCGCCACGGCACGCGGCTGTTGCGCTGGCGGCCCGACAAGGCGCCGGAGCAATGCACGATGGATCAGGTGAAGCAGAGACGAGCGGATGTGATGAAGTTGTTGAAGTAACTACACCAGCTCCGTCCCGTTCGCTGCCAGCACCTCGCCCGCCAGATACAGCGATCCCGTGATCAGGATGCGCGGCGGCGGATCGAAGGCGAGCCCGCCGATGGCGGTCAGGGCCTCCTCGATGCTGTGGCTCGCATCGGCCGGCATGCCGGCGTCGCGCGCAGCCGCCGCGATCTCGTCGACCGGCACGCCCTTGTCCTGATGGATCGGAACGCAGAACACGCACCGCACCAGCCCGGTGAAATTACGCAGGAAGCCGCTGTGGTCCTTGGTCGACAGCATGCCGACCACCAGCACGAGCGGCCGCGAGACGCGCTCTTCCAGATCGCCGAGCGCCGCCGCAATCGCGCGTCCGCCGTCTGCATTGTGTCCGCCGTCGAGCCACAGCTCCGCGCCCGCGGGCGCAAGCGCCACCAGCCGGCCCGTCGTGAGCCGTTGCAGCCGTGCCGGCCACTCGGCCCGCATCAACCCCTGCTCGACCGCCTTCACGGGTAGCCGGATGCCGGCGGCGCGCAGCGCCGCGATGGCGGTCCCGGCATTGTCGAATTGATGGCGGCCGAACAGTTTGGGCGGCGGCAGGTCGAACAGGCCTTTTTCGTCCTGATAGACGAGGCGTCCGTTCTCGATGCTCGCGCTCCATTGCTGGCCCGCGACATGCAGCGGCGCGCGCGCCTTCCCGGCGTGGCGTTCCAGCACCGCCGACACGGCGTCCGTCTGCGGCGCGATCACGGCCGGCACGCCGGCGCGGAAGATGCCGGCCTTCTCGGCGGCGATCTTCTCGATCGTGTCGCCGAGAAATTCGATGTGATCCATCGAAACCGGCGTCACCACGCTGGCGAGCGGGCGCTCGATCACGTTGGTGGCATCGAGCCGGCCTCCGAGCCCGACTTCGAGCAGGAGCATGTCGGCGGAATGGCGCGCGAACAGCACGAAGGCGGCCGCGGTCTCGATCTCGAAAATCGTGATCGGCGCATCGCCATTCGCGCGCTCGCACTCGGCCAGTGCGTCGGCAAGTTCCTCGTCCGACACCAGCACGCCGCCCCCCGGCGCTCCGAGCCGGAACCGTTCGTTGATGCGCACCAGATTCGGCGACGTATAGACGTGCACGCTCTTCCCCGCCGCCTCCAGCATGGCGCGCAGGAACGCGATGGTTGACCCCTTGCCGTTGGTGCCGGCC
>Ga0190272_10001374_pt1 | contig 11697 bp, 11 predicted proteins | sample Popmic504T_FD_133746 | JGI IMG/M metagenome (GOLD analysis project Ga0190272, IMG submission 133746) | Populus adjacent soil microbial communities from riparian zone of Shoshone River, Wyoming, USA - 504 T | ecosystem: Environmental > Terrestrial > Soil > Riparian zone | place: USA: Wyoming...
CGCCGCCTGGGTGGTGAAGTCACCCGATATCGGGGTCGGGATGGCCGGTTTCGTTGACGCGGTCTACAACAAGAACCGCCTGCCGATGCGGGTGCGCGAACTGGCCAGGATGGTCATCGCACTCGACAACGAATGCGTGGTGTGCCAGAACACCCGCGACGCGGAGGGCATCGCCGCGGGCGTCGACGAGGACCTGTATGACCACGCCGCCGAGTGGCGCACGTGGCCCGGGTACAGCGCGCAGGAGCGCGTCGCCGCCGAGTTCGCCGAACGCTTCGCCAGCGACCACACCGGTCTGCGGGACGACGAGGACTTCTGGGATCGCTGCAACGAGCAGTTCGATGCCGAACTGCTGACGGACCTGGCGCTGTCGTGCGCGATGTGGTTGGGCATGGGCCGGATGCTCCGCACCCTCGACATCGGTCAAGCCTGCAAGATCACCCTCTAGTTCGGGCCGTCACAGCGCAGAATGGCGGCTGTGACATCTCGGTCAGCCAAACCACTTGCTGCGGCCGCCATCGCCCAACTCGAGGCCGACGGCGTCTCCACCCTGATCGGCACCGTGGTCAACCCGGCGGGCCTCACGCACGCGAAAACCGTGCCACTGCGCAGGATGGGCACTTTCTCGGATCCCGGCCTCGGCGCGAGCCCGGTCTGGCACGTGTTCGCCATCGATCAAGTCGGCGTCGTCGTCGGTGACAAGACCGGGGTGGTTGGCGATCAGCGCATCCGCATCGACTTGAGCGGCCTGCGCATTCTCGGTGACGGATTGGCTTGGGCGCCTGGCGCTTTCTTCAACCAGGACGGTTCGCCGGACCCGTACTGCGCCCGCGGTGCGCTGAGCCGCGTCCAGCAACGGTTGTCCGATGCGGGCATCGACACCGTGGTCGGTCATGAGATGGAGTTCGTGCTCGTCGGGCCGGACGGAAGCGCACTGCCGTCGCATCTGTGGGCGCAGTACGGTTTGGCCGGGGTGCTGGAGTTCGAAGGTTTCGTGCGGGACGTGACCAACGCGGCGACCGGTTCCGGCGTCGCCATCGAACAGTTCCATCCCGAGTACGGCGTGAACCAGTTCGAGATCTCACTGTCGCCGCAGTCACCGGTGGCCGCGGCCGACCAGCTGGTGCTGATGCGTATCATCATCGGCCGGGTGGCCCGGCGGTGCGGTGTGCGCGTGAGCCTGTCCCCGGTGCCGTTTGCGGGAAGTGTCGGATCCGGTTCGCATCAACACTTTTCGATGAAGCGCGGCGACACCGCGGTCTTCTCCGACGGTGACGGCGTCGGCGGGATGACCTCGGACGGCGAGTCCGCAGTGGCCGGTCTGCTTGCCGGCCTGCCGGAGGCGCAGGGCATCCTGTGCGGCTCGGTACTGTCCGGACTGCGCGTGCAGCCAGGGTTCTGGTCAGGCGCGCATGTCTGCTGGGGCACCGAGAACCGCGAAGCCGCGGTGCGATTCCTGATCGGCGGGCCCAGCAATCCGCTAGGCGCCAACATCGAAGTGAAGGTCATCGACCCCTCGGCCAATCCGTACCTGGCGTCCGCCGCAATTCTCGGCCTTGCCCTCGATGGCATCGAGCGCAAGCTGCCGCTACCGTCCGAGATCACCGTCGATCCGGCCAACTTGTCCGACGAGGAGCGGCGGCAGGCCGGAATTGTGCAGCTGCCATCGAGCCAGACCGAAGCGCTCGACGCTCTTGACCAATCTTCGCTGCTGCGTGAAATTCTCGGGAACGAGGTCGTCGACGCCGTCTTGGCGGTGCGCAGGTACGAGCATGAGAAGTACGGCGACCTGCCGCCGGAACAGCTCGCCGAGAAGTTCCGGCTGGCCTGGAGCGTGTAGTTAGCCGAGCTTGTGCGGCCCCCAATCACCGTCGATATCAAGGTGGTCACGGCGCGCGTGGCCAACCAAGTAGGCGCGTGAGTGGCTGCTAGCTTGCCGGTGACGAACTACCAGAAAGGCATCACCGGTGTTGGCGACGCTTCTTGACAGGACACCTCGCAATTGGCGGCGATGGGTGATCGCCGCCGTGACGGCGATGCTGCTACCCGGCCTGGTCGGCGTCTCGGGACTCGCCGCGACCGCGGCGGCATACTCGCGTGAAGGCCTGCCGGTCGAACAGCTGGACGTGCCGTCGCCGTCGATGGGCCGCAACATTCGCGTCCAATTCCAGGGCGGTGGCCCGCACGCGGTGTTCCTCCTCGACGGCCTGCGGGCCCAGGAGGACGCCAGCGGCTGGGACATCAACACCCCCGCGTTCGAGTGGTTCTACCAGTCCGGCCTTTCGGTGGTCATGCCCGTTGGCGGGCAGTCCAGCTTCTACAGCGACTGGTATCAGCCCGCTGCCGGTAGCGCGGGGACCACGACGTACAAGTGGGAAACATTCCTGACCCAGGAACTGCCGGCCTGGCTGGCCGCGAACCGGGCCATCGCCCCGACAGGCAATGCCGTTGTCGGCCTTTCGATGTCCGGTGGTGCGGCGCTGACATTGGCGACCTGGCATCCGGCTCAGTTCATCTTCGCCGGCTCGCTCTCGGGCTATCTGAACCCGTCAAACGGTTTGTGGCCCACGATGATCGGCTTCGCCATGAAGGATGCAGGCGGCTACAACGCGTCGGCCATGTGGGGGCCGACGAGCGATCCTGCGTGGCGGCGCAATGACCCGACGGTCAACATTCCCATCCTGGTGGCCAACAACACCGCCGTCTGGGTCTACTGCGGCAACGGGAGGTCGTCCGACCTGGACGCTCCCGGTGGGGATTTCGGCACTCTGTACAGCGCGCAGTTCCTTGAGAACATCACGGTCAGCAGCAACAAGGAATTCCAGCAGAAGTATCTCGCGGCAGGTGGGCGCAACGCGGTGTTCAACTTCCCCACCAACGGCACCCACAGTTGGGGCTACTGGGGTTCGCAGCTACAGGCGATGAAGCCCGACCTGCAGCGCGTACTTGGCGCTGTACCACCCGCTTAGCGCGCCGCCCTCAGATCAGATCGGTGGCGTCGAACATCCACGACATGTCGGCGTTCGCGAAGTCGGCCATCCAGCTGGGTGGCGCGTGGTTGGCCAGCGCGCCCATATCCCAGTAGTCCTTCCACAGCGTGATCTTGCCGTTCTCCACGCGATGCACGGTGACGAACTGCAGCACCGCGGACTCGCCTGTGGCCCAATGCCATACCTCGTGGTGCTCGTACATCACGTCGTCACCGTCGTCGAGCATCATGCCGGTGAAGTTCTCATAGCAGGCCAACGGCTCGAGTCCGATCTTGAGCCGCTTGACGATGTCGTCTGGACCGCGCGCCGCCGCCGTCGGACCGACAGGCATATCGAGGTAGATGCAGTCGTCGGAGAGAAACGTCTTCAACGAGTCCCAGTCGCGGTCGGACAACGCCTGCCACATGCCAAGGACCGTTTTCTTAGCTGACACTTGCCAACTCGGCCTCAGGTGCGGACAGCGCGGGAGACTTGTGCGCGGCGCGCAGGAACCGGCCGGTTCGCTGCTTGCCGACCAGGTCGGTGGCTCGCCCGTCGGCGAATACCAGGCGGCCGCCGACGAACACCGCGTTGACGGTGTCGTCGTTGCGGTTGACCATGCGGGACAGGCCGCCGTAGTGCTCGACGCTCTCCTCGGCGTACCCGTCCAACGTTGAATCGAGCCGGGCGGGGTCGACGACAACCAGATCGGCTCGGTCGCCGATGCGCAGGTGGCCGGCGTCGATGCGGTACCAATCGGCCAGTTCACCGGTGAGCCGGTGCACCGCGTGCTCGACGGTCATGAACGGCTTCCCGTCGTTCACGGCGTCCACCACGTGGCGCAGCAGCCGCAAGCCCATGTTGTAGAACGCCATATTGCGAAGATGCGCACCCGCATCGGAGAAGCCCATCTGCACGCCGGGGTCACGGGCCAGTTTCTTGAGGACGCCGGGTCTGTGGTTGGAAATGGTTGTGCGCCAGCGCAATGCCTTGCCATGCTCGAGCACCAGGTCAAGGAATGCATCGACGGGGTGCAGGCCACCGCGGTCCTGGCCGACCTCGCCGAACGACTTGCCGATGAGGGACGGGTCGGGGCACGCGACGATATCGGCGTCGAAGAAGTCCCGGTGCCAGACCCGCACGCCGAACCTGCTCTCGTATTGCTTGCGGAACTCGCGGCGGTACGCCTCGTCCCGCAGCATCTCGTTGCGCTCCATCTCGTCGCGCAGGTGCAGTGCCGCGGCGCCCGCACCGAACTCCTCGAAGATCACCAGGTCGATGCCGTCGGCGTAGACCTCGAACGGAACCGGCAGGTGCTGCCAGCGGAAGTTTCCTCCGAGGCGGTTGATGAGCCTTGCGATGGGTCCCATCATCTTGATCGCGTATGGATTCGACTTGACGTCGGCGGCCGACAGCAGGCTGGTCTTGAGCGGGTTGCGGAACACGCCGAGCGACTGCGCCACCTGCGAGCCGAGGTTGAGTGGATTCTCGATGTCGGGTCCGGACTGCAGGACTCGCCCTTTCCGCCGCAGCATCGACTTCAGGCGCCGTAGCTCGCGGGGCTTGGCGTAGGTGGACGGCAGGGTCCGTGACCGGCAGACGTCACCGTCAAGCTTGTCGAAAAGCAGCTGTTGCGAGGACATTCCGACGAACCCCGCCGTCAGCGCCTCGTCGAGCCACTTCTCCATCTGAGCCTGCTCGCTCTTGGTGGGGCGTTGGCGCTTCTGGGTCGCGCGATCCAAGCCCATGACCGCCGCGCGCATATCGGAGTGGCCGATGAACGCCGCCAGGTTCGGTCCAAGAGGACGGGCCTCGAGCGCTTGGATGTACTCCTCGCAGTTGGCCCAGGTCTTGTGCTCGTCGACGGCGCCGATGACGTGCTCCCGTGGGATCGCCTCGACGCGGCCGAAGATGTCGCCCGCATCGACCCCGCCGACGTGGACCGTCGACAGTGAGCAGGAGCCGAGCATCACGGTGGTCACGCCGTGGCGCAGCGATTCCGCGAGCGACGGCCCGTTGAGCACCTCGACGTCATAGTGCGTGTGAATGTCGAGCATGCCGGGCAACACCCACTTGCCGGTCGCGTCGATCACCTGCGGACAACCCGTCTCGTCGAGGTCGTGCGGCGTGATCGTCACGACGTGGCCGTCGCGGATTCCAAGGTTGCGCACGGCGGACGGGGCGCCGGTGCCGTCGAACCAGCGGCCGTTGCGGATGATCGTGTCGTAGCTCACCAAGCCATAGAACAGTCCGCCTCAGCGAGTGTCAACGAAATTGGTGAACAGATTTGAAAAAATGTCTACTCAGCGGAAAGCGGGGGTTCTGACCTGTGATTATCACGACGCCCATGCGTCGGGCTGACGTCCGTCGATGTCGGTGAAGCCGTATTCTCGCGCCAGTTCTGCCGAGCTGACCGACTGCTGGTTCCAGCGGGTGCGGGCGTCGTCGGCGGCGATCGCGACGATGCCACGCCCGACATAGCGCGGCGTCTCGGACGCGGCGAACGGCGGCGGCGCGGTGAAGTGACCGTCGGCCCGATTCGCATCGAGCGCGGTGAGCCAGTTGTCTTCGGTCACGCCGTAGTTGTCGAGCATCATCTCCGAGCGCAGCCAACCCGGTGTCACAGAGACGGCGGTGGCTCCGAATGTCTGGAGTTCATGGCCGTGGCTGTAGGCGAGCCGGTTCACCGCGATCTTGGCCAGGTCGTAGAAGACCGACAGCCGGTAGTTGTCGGCGTTGTACTCCGTTGTCCCGTCGGTGATTTCCACCAACAACCCACCCGGGCGGGTGACGAGCAGCGGCAGTAGGCAGTGCGAGGTGATCAGGTGGGTGTCGACGCCGAGCCGAAGTATGCGCAGCCCGTCGTCGAGATCGTGCTCCCACATCGGCCGATTCCACGTCGGTGGCGGGCCCTTGAGGACCTCCGCACCCCAGATGTCGTTGACCAGAATGTCGATGGTGCCGTGTTCGGTGCGCAACCGGTCGGCCAACGCCTGCACCTGTTCGACGTCGAGATGGTCGACCTGGATGGGGATGCCGGTACCGCCGAGTTGGGTGACCAGTTCCGCTGACTCCTCGATGGTTTCCGGTCGGTCATAGTCGGACTGCGCGTTGCCCGAGATGCTGCTGCGACCGGTACAGACCACGGTCGCACCGGCCTCGCCGAGCGCGGCGGCGATACCCCGCCCTGCGCCGCGGGTCGCGCCTGCGACCACAGCGACTCGGTCACGAAGGGCATCTGGGTCCGGTGTCCAGTCCATCCGGCGAGTATTACGCGCCAGCGCGATTCTCAACGGCGATTCAGCATGGAGGCGAATAATGACGGGGGTGACACCTTTACAGCGCTATATCGCCGAAGAGATCGCCACCGACCACGTCGACGGCCTGCTGTCCAGACGCGAGGCCCTGCGCCGCCTTGCCCTGCTGGGCATCGGAACCGCGGCGGCTTCCGCCCTGATCGCCGCGTGCAGCGAGGAGAAGCCCGCCGCCGAGGCACCTGTGACGACGAGTGAGCCCGTGACGTCGAGTGAGCCTGCCACCGCCAGCGCACCGCCGCCAGGATCGCAAGGTGCCCTGCCCACCACCCCGATCACCTGGGCAGGACCGCAGGGCGAGCTGCAGGCGGCTTGGGCCGAAGCCCCGGACGCTCGCGGCGGCGTGCTGGTCATCCACGAGAACAAGGGCCTCAACGACTGGACAAGGTCGGTGGCGGGCCGGTTCGCGGGAATCGGCTACTCGGCCCTTGCCATCGACCTGCTGTCCGGCCAGGGCGGCACGGCCAAGTTCGCCGACCCCGCAGAAGCCACCGCCGCGTTGGGCAACATTCCGCCCGAGCAATCGGTGGCGAACCTGAAGTCCGGTATCGGGGAGCTTGCGCGCCGCGTACCCGGCAAGAAGGTCGCGGCGGTCGGGTTCTGCATGGGTGGCGGCTTCGTCTGGCAACTGTTGGCCGCCGGCACGCCCGAGCTGGCCGCCGCGGTTCCGTTCTACGGGCCGACACCGGATAACCCCGACTTCGCGGGTTCCAAAGACGTTGCGGTGCTCGGCTTTTACGGCGCACTCGATCAGCGCGTCAATGCGACGGAACCCGTTGCCAAGGCTGCCCTCGAGAAGGCCGGGCTGGTTCACGAGTTGGTCACCGAACCCGACGCCAACCACGCGTTCTTCAACGACACGAATCCGGACCGCTACAACGCCACCGCGGCCGACGACGCCTGGCGACGGGTGCAGGACTGGTTCACCCAGCACCTGGCCTAGCTTTCTCCCCGCGAGCGTGCGGGTCTGCACGCGACACGCCGATGCATGTGGGCGTGTTGCGCACGGTCGCGCTCGGCGAGCGTGCGCAATGTGTACGCACCAGGTGGCGTGTCTGCGTGCAAACACGCACGCTCGCCGTGTTCATGGGCTGTTCAAGTACCGGTTGGTGTCACGTTGTTGACCGCACACGCGTCCAGGTCAGATTCACCTCATGCGGGTTGTTCAAGTCGCGAACTTCTACGGCCCGCGCTCGGGGGGCCTGCGAACTGCGGTCGATCGTCTGGGCGCGGAGTACTGCGCCAGGGGACACGCCGTCTTCCTCGTGGTTCCTGGTCGGCACTCCGAGTGGCATCAGTTGCCGTCGGGCGTGATTCGTATCTCATTGCCTGCCAAGCTGATTCCATTTACCGGTGGCTATCGTGCGGTGCTGCCAGGCCCGGTCACCTCGCTGCTGGAACAACTTGCGCCCGATGCGCTCGAGGTGTCGGACCGGTTGACGCTGCGTTCCCTTGGCGGCTGGGGCCGACGGCACGACGTTGCGACCGTGATGATCTCCCACGAACGTCTCGATCGCCTTGTCGGACAGATCCTTCCGGCTCGGGCCGCGCGATCGATCGCGGATGCGGCCAACCGCAGGACCGCGGCCAGCTACGACGCCATCGTCTGCACCACGGCGTTCGCCCGCGAAGAGTTCGACCGGATCCACGCCCCCAACGTGCTCACCGTGCCGCTTGGCGTCGACCTTGACCAGTTCCATCCGCGCCACCACTCGCCGTTGGTGCGTCAGCAGTGGGCCAAGCCAGACCAAACCCTGCTGGTGCACTGCGGCCGCCTTTCGGTCGAGAAGCATGCACATCGCAGTATTGAAACCGTTGCCGCGCTGCAGGATTCGGGAGTCGACGCGCGGCTCGTCGTGGTAGGCGAGGGGCCGTTGCGGGCACGGCTCGAACGGCAGGCCGCCCGCCTTCCCGTCGACTTCACCGGCTATATCGGCTGCCGCGACACCGTCGCGACGATCCTGGCCAGCGCCGACGTCGCACTCGCCCCTGGTCCGCATGAGACGTTCGGGCTGGCGGCCCTCGAGGCGTTGGCCAGCGGAACACCCGCGGTGGTGTCGCGCACGTCGGCGCTCGCCGAGATCCTCACCGCAGACAGCGGGGCCGCGGCCGACAACGACCCCGATGCGATCGCCCACGCGGTCACCTCGATCATCAGCCGCCCGGAACTGCTGCGGCGCAACAGCGCACGAAGGCGCGCCGAGGAGTTCACCTGGCCAAGGTCGGCCACCGGCATGCTCAACGCCCTTGGCGCCGGCTAGCTAACCCTGCGACACCGGGCTAGGTTGTCCCGATGGGCGGCCCCGCATCAGGTCCAGCCGACACGGAGCGAGCCAGAAGCCTGTGGTTCGCTCTTCTCCTGACGCTGGCCAACGGATTCCTGGACGCCCATACATATCTGGCGCGCGGGGGAGTGTTCGCCAACGTCCAGACCGCCAACGTGATCTTCTTCGCCATCGACGGATCCGAACGCAAATGGGCCGCAGCCCTTGCCCACCTGTGGCCGCTACTCGCCTTCATCGTCGGGGTCGCGTTGGCCTCGGCCATCAAGACCGGCCGCATCGAGCGGTTCGTGAAGCACCCGTTGCGGTGGACGATGGCAATCCAGGCGGTTGTGCTCGCGATCATCGGATTCGTTCCGGCCTCTGTCCCACACAGCTACGTCACCGTGCCCATCAGCTTTCTTGCGGCCATGCAGATCGGCCTGTTTCGCAACATCGGCGAACTCGTCTATCTGCCGGTCGCCACCACCGGCAGTCTCATGCGGTTCGTCGAGGCGGGTTACGACCGATTCATCGCCAAGCAGCCCTCCGCGCGACGGGCGTTCGTCGTGTACGGCTCTTTGACGTTGGCGTTCACATGCGGTGCGTTCGCAGGCGCGCTGGCAAGCCTGGCCTGGGGCGTGCACGCCATCTGGGTGCCAGCAGGCCTTCTGGCGGTCACGCTTGTTCTGTTCATCATCGATGAGCGCCACCTGCGGTGATCTACTATCCAGGAATGATGCGGTCGCTGGCGGTTCTCGCCGTGGCGTTGACATTCGCCGCAACCACGGGTGTAGCCAACGCCGAGCCCAGCCCGCCTAAGGCGTGCTCCTATGTGCTGTCACCTCCACATGTTGTGCAGCTGTCGGGGACGAACGTGGTGACCGCGACGTTGTCTGCGGCCGGCTGTGATCAGTCCACCGTCACCCAAACGGTGGCATGCGTGCAGTTGCAGGGCAGCGACGGCCACGAGCAATGCGACCAAGGGGAGGGGATCATCCCCGCCCAGATCTACTACCAGCCGTATCGGGCGGGTGCGACCTACGTAGCGACCGGCAGGGGCTGCGCCGTGAAAGGGAATCCGCCCCAGCCGATCTGTGAGACGACTGGACCCGTCACCGCGACGCTGTAGTCGGTCACGCCGGGCGGGCGCCCGCTGTGTAGTGCACGTCAGGACCGGGATCGAATCGATAACCGCGGCCGCGGATCGTGGTGAGCACCCTGGCGTGTTCGCCCAGTTTCGCGCGGAGCCTTCGCACATGGGTGTCCACGGTGCGGTAGGAGGTGCCCGCGCCAGGGGGTCGGTCGTGCCACACCTCGCGGATGAGTTCGGCGCGCGTTACCGGCCGTCGAGGCAGCGCCGCCAGGTAGCACAGCAGCTCGAACTCGCGGTACGTCAGCCGCACGGGGTACCCGTCGATACGCACGTCGCGATTGACCCTGTCGATCCTTAAGCCGTTGGGCGAATGGATCGGGCCGGCAGGCGCACCCGTTGAGACCACCGCCTTGCGGGCCCGCACCCCAGGTACCGAATGCGCGATCAGCCGACCGAATTCATCGGCGAGTTGGGCGGTGCGGCTTGACAATTCCGCAGGCGCGGCGGGGACATCGAGCACCAGCACCACCCGGACGGTGTCGACAGGTGGCCTTGGGTACCGCGTCCCGGCTTGGTACACCCGATCACTGTCGTCAGCGCGTGGCGAACCGGACAGGGTTTGGGTCGACGTGAGCGCAATTCAGAACGCCGCCAGCACCTGCCCCGCGTAGGTAGTGGTGATGAAGTCACGGGTGGATTCGCAGTTCAGCGCGTCGGCGAGGGCCCGGATGGCGAAGCTGTCGCTGTTGTCCTGCCTGGCGACAAGGTACTCGGCGTAGTCGGAGTTGCCGCGGTCGCAGTGCAGGGCGCTGCCGGTGTCGACACCCCATTCCATCGCCTGGTTGCCGAACAGGAAGACCACGTCGAAATCGTCGCGCACCCCGCCAAGCAGCCAGCTGGTGAACTCCTTGAACACCAGGCGGCGCGGGTTGGACCGCACGTCGGTGACGGTGGCCAGCGCCTGGCATACCGGTGCGCATTCGATAAGGCCCAGCTGATCGAGCATCACCAGCGACCGGTGCACGTTCACCGGGTCCGACGGCAGCGCGACCTCGGCGTATTCGGGTATCGCGTCGATGTCGGGTATCGAGGCCGAGTACAGCCCGAACGGTTCGATGTGCACCGGCACGACCGGCACCAGCCGGTTGCCGGTGCGGCGGTTGAAGTCGTCAAGGAACGGCAGGTACTGAAAGAAGTTCGCGTGCAACCGGCCAGCGACCAGCAGGTCGTTGGGCTCGTCGAAGCTCTCGAAAATCTCGATCTGTAGGTCGATATCGCGCCCAGCCAACGGCTCCCTGACAAAGTCGAGGATCTCCGCGTGCGGTACTGGGGTGGCGCCGACCCGCAGCGGCCGCTTGCCCTTGGTGCCCACCGCGCGGACCGAGCTGCTCACGATTCGAAGACTACCGACGCCGTCGACCTCCGCAAGCGCAACCGATCGGCGATTGTGTCCATTTGTTACGACTTATGACTCACGGTGACTCCAGATGTGGTGTCGCACAGGGCGTTACTCCTAAGGTCCGGGTAACCACCAGCACACTGCCACTGCAAAGGACGGCAATCGATGTCCGAAATCATCACCACCCCAGAAACTTTGGGGGAGAACTCACCGGCTCCGGTGCGCCACCTTCGCGGGAACCTCGGCGTGGCTTCGATCGTCTTCATGGTCGTGGCCGCGGCGGCGCCGCTGGGAGTCATCGGCGGCGTGGTGCCGCTGGGTCTTGCCTCAGGCAACGGCGCAGGATTCCCCGCGACGTTCGTGGTGTCGACCATCATCCTGTTGTTGTTCGCCGTCGGATTCACCGCGCTGACGCCCTACGTCGAGGAGGCGGGCGCCTTCTTCTCGTATGTCCGCAAATCGCTTGGCTTTCCGACCGGCATAGGTATCGCGTTCGTGGCCCTGCTGAGCTATGTCGCGATCGAAGCGGGGGTCTACGGCCTGCTGGGCCCCGCTGGCGCGGCCGCCGTCGAACTGTTCGGCGGCCCATCCCTGCCGTGGTGGCTGTTCGCTGCACTGGCGTTCGCGGTCACCACGTACCTCGGATATCGCAACATCC
>Ga0190272_10001375_pt1 | contig 11690 bp, 10 predicted proteins | sample Popmic504T_FD_133746 | JGI IMG/M metagenome (GOLD analysis project Ga0190272, IMG submission 133746) | Populus adjacent soil microbial communities from riparian zone of Shoshone River, Wyoming, USA - 504 T | ecosystem: Environmental > Terrestrial > Soil > Riparian zone | place: USA: Wyoming...
CCTGATCGAGGAGCCGATGGCGGCGGCGATCGGCGCCGGCCTGCCGGTCGCCGAGCCGACCGGCTCGATGGTCGTCGACGTCGGCGGCGGCACCACCGAGGTGGCGGTGATCTCGCTCGGCGGCATCGTCGTCTCGCAGTCGATCCGGGTCGGCGGCGACGAGCTCGACGAGGCGATCGTCAACTACTGCAAGCACGAGTACAAGCTGGCGATCGGCACGCAGACGGCGGAGGAGGTGAAGCTCGAGGCGGGCTCGGCCTCGCCGCTGCCGGAGGAGGTGCGGACCGAGATCCGCGGCCGCGACCTCGTCTCCGGGCTGCCGAAAACGATCACGCTCGGCTCCGAGGAGGTGCGCGAGGCGCTCGAGGAACCAGTCGGCCACGTGGTCGAGGCGGTCAAGGACACCCTCGACCGCACGCCCCCGGAGCTGGCGGGTGACATCATGGATCGCGGCATCACGCTCGCCGGCGGTGGCGCCCTGCTGCAAGGTCTGGAGCAGCGCCTGCGCGACGAGTGCCAGATGCCCTGTCAACTGGCAGAGTCACCATTGACCTGCGTGGCGGTCGGCTCCGGCATCTCGCTGGAGGAGTTCGAGACGATCCACCGAGCCAGCAAGAAGAACTCCGGGACGAGGCGCCAGTTTGTCTAGCCAACGCTCACTTTCACTCCAAGACTTGAAGACCCATCGTGTATCGCAAGCAAGTACGCCGCCGTAGGGCGGTGCTGGCACTGCTGGTGCTCGGCTCCTTCGCCCTCCTCACACTCACCTACGGGCAGAGCTCGAACGGCTTCCAGCGCGGTGTCAGCACGATCTTCAGCCCGCTGCAGACCGTCTTCGACCGGGCGCTGAAGCCCGCCCGCGACCTCGTCGACTGGTTCGACGAGACCTTCGAGGCGCGCGGCGAGAACGAGCGGTTGCAGGCGCAGCTGCAGGAGGAACGCGAGATGGCGATCGCCGGCCAGGTGGCCCTGCAGGAGAACGCCCAGTTTCGCAAGCTGCTCGAGTTCGACCGCGGCCCGGCGCTCGCCTCCTCCGCCTTCGAGCCGCTGACCGCCCGCGTGATCTCCCGCTCGCCGATCATCTGGCACTCGACCGTGACGATCGACGTCGGCAGCGACGACGGCGTACGGGTCGAGGACCCGGTAATCAGCGGCGACGGACTGGTCGGCCGGATCTCCTCGGTCGAGGGCGGCGCGGCGCAGGTGATGCTGCTGACCGACGCCGACAGCGGGATCTCGGCCAAGGTCCTGCCGGAGGGGGTGCAGGGGGTGGTGAGGCCGGAGATCGGCGACCCCGAGGACCTCGTGCTCGACTTCATCGACTCGACCAAGCGGGTCAGCCGGGGCCAGGAGGTGGTCACCTCCGGCTGGCGCGCCGAGGTGGTCGCCTCGCAATTCCCGCAGGGGCTGCCGATCGGCGAAGTCACCCGCGCCCCGGTCGAAGAGCAGGAGGCCAGCCAGCAGGTCCACCTGCGGCCTTACGCCGACCTGCGCGACCTCGACCTCGTCCAGGTCCTGATCGGGGGCTCGCGGTGATCTTCACCCCGAAGATCGTCGCCCGGATCGTCGCGATCGCGCTGCTCGGCGTGATGCTGCAGCTCTCCTTCTTCTCCCGCGTCGACCTCTTCCAGGTCAGCCCCGACATTCTGCCGGCCCTGGTCGTCGTGCTCGGCCTGCTCGGCGGCAGCATGACCGGGGCGGTGGCCGGCTTCTGGATCGGGCTGCTGGTCGACTGCCTGCTGGTCGAGGCGCTCGGCGCCTCCTCGCTGGTCCTGCTCGGGACCGGTTACCTCGCCGGCCTCTTCCGCGAGCGCTTCGAGATCCACAGCTCGCTCGTCCCCGCCCTGCTCTGCATGGGGCTGACCCTGTTCGCCGAGCTGGGCTACGCCGCCGTGCAGCTGCTGCTCGGGGTCGACTCGCACGTCAGCCTGCTGCTGATCCGCGACATGCTGCTGAAGAGCGTCTACGCCTTCTTTCTCGGCTGGGCGATCTACATGGTGGTGCGCCGGATCCTGCGGCCGGCCCTGGTCGAGGAGCCGGACTCCCCGCGACCCGCACCCTCGGTCCTGGGGGCGAGGTAGGTGTACCTGCGCTCCGACCAGCCCGGCCCGCGCAAGCGCAACGGCCTGACGCTGCGCATCGCGATCTTCGGCGGCTTCGCGCTGGCGCTCTTCGTGGTCCTCTTCGTCCGCCTCTGGCTGCTGCAGGTCGCCGGCGGCGAGGAGCACCTGGCGGAGGCGAACAGCAACCGCACCCGTGAGTTCCGGGTGCGGGCACCGCGGGGCGAGATCCTCGACCGCGACGGCGAGGTCCTGGTCTCCAACCGGACCAGTCTCGCGCTGCAGCTCAACCCGACCAAACTGCCCGCCGACGAGGCGGAGCGGCGGCGCGAGCTGCGCGAGCTCGCCGAGCTGACCCACACGACGCTGCCTGGCATCCGCAAAGAGATCCGCGAGCAGCAGGAGGTCTCGCCGGGGGCGCCGGTGACGCTGCGCCGCGATGTCGGCGACTTCCTCGTCTACTACATCCAGGAGAACCAGAAGAGCTTCCCGGGGGTCGCTGTGGAACGGGTCTTCGTCCGCCGCTACCCGCAGGGCATGCTAGCCGCGCACGTCCTCGGCAACACCGGCGAGGTAGACCCAGAAGAGCTGAAGGAAGAGCGCTTCCGTGGCGTCGAGCCGGGCGACCAGGTCGGCAAGGAAGGGGTCGAGGACACCTATGACCGCTTCCTGCGCGGCAAGCCGGGCCTGACCCGGATCCAGGTCGACGCCTCCGGCCAGCCGACTCCAGGCGGGCAGTTGGTCTCGCAGTCGCCGACCCCGGGCAGGAACATGAGGCTAACGCTCGACCTCGACCTGCAGGAAGTCGGCGACGCGGCGCTCTCAGAACAGGGCCTCTACGGGGGCTATGTGGCGATGGACGTGCGCAACGGCGAGATCCTCGCGATGGGCTCAAACCCGACCTTCGATCCGGCGGTCCTCACCCGGCCGCTGACCCAGAAGCAGGTCAAAGCGCTGTACCAGGACGAAATCGCCGCGCCGCTGACCAACCGCGCGATCGCTGGCGCCTACCCGACCGGCTCGACCTTCAAGCCGATCACCTCGATCGCGGCCCTGGCCAGCGGCGAGGTGACACCGACCGAAGAAATCTACGACGACGGTGTCTTCACGCTCGGCGGGATCGACTTCAAAAACGCCGGCGGCGTCGCCCACGGATCGGTCTCGATGCAGCGGGCGCTCGAGGTCTCCTCCGACGTCTACTACTACACGCTCGGCGACCGGATGTACCCGGGCACGAAACTGCAGGAGTGGGCGCATCGACTCGGCATCGGCAGGGAAACTGGCATCGACATCCCGGGCGAGCGTCCCGGCCTGCTGCCGACGCCGGCCTGGCGCAACGAGCTCTACCGCGAAAAACTCACCGATCGTCCCTGGTCGGCGGGCGACAACGTCAACCTCTCGGTCGGCCAGGGCGACCTGCAGGCCAGCCCCCTGCAGATGGCGGTCGCCTACGCGACGGTCGCCAACGGCGGCGAGGTACCCCGGCCTCACCTCGGCCTCCAGGTCGAAGACACGGCGGGCCGGGTGCTGCGCGAACTGGAATTCCCATCAACCCGCGAGGTGCGGATTGACCCCGAGTGGCGCGACGTCATCCTCGCCGGCCTCCATGACGCCGCCCAGTCCGGGGAAGGCACGTCTTACGCCGTCTTCGGCGGCTTTCCGGTCGACGTCGCCGGCAAGACGGGTACGGCGGAGCGCCCGCCGTACGACGATCAGTCATGGTATGTGGTGCTTGCTCCCTATCCCAACCCGGAGATCGTCGTCGCAGTGACCTTCGAGCAGGGCGGGTTCGGCGCCGACACGGCCGCGCCGGCCGCCCTCAAGATCCTCTCTGAGTACTTCCACAAAGAAGCCACTCGGGTCGAATCCGGGGCGGCGATCGAGTGATTGGCACCGGGAGCACGAGCTGATGTACGCAACCCGCACCCGACATGCCCGCCCCGAGGCATTCGCCGTCCGCCCCAGCATCGCGGAGCGGCTCGGCCTGCCCTACATGGACGGGACGCTGGCGCTCTCCGCGATCGTCCTCGCCGTCTTCAGCGTCTTCACCCTGAGCCAGGCGACGGCCGGCGACGTGCCCGGCGACCCCAGCTACTTCACCGATCGCCAGGCGATCTACGCCGCCATCGGCATCGTCGGCATGTACCTGATGACGCGGGTCGACTACTCGCGCTTCCGCGAGCTGCGGGTCGGCATCTACACCTTCCTCTGCGTCAGCGTCTCGCTCGTCTTCGTCTTCGGCTTTGCCGCGCGCGGCTCGCGGCGCGCCTTCGACCTTCCCTTCTTCAGCTTTCAGCCATCGGAGCTCGGCAAGCTCCTGCTCGTGCTTGCGCTTGCCGGGTTCGTTATCGATGGTGCCAGGCGCGGATCGGAGGTTCAGCGCACGGTGCGCTACCTCTGCCTCGGCCTGGCTCCGGCTGCGCTCGTATTCCTGCAGCCAGACCTCGGCACCTCCCTGGTGTACGTGGTCGTCACGCTCGCCGTGATGTACGTGGGGGGCGTCCCCTGGACGCACTTCGCGGTGATCGGCAGCGTTCTAGTCACGCTCGTAACGGTCGTTCTGGTGATTGCTCCGGCAGCAGGGGTACCCCTGCTGAAGGGCTACCAGGAGGAAAGGCTGACGTCTTTCCTCGACCCCGCGAAAGACCCAAGCGGCGCTGGCTATCAACAAGATCAATCGCAGACCGCCATCGGCTCGGGGCAGTTGACCGGCCGTGGCGATCACGCGACGCAGACGCGGCTCGACTTCGTCCCTGAGCGGCACACCGACTTCATCTTCGCGGTGATCGGTGAGCGCTACGGATTCGCCGGCGCCGCGTTCGTCCTATCCCTCTACGCCCTGCTTATCTGGCGGGCGCTGCGGATTGTGACGCTCTCGAAGAACTCATACGGAACGCTCGTGGCAGGCGGTATCGCCGCCATGCTGCTCTTCCAGGTCTTCGTCAATGTGGGAATGAACCTCGGGATCATGCCGATCACGGGGATACCCTTGCCGCTGCTGAGCTACGGAGGTTCCTCCGTGCTCGCGACTTTTCTGGCGGTGGGGGTCCTGCAGAGCATTCACATGCAAGCGCGTCTCAGTCAGAAAGGTGGAATTGCCTGGTGACCCCCGCGGAAACCTGGCGCGCGTATCTACTGAAACTGAGCTGAATCAATGAAAAAGACAATTCTGGTCTCCGCCGATCGCGGCGAGACCCGCGTGGCCGTCCTCGAGTCGAAGACGAAAGGCGGCAAACGCAAAGTGGCGGAGCTCTACATAGAGCGCCGCGGCCGGCGATCGATCGTCGGCAACATCTACAAGGGCAAGGTCGACAACGTCTTGCCCGGCATGGAGGCCGCCTTCGTCGACATCGGCCTCGAGCGCAACGGCTTCCTGCACGTCGACGAGATCGTCCTGGCCAGCGGCGAGCAGGCGCCTCGGCGCGGCCGCGGCAAAGGCCGGCGCATCGACGAGCTGATCAAACCTGGCCAGGAGATGCTGGTGCAGGTGGTCAAGGACCCGTTGAAGACCAAGGGCGCGCGGCTCTCGATGAACGTCTCGATCGCCGGCCGCTACCTCGTCTACGCGCCGCAGGGCAGCGGCGTCGGCGCCAGCCGCAGGCTCTCGAGCTCCGAGCGCGACCGGCTGCGCAAGATGGTCGACCGCGTCCACAAAAAAGACAAAGGCGGTCTGATCATCCGCACCGCCGCCCACGGGGCGAAAAAATCGGACTTCGTGCGGGAGATCGGCTACCTGCAGAAGCTGAGCGAGGTGCTGGAGCGACGCACCGAGCAGACCGCGGCGCCGGACCTGGTCTTCCAGGAGGCGGACCTGCCGGTGCGGGTCCTGCGTGACGTCTTCCTCAGTGACTTCGAGCGGGCGATCATCGACTCCCCGAAGCAGCACGAACGCGTCACCAGCTTCTTCCAGCGCACCGCGCCGGAGCTGGTCGGCGGGGTCGAGCTCTACGAGGGGCGCAAGCCGCTGTTCGAGAAATGGGGGATCGACAAGGAGATCGAGTCGACCCTGAGCCGGCGGGTCGACCTGCCCTCCGGTGGCTACCTGATGATCGACTACGCCGAGGCGCTGACCGTTATCGACATCAACAGCGGCAGCTTCACCGGCCGCGGCAAAGGCGGCCTCGAGGAGACGATCACCCGGGTCAACACAGAGGCGGCCGAGGAGACCGTGCGCCAGCTGCGGCTGCGCGACATCGGCGGCATCATCGTGATCGATTTCATCGACATGGCGCGGGCCCGCAACCGCGACAAAGTGCTGAAAACGCTGCGCAAGGCGCTCGACGCCGACAAGTCGAAGAGCTACGTGGTCGAGGTCTCGCCGCTCGGCCTGGTCGAGATGACCAGGCAGAACGTAACCGACGGGGTGCGCGAGATCCTCACCGCTCCCTGCCCGACCTGCGCAGGCGAGGCCGTCGTCCTCTCGGCCGAGACGGTGGCGCTGGACGGGATGCGCAGGCTGCCCGACATCGCGATCGGCGCCGGCGACGCCGAGGCGCTGCTGTTGCGGGTCAACCCCAAAGTGGCGGCGGAGCTGATCGACCCCGAGAGCGGCCTGGCCGAGCTCGAGGCCGAGACCGGCAAGCAGTTCCACTTCGAGGGCGGCGAGGCGCTGCCGATCGAGACCTTCGAGCTGGTCGAAGCCGGCACCCGGGCCGAGATCGAGGAGCGGGCGCTGCCCTTCAAGGTCGGCGAGGAAGTGCTGGTCAAGATCGACGAGCCGCACATGTACAACGCCGACGACGCGGTCGCCCGCGTCGACTCCTACATCGTCAGCGTCACCGGCGGTGGACGGTTCGTCGGCGAGCGCAAGCTGGTGCGGATCGAGCGCGTTGAGCGGGCCGCCGCGGTGGCCTCGCTGCCGGGCGTCGAGGCGAGCAACGGCTCGCCGGAAGGCGACACAAACGGCGACGGAGGCGATGACGGCGGCTCCAAGCTAGAATCCGCCGCCTCGCGCAGTAGCCGTCGTGGCCGCAGGGGCGGTCGTGGGCGGTCGCGCTCCACCCAGAGCGGAAAAGGCCAATGAGCACGTACGCAGTCATCGAGAGCGGAGGCAAGCAGTACAAGGTCGAGAAGGGCAGCTCGCTGCTCGTCGATCGCCTCAGCGCCAAAGAGGGCGACAAGGTCGCCCTGCGTGCGGTGATGTTCCGCGACAAAGAGGTGGTCGCCGAGCCCAAGGAGCTGGAGAAGGTCAAGGTCGAAGCGACCGTGGCCGAGCACCTGCGCGGTCCGAAGATCAAGGTCTTCAAGTACAAGCCGAAGAAGGGCTACCGCCGCCGCGCCGGCCACCGCTCGGAGCTGACCAGGCTCGAGGTGGTCGAGGTGAAGATGGGCGCGGCGAAAGCGAAAAAAGCGGCGAAAGCGAAAGCCGAGTCGAAGCCAGCATCGGCGAAATCGGCTGAGAAGGAGGCTGGAGATGGCTCATAAGAAGGGACTCGGATCCAGCCGCAACGGGCGCGAATCCAACCCCAACATGCTCGGGGTCAAGGTGTTCGCCGGCCAGCAGGTCAGCGGCGGCGAGATCATCGTGCGCCAGCGCGGCACCCGCTTCTGGCCCGGCGATGGCACCGGCCTCGGCCGCGACCACACGATCTTCGCGACGCGGGCCGGGACGGTGGAGTTCAAGCCCTCCCGCAAGGGCCGCACGATCTCCGTCCTTCAGGACTAGCTCGAAGCTGGTCTGTCGACTTAGTCGCCATATGCGCGACTAAGTCGACATTTACGCTCTCGGGCGATGGATGACAAGGCCAAGATCTGGGTTGAGGGCGGGGCCGGGGGGAACGGGTGCATCTCGTTTCGGCGGGAGGCGCATGTTCCTCAGGGTGGGCCCGATGGGGGAGATGGCGGGCACGGCGGGGATGTCGTGCTGGTCTGCGATGCATCGAAGCGCGATCTGGCCGCCTTGAGGGGAAGCAAGCACTTCAGGGGCGGCAAGGGGCGGCACGGGGAAGGGTCGAATCGGCATGGGGCTCGGGGCGATGACCGGGAGATTCCGGTGCCGGCGGGCACGCAAGCCGAGGCTTTGGATGGCAGCCGGATCGATCTGGTCGAGGCGGGCCAGAGAGCAGTGGTCGCCCATGGGGGACGGGGCGGGCGCGGCAACAAGCGGTTCGCGACCTCGACCCGGCAGGCGCCTCGTTTTGCCGAGAAAGGCGCCGGGGTCGAGGAGGGGTGGATCGAGCTGCGGCTGAAGCTGCTCGCCGACGTCGGCCTGGTCGGGCTGCCCAACGCCGGCAAGTCCTCGCTGCTGAGCAGGCTGACCAGGGCGGCGCCGAAGGTGGCCGACTACCCGTTCACGACCCTCTCGCCGGTGCTGGGGACGATCGACGGCGAGGACCGTCAGGCGGTAGTCGCCGACATTCCCGGGTTGATCGAAGGCGCCGCCGAAGGCGCCGGCCTCGGGCACGAGTTCCTGGCCCACGTCGAGCGCTGCGCGATGCTCGTCCACTTGGTCGACCTAGCGCCGCTGGAGGGCGAGCCGGCGGCCAACTACGAGGCTGTGCGCAGCGAGCTCTCCTCTTACGGTGCCGGCCTCGACGAGCTGCCGGAGCTGGTCGCGCTCTCGAAGCGCGACCTGCTGCCCCCCGAGGAGGTCGAGGCGGCGATCGCCGAGTGGGAGGAGCGCCTGGGAGGGAAGGCGCTCGGGGTGCTGGCGATCTCAGCCGCCACCGGCGAGGGCATCGAGGCGCTGGCGGGCCGGATCCTCGTCGAGCTGCCGCAGGAGAACGTCGCCGCGCCCGCCCCGGTGGGGGCTGGCGCTGCGCCGCCCCCGGCCCAGTTCGAGGCCGAGCACCGCGTCTACCGGCCGGTGGGCGAGGGCGGCTACTCGGTCGAGCGCGAGGGCGACGGCGGCTTCCGGGTGCTCGGCCGCGGCGTCGAGCTGCTGGTCGAGCGCCACGACCTCGGCAACGAGGAAGCGCTCGCCTACCTCGAGCAGCGGCTGACGGAGATCGGCGTCCTCGCTGCCCTGCGCGCCGCCGGCTTCGAGCCCGGCGACGACGTCCGCATCGGCGAGCACGAGTTCGAGCTATTCCCGTAGCGCCTCTCGCAGCAGCACGTCGGCGCGGCTGTAGTGGCCGACCGAGTCGAACCAGCGCTTGGCGCTGAGACCCGTGCGCAGGTCGCAGTCGGCGACCACCATGCCCTCCTCGCCGTAGAGCGGCCCGGCGATCACCTCGCCCCAGGCGGGCTCGACGATCGCGGCGCCGCCCCGTCCGAAGGTCTCGCGCTCGGGCAGCTCGACCGGGAAGTCGTCGGGAAACGCCGCCCGCGGGATGAACTGGGGCGCCGAGACGACGAAGGCGCCCGACTCGATCGCCACGTGGCGCATGCTGGCGAGCCAGCTGTCGGAGTCGTCGGCCGTCGGCGCGACCCAGATCTGCGGCCCCGACCGGTACATGGCGTAGCGCGCAAGCGGCATCCTGTTCTCCCAGCAGATCAGCCCCCCGATCGTGCCCAGCGGCGTCTGCGCCGCGACCAGGTCGTTGCCGTCGCCGATCCCGTGGAAGAGGCGCTCGTGGTGGGTGGGCATCAGCTTGCGGTGCTTCCAGGCGATCCCCTCGGGGCCGAGCAGGACGAGCGTGTTGTAGAGCGTGCCGGGCCGCTCGGACTCGCGCTCGTTGACGCCGATCGCGCAGTGGGCGCCGGTTCGCTCGCAGGCTGCCACCAGCTCGTCCGTGAGCGGGCCGGGGACGTCGACCGAGTTCTCCCAGAGGCGCTCCCAGAGCTCGTCGAAGCCCGAGAAGCTCGCCGCCGGGGCCGCCCAGGCCTGGGAGGGGTAGAGCGGCACGAAGGCCTCCGGCAGGACGACCAGCTCGGCGCCCTCCGCAGCAGCGCGCTCGATCAGCCCGACCGCCTTCTCGATCGAGGCGCGGGCGTCGAGGATCGCCGGCGTCGCCTGCACCGCGGCAACCCTTACCGTCCTCAACTCGGCCATCGCGGCAGCATCGCGCAAAGCCCCCTGCTTCACAAGCGAGGTCGGAGAGCCTTCATAGACTTGGCAATCCATGACTTTGGTGGTCAAGCTTGGATCCTCGATCGTCGCTGCCGACGATGGCGAGCTGCGCGCCGACGTGCTCGACTCGGTCTGCGCGCAGGTGAGCGCGCTGGAGCAGGAGGGGGAGCGGGTGGTGATGGTCACCTCAGGTGCGATCGCCCGCGGTATGCGGCTGTTGGAGATGGAGGTCCGGCCGCGGGCGATGGATGAGTTGCAGGCGGCCTCGGCGGTCGGCCAGGGGAACCTCTTCCGCGCCTACGAGGACCGGCTCGCGGCGGGGGGCACCCGCGCCGCCCAGGTGCTGCTCACCGCCGCCGACATCGCCGCTCGCACCAACTACCTCAACGCCCGCCAGACGTTGCACCGGCTGATCGAGTGGGGCGTGGTGCCGGTCGTCAACGAGAACGACACGACGGCGACCGACGAGATCACCTTCGGCGACAACGACTTCCTCGCCGCCCAGGTGGCGATCCTGCTCGACGCCCGCCTGCTCGTCCTGCTCTCCGACGTCGACGGCCTCCACAGCGCCGACCCGCGCAGCGAGCCCGGGGCGGAGCTGATCGCCGAGGTCGACGACTTCGCCGCCCTGGCGGGGATGGAGATCGGCGACCGCACCTCCGCCTTCGGCTCGGGCGGGATGCGCAGCAAGGTCGCCGCCGCCGAGATGGCGAGCGAGGCCGGCATCCCGGCGACGATCTGCAACGGCACCGTCGCCGGCACCCTGGCCGCGGCGGCCGCCGGCGAGCGCACGGGGACCCGCTTCGCCCCGCAGGCGGGAAAGGCGTCGAGCTTCAAGCTCTGGCTCAAGTACGCGAAGCCGGCGCATGGGCGGCTGACGGTCGATGCCGGTGCCGCCCGCATGCTGCGCGAGAGCGGCTCCAGCCTGCTGCCGGTCGGGATCGTCGCCGTCGACGGCGACTTCGACGCCGGCGACGCGGTCGAGATCGCGACCGACGGCGAGGTCGTGGGCAAGGGCATCGTCGACTACTCGGCGGCGGAGCTGTCCCGCGTGATCGGCTTGCAGAGCGCCGAGGTGCGCGAGCTGCTGCCGCACGCCGCCGACGAGGTCATCCACCGCGACCGGTTCGTCCTCGTCTAGGCACTGGCTACCCTTAGCGGTCATGGCAGTGACGACCGCAACAGTCGCTGAGACCTGCGCATCCGCGAAGCGCGCCTCGCGGATGCTCGCGAGCGCCTCGACCGAGGCCAAGGACGCGGCCCTGGGGACGACGGCGCGCCTGCTCGAAGAGCGGACGGCGGCGATTCTCGAGGCGAACGCCGCCGACCTCGCCGATGAGCGGGCCGCCGAGCTGACGACGGCGCTGCGCGACCGGCTGACGCTGAACGAGCAGCGCGTGCAGGCGGTGGCGGACGGGGTGCGCCAGGTGATGGCGCTCGAAGACCCGGTCGGCGAGGAGCTCGAGCACCGCACGCTCGCCAGCGGGCTCGACCTGCGCAAGGTCCGGGTCCCGCTCGGCGTCATCGCCGTCGTCTACGAGGCGCGGCCGAACGTGACGATCGATTGCGCGGCGCTGACGATCAAGAGCGGCAACGCGATCGTCCTGCGCGGCTCCAGCTACGCCGAGCGCTCCAACGGCGCCCTGGCGGCGATCGTCCGCGAGGCGCTCGAGGAGGCG
>Ga0190272_10001376_pt1 | contig 11688 bp, 11 predicted proteins | sample Popmic504T_FD_133746 | JGI IMG/M metagenome (GOLD analysis project Ga0190272, IMG submission 133746) | Populus adjacent soil microbial communities from riparian zone of Shoshone River, Wyoming, USA - 504 T | ecosystem: Environmental > Terrestrial > Soil > Riparian zone | place: USA: Wyoming...
GTCACAATTTTACGCAGTTTGCCCCAGAAGCTTTGAGACTCCGTTGTGTTCTCTCGGGAAAATGCGACGCATGGGCTTCGCGGTTCGCTAACCACGTTGGGTCCGCGGCTACTTCGCGAGCCGAACGCCCGAGAGGCTCGCGGCGATCGAGGTGAAGACGTCCTTGAGCTCGCTCGCGACCTGCACGTCGTAGAACATGTTGGATGCGGTGGCGCAGTTTCGCAGCAAGTCGACGCTTCCTTCGATGACGCGTACCGTGAACACGCGGATTTTCGCCTTCTTGACGTTGTCGCAGACGGTTTCGGTTCGCTTGTCGATCTGCGATGGATTGGTCGTGAAGCGGTTCGCGGTGTTGAGGCCGTCGGTGAGCAGGATCAGCACTTTTTCGACGTCGCTCTTCACGGCCTGTGCCTGCGTCAACGGTTCGCCCTGCGTCAGCGCGTGCCAGCCCCAAGCCATGCCGATGGTGACGTTGGTCATGCCCGAGGGCGTCATGCCGTCGACCATATTTTCAAGCGCCGTCCAGTCGCTGGTGAGCGGCAGTGTTTTGGCCAGCGAGCCGCAATCGGCGACCGGGAACAGGGTCGCGCCGCCAGCCGGCGCCGTGTCCTTCACGTCGTTCGGCTGATCGCGGTCGGCGACGCAGCCGGCCCAGGTCGCCTTGGTGATCTTGGCGTCGTAGGCGATCCATGGCGCGTCGGCGTGCTCGGTACCAACATTGACCACCGTGCTGAACGGGATGACGGCGATCTTGGTGTCGTCCGGCACCTTGGAGTTCTTCTTCAGAATCGAGAACAGCAGCTTCACCGCCGCCTTGAGCTCGACCATCTTGTTCTTGGAAGCCATCGAGCCGGTGTTGTCGAGCGCGAGCGCAAGCTCGAGCGACTTGAAGCCCCAGCGCACCTGACTGGTGACACGCAAGTCTATTGTTTTCTTGCCGAGCACCTGCGCGATGGTGGCATCGATGTAGCCGGCGGCTTCGGCGACGACCGTGAAGTCGCCAGGTCCATTGTTTTGCAGGGCGAATGTGGGATTGACGCCCTTGATGTCGGGGCGGTCGAACTGCGCCTTGAAGTAGGTCCTCGCCTTTTTCTGCACTTGCCCGCTTTTGATATCCAGCGCCTCGCGCGAGATCATCAGCGCGGTGACATCGAGCGCCGCCTGCAACTCGGTGCGCGCGTTGTTGGCGCGGCTGTAGTCGACTGCGATACCGACGCCGCCGAAGACCGGAATGAGCGCGACCGCGAAGATGATGGCGACGTTGCCGCCGCGGTCGGCGCGGAACGCTGACGCGTCGCGGCGGACCTGACGGGCTACGCTACGCGTCAAGGCGACGCAGCGGCGGAGGGCGAGGGGAGCAAATGCGATCATTGGGCCGCAAGCCTCGTTTGCATGCGGCGGACGATGGCTGAAAAGACTTTACATACCGGTTCCAGGTGCCCCGAAACGGCCCGGAATTCACTTTATGTCTGATGAATTATGAATCCGGCCGTAGACACGGCGCGCGCCGCGGGCCACGGTGAATGACTTCGGCCTGAGGCTTGCACAGTTTCGCGGCGGGGCATATCTGCGTCTGCGCGGCTTGGCCCGGGTGCGAAATCTTCACCGTCCCGGGCTTTTCTCCGGTTTGCCGAAATCCATATAGTCTTTGTAAAGTATGAATCGGATGTCCGCGCCGGTGGGGCAAGGCCGTGCGGCAGGGCCTTCGGCGGGTGCCAATTCGTCGTTTCGTCCGGGAGCGGTTTGCGTCATCATTTCACGATCCCGGCCGCTTCGTTATGAACTTGAAAGTGCGCTTGAGACCATGAATCCTTGGGCAAGAGGGGAACAGCCACCCGGATCGCGTGACATGCGTCCGCGCGGTGCCGACGAGGACCGCCGGCGCCGCGGCGGCAGCGGGGCGCCCGGCAGCGCGGTCATCACCCGCACCAAGCCGCAGACCAAGAAGCCGAGCCTTTACCGCGTGCTGATTCTCAATGACGACTACACGCCGATGGAGTTCGTGGTTCACGTGCTGGAGCGGTTCTTCAACAAGGATCGCGAGGCCGCGACCCAAATCATGCTCCATGTGCATCATCATGGCATCGGCGAATGCGGCGTCTTTACCTACGAGGTGGCCGAGACAAAGGTGACGCAGGTGATGGACTTTGCCCGCAAACACCAGCATCCTCTCCAGTGCGTGATGGAAAAGAAGTAACTATATGGGGGAAGAGACGGATCTGAGGGGCGAGCCTGAAACAGTGACAACAACAACGACGAGACCGTAATGCCAACTTTTTCGCGCAGCCTCGAACAGTCGCTTCACCGGGCGCTCGCCCTGGCGAACGAACGGCACCACGAATACGCCACGCTGGAGCACCTCCTGCTGGCGCTGCTCGAGGACCAGGACGCGGCCGCGGTGATGCGCGCCTGCAACGTCGACATCGACAAGTTGAAGCGCAGCCTCACCGCCTACATCGAGTCCGAGCTCGACAATCTGGTGACGGAGGGCAACGAGGACTCCAAGCCGACCGCCGGGTTCCAGCGCGTCATCCAGCGCGCCGTCATTCACGTGCAATCGTCCGGCCGCGAGGAAGTCACCGGCGCGAACGTGCTGGTCGCGATCTTCGCGGAGCGCGAGAGCCACGCCGCCTATTTCCTGCAAGAGCAGGACATGACCCGCTACGACGCGGTCAACTACATCAGCCACGGCATCGCCAAGCGCGCAGGGCTATCCGAGAGCAAGCCGGTGCGCGGCGTCGACGAAGACACCGACACCAAGACCGGCGACGACAACAAGAAGAAGGGCGATGCGCTCGAAGCCTACTGCATCAACCTCAACAAGAAGGCGCGCGAGGGCAAGATCGATCCGCTGATCGGGCGCGAGTCCGAGATCAACCGCACCATCCAGGTGCTGTGCCGGCGCCAGAAGAACAATCCGCTGTTCGTCGGCGACGCCGGCGTTGGCAAGACGGCGATCGCGGAAGGCCTCGCGCGGCGCATCGTCAACGGCGAAGTGCCCGAAGTGCTGAACAACGCCATCGTGTTTGCGCTCGACATGGGCACGCTGCTCGCCGGTACGCGCTATCGCGGCGACTTCGAGGAACGCCTCAAGCAGGTGATCAAGGAACTCGAGGCGACGCCCGGCGCCATCATGTTCATCGACGAGATCCACACCGTGATCGGTGCGGGCGCGACCTCGGGCGGCGCGATGGATGCGTCCAATCTGCTCAAGCCCGCGCTTGCCGGCGGCGTGCTGCGCTGCATCGGCTCCACCACCTACAAGGAATACCGCCAGTATTTCGAGAAGGACCGCGCGCTGGTGCGCCGGTTCCAGAAGATCGACGTGAACGAGCCGACGATTCCCGACGCGATCGAGATCCTCAAGGGCCTCAAGCCGTACTTCGAGGACTATCACCGGCTCAAGTACACCAACGAGGCGATCAAGGCGGCGGTGGAACTCTCCGCACGCTACATCCACGACCGCAAGCTGCCCGACAAGGCGATCGACGTGATCGACGAGTCCGGCGCCGCCCAGATGCTGCTGCCCGAAAACCGGCGCAAGAAGACGATCGGCATCAAGGAAGTCGAGACCACCATCGCCACGATGGCGCGCATTCCGCCGAAGAGCGTCTCGAAGGATGACGCCGAGGTGCTGGCGCATCTGGAGGACACGCTCAAGCGCGTCGTCTACGGCCAGGACAAGGCGATCGGCGCGTTGTCATCCTCGATCAAGCTCGCGCGCGCGGGCCTGCGCGAACCGGAAAAGCCGATCGGCTGCTATCTGTTCTCGGGGCCTACCGGCGTCGGCAAGACCGAGGTTGCGAAGCAACTCGCGGCGCTGCTCGGCGTCGAACTGATCCGCTTCGACATGTCGGAGTACATGGAGCGCCACACCGTGTCGCGGCTGATCGGCGCGCCTCCCGGCTACGTGGGCTTCGACCAGGGCGGGTTGCTGACCGACGGCGTCGACCAGCATCCGCATTGCGTGCTCCTGCTCGACGAAATCGAGAAGGCGCACCCGGACCTGTTCAACGTGCTGCTGCAGATCATGGATCACGGCAAACTGACCGACCACAACGGCAAGCAGGTCAATTTCCGCAACGTGATCCTGATCATGACCACGAATGCGGGCGCGCAGGACCTCGCCAAGGCGGCGTACGGCTTCACCCGCACCAAGCGTGAGGGCGACGACACGGAGGCAATCAATCGCATGTTCGCGCCCGAATTCCGCAACCGGCTCGACGCCACCATCACGTTCGCGCACCTCTCCGAGGATGTGATCTCGAAGGTGGTCACGAAGTTCGTGATGCAGCTCGAGACACAGCTCGCCGACCGCAACGTCACGATTGAGCTCACCGAAGACGCCGCGAAGTGGCTGATGACCAAGGGCTACGACGAGCAGATGGGCGCGCGGCCGATGGCGCGCGTGATCCAGGAGCACATCAAGAAGCCGCTCGCCGATGTCGTGCTGTTCGGCGTGCTCAAGAGCGGCGGACATGTGCGCGTCGTCGTCGCCAAGGACGAGGACGGCAACGACAAGCTCTCCTTCGAGTATCCCGAAGGGCCGGTGACGCCCAAGCAGGAAAAGCTGCCCGAGCCGCGCAAGAACCGCGTCAAGCGCCGCGCCAGTCCGCGCAAGCCGCGGCCGAGCGGGCCGAAGGGCGGCGGAACGCCGCCGTCCGGGCGTGGGTCCGTGCCGAAGGTGCCGCTGGTCAAGGTGTGATTCGCCGGCGGTGAAATTGAAGGCGGGCAATCCTCGGGATTCCCCGCCTTTCTCATGCTTGACCCGTACGAGAGGCGAGGGCAGGTTGCAGGACTCTGACAACGATGCGGCGCCGGTCCGGGGGGCACGCGGGTGGTTTTTTCGACCGTCGCATTTCTGTTCTATTTCCTGCCGATATTTCTGACGGTCTACTTCCTCCTCCCGGGCGTCACGGCGAAGAACGTCTTTCTGCTGCTGGCCTCCCTCGTGTTCTACGCGTGGGGCGAGCCCTGGTTCGTCTTCGTTCTGCTCGTCGTCATCGCGGTGAACTACGCGATGGCGATGGCGATTGATGGGGCGCAGGGCCGCGCAAGAATGGCCGCCACCGCGCTCGGGGTTCTTGCGAACCTCGCCGTGCTGGGAACGTTCAAGTACCTCGATTTCTTCATCAATAGCGTCAAAGGCCTGTTCGGCGTTACGGTCCTTGGGCTGGAACCGATGGGCTTCCTGCCGCTCGGCGTTTCCTTCGTCTCCTTTCATGCCATCTCGTATCTCGTCGATGTCCACCGCCGTAAGGTCGAGGCAAATCGCGACCCGCTCCAAGTCGCCGTGTATCTCTCGATGTTTCCGCAATTGGTGGCGGGGCCGATCGTTCGCTACAACACGATCTACCGGCAGCTCAGCGCACGGCGCGAAACGTTCGGGCGGGCGTCGGCCGGCGTCCGCATCTTCATCATCGGGTTGGCGCAGAAAGTTCTGATCGCCGACGAGGTCGCGCGCATCGCCGAGGCGGTATTCGACAAAGCGGTGAAGCCGAGCTTCCTCGAAGCCTGGCTCGGCGTCAGCGCGTACACGCTGCAGATCTATTTCGATTTCATGGGTTACTCGAACATGGCGATCGGGCTTGCGGTCGCCATCGGCGTGCGATTTCCGCGCAATTTCAATCTGCCCTACACTTCGCTGTCGATCACCGAGTTCTGGCGCCGCTGGCACATGAGCCTGTCAGCCTGGTTTCGCGACTATGTCTACATTCCGCTCGGCGGCAACCGTATCTCGGATGCACGCACTTACGTCAATCTCGGCATGGTCTTTCTCCTCTGCGGGTTGTGGCATGGCGCACACAGGACGTTCATCATCTGGGGCATCCACCACGGCTTTTTTCTCATCATCGAGCGCGCCGGGCTCTCGCGCTGGCTCAAGGAGCAGCCGTGGCCAGTCGCGTGGGTCTATATGCTGCTGGTGGTGATGACCGGCTGGGTGTGGTTTCGCGCCAAGGGATATTCGCGAGCGATCGAGATGTTCGAGGGGCTGGCCGGGCTCAACGGATTTTCCGGGCTAAATTTCGGGACCCACGTCGCGCTTTATCCGACCACCATCGCGGCGATGCTGATTGGGGCGGTGCTGTCGGTCGTCTCGTGGATAGCGGCTCCGAAGCTGGCGCCGGTCCCGTACTGTGCCACCGACACTGCCACTGTCGCAATCTTCTTCGCGTTGTCCGCCGTGACGATCGCGGCGGGCTCTTACAGCCCGTTTCTTTATTTCAGGTTTTAGACGATGGGTCTCTTGGCAAGATACCGGCGGAAGTGGATCGCGATCGTTGTGGGCGTGCTCTGGCTGCCGGTCCTCGGGCAGGCGTTCCTGCCATCCCGCTCGGTATCGGAATCAGAAGCGCGCGTGTTGCAGCCGTTTCCGGCGCTGCCGGCGTCGCGAAGCGAGCTGACGTTATTTCCGCGGCTGCTCGATGTGTTCCTGGCCGATCATTTCGGCCTCCGCGATCCGCTGATCCACGCGAATGCGCTGCTCCGCTACAAGTTGTCCTCTCCGACCAATCCGGAAGTGTTGTACGGCAAGGACGGCTTTTTCTTTTATTTGGAGCACGGGACCCTGGAGCAATCGCTGGGCCTTGTTGTCCGCGAAAAGCCGCTTGAGCGACTGGCCGGCTCTCTGGCGCAACTGCATGAAGAGTTGTCTCGACGAAATATCCGGTTTCTGTTCACGTCGCCGCCCAGCAACTCCACGATCAACGGCAGCCATCTGCCCGAATGGGCGGCAACGCCGCCGACGCAAACAGAATATGATGTGCTGCTCCGGCTTCTTGCCGCGCGTGGCGTGCCCGCACTCGACCTGCGGCCCGCGCTGCGGACCGATAACTCCACGCGCCCGACCTATTTCCAAACCGACACGCACTGGAACTTTCTCGGTGCGCTGGTTGCGCGCAACGAGATCGTGCGCGCGGTCGGCCACCCTGAATGGATGATGGACGTGGATCGAGTTTTTCGCGGGATGCGCCGGACCTACGGTGAGCGCGACCTGCCCCGTCTTCTCGGCGTGCTCAACGACGTTCCGGAGGATCAGCACGCGGTGATCGATGTTTCGTCCTATCCGGCTGCCGAAGCGCCGACTGTGTTGGTGATCGGCGACTCGTTCACGGGCAATTTCTTTCCGATGATCTGGCGCAATGGCGGCAAGCCGGTTTTCATCGAGAACCCGGGCTGCAAGGCCGATCTTGCGGCGATCGCGGCGCACAACCCGTCGATCGTGATCCTTTCGATTGCCGAGCGCTCTCTGGCGCTTTTGTGCTGATGTGATAGTCGCGCGTTCGGGAGACGGGACCATGGCGTCAAACGCCGATATCGTCGTCGACCAGTTCACGCGGCAGGCCGCGCCGTTCGCCAATTCGGCGGCGATGCGGGACGAAGACGCGCTGCGGCTGCTGGTGGAATTTTCCCGCGCGGGCGCGCACGACACGGTGCTCGATGTTGCGTGCGGACCGGGGCTGGTGGTCGCGGCATTCGCCAAAATGTGCCGCACGGCCACCGGCATCGATCTGACGCCTGCCATGATCGACAAGGCGCGCGAGCACGCGGCCGCGCTGGGCTTGGCGAACGTCGCGTGGCATGTCGGCAATGTGCTGCCGCTGCCGTTTCCCGATCGCGCATTCTCGGTCGTGGTGTCGCGCTTCGCGTTCCATCATTTTCCCGATCCGCTCGCCGTGCTGCGCGAGATGGCGCGAGTCTGTACGCGGGCAGGGCGGATCGTGGTCGCCGACATGGCGGCGTCCGACGATCCGAAGCGCGCCGCCGCGCTCAACACAATGGAGCGGCTGCGCGATCCCTCGCACGCGCGCGCGCTTTCGCCCGCTGAATTGCGCGGCCTGTTCGCGCAAGCGGACCTCGGGACACCGCGCGAGACCACTTACGATGTGCGCGGCGAGCTCGAAGGGCTGCTGGCGGGATCGTTCCCGGCGCCCGCCGACGTTCCGGTGATCCGGAAGATGTTCGCGGACTCGCTCGCCGATGACGGCCTCGGCATGAAGACGAAACAGAAGGGCGACAAAATCCTGTTGTCCTATCCGATTGCCATCCTGGCTGCCGACGTTTGATTGATCTCCAGATTGGCGATGGTCGCGAGCGCGACCGCGACCAGTTTCTCCGTGCCGTCGGTGCGGCACGTCACCTTCGCGTCGACCACAGTCAATAAGCGCCCGGGCTTGACCACCTCGGCGCGGCAGGTGAGGCGCTCGCCCACTGAAGGCGAGACCAGATTGATCTTGTATTCCGCCGTGATGACGGTGCGCGTGGCGCGGTCGATCACGGTCCCGGCGGCGGCCGTGGTGGCGTTATCGATGAGGTAGGCAAGCACGCCGCCATGAAACAGCCCGTTCTGCTGCAGCAGTTCGGCGCGGCGGTCGACCGCCATCACCACGACGCCCGGCTCGACCGACACGACCTGCGCGCCGATCAGTTGCGTGAAGCCCTGGCTTTCGAGCGTCTTGCGGATCGCGGCCGCGACGGCCGGAAAATTGGCATCAGTCATCGGTCATCACCTCTTCGGCCGCATTTTGAACGGTGGCCGCACGATTGTCATGGCTGCCCGTTTCGCCACGCGGATTGCACCGCCGCGCCGGTCATGTGACAGAAAATCATGTCCGCGCCCGATCAACCGATGTCGACGCTCGCCGCGTTCCGCGCGGGCTTCATGGCGACGTGGACCTCCGTTTTCGCCTACGTCCTGCTCGGCAACTATGTCGGTATCGGTGCGCTCTCGCACGACTTCGGTTTCAGCATCACGTGGACGCTGGTTGCGACCGTGCTGGTCTGGGCAGGGCCCGCGCAGGTGATCCTGGTCTCGACGCTTGGGGCGGGAGCGAGCCTGTTCGAGGTGGCGGTCGCGGTCGGTCTTTCCGGCGTACGCCTGTTGCCGATGGTCGTCTCAATGCTGCCGATGCTCAAGCGCCCCGGCCTGCGCTCATGGAAGCTCGTGTTGCCGGCGCATTTCACGGCGGTGAGCATCTGGGTCGAGGCGCTGCGGCTGCTTCCTGCCGTCCCGCGCGAAAGCCGCATCTCGTTCCTCAACGGGCTCGGCACCGGCTATGGCGTTTGCGCTGTCGCGGCGACGCTGGCCGGCTACTATCTCGCCGCCAAGATGCCGACGCTGATCAGTGCTGCGCTCCTGTTCCTCACGCCGCTCGCGTTCCTGATGTCGACGCTGCGCAACGTGCGCATGCTGGTGGACCGGCTTGCGCTGGGGTTAGGCCTCCTGCTCGGCCCGCTGTTCGCCTACTGGCAGGTCGGGCTTGACCTGATGTGGAGCGGCATCGTCGGCGGCACGGCCGCATACGCGGTGCATCGCGTGCGCGAGGCGCTGCGATGACGGCGCTGTCGGGCGAATTCGGCGCCTATCTGGCGCTGATCCTTGTCGGCTTTTTGCCGAACGAGATCTGGCGCTGGCTTGCAGTCATTTTCTCACGTGGCCTCGACGAAGATGCCGAAATCCTGGTCTGGGTGAGGGCGGTCGCGACCGCGATCCTCGCCGGCGTGATCGCCAAGCTCACCATCTTCGCGCCGGGCGTGCTCGCGACCGTGCCGACGCCGGTGCGGCTCGGCGCGGTCCTGATCGGCTTTCTCGCCTTCACGCTGATCCGCCGCTCGGTGTTCGCGGGCGTGATCGCGGGGGAGGCGGCGCTGGTGCTCGGGGCGCTGGTCTTCGCTCCGTGAGCTGAAGGCTCTCGAAGGTGCCGGTGCAAATTACTGCTTGGCGAGGCCAAGATCGGCGAGCACGTCGCGGGTGGATGTCGCGAAGCCGAGCGCGAACTCGCGCGCCTTGGAGTGCGATGGCCCGATGCGACTCAACCCTTCAGTGCCGCGGCGAGCTTTAATGCCTGATCCGACAGCACTGCGGGCTCTTCCTTCACGCTCGCGGGCGGCTTCATCGGTTCGCCCGTCTTGCGCGGGATGACGTGCACGTGAAGGTGAAACACCACCTGTCCGCCCGCGCTCTCGTTGAACTGCTGGATGGTGATGCCGTCGGCGCCGAACACCTTCACGGCGGCGCGCGCAATTTTCTGCGCGACCTGCATCACATGGGCGAGATCGGCCGGCGCGACGTCGAGCAGATTGCGCGCGGGCGCCTTCGGCAGCACCAGTGTGTGACCGGGCGCGCGCGGCATGATGTCGAGAAAGGCGAGCGCGTGATCGTCCTCGTAGACCTTGTGACAGGGCAGTTCGCCGCGGAGGATTTTCGCGAAGATATTGTTCGGGTCGTAGCTCGGCATCGAGGTTCGGTCCTTCTACGAGGTTTGTTCGAATACCAGATCCTTGCGGAACGGTCCCATCGCGGCAAGCTCGGATCCGGCCGCCGCCACATAGGCGCGCTCGCGCCTGAGATAGTCGGCGATGGCGCGGCGCAGCGCCGGATCGGCGATGTAATGGGCCGAATAGGTCGTCACCGGCATGTAGCCGCGCGCGAGCTTGTGCTCGCCCTGGGCGCCGGCCTCGACCCGCGCCAGGTTGTTTTGGATCGCAAAATCAATGGCTTGATAGTAGCACAGTTCGAAGTGCAGGAACGGGTGGTGCTCCACCGCGCCCCAGTGGCGGCCGTAGAGCGTGTGCGATCCGATGAAGTTGATCGCGCCCGCGATGGTGCGGCCGGCGCGCTTCGCCATCACCAGCAGAACCTTGTCGCGCATGGTTTCGCCGATCAGCGAATAGAACTGGCGTGTCAGATACGGCCGGCCCCATTTGCGCGAGCCGGTGTCCATGTAGAACGCGAAGAACGTGTCCCAAACGCTTTCGGTCAGATCAGAACCGGTGAGCCACACCACCTCGATGCCGTGCTCGAGTGCGTCGCGCCGCTCGCGCCTGATCGCCTTGCGCTTGCGCGCCGCGAGCGCGTTGAGGAAATCGTCGAAGGTCGCGTAGTTCGCATTCTCCCAGTGGAATTGCTGGTCGTTGCGCTGGAGGTAACCGAGCTCGCCGAGCAAATGCCACTCGCTCTCCGGCGCGAAGGTGACGTGTACGGACGATGCTTCGCGCAGCTTGGCGAGTTCGATCAGGCCGCTCGCCAATCCCTGACGGATGCTGTCCGCGTTTTCGCCCGGCGGCACCAGCAGCCGCCGCCCGGTGGCAGGCGTGAACGGCACCGACACCTGCACCTTCGGGTAATAGTTGCCGCCGGCGCGCTCGTAGGCCTCCGCCCAGCCGGCATCGAACACATACTCGCCGCGCGAATGCGATTTGAGATAGGCCGGCACCACGCCGAGCACCGCACCGTCCTGGGTTTCGGCGACAAGGTGCTGCGGCTGCCATCCGGTGCGCCCCGTGGCCGACGCGGAGGCTTCCAGCGCAGACAGAAAAGCGTGGCTGATGAAAGGGTTATAGGACTGATCTTGAGAGTTTGAATCCGCCGGGTTGGCGCAGGCGTCCCACGCGGCGGCCGGAATGTCGGCGATCGCGGAAACAACGCGGATGCGCAAGTCCGTGCTCATAGAATGCGCCATTTGCGCATGATCTTATCCGAAAACCGGTACCCACTTTTCGGGATCATGCGTTACGGCCTGAACCCCTCGAAAATCATCTGGTTCGCCCACGTGTTCGCAGTTTGACGATCTTCCTCGCTGCGCACCGTCCAGGTGAGCAACGGAAGCCCGAACAGCCAGCGTGCAATCAGCGGGCCAGGGGAGGGCAGGTCCTTCACATGGTAGGCGACGAAATGCGGCCGCGTAA
>Ga0190272_10001377_pt1 | contig 11688 bp, 10 predicted proteins | sample Popmic504T_FD_133746 | JGI IMG/M metagenome (GOLD analysis project Ga0190272, IMG submission 133746) | Populus adjacent soil microbial communities from riparian zone of Shoshone River, Wyoming, USA - 504 T | ecosystem: Environmental > Terrestrial > Soil > Riparian zone | place: USA: Wyoming...
AAGGACGCGCTCGCGCTCGGCAACATCATCGGGGCGATGTTCTTCCAGTCGACGATCCCGGTCGGGATCTGCCTGCTGTTCACCGACTGGTCCCTGGGCGGCAACGCGATCCTCTCGATCGCCCTCGGCCTCGCCGGCGGTCTGCTCGCCTACGAGAGCCTGCACCGCGCCGGGGTCTTCAGGCTGCCGGCGGTGATCGGCTGGTTCAGCCTTTACACGGCCTTCCTGGTCGTGGTGGTGCTGAGCGCCTGAGCAGGCTTCAGGTCGGGGCGAGTTCGCCGAGCGCCTTCAGCACCAGCGCGTCGTGCTTTTTGGGCTGCACCTTGGGGAAGACCGCGGCGATCTTGCCCTTCGGGTCGACGATGAAGGTGCTGCGCAGCATCCCCATGTACTTCTTGCCGTACATCGACTTCTCGCCCCAGGCGCCGTACTTCTCGGCGACCTTGTGGTCGGGGTCGGCGAGCAGGGTGAAGTCGAGGCGCTGGTTGTCGGCGAATTTGCGTAATGCCTCCGGCTCGTCGGGTGAGATCCCCAGCACCCGCGCGCCCAGTTCGCGGTACTCGTCGCCGCGGTCGCGGATGCCGCAGGCCTGGGTCGTGCAGCCGGGGGTTTCGGCGCGGGGGTAGAAATAGACGACGACCGCTCCCCCTTTGAGGTCGGTCAGCTTGACCTTGTTGCCGTCCTGGTCGGACAGCGTGAAGGCGGGCGCCCTGTCTCCGACGGCAAGCACCGCTCAGTCCTCGCGCCCCGGCTCCTGGCCGTCCTCGCCCTCGTCGAGCTCCTCGTCGCCCTGTTCGAGCGCGGTTTCGGAGACCGAGCCGCCGTTGCCCGGGTGGTAGTGGGTCTGGAAGGTCTCGAGGGCGCGGTCGCGGCCGTCCTCGTCGATCGGGACGTCGTCGGAGATCCGCACCCAGTCGGCCCCCTCGTAGGCCTCCATGTTGAAGACCTCCTGGTCGATCGAGGCGGAGTCGTCGACGACGACCACTACCTCGGTCTGGGGGTTGAAGTAGGTGCCGGGCTGGACCAGCAACTCCTCGACCTCGTAGAGGTTCTCCTCGGCGGCGCCTGCCATCAGCCCGATCCTATGAAATCGGCGCGGCGTCGGCGTCGGTCGGCTTTTGCTTCCAGCATCTGGCGGACCTCGATCGCGACGATCTCCGGGTCGACCGGCGCGTCGGGATCGGGCCGCGGTTCCGGCTCGATCGCCAGCGGCCCTTTGCCGATCGACTCCCAGCCGGCACCGACGTGCCTGAAGAGAAGCCCGGCCAGCGGCGCCACGACCCCCGTGAAGAGGAGGACGGCGACGCATTTCCCGGTCGCGCTCATCGCGATCGCCAGCTCCATGGAAATCAAGGGTAGACCTCCCATGCGAACCGGACTATCCGCTACCCTTCCCGTGGTTGACTGACCAGTCAATCGGCGGAACGCTCGCCCCGGCGCGGCGCTCCAGCAAAGGCTTCAACGCCCTTCAACGACGTCTGACAAAGGAGCACCGACCGGTGGTTGACTTCACCCTGACCGATGAACAGAAGGACCTGCGCGAGCTGGCGCACAGCTTCGCCGAGAAAGAGATGCGCAAGGTCGCTGCCGAGTACGACAAGGACGGCACCTGGCCCCAGGACGTCATCGACAAGGCCTGGGAGGTCGGGTTGATGAACACCCACATCCCCGAGGCCTACGGCGGTCCCGGCCTCGACTACCTCTCCGGTTGCATCATCGAGGAGGAGATCGGCTGGGGCTGCTCCGGGATCGGCACCTCGCTAATGGCCAACGGCCTCGCCGCCGCGCCGGTCACGCTCGGCGGCTCCGAGGAGACCAAGAAGAAGTACCTCGGGATGCTGACCGAAAGCAACAAGCTTGCCTCCTTCTGCCTGACTGAGCCGGACGCCGGCTCCGACGTCTCGGGGATGAAGACCCGCGCCGTCAAGCAGGGCGACAAGTACGTGATCAGCGGCTCCAAGTGCTTCATCACCAACGGCACCTACGCCGACTGGTTCACGGTCTACGCCAAGACCGACCCGGAGTCCGGTCACCGCGGGATCAGCGCCTTCGTCGTCGACGCCAACCTCCCTGGGGTTACGGTCGACAAGAAGGAGGACAAGATGGGCCAGCGGGCGTCCAACACCGCGACCATCTCCTTCGACGAAGTCGAGATCCCGGTTGGGAACCTGATCGGCGAGGAAAACAAGGGCTTCAAACTGGCGATGATGACCCTCGACCGGACCCGCCCGGGCGTGGCGGCGATGGCCGTCGGGATCGCCCGCGCCGCCTTCGAGCACGCGGTCGAGTACTCCAAGGAAAGGGTCCAGTTCGGGGTGCCGATCGCGATGCACCAGGCGATCCAGTTCATGATCGCCGACATGGCGACCAAGGTCGACGCCGCCCGGCTGCTGACCTGGAACTCCGCCGTCCTGCTCGATCAGGGCAAGCGCAACACCCTGGTCTCCTCGGAGGCCAAGCGCTTCGCCGCCGACTCGGCGATGGAGGTCACCACCGACGCCGTCCAGGTCTACGGCGGTTACGGCTTCATCAAGGAGTACCCGGTCGAGAAACTGATGCGCGACGCGAAGATCATGCAGCTCTACGAGGGGACCAGCCAGATCCAGCGCCTGGTGATCGCCAAAGAGGTGCTGCTGCCGCGCAACATCGACGAGGTCACCCCGGAGGCCCAGGCGAAGGCCGCTGACGCCTCCCGTGAGAGCCAGTCCGAGCAGGCGGCCGCGACCGTCTAGCGACTTAGGGCAGGGGCCCTAGGGCAGAGCCGCCGGACTTCGGTCCGGCGGCTCTTTTCTTTTCAGGGCTCGTGCCCGCATCCTCGGAATTCCCGCGGGGGAGATACGGTCCCGGGGAATGGATGCTCCGGACAGCGCCGCGGCGGGGAAGGCGGCCCGCGCACGGGCGCCCCGCTCGGCGCACGGGGACTGGGAGCCGGCGCCCGACCGCGCCGACCCGGTCGCGATCCTGACCGCCCAGGAGAGCACCCGCGTGCCGGAGTTGGTGCCGTTGCGCCACGCGCGGATGGCCGCCTCGCCGTTCGCCTTCTTCCGCGGCGCCGCCGCGGTGATGGCGGCCGACCTCGCCCCGACCCCCGACTCCGGCCTGCGGGTGCAGGCCTGCGGCGACGCCCACCTCTCCAACTTCGGCGTCTTCGCGGCGCCCGACCGCCGCCTCGTCTTCGACCTCAACGACTTCGACGAGACCCTGCCCGGCCCCTGGGAGTGGGACGTCAAGCGGCTGGCGGCGAGCTTCGAGATCGCCGGCCGCGAACGCGGCTTCAAGCGCCGCGAGCGGAGCGCCGCGGTGCTGGCGGCGGCGACCAGCTACCGGGAGGCGATGCGCGAGTTCTCCTCGCTGCGCAACCTCGAGCTCTGGTATGCACGCCTCGACGTAGAAACGGCGATCGCCAGGGTCGAGGCCGAGGACCCGACCGCGACCAAGCGCCTGCGCAAGAGCGTCGCCAAGGCGCACGCGAAGAACAACCTGCGGGCCCTGGAGCGGCTGACCCGGGTCGTCGACGGCGAGCTGCGGATCGTCAGCGACCCGCCGCTGATCGTGCCGGCCGGGGAGCTGCTGCCGGAGGCCGACGCGGCCGACCTGGAACGGACCCTGCTGGCGGTCGTCGCCGCCTACCGCGAGACCCTGCAGGCCGATCGCGGTCATCTCCTCGACGGTTACCGCTTTCGCGACCTCGCCCGCAAGGTGGTCGGGGTGGGCAGTGTCGGTACCCGGGCCTGGGTGCTGCTGATGACCGGCGCCGACGACGGCGACCCGCTCTTCCTGCAGGCGAAGGAGGCCGAGGCCTCGGTGCTGGAGCCCTACGTAGGCGCCAGCCGCTTCCGCAACCACGGCCGCCGCGTGGTCGAGGGCCAGCGCCTGATGCAGGCCGCCAGCGACATCTTCCTCGGCTGGTGCCCGGCGACCGGGGTCGACGGCAGGGAGCGAGACTTCTACGTGCGCCAGCTCTGGGACGGCAAGCGCTCTATCGACGTCGAGACGCTCGGCCCGCGGGCGCTGGGAATCTACGCCCGGCTCTGTGGTTGGACCCTGGCCCGCGCCCACGCCCGCTCCGGTGACCGGGTCGCGATCGCCGCCTACCTCGGCGGCGGCGAGAGCTTCGACCGCGCGATCGCCGAGTTCGCCGAGCGCTACGCCGACCAGAACGAACGCGACCACGCCGGCTTGGTGGCGGCGATCGATTCCGGCCGCCTGACCGCCGAGGAGGTCTGAGCATGGGGCGCAAGAGCAGCGCGGGCGCCGGGCTGATCCTGCTGACGCTGTGCGTGGGGCAGTTCCTGATGATGCTCGACAGCTCGGTGATGAACGTCTCGATCGCGACCGTCGCCAAGGACGTCGGCACGACCGTGACCGGGATCCAGACCGCGATCACCCTCTACACCCTGGTGATGGCCTCGTTCATGATCACCGGCGGCAAGATCGGCCAGATCATCGGCCGCAAGCGGGCCTTCGTGATCGGCTGCGTGATCTACGGCTGCGGCTCGCTGGTCACCTCCCTGGCGCCGAACCTGACCGTGCTGCTGATCGGGTGGTCGGGCCTCGAGGGCCTCGGAGCGGCGCTGATCCTGCCCGCGATCGTCTCTCTCGTGGCCTCCAACTTCGACCGCGAGGAACGGCCCCGCGCCTACGGGCTGGTCACCGCCGCCGCGGCGATCGCGGTCGCCGTCGGCCCGATCGTCGGCGGCCTCTTCACCACCTACCTCTCCTGGCGCTACGTCTTCGCCGGCGAGGTCCTGATCGTGATCGCGATCCTCTTCCTCGCCCGCCGGATCGAGGCCGGGGAGCCGGAGCGCAAGGTGCGTCTGGACCTGGTCGGGACGGGGCTCTCCGCCCTCGGCCTGGCGCTGATCGTGTTCGGCATCCTCCGCTCGGGGACCTGGGGTCTGGTCCAGGCCAAGCCGGAGGCGCCGGAGTGGATCGGGCTCTCGCCGGTGGTCTGGCTGATCCTCGGCGGCGTCGCCGTGCTCTGGGCGTTCGTCGCCTGGGAGAGTCGCCTCGCCGAGCGCGGCCGCGAGCCGCTCGTCGACCCGGCGATCCTGCGCGTCCCCGTCCTGCGCGGCGGCCTCACCTCGTTCTTCTTCCAGTACTTCCTCCAGGGCGGGCTGTTCTTCGCGGTGCCGCTCTTCCTCTCGATCGCGCTCGGTCTCTCGGCGATCGAAACGGGCGTGCGCCTGCTACCGCTCTCGGTCACCCTGATCCTCGCCGCGGCCGGGATACCGAAGGTCTTCCCGGACGCTTCGCCACGGCGGGTGGTGCGAATCGGCTTCCTGGCGATGTTCGCCGGGCTGGCGGTGATGGTGGCGGCGCTCGAGGCCGGTGCCGGGCCGGAGATCGTCACCTGGCCGATGCTGCTGACCGGGATCGGGATCGGCTCGCTCGCCTCGCAGCTCGGCAGCGTCACCGTCTCCTCGGTCCCCGACGAGCAGAGCGGCGAGGTCGGGGGCCTGCAGAACACGATCACGAACCTCGGCATCTCGGTCGGCACGGCGCTCACCGGCGCGATCGTGATCGCCGCGCTCAGCTCCTCCTTCCTCAGCGGGGTGGAAGAGAACCCGGCGGTGCCGGCGCGGGTCAAGGCCCAGGCCTCGACCGAGCTCTCGGGCGGGATCCCCTTCCTCTCCGACGAGGAACTGGAATCCGCGCTCACCGAGGCGCGGGTGCCGCCTCGGACCACGGACGCGATCGTCGAGGAGAACGAAACCGCTCGCCTCGACGGCCTGCGCACGGCACTCTCGGTACTCGCCCTGCTCGCCCTCGTCGGCCTCTTCTTCACCGGCCGGATCCCGACCCGGCAGCCCGCCGCCGCAGGGGCGGAGGGAGATCCGGCGCTGCGAGCTTGACGCCTGCTCAGGCGACGCGGGGTGCTGCGTCGCCGCGCTTGGCGGCCTTCAGGCGGGTTACTTTCTCCAGCTCGAGCTTGCGCAGGCGGACCGACTCGGGGGTGACTTCGACGCACTCGTCGTCGCGCAGGAACTCCAGCGAGGCTTCCAGGGTGAGGCGGGTCGCCGGCGCCAGGCGGACCAGGATGTCGGCGCTGGCGGCGCGCACGTTGGTCTGCTGCTTGGCCTTGGTCGGGTTGACGTCGAGATCGTCGGTGCGGGCGTTCTCGCCGATGATCATCCCTTCGTAGACCTCCTCGCCGGAGCCGACGAAGAGAGTGCCGCGGTCCTGCAGGCTGAACAGCGAGTAGCTGGCCGTCTGGCCGCGGCGGTCGGCGACCAGGGAGCCGGTCTGGCGGGTGCGCAGTTCGCCCGCCCAGGGCTCCCAGCGGTCGAAGACGTGGTGGAGGATGCCGGTGCCGCGGGTCTCGGTCAGGAACTCGGTGCGGAACCCGATCAGGCCGCGGGCCGGGACCAGGTAGTCCATCCGCACCCACCCGGTCGAGTGGTTGACCATCTGCTCCATCCGGCCCTTGCGGCCGGCCAGCATCTGGGTGACGGTGCCGACGTGCTCCTCGGGGACGTCGATCGCCAGCCGCTCGACCGGCTCGTGGATTTCTCCTTCGACCTCGCGGGTGACGACGCGGGGCTGGCCGGCGGTCAGCTCGAAGCCCTCGCGGCGCATCAGCTCCAGCAGTACGACCAGCTGCAGCTCGCCGCGCCCCTGCACCTCCCAGGCGTCGGGACGCTCGGTGTCCTGGACCCGGATCGAGACGTTGCCGATCAGCTCCGCGTCGAGCCGGTCGCGGATCTGGCGCGCGGTCAGCTTGCTGCCCTCTTTGCCGGCCAGCGGTGAGGTGTTGATCCCGACCACGATCGAGAGCGAGGGCTCGTCGACGGTGATCACCGGCAGCGGCTGCGGGTTCTCGGGGTCGGCCAGGGTCTCGCCGATCGTCACCTCTTCCATGCCGGCGACGGCAATCAGTTCGCCCGGCCCCGCCTCTTTGGCGGGGACCCGCTCCAGCGCCTCGGTCACGAACAGCTCGGAGACCGTCGCCTGGGCGACGCTGCCGTCCGCCTTGCACCAGGCGATCCGCTGGCCGGAGCGGATCGTGCCGTTGCGGACCCGGCAGAGGGCGAGGCGGCCGACGTAAGGGGAGGCGTCGAGGTTGGTGACGTGCGCCTGCAGCGGGTGGTCGGGCTCGTAGGTCGGGGCCGGGATCTTCTCCAGCATCAGGTCGAGCAGGGGGGAGAGGTCCTCGCCCTCGACACCCTCCTCGAGCGAGGCCCAGCCAGCCTTGGCGTTGGTGTAGACGATCGGGAAGTCGATCTGTTCGGAGTCGGCGTCGAGGTCCATGAAGAGCTCGTAGACCTCGTCGACGACCTCGGCGATGCGGGCGTCGGGGCGGTCGACCTTGTTGACGACGAGGATCACCGGCAGCTTCGCCTCCAGCGTCTTGCGCAGGACGAAGCGGGTCTGGGGCAGCGGCCCCTCGGAGGCGTCGACCAGTAGCAGCACCCCGTCGACCATGGTCAGGCCGCGCTCGACCTCGCCGCCGAAGTCGGCGTGGCCGGGGGTGTCGACGATGTTGAGCTTGACGTCGCCGTGGCGGACCGCGGTGTTCTTGGCGAGGATCGTGATCCCCTTCTCGCGCTCGAGGTCCATCGAGTCCATCACCCGCTCGGCGACGTCCTGGCCTTTGCGGAAGGCGCCGGATTGCCACAGCATCGCGTCGACCAGGGTCGTCTTGCCGTGGTCGACGTGGGCGATGATCGCGATGTTGCGGAGATCGTCTCGGGTGGTGGTCATCGGGGAGTCGGAGGGTAGGGGGTCATTACATGACGAGGCCCGCCGAGTGGCGGGCCTCGTCGACTACTGAAGAGCGGTGCGCGATTACGCAGTCTGCTGAACGCTCGCCGCGGCGGGACCCTTAGGCCCTTCCTCGGACTCGTAGCTGACTTTGGCGCCCTCGGTCAGGGACCGAAATCCCTCGCCGAGGATGGCGGAATGATGGACGAACACGTCCTTCGAGCCGTCATCGGGCGTGATGAACCCGTAACCCTTGTCGTCGCTGAACCACTTGACAGTTCCAGTCGGCATGCATTGCCTCCACTTCGTGTGCTGCGAACGCGGAGGATGCGGTGAAGCAACGACTGCGAGCGCTAGACACAAACTTTGCCGGTCTCTCTCCGGCCCAACGGACGGGACCGTAGCAGGGTCAGGCAGGATAGGGGGATGGGTAGATCGTTCTTGAGACAGGTGTTGGCACCGCTGGGGCTCTGTCTGGCGCTCACCGGAGTCGCCTCGGTGGCGATGGCGGGCGTGACGCTGGGCACGGGATCCTCGTCCACCGACCCCGCCTTCCTGCCGATCGGCGACGGCAAGGTGACCACCTCCGGCCCGCGGCGAGGCTACGTCTACCGCTGCGGGACCTCGCCTCCCGGCGGTGGCGGCGCCTTTCAGGAAGGGCCTTGGATCCGCGGCGACGGCACCTACGACCTGACCGCGAAGGCGACCGTCGACGGCGCCGTGAGCTGGCCGCAGGCCAGCTTCGAGGAGATCAGGACGCGCTCTCGGCGGCTGCTGCGCGGCAACGGGTTGCCGACCGGGCAGACCACCGGGGAATTCCCGATCCAGCCCGGCGACGACGCCTACCAGTACGACCGCAACCCGAACTCGATCGCCGCCCAGAGCGACCGCTACTCCCTGCCGTTGCGTCCGAAGAGGGCCTCGCGCCCACGCTGCCTTGGCGCCGGGCCGGTCGGGATCGCTAGGAACGGGGTGGTGATCTTCGACGGCCTCGATGCCGAAGAACGCGACGCGGTCGCCCATGAGGTCCAGGACGCCTGCGGGGGCCACCCGCAGAAAGAGAGCGTCTACCACTACCACTCGATCCCAGCCTGCCTGACCGCGGGCGAATCGACCAAGAAGCCCTCCGGGTTGGTCGGCTACGCGCTCGACGGCTACCCGATCTACGGCCCGCGCGGCGCCGGGGGCAGGCTGCTGACGAACGAGGACCTCGACGCCTGTCACGGCCAGACCAGCAAGGTCAGGTTCGAAGGCCGCTGGCAGCGGATCTATCACTACAACGCCACCCTCGAGTATCCGTACACGCTGGGCTGCTTCCGCGGGGCCCCCGTCAGCAGCGGCGGCTAGCATCAGGGCCAAGCGCTCGGAATCCCGTCTAGCCGTGTTGGGAGGGGGACGGGACCTGCCGATGCCCAGCTTCAGATGACCCGCTGGAACACGCCTTTCAACCGCCACCTGGCGCGCCGCGCGCTCGCGCCGCTGACGCTCGTGCTCGCCTGCGCCTTCGTGCCCGGCTCGGCGGCGGCGAGGTCGAGCGGCGAAGGCGCCCTCTCGCCGCGACTGGCGGCGCTGGCGAGCGCGCCCCTGCGGCAGGCGCCGCCGGCCGAGCAGGCCGCGCAGATCAGCCTCGCCGCCGAGGGCCCCGGCAGCCTGCTGAGGCGCGGCAACCGGGTCCTGGTCAACGTCCGTTTCGACAGTGGCGCGGTTGCCGCCGCCGACGACCTGCGCGAGGCGGGCGCGCAGACCGTCCAGGTCAGCGGCCGCTACCAGACGGTCACCGCCGCGGTGACGCCCGCCGCCCTGCCGGCGGTCGGGCGCGTGTCCGGGGTCGCGTCCGTGACCGAGATCCTCGCCCCCTACGTGGCGGCGACCGGATGCACCGGCGGGCCCGTCTCGGAGGGCGACGCGCAGTTGGATGCCATCGGCGCCCGCCGGGACTGGGGCGTCGATGGGGCCGGCCTCACTGTGGGCATCCTCTCCGACTCCTTCGATCAGGATCCGGGCGCGGCGACCCATGCCGCGGACGACATCGCCAGCGGCGACCTGCCGGGAACCGGCAACCCCTGCGGCTACCCGACCCCGGTCAGCGTGCTGGAAACCTTCATCCCCTTCGAAGCCGGCGAAGTTCCCGGCGACGAGGGCCGGGCGATGGCGCAGATCGTCCACGACTTGGCCCCGGCCTCGCCCCTCGCCTTCGCCAGCGCCTTCAACGGCGAACCCGGCTTTGCCGCGAACATCCGCCGCCTCGCGCGTCCGGTGGCGCTTGGCGGCGCCGGGGCCCAGGTCGTCGTCGACGACGTCGGCTACTTCGAAGAGCCGTTCTTCCAGGACGGGCCGGTCGCCGTCGCCGCCAACGAGGTGGCCGCGGCCGGGGTCTCCTACTTCTCGGCCGCTGGCAACGACAACCTGATCGACTCCGGCGGCCGCAACATCGCCTCCTGGGAGGCGCCGGCTTACCGCGATGCCACCGCCTGCCCACCGCAACTGACGGTGCTCGCCGAAACCGAAAACTGCATGGACTTCGACCCGGCCGCCGGCAGCGATTCCGGCTTCGGGATCACGGTCGCCAAAGGGGCGACCCTGACCATCGACCTGCAGTGGGCGGAGCCGTGGAACGGGGTCGACACCGATCTCGACGCGTTCCTGCTCGACGCCACCGGCAAACCGGTCGAAGTGGAAAGTGCGCTGGTCGGCAGCACCGGCAACAACCTCAAAAGCCAGCGGCCGGTCGAGATCTTCCAGTGGGAGAACGACACCGGGGCGAGCGCGAACGTGCAACTGGCGATCAACCGCTGCTTCGGCGTCTGCAATCCGGAAGCGAGCACGACGTCGATGCCGAGGCTGAAGGTGGCCCTGCTGCAGAACGGCAGCGGCGTCACCGCGACCGAGTACCTCGAGTCGAAAGAAGGCGACGTGGTCGGTCCGGCGATCTACGGCCACGCCGGCGCCGCCGGGGCGATCGCGGTCGGCGCGGTGCCCTTCAACAACAGCGCCAAAGCGGAGAGCTATTCCTCGCGCGGCCCGGTCACCCACTACTTCGCCCCGGTCACCGGGGCGACCGGCGCGGCGCCGCTCCCCGCTCCGCTGGTCGCGAGCAAGCCGGACCTGGCGGCGACCGACTGCGGCGTCACCAGCTTCTTCGCCGGCTTCTCCAAAGCCGAAGGCGTCTGGCGGTTCTGCGGCACCTCGGCGGCGGCTCCGCACGCCGCCGCGGTGGCGGCGCTGGTGCGCCAGGGGAATCCCGGGGCAGGCGCGACCCAGGTGCGCTCGGCGCTGACCGCTACCGCCCGCCCGGTCGGCGCCCTCGGCCCCGAGGTCGTCGGTGCCGGCCTCGTCGATGCCTACTCCGCGGTGAACCTGCTGGCCCTGCCGCCGACCGTGACGATCGTCAAAGCCCCGGAGCCGCTCGGCCGCAACCGCCAGCCGGCGGTCCAGTTCGGCGCCAACCGCCCGGTCGCTTTCAGCTGCGAAGTCGACGGCCTCGCCCAGCCCTGCGCCTCCCCGTTCGCGATGCCACGCGCGCTTGCCGACGGCACCCACGGCTTCGTCGTCCGCGCCACCGACCTCGCCGGTCGTGTCGGCAGCAGCGGCATCGTTTCCTTCCGCATCGACACCACCGCGCCCAAGACCTTCTTCTCGAAGCGCCCCAGGAAGCTGCTCCGCGCCAAGAAGCGCCGCGTTCGCGTCGTCTTCCGATTCGGCTCCAACGAGCCCGACACCCAGTTCATCTGCAAAGTGGATAGGGACCTTCAGCGTTACTGCGATCCGCGGATCGTTCGGCGGTTCGACGAGGGGCGCCACGTCGTCGTGGTCAAAGCGCGGGACGCCGCGGGGAACGTCGATTCGACGCCGGCTGTCTTCAAGCTTCGCGTCAAACGGGTCGGGCGAGGTGGGTAGGGGTTTCGCTTAACTTTTTTGTGGGGCGCGCGCCGGCCCTTCGAGATTCGCTGGGGCAAAAAAGTTGAAGACGCTCCACCCCTACCC
>Ga0190272_10001379_pt1 | contig 11687 bp, 11 predicted proteins | sample Popmic504T_FD_133746 | JGI IMG/M metagenome (GOLD analysis project Ga0190272, IMG submission 133746) | Populus adjacent soil microbial communities from riparian zone of Shoshone River, Wyoming, USA - 504 T | ecosystem: Environmental > Terrestrial > Soil > Riparian zone | place: USA: Wyoming...
CGCGCTCCGGCGGCATGACGACCGAGATCTCCTCGACGCTGACGGCCGCCGGCCTCGGCGTCTCGACGGCGATCTCGATCGGCGGCGACGCGATCATCGGCTCGGCCTACGCCGAGCTGATGCCCGAGTTCGAGGCCGACGAGCAGACCGAGGCGATCGTGATCTACACCGAGCCGGGCGGCCGCATGGAGGCCCAGCTCGCCGAGTGGGTCTCCGAGAACGACTCGCGCCTGCCGATCGTCGCCTTCATGGCCGGCCGGTTCATGGACGACGACGAGATGCAGGGCATGTCCTTCGGCCATGCCGGCACGATCGTCGAGGGCAAGGAGGACACCGCGACCGAGAAGATCGCCCGCCTCGAGGCAGCCGGCATCCCGGTGGTAGAGCGGATCGACGAGATCCCCGACGCCGTAAAGCGCAAGCTGGAAGAGAAGGGAGCGGTGGCCTGATGCCCGGTACTTTCATCGACGTGGAGGTCGACGCCTCCGTCTCGGGAGACGTCGAGCTCGCCCGCAAGCTCGAGGAGGTCTGCCCCGTCGACATCTTCGCCGCGACCGATCACGGCGTCGACGTCGTCGAGCGCCAGCTCGACGAGTGCGTCCTCTGCGGCCTCTGCCTCGACGCGGCGCCCGACGGCACCGTGACCGTCAAGAAGCTCTATGACGACTCCGTCCTGACGCGCTAACCGAAGCGGTGCCGCGCCGCGGACGCGGCGGCGCGCAGTCCCACGCGAAGGCGCGTGCGACCGTAGCCGCGGCCGCGCGGGACGAGCAGGTGCGACGTCAGCTGGCGGTCCTCGTCGGCGAAGCGGCGCTTGTACTCCTGCGCGCCGGCGCCGAGATTGAGCGAGCCGCCCAGCTCGCAGACGAGCTCGAGCGCGTCCGCGAGACCGAGCATCGACGGCGAGTACTTGCCGTAGGCCTCGTCGAAGCCGCCGTTCCAGTAGCTGACCTCGTCGCCGGCGATCAGGAACAGCTGAGCGCCGATCGCCTGGTCGCCGAGCTCGATGGTCAGCAGGCGGAAGCGTCCCACCGGGATCAGCTCGCGCCCCGCGCTCACCAGGACGGCCTCGACCTTCGGGTCGCTCAGCAGCGTGCCGCCGCGGCCGTCGAGCCGCTCGCGATGCAAGCGCATCAGCTCCCCCACGTCGCGATCGAGCGTGTCCAGCGTCGCCAGGCGGAACCCGCCCCCGTCCTCCTCGAGCTGGCGCCTGCGGCGCCGGATCGTCTGGCGGAAGTTGCGGCTGCGGCCCTTCAGCCAGGTTTCGTAGTCGAGCCCGGCGACGTCGACCCAGGGGCAGGACTCGACGCCGTCCGCGTGGCGCCACGGCTGCCGCCCCGGCCACCCTTCGCCGAGCAGCGCGGCCCAATCCGGAGCGCTGCCCTGCTGGGGCAGTCGCAGCCGGCGCAGCGCCGGATCGGCCTCGGCCAGCACACCGCCGATCGCGGCCGCGACCTCCGCCTCGCGACCGGCCACGGCAAGCGGCTCGACGTTGCTCGCGTAGTCGCAGCCGATCAGCGCGTAGTCACCGCCGCGGGCCTGGAAGGGGGCGATCCCGATCAGCTCGCCGTCGTCCTCGACCACGACGGCGCGCAGCTTCGTGTCGGGCGCGGACATCTCCGTCCACCAGGCGAGCGCCCAGCCAGGCGCCGAGTAGGGGCGCTGGGCGGCGACCGCCAGGCGGTCCCACTCTCCCGCGCGCGCGGCAAGCGCCGCCGCCTCCGTCACTGCCGCCCCCGTAGCCGTCATCTCAGGAGTCTACGCCGGATGACGGGCTTTCGCCGAGCCCGCTCACACCGTCGCTCGGCGACGGCGGCGGCGCACAGCGCCCAGCAGCATGTCGACGTCGTCCGGGAACAGCCGGCGCTCGACCAGCAGCAGGACCGCCACATATGCCGGCAGCGAGAGGATCAGGCCGATCCAGCCCATTCCGAAGATCAGCGCGACCGCGCACATCGCGAGCGTGCCCGCGACCCCCCCGGCGAGGATCCTGACGAGCGAGATCCTTCCGGCGGCGCGCACCGCGAACCACGAGAGGACGAGCGCGACCAGCAGCTCGCAGATCGTCGTCGCGAGCGCCGAGCCGTTGTACGACCAGGCCGGGATCAGCACGAGATTGAGCAGCACGTTGAGGATCGTGATCGAGCCGACGGCCCACGGCACGATCCGCTGGCGGTCCTGGGCCACGAGCACGTAGCCGGCGAGGTAGGACAGCCCGTAGAGCGCCGTCGCGCCCCCGAGCAGGCGCAGCACCGTCGCCGAGTCGGTGTACTCGGCTCCGTAGAGCAGATCGACGATCGGCTGGGCGAACAGCGCGAAGACCGCCCCCAGGGGGAACAGCGCGGCCACCAGCACCTTGGCGGCCTTCTCGTAGGCCGCGGCGATCGTCGGTGACGTGTCGCGTGTCAGCCGCGACAGGGTCGGCACGACCGAGGAGACGAATGCGAAGCTGAGGAACAGCGTGCTCTCGAGCAGGCGGTAGCCGGCGCCGTAGATGCCGACGGCCACCTCCCCTTTCATCAGCGACAGCATCGTCGCGTCGATGCGCAGCAGCACCGTGAAGAAGACGCCCGCGATGCCCATCGGCAGCGCGACGAGCGCGAGCTCCTTGGCCGCTCCGTAGGAGACCTGGAATCGCGGCCGGCCGTGACGGTGGGCCAGCTCCCGGCCGACCGCCGCCAACGCGATCAACGCGCCGATCAGGTAGATGACGCTGGCGGCCACGACCTCTCCTCCCGCCAGCATCACCGCGATGCCAACCGCCGCCGTGAAGATCCGCTGCAGCATGATCGCCCTGGCGATCGGCGCCGTGTCCTCGTAGGCGCGGAACGCCCCGTAGAGCGTCTTGGCGAACAGCTCGATCAGGACGGCCGCGATCAACAGGCCGACCGCGATCCGCGTCTCGGTCGAGTAGTCGCCGAGCACGACGATCGCGAAGGCGATCGCGATCGAGACCGCGCCCCCGGCGGCGCGCAGCGCCATCGAGTTCCAGAAGAGGTGGTGGATGTTGCCGCGCGCGCGTGCGACCTCGCGCGTCAGGATCGTGTCGGTGCCGAGGTCCGAGAGGACCGTGAGCAGCATCGCCAGCGAGAGGGCGAAGGTGAACGCTCCGAAGCCCTCCGGCTCGAGCTCGCGAGCCATGACCACGTAGAAGCCCAGCGACGCGACCTTGCTGACGATCTCGCCGCCGGCCTGGATCGCTGTGTTGCGCGCGACGCGCGCTGAGGCGGAGGTACCGTCGCTCACAGGTCGCGAGGCTATCTTCCGCACGCGCTGGCAAGCCCTTCCCAGCACTGACGCGCGCCTCGCACCGGCCGATACGGTTCCCGACGATGCTTCCCTCCGGCTGCCCCGACGATCTCGCGCGCGCGCTCGACCAGCGCGGTGCGACCGTCGACGAGCATTGGGAGGAGGGCCAGCGGACCTACATGCGCGTCCACGCCGGCGACGGCGCCAAGCTGTTCGCCCGCTTCAGTGCCGCGCCACGGGACCGCGCGACGATCGCGATCGAGGCACGGGTGCGAGAGGCGGTAGGCGCCGAAGGCGCGTTGCGCGCGCCCGCCGTCGCGGCCTGGGGCGAACTCTGGATGATCGAGCGCGCCGTCGAGCACGAGCCGCTGCGCGGCGCGACGGCGATCGATCTCGTGCTGGCCGCCGCGGAGCGCCTGGCGAGCCTCGAGCTGCCGCACGTGCCGGAGGCCGAAGGCGCCGATGGCGGCGAGAGCCGCCGGCAGGTGGCGCTGCGGCGGCTGCGAATGGCCCGCTCGCCACTGCCTGCGCGCGATGTCGTCAGAGCGCGCGGCGTCGTCGCCAACAGCCGCCTGCCGCGCGTCACCACTCACGGCGACTTCCACGAGCACAACGTGCTGATCGAGCGCGACGCGGCTTGGGTGATCGACTGGGAGCTCGCCGACAGCGGGCCGGCCGGCTTCGACCTGATGCAGATGTGGGCGAGCCTTCAGTCGGAGGCCGACCGCGAACGGCTCTACGCCGGCGCGCTGGAGATCGTCGGTCGCCGGCACGCCGACGACCTGGCAGCGATGCGCTACGCGCTGACCGTGCGCACGATCGCCGGGCTGGTCAGCTCGCGCCACGCCTTCAACCGCGATCGCGACGAGGCGCACGCGCTGCTCGAGCTGCTGCCCGACCTCCGCCCGAGCGGCGCCTGACGGCCGTGGCGACGTCGATAGTCACCACCGTCCGGGACGACCGCGACGCGCTCGCCGACCTGCTCGGCGACCTCGAGGCACAGACCGTCGAACCGGCGGAGCTGGTCGTCGTCGACGCCGGGTCGACCGACGGCACGCTCGAGCTGCTCGCCGGCTGGCGCGGTCCGTTCCCGCTGCGCACGATCGAGGCGCCGGGGGCCAACATCTCGGAGGGGCGCAACATCGGCATCGAAGCCGCGGCGAGCGACCGGATCGCCTGCACCGATGCCGGCTGCCGCCCCGTCCCAGGTTGGCTCGAAGCGCTCCAGAGCACCGACGCCGACCTCGCGACCGGGATCTACGTCGTCGACGGTCACACACCGCTCGAGCGTGCGCTCGCCGTCTCGCTCTATCCCGATCCCGCGGAGATCGGGGACGAGTCGCCGCTCGTCGCGCTCTGGCAGCGACTGTTCGGCCGGCGCTTCGAGGCCGATCACGCGACCGGGCGCTCGATGGCGTTCTCGCGCCGCGCGTGGAGGGCGGCGGGAGGCTTCCCCGAGGATCTGTATGCCGGCGAGGACGTCGCGTTCAGCCAGGCGATCGTCGAGGCCGGCTTCCAGGCCCAGCTGGTCCCGGGGGCCGTCGTCCGCTGGCGCCCGCGCCGCGGCTGGGGCGCGAACGCGCGGATGTACCGCTCCTACGCGCGCGGCAACGTGCGCGTGGAGGGCGACTTCAAGCGCCACCTGATCCGCCTCGCAACGTGGGCAGGCGGTCCGCTGCTGATCTGGCGCGGCGGTCCCGGGGGCCGGCTGCTCGCGCTGCTCGGGGCGGCCGCCTACGTCAGCCTGCCGCTGCGACGCGCGCGGCGTGCCGGGATCGCGGCGCGCGAGTGGTGGCGGATCCCGCTGGCGATCGCGCTCAAGGACCTGTCGCAGCTCGCGGGGGCGATCCAGGGACTGGGCGACCGCCTGCGCGGAGCACGCCAGCCGCGGGCCGAGGTTCGCGAGGACTAGTCGCTGGAGAGCCGGCCGGCGCCCGCGGGGACCCGTCGGCTGCCCTTGCGCAGCCCTTCCGTGACCCTGGATGGAAGCCGGCGCCGGACGGCGCGGGGAGCAGCCCGCAGGGCCAGCCCGAGCCGCGTCGACGCATAGCCCGAACCGCGCGGAACGAGCACCGACGAGGTCAGCCGGCGCTCGCCAGTGGCGAGCCGCTGCTTGTAGGGCTGTGCCCCCGGCCCGAGATCGAGGCGGCGACGGCCGTCCGCGATCGCGAGTTCGAGGCCGTGGATGACGGTGTGCAGCGCCGGCGACAACTTGCCGTAGGCGGGATCGAACCCGCCGTTCCAGCCACCCGCCTCGGCGCCGGCGGCGAGCATCAGCTGAGCACTGACGATCCGGTCGTCGATGTCGAGGCAGACCAACTTGAAGCGGCCCGACGCGATCAGCTCGCCACCAGCGGCGATCAGCATCCGCTCAGGCCCCCCGGCGTCGACGAGGATCGAGCCCGCGTCCTCATGACGGAGGCGGTGCAGGCGCAGCAGCTCTCGTACGTCGCGCTCCAGTGTCGCGGCCGTCGAGACCCGGAAGCTCGCGCCCGCATCCTCGAGCTTGCGGCGGCCTTGGCGCACCCAGTAGCGGAACTTCGAGCTCTTGCTCTGCAACCACGACCCGTAGTCGACACCCTCCTCGAACTCCACGAACGGCGCCACCACGTCGCCGTCGAGGCGTTGCCATGGCTCAGCCGCGCCGGGCCACGCGCCGCGCAGCAGACTCGGCCAACAGGGAGAGTCGCCGACCAGCTCGAGCTCTATCGCCCGCGCCGCGCCGTCACCGGCCAGCTCGGCGGCGATCGCCGCGGCGACCTCGGCCTCGGCGCCCGCCAGCGCGAGCGGCTCGACGTTCGACGCGAACTCGGCGCCCAGCATCCGGTAGCGCGAGCCCTGGGCGTGAAACGGCGCGATGCCCACGAGCTGGTCACCGTCGCGGACCACGACGGTACGCAGCGCCGAGTCGGCGGGGCGGCAGTGCTCCCACCAGGCGAGCATCCAGGCCGGCTGCGCGTAGGGCCGTCCGGCCGCGACCGCAAGCGCGTCCCACTCCGCGCGCAGCGGCTCGAGCACCGCGGGATCGCGGATCGTCTCTGCCCACAGGTCCGGCATCGGTGCCAGTCTAGTTCGGGATTCCAACTGCGCCGATCAGCTGCCGAAGGTCATCAGCTGGCGGAGCTGAGGACGTGCCGAGCGCAGCGCGAAACGGGTGCGAGCGAGCGGATAGCCACGTCCGTGCGGCAGCAGGACGCGCGAGCACAACTGGCGGTCGCCGTCGGCGAGACGGTGCTTGTAGGCCTGGTCGCCGGGCCCGAGATCGAACCGCGCCTCGCCGCGCTCCGCGGCGTCGCGAATTCCCTCGATCAGGATGTGCATGGCCGGCGACCACTTCGAGTAGGACGCGTCGAAGCCGCCGTTCCAGCCCGCGACCTCAGTGCCGGCCGCGATCAGCAGCTGCGCGCCGACGGTCTTCTCGCCGGCATCGAGGCACAGCAGGCGAAAGTGGCCGGCCGGCAGCAGCTCGCGCCCGGCGTTCACCAGCATCTGCTCCAGTCCCGGCCCGTCGAGCGCGGTGCCGCGGCCCTCGCGGCGCACGTGGTGCAGCTCCAGCAGCCTCCGCACGTCGCGCTCGAGCGTCGTCTCGTCTGCGAGCCTGAACGTCGCGCCGGCGGCGTCGATCCTGCGTCTCCCCTGTCGCGTCCAACGGCGAAAGCTCGAGCTCTTGGTCTGCAGCCAGCCGTCGAAGTCGAGCCCGTCCAAGCTCACCGCGGGCGCCGCCGTCGACGAGGACGCGCTCTGCCACGGCTCGTGCCCGGGCCATGCGCCGCTGAGCAGCCCGGGCCAGTCGGGCGCGTCGCCCTGCAGCGTCAGCTCGACCGCGCTCGGACGCGGGTGAGCCGTGGCCAGCGCACCGGCGACGGCGTCCGCGACCTCGCGCTCGCGGCCCGCGCGAGCGAGCGGCTCGATGTTCGACGCAAGCTCGCCGCCGAGCAGCGCGTAGCGCGATCCTTCGACATAGAACGGCGCGATCCCGATCACGTCGTCGCCATCGCGCACGACGACGACCCGCAGCCGAGCGTGGCGCGGACGCATGCACGTCCACCAGGCGAGCAGCCAGGCGGGCAGCGCATAGGGACGCGACGCCGCCAGGGCGAGCGCCTCCCATTCGACGCGCAGGAGCTCGAGACCCGCGAGGCTCTGGACGATCTCGGCGATCATGCGCCTACCCCGGTCTCGGCCCAGGCGAGCAGCTCGTCGACGTGGTCGTCGGTCATCCCCGTCGCGGGCTTCGTCTCGACCAGCAGGGTCGGCGCCGTTCGCGAGCGCGCCCAGGCCACGCACTGCTCATCGATGTGGTCGTCGATCCAAGCTGCCGGGCGGTGGCCGGCGTAGGCGTCGATCGCGTCGACCTTCCAGTGCGACGAGCCGAAGACGGCGCGACCGTCGAACGTCAGGCAGGGCAGCTCCCGGAACGGCAGACCGAGGATGCGCGGCAGATACTCGTTCGCCTTCTCCTCCCAGCCGGTGGCCCAGACGAGGTCGAAGTGCTCCGTCAGGCGTGTGAGTCGTGGGCCGGAGTCCAGAGGGATGCAATGGGCGATGCCATCGATCCAGTGGAACGGCCCCGGCAGGTCGTTGGCGCTCTTGAAACCGAAAAGACTGATCACCCCATCTACATCGACGAACAGGATCGGTTTCTGAAGCCCTGCAGCCGTCATCGTCAGCCGGGCTGCGATCAGCGGCCGCTGCGCACCAGCTGCCGCTCGATGACGTTGCCCAGAAGCTTCACCACCGCGCTGTCTCCGGTGACCTTGACGTGCCCCTGCTCGTAGGCCTTCGCCCACTGGCGCAGCGTGCCCTCGCGTGCCAGCTCGTTGAACTGCTGACGCTGGACGGTCACGTCGAGCCGGGCGTCGCCGGCGGGGTCGCGATCGACCTTCGGCCCCGGAACCTCGACGCGCCAGATCGGCGCGTCGCCACCGCGGCTCGGCAGCTCGAGCCGGATCACCAACTTGAGCTGACGCAGCGACGGAACCTCCGTCGCCAGGCGCTCGATTGCATCGGCGATCAGGGCTTTGGTATCGGTGGCTGACACCCAGTCGAGTCTAGTGAGCCGGTCGAGATCGCCTCTCCAGCCCTTGGATCGATCGCCCGCATCGGCGCCTCGCCCTTGAGCAGGGCCTCGCGGTACTCGTCCTCGGGGTCGGACTGCGTGACGATCGCCCCGCCGACGCCGATCGTCGTCGTGTCGCCGTCGCGGACGATCGTCCGGATCGTGACGCTGAGATCGCAGCCGCCGCCGAGCCCGAAGCAGCCGATCGCGCCCGAGTAGACGCCGCGCGGCGCCTGCTCGAGCTCGTCGAGGATCTCCATCGTGCGCAGCTTCGGCGCACCGGTCATCGAGCCGGGCGGGAAGCAGGAGCGGACGCAGTCGGGAGCCGCGACGTCGGGGCGCAGCAGCCCGCGCACGGTCGAGACGAGCTGGTGGACGGTCTCGTAGGTCTCGACCTGCATCAGATGCGGCACGTGGACGGTGCCGATCTCGCAGACGCGGCCGAGGTCGTTGCGCAGCAGGTCGGTGATCATCAGGTTCTCGGCGCGGTTCTTCTCGCTGGTCCGCAGCTCCTCGGCGCGCCGCACGTCCTCGACCGGCGTGGCGCCGCGCCTGGCGGTCCCCTTGATCGGCTTCGCTTCGGCCCAGCGGTCGCGCCCGACGCGCAGGAAGCGCTCCGGCGAGGAGCTCAGCACGGCGACGTCGCCGAAGCGCAGGTAGGAGGCGAACGGCGCCGGGTTGACGCGGCGCAGCTCGCGGTAGAGCGCGAGCGGGTCGGGCGCCGGGTCGACGTCGGCGGCGATCTGATTGGTCAGGCAGACCTCGTAGGTGTCGCCGTCGAGCAGCCGCTCGCGGCAGACGGCGATGTCGGCGAGATAGCGCTCGCGCGAGCGGGCAAGCGTGAAGTCGACGGGCGGACCGCCGAGGGCGGCGTCGCGCCACGGTCGCTCGGCGGCTGCCGCCGCCGCACTTGCGCGCGACGTGCCTGAGCGCGCGGCGGACGGCGGACGGGCCGTGTCGGGCCCGTCGGTCTCCGTCGTCAGCGCGGCAAGCGTGCGTCTCGTATCGGCGATCCAGCGGGCGGCCTCGGCGGCATTCGCCGCGTCGGCCAGGCAGAGCAGGTAGGTGTGACCCTCCTGGTGGTCGAAGGCGAGCATCCGGTCGGCGAACACGAATGCGGCGTCCTGCAGCGGCGCGTCGTATGCGCGCTCGCCGCCGCAGTCGGCCTTCAGCTCGTAGCCGAGGTAGCCGGCGAAGCCGCAGGCGAAGTCGAACGGCAGGTCGGCGGGCGCCGCGATGTCGCGCAGCCGTGCCTGCTCGCGGCGGAGGTGGTCGAAGATCGTCTCGGTGTGGGTCTCGACGAGGTCGCCGCGGGTGACGCGAACCTCGCGGGCCTCGACGTCGTAGGTCACGACGGCGCCGAGCGGGCCGCTGTCGTCGCCGATGAACGAGAACCGCGCACCGCCGTCGAGCCGTGCGCTGTCGAGCCAGAACGCGTTCTCGCTGCCGGCGTACAGCGCGGCGAAGGCGGCCTCGGGATCGACGGGCGCGTCGATCCGCTCGACGAGCAGCCGCGGCTCCGGCGCGTCCGGGCGCGCAGCGCCGCCGTCCTCCGAAGGTGGGCAGATTTCGGCCGCATACTCGCCGGAATCCGCCCGGCTCGAATCGGCCTTCCATGCTGGGTCGATTTCGGCGTTATCTTGGCCGGAATGCGCTCGGCGTGGCGCGAGCGGGCGGGCGGGGACAGGAGCTGTAGTCAGGTCGCGGAAGTTGGCCAGCAGGCGGCGGCCGTGCTCGGTGGCGACCGACTCGGGATGGAACTGGACGCCCCAGAGCGGGCGCGAGCGGTGCGCGACGGCCATCAGCACGCCATCGCTGGCCCAGGCGGTCGGCTCGAGCTCGTCCGGCAGCGCCCAGCCGGCGCAGAGCGAGTGGTAGCGGACCGCCTGGAACTCGCGCGGGATCCCAGCGAACAGCAACGAGCCGTCGTGGATCACCGCGCCCGCGCGGCCGTGGATCGCCTCGGGAGCGTGCTCGACGCTGCCGCCGAGCGCCCAGCAGATCCCTTGGTGGCCGAGGCAGACGCCGAGCAGCGGTACCTCGGCGTGGCGGATCGCATCGATGCAGACGCCGAAGTCGGCTGGATCGTCGGGGCGACCCGGCCCGGGCGAGAGCACGACGTTGTCGAAGTCGCGCCGCGCCAGCTCGTCCCAGCTCGCCTCGTCGTTGCGCACGACCTCGGGCGGCTCCCCGTTGACCTCGCCCAGCAGCTGGAAGAGGTTGTAGGTGAACGAGTCGTAGTTGTCGATCAGCAGCGTCTTCATCGCATCACCGCGCAGCCTGCGATCCTCGCAGGCCGTGACGGCCGACGGCCCGCTCTCCACCGCCCACCTCCCCCGCCCCGACCCCGCGCGCGGCGTCTTCGAGACCCTGCTCGTCGTCGACGGCCGCCCGATCGAGCTCGACGCCCACCTCGACCGCCTCGCCGCGAGTGTCCGTGAGCTGTTCGGCGCGCCGACGATGGCTCGGATCGCCGGCGCGGCCCGGCTCCTGGCCGAGGCCCGAGCTCGCGAACTGCCGTTGGGCCGCCTGCGCGTGACGCTGACCCCAGACGACCACGGCAAGCTCGACTTGTCGGCCACCTCGGCGAGTGTCGAGCCGACGACGCTGTTCCCCGGCGACGAGGGCGGCGTGACGCTCGGCACGATCGCCATTCCCGGCGGCCTCGGCGGTCACAAATGGGCCGACCGGCGACTGCTGAACCAAGCCGGCGGCGTACTTGACGGCGCGCTGCCGCTGATCGTCGACCTCGACGGCGCCGCCCTCGAGACCGAGCGGGCCAACCTCTTCATAGCCAGCAGCGACACGCTGACGACCCCACCCGCCGACGGCCGCGTCCTGCCCGGCATTGCCCGCGCCCGTGTCATCGCGATCGCGCGTGAGCTGGGAATCGATGTCTCCGAGCGGCCGATCCCGCTCACCGAGTTGGGCGCCGCTGATGCGGCCTTCCTGACTGGATCGATCCGCGGCATCGAGCCGATCGCCACGATCGACGGCACCCCCCTGGCGGACGCCGCCGCACTCCCCGCGGCCATCGCCGCCGCGCTGCGCGAGCGCTGGCTCGGCAGCCCTCGCTGACCAGCGTCGAAGCCCGGGTTGCGGCCATATTCCGGCCGTAACCCGCGCTTCGGCCAGGCATCTAGATCTTGTGCCGCTCGAGCAGCTTCTTGCCGATCACCATCTTCTGGATCTCGGAGGTGCCCTCGCCGATCAGCAGCAGCGGCGCGTCGCGGTAGAGGCGCTCGATCTCGTACTCCTTCGAGTAGCCGTAGCCGCCGTGGATGCGGAACGACTCCTCGACGCAGAAGCGGCCGGCCTCGGAGGCGAACAGCTTCGCCATGCCGGCCTCGAGGTCGGAGCGCTCGCCGGCGTCCTTGAG
>Ga0190272_10001380_pt1 | contig 11681 bp, 6 predicted proteins | sample Popmic504T_FD_133746 | JGI IMG/M metagenome (GOLD analysis project Ga0190272, IMG submission 133746) | Populus adjacent soil microbial communities from riparian zone of Shoshone River, Wyoming, USA - 504 T | ecosystem: Environmental > Terrestrial > Soil > Riparian zone | place: USA: Wyoming...
CTGGAGCCTCACCTAGTAACTGAAACAGTAATCTCTTGTTCAGAGGGGGCGTCCGGGTGTCTACACGACGGGGGGAACGCCATGAGCAAGAGCACTGCCGCGCGGTTTGCGGCCAATCTCAAACGGGCGAGGGCCGAGAGCGGCCTGTCGCAGACCCAGCTCGCAAAGGCAGCTGGAATCAGCCATTCGGAGATCTACAGGCTCGAGGCGGGGACGCGCGAGCCGCGGCTGGGGACGCTGCTGAACCTGGGCAGCGCGCTGGGTATCGAGGGAGCGGATCTGCTCGACGGCCTCGGCGATCCGCTTGCCGATCCCGAGTGACCAATAATTGGACTGACCAATTATTGTGGAAAGCCGCTACCGAGTTCCAGCCACTGGCTGGAGAGCGCTTTAGCGGCCTTGGCCGAGCCGACACGCGAGAAGTAGGCCCACGTGTCGTCGAGCCCTAGCCGGGCCCGGATCTGCGGCCCGGTCAGCACCACCGAGCCGTTCGACCCGTAGACCCGCGCCCGTACGACGCGCGGCGAGACGCCGCGCTGCAGGACCTCGACGCGCTTCAGCATGCCCGGCGAACCGAGCAGGGCGCCCATCCGGGCGTTGGAGAAGCGCACCGTCCAGCGGTGCTTGGGCGAAATCGCGTCGTAGGGGTCGGCGATGCTCTTCAGCCAGGGCTTCGGCGTGGCTCCCGGCCAGCTGTTCTCGACGTTCTCGGTGCGTCCGCCCGAGGTCGAGAAGTAGTAGGTCGTCGCCGGCTGTCCCTTGTAGGTCACGATCTGGCCGGCGCTGCGGCGGACGGCCGAGTTGGTGCTCGAGGTCTCCGCGGTCACGCCCTTGTACATCTGCGAGCGAGTGTCCGGGTACTGGTCGTAGACGCCGCCGTCGGTCTTGCGCGTCGACAGCGCGTAGGTCCGTGCGGTGACAGCCTGAACGCGCAGCGCGTCGGCGTCCCACGAGGCAGGCATCTCGCCGGGCACGACGCCCTGCACGTAGTCGTCGATCGGCAGCGCGTTGACGGCCGTCACGCCGCCCAGGCTTCCGGGGTGAAGCTCGAGGCTGCCGCGGTAGCGGCCGCTGGTCACGCCCTGGATCGCCGGGCCGAGCAGGCGCAGCGGCTTGCCGCCGCGGCTGACGGTCAGCGGGGCGCGGTAGGTGCCGACGCGCTTGCCGCCGGCGCCGTAGAGCGCGAGCCGGCCGCCGGACCGGCGTACGACGTAGGTCGTGCGGGGCGAGAGCGCGATGTCGCCGGGGCCCTGGGTCGCACCGCTGAAGCGAACGTAGGGATCGCTGGCCTGGAGCAAGACCCGGACGGGCCGGCTCGGCGCCTCGCCGAGCTTGGTTCCCGTGTAGTAGTGGCGCAGGATCCTCGCGTAGCCCCAGCCCTCCTGGGCCATCCCGTAGGCGCCGTACTGGCTCATCCCGATCCCATGGCCGAAGCCGGCGCCGCGGACGACCTGCATCGGCGCCGCGCTGGCGGTGGCGGGCGCCGCCGCTACAGCCGCAGCGGCGGCGGCGGCGAGCAGGACGGCTGTTTGGAGGCGTTTGCGCATTGGCATCTTGGTTTCAACCATTTCGGCGGCCCAAGGTAGCGGTCCTCCAAGCGGGTCCCCCTTGACTTTGCCGCGCCAGCCTGCGTAACGTCGTGTTTCCAACCTTTGAACCCGGTTGGATGCCCTCCTTCGGATGGGAAGGAGGGTCGCGCGATGCGCTTGGTGGCGGGGCCCACACCGCCACCAGGCCCGCGCCGCTGCCTGCCGTGACGGCTGGTGCACGTCGGGGCCGCCCGCTCGCACGGGCGGCCCCGGTGGGCGTTGTGGTTTAGACGGGTGAGCTGTTTACATCAGTGAGACGAATGGGGATGTGGTGTCTTTGATGAATTCGCTGGCGGTTACCGTGACGGGCCAGCTGTTGCCCGCGATCGTCCAAGTCAGGCCGGTGTCGTTGGCGAATGCTAGGGAGCGTGTGAGGTTGCTCCACACTCCGCCGGCTAGCGTTCCGGTCAGGGTGAAGGTGACACCGTTCGGGCACGACCCTGGTCCTGTTGTTGCAAACTTGCCCTCGATGTTGACCGAGTTGATCTTGACGTTGTTGATGCCGCTGGTGCCGTCGACGTTCCACAGCGGCAGTCCGATCATGGCCAAGGTGATGTTACATCCGACGAATTGACCCGCGGTGCCGGTGCAGGGGATGTTCGTTGTCGTGCTCGTCAGGTCCATCAGCGGCGACGCAGTGGTCCGCACTTGGCCAGTGAAGGTCGGTCCGCTGCTGCAGGAGAACGCCGAGTTGCCGGGGCCCTGGCTGGTGAAGGTGAAGCTGGACGGTGAGGTGAGGGTGTGGACGGTGTTTAGGGGGCTCCAGTTGGCGGCTGTGGCCATCGATGGGATGGCGATCGCGCCGAGGGCCGTGATGGCGGCTGTGAGCGCGAGGCTCTTTGTGATTGTTTTGATCATCGGGTTTCAATGCTCCTGTTTTTGTGTGTTGTGGTCTTCGGCCATGAACTGGGCCGTTTTGGGGAAGGTCAAGACCGTCCTGGGCCACACACAAAAGGGCCCAGGACGGCTGTTGTTGCGACGCCGGCGGGTTTAGCGGCGGTTTGCTGCGCGCTTGGCGGCGCGTTTGGCCGCCTTTGTCTGGCGCTTCGAGCATGGGGTTTTCATGCCGATGTCGAGGCTGGTTTGGCGGCTGTTGTGGCCGTCGATGTCAGCCTCGGCTACATGGCGGCCGGCGCAGAGGTTGATCTTGCCCCGGCGGGTCCTCGTTACAGCGAGGATGCCTGTGTTGCCGCCGTTGATGTTGAGGTTGAAGCTCGACACCGGCGCGTCAGGCACGTTGTCGAATGTGTTTACGAGCTTGCCGCTCTTTGTGGTGCTGGATACGCCGCGGAGGTTGATGTCGATCTCGCCGCGCAAGGCGACGATGATCATCGGCAACGTCCGGATCTGATTACCGGTCTTCGGATCGATGCGAATGTTCTTGACGAAGTAGACGTTGCCTGACAGCGGCTTCTTCAGCAGTGGCGAGACCGCCTTTGCGCGTCCGACGATCGATCCCTTCGGGCAGCGGTTCTCCAAATCGTCTTTGGTGCCGTCGGTGAACTCGCAGAGTGCTTGGGCGTTCGCGGGATCCAAAGCCAGGCTCTTCGGCAACCTGACCTCGGCCTTTTGGATGCCGGCCTGACCGGACCGTTGGGTGACGGTCGCTTTGAGGCCGGGGTGCTTGCCGGTCCGGGTCTGGCTCTTGCCGGTCAATGCCAGCTTGAGCTTCGGCTTGAACCCAAGCTTCGAACACCCGGTCGCTTGCAACGGCGCCGACAGGTTCGCTGTCTGATTGCCGGCCGAGGAGACGCTCGTGCTGATCGTCTTTGGCTTGCATGAGGTCGGTGACCGCATGAACCCGGGACGGTCTGTGACGACATGGACGCGCCGTACGCGGAACGGGACGCCGTCGCGGATCGTCGGCAACGGATCGGACTTCACCGTCACCTTGGCGGTGTTCGGATCGATATGCAGCGCCTGGCGGACGATGACTGTGCCGAGGTCGAACGGGCCAGCGGCTGCGTGGACGGCGACCGCTAGGCCGTAGGGGGCGCCCTTGTAGGGGCCCGTCAACGACACCGGCTGATCACGCAGGTAGAACGGGTTCGAACCCGGACCGGCAGCGACAGTCGCCGAGCCGACACGCGACCCAGCGGGACACGAGCCCGCATCTGCGGCGGTGTCTGAGCACAGCTCGACGTTTCTGACCGCACCCAACAGACCGTTGGGGAGTGAGACGTCGAGGCCATTCATGACGTCTTGGCGATCTCCACGCGTAAGGTCGAACACGAACGGGCTCGACCCGCCGCCCTGGGTGTCGACGAGACCAGCGTCGAGACCGGGCGCGAACGGCAGCGTCGCCGGACAGCCGGCACCCTGCCCGTCCCAGCTCACGTCAAACGACGAACTGTCGGTCGCATCCGGGGTGCCGGAGACCGGTACCCCGTCGTCGCGCGTCCCGCCTCGCGACCACGGCGTGAACACACCGCTGGTCGTCGCCGTGGTGCACGTCGCGGGGTTTGCCAGCGCCGCACGGGGACCTGGCTTGAACGTCAGCCGTAGCGACTTGGCTGGCAGCTGGGGGTTGTCTTCGAACCTGGCCGTCAAACGACCGGTGTTCTTGTCGGCGGTGACGATGCCGGGGATCTTGACGTTGACGCCAAGCTTGCGGGAGTCGACCTCGAGCAAGAGCCGGAACAGGCCGTCGCGGCCGCCGTTGGGGTCGAGGTCGCCGGGATGCGGGCTGATGACGTAGACGCTGCCGCCAAGCGGCTCGGCGCCGATCACCTCGTCGGTTTGGGGGTCGCGCTCGGCCAACAGCGGTGAGGTAGCGGTCACAGATCCGATCTTCGACCCGTTCGGACAGGCCGCCGGATCGGTCGTGTCATAGCGAACCTGATCGCCCGGGCCGGTGTCTGTGCAGCCCTCGAGGCCATCGGCGGCCGATGGTGAGACCGACACGCCCTCTGGGAGCGTGACCGTCGCGTCCTTGAGCGGCGGCGCTGACGGTACTGACGGGTCGGCCGGCGAGGCCGAGTCGGTCGGGTCGTTTGCGGCCTGGGGGAACTTCAGGTCGACGGTATAGCCCGACGGCGCATCTGCCTGAGACGTGCCTGTGCCCGGTGTTGGGCGCATGTCGAAGGTCGGCTGGAATTGGGCTGCCAGTCCGGCCGCGTCGCAATCTGTGCCCGGGGGGGCGGTCATGCTGACCGACTTCCAGTTCGGGTCGCTTAGATCGGGGAAGCCGAAGTCGGCTGCGCCCGCGGGAAGTGTCTGGCCGGGATAGGGCCAAGAGTCGGCGAACATGGTAGTTGTCGGCTCAGAGACTAGGCAGTCGACGGGGTTTGCCATAAACGGCAGCGGCGGGCCGCCGACCGGCCCTCCGCCCAGTGGGTTGACCCGCTCTGATGGCACGCCGTACAACGAGACTTTGATTTTGTACATGCCGAGCTGGCCGATGCCTGGGGTGGCGACTGTGATTCCGTAGTCGCCGGTCCGTGGCCGCAATTGCGGGTACAGCAAGACGATGGTGTTGGTGACGCGGAAGCCGAACTGGGCCGGATAGCCGCGCTCGGGAACCATGTTGTACAGCGGCAGGAGCTTGCCGATCGTGGCGGACGAAAAGTCGACCTCTCCCACCGCGCTAGCGTCAGGGCACTCTCCGACACTCTCCTCGCCCGCCGCCAACTGCTCGACTCTGCACCGGCCCGTCACAGCGACGTTGCCGGTAAACCCAGCCGGCGAGTCGACAAACGTCGACTTGATCATATGGCTCTCCCCGCCAACGATATCGAAGGAGACCTCCACAGAATCCGGATGGCCACCAGCCACGGTGTAGTCATCACCCACCGGATCCAAAGACCGGGCGACGAAGTTCTCGATCGAAAGCGGAGCAAGAGGTGCGGCAGCCGCAACTGACAGCGAGGCGATCGTGCTCGCACCGATCAGCACTGCCACAGCGACCGACAGACGACCAACCAGGCGGCTCAAGCTCACAGTGTTCATGGTTTTGGTTCCTCTGTTGAAGATGTCGGCAGGGCCAAAGAGACGGCGTGTCATGACTGACCCCCAACAGACAACTTCTTAACTTTCGCCCGGATCAGCTTCAACGTCACCGACCGAACCCTCGTGGCCTTGGAGTGGCTGACCGAGACCTTGACCGTCAATCTCCCCCGCTCGGTGAGCTGCGCCCGGGCTTGGCGCGACAGCTTTAACGTCACAGCCACCGACCCCGGTGCACTCATCGTCTGCCGCGCCGATCCGACCGTGACCGACCTCCGGCCGATCTTCGCCTGGGCTGTAGCGGTCACGCTCCCGGCCTTGTTGGCCTTGACCGTCACCGTCAGCCTTCCCGTGGCTGCCAGCCGCCGCCGCTGTGTCGCGGTTACCGCCCGCAACGACAACACCACGCCAGCGTTTTCGGGATCGCTGTCGCCTGACGGCCCGGATCGCGGGCCGGCAAGCCCCGGAGCATTGCTCAACAGGCCTTGGCAGCCATCCCCCGAACAAGGAGCTGGTGGCCGTGGCGGGTCGAACCCGCCGCCGACGCGGGCGGTGTAGATGTCGGCGATCAGATCGCGGTCAGCGGCCAGCACCGGCGCGTTGGTCATGAAGAAGATGTCGCGCCCCGACGCGGTGATCCCCGAGGGGACGCCGCCTCCCGTGGTGATCAACGACACCTGGCCGTCATGCCAGGAGTAGACGTCGTTGGCACCGTTGGTATCGCTCTGTTCCAGAGCCTCGGCGGTACCGAAGACCACAGTCGACCCATCAGACGTCATCGGCGAGTTCTGACCGATCGAGGCCGCAAAGGCGGGGTCGTTGCCGCCGCCGCCGGCGACCGACGTCGACACCCGCACCACCGTCTCGGTGCTCGCGTCATAGCGATACACATCCCGCGCGCAGTCGTCGTCGCCGGCCACCAAACCATCGACGGTCGTAAACACCAGATACCGGCCGTCAGGCGTCATCTGCGGCGGGCGCGGCTGCAACAGATCGTTGCTGGGTAGTCGGGCAACGAACCGCGTCTGGCCGTCTGGATGCGCCTCGTCGCGCTGCCAGAGATACAGGTTGGGCGTGCCCGCGGCCGCGCTGACATCGCCGACACCGATATTGCCGGCCAACACGCCTTGGGCGACGAAGTACACCCGTCCCCCGTCCTCAGAGACCGCGGCCACGGTCTCGACCTGCGCGTTGGTAGCGGTACCCGAGACCTGCGTCAGGTGCGCACAAGCGTTCGCCGACCCGACCGGCTCCGGGACCCCAGCCGGGATATCGCACGCATACAAGTCATTGGTCTGATCGATGTCGCCGTTGACGAGCTGCTGGCTGGTGGTAAAGAACACCCGCGACCCATCATCGGCCATCCCCCCAAACGCAGCCGCCGACACACCATTACACAACCCGCCAAGATCATCAGCGGTCCGGGTGCACTCAGACCCCGACAACGCGACCGTCGCCGACCCAGCCACCCGCGCCCACAACTGCTGCCGGACGTTACCGGCACATCCTTCGTCGGCCCTGACCAACGCATAGACGATCACCCGGCCATCGGCCGACATGTCCTTGGCGCAGGTCTCAAGCGGTGACGGCTGACCATTATTGTCGACGGTCACCACACGCGGTTGACCGTTGCCGGTGCCCACGAACTCCCGCAGAGCGGTGATCTTCGCGTTTCCCGCATTGCCGTAGTTGACCACGACATGCGAGAGGTCATCCGACACTCCAACGATCCCCGGGTTGGTCCCCTCATATAGGGGATCGCCGGTGATTTCACCCATGATATCGACATCGCCGATACGCTCAAAGGTGCCATCGGTGCCGCGGACCCAGATGCCGAACGGATCGTCTGGAACATCGCGGCGGCTCATCAGCCACAACGACCGGCGCAGATCACCCGACACGGCCTGGCGGTTCGTGGTACGTGTGTCATAGATCGCCTCGCGAGGACCCGGCGCGGTCGTGACCCAGCCCGTCGCTGAGCGCACGGCGGAATAACCCATGCCCAAGAGGGCGCCGTTGGTGTTGCCGGCGAAGCTGCCCGGCGACCGATACGAGACGATCCCGTCGTCCGTGAAGACGGGCCCCTCGGCCGGGAAGCCCTCCTTATAAGGCGGACTGACCATCTCAAAAGCACGACAGTCAGGCAACGCAGCCGACCCCGTCAGCGCACGCACCCCAGCGTTATCGCACACGTCCGCCGCAGCGATCGGAGCAGCCGCCAGACCAACCGCAAACAGCACGCCCACAGCCGCAGCGACGGCGGCGGCCCAGGCGCCCGCTGTCCTAGACGATCCCGACAGCGACAGCGACATGGATGCTCCTTTATCAGTTGACACAGCGAGTCCGTTCAGGTGGCCGCGCATCGTTTAGCGCCCCGCCGTGCGGTTGAAGGTGACCGAGACCGTCTTAGTTGCCGCCCGTCCGCCGGCCGGCAGATACCGCACCCGGACCGCGACTTTCAACCGGCCTGTCCTGGACTTTCCCAACGCCCGCATCCCGGCCCGGTTGAGCTTGATCACGAGCTTCGCGCCACGCGCCCTCTTGATCGTGACCTTGCCCGGCTTGGCCCTGGCCGCCTTGCTGGTCAGCTTGCCCGGACCCGGGACCTTGACCGACAACGTCGCCCTCGACCCCTTCACGGTCGTGTTGGCGATCGAGAAGCGGCTACTCGGCCGCTTGAAGATCGCGACCGCAACGGTGTTCGACCGCTTGCCGCAATCGACCGTCAAACCAAGCGTCCCAGACGCATCCTCGGGAATCTCGAGCTCGAACCCGCTGGCCGACCAGTCGGCCGCAACCACAGACCGATCGCCAAACACGACGGTGCCGCCGGCGCCGAGACCCCGACCCTTGATCGAGATCGTGTCGCCAGGCTTGGGCCTGGCGTCATAGCTGTCGAGGTGTGGTGTCGTGCAGCCGTAGGAGCTTGGGCCGTCACCCGCCGGCGGCGGCGGGAATACCTTGGGCGGCAGCGGGGCGGTCGCGAAGGTGACCTGGTCGCTGACCTGGGTCGAGTCGTTGCTCGAAACCCGCAACGCCACGACGAACATCTCGCCGACAGGCAACCCACCGACCGGGACACTGACCCGCTCGACCCCATCGTTGCCCGCTACCGGCCGCTCAACAGACGAAACCGAATACGAGCTGTCCAACGACCTGACGTCGAAGCGATAGGTCCCCGCCTGGCCATGGGTGTCGAGATCGCCGATCAACGTCGCGGCGTCGGTCGACACGCCGATCGGACTGAACGCGACCGCGGTCGGCGCGGGAGCGGTACGAAACAGGCCGTCAGCACCGTAACGCTTCACCCCATTGCCGCTGGTCGCGACAACCTGCACATGATAGGTCGTATCCGGCAACAACCCCGAAACCGCCTGAGCGACCAGCTGCTCACCATCACCAGCACCCGCGGCAACCTCCGAAGTGGTCGCACCATACGAAGACGTCGGCCCATAATTAAAGCGATACGTCGTGTTCTCTCCATGCGGATCGATCGTCCCCGTCAACTCCGCCCGCCGAGACGTCACACCCCTAGCACCACCACCAGCAGCCGGCGCCGTCACAAACGTCTGATCCGCACCAAACTGCTCACCACCAAACCCATTGTCGCCCACGACACGAAAGTGATAAGTCGTCCCAGGCAACAGACCCGACAACGACTCCACCACCGAGTCGTAGTCCCCATCACGCATCATAAACTGGTACCAGGATCTGGTGGCTGTGCGGCTACCGTAAGCCGCGGTGGTCCCGTACTCGAAATACGATGCCGCGTAGGGGGCCTCACTGGGAAGCAAAGCTGTGCCGTTGAAATTCACCGCCCCATGGATACGGGCACTCCGCGGCCCGATCGCCGACCCAAACGACGGCCCGATATCAACAGCTGCCGGATCCGTCTTAAACGTCCCATCGGCCCCAGCGATCGACCCTGAGTCATTGGAGCCAACAATCCGGAAGTAATAGGTCGTATTCGGCTTCAAGCCAGCGAGCTCAGCCGACGCCGCGACCGGATCGCTACCGGCACCTACACCGACGAAACCGACGGTCCGCGACCCATACCTCTGATCGAGGCCGTACTCGAAGTGATACTTCGAATCCACACCCTCCGGGTCGATCGTTCCCTCCACCACCGCCGACCGCGCCTCCACCGACTCCTCCGGCGCACCCCCAGTCACGACCGTCGGACCCTCAAACCGCGTAAAGCGCTCAACCACAGGGTCAGTCGCGTCAGAGGTATACACCTCTCCCGTGCCACTGACTGCCATCGCCCGGACACCATTCACAGTCGACGCGTCGAAGGTATAGACCGGCGCGGCCCCGCCAGCGGTGAAGTGCGTGACCTGCACCCCGATCGGACCGTCCTCAGACACATACACCTCATCTGAGACCGGATCAGCCGCAACCGCCGACGGCACACCACGACTCCCATCATCAACAGTCTCCTCCCACACACCCGCGGCGCTATACCGATCAACCCGGCCCTTGCACGGATCGAGCACATACACCCGATGCGAACCATCAACCGCCAAACCCGACGGACAACTAAAACCACCATCAAGCAAACCATCAGACCCATCAAACGACGACAGATACGCACCAGTCGTCGCGTCGAAGCTAGCGATGACCTGGGCCCCCGTGTTGGTGTTGGTCGCGGTCACATACACCGTCCCATCAACCGGATCAACCGCCAACCGAGCCGATAGGAAGGAATTGATCGAAACCCCCGAACCCGAGACGTCAAGCTCATACGCCAAAACCCCAGAAGCGCTGAACTTCAACACGCGACCTATCTCGGCACCGTCAGATCGACCCACCGAAACGTACACCGCACCCGAACCAGCAGGATCGACCGCAAGCGTGCCGATCGAGGGGTAAAGCGGATCGATCGCAAACTTCGACTGAAACACACCATCCGCACTAAACCGCTGCACACGCGGCGCGGCACTGCTAATGGTCTGCCCATTCTCGACCGTAAAGACCTCGCCCGTCGACGCCATCACCCCAATACCCACCGGACCGTTATCCAGCGGCGAGCCAAACTGCCCGTCACCTGGGCCCAACCCCCCGAACTCACCCACGAACGTATGGCCCGTCGTCGCCCAAGCAGAACCTGGCGCCACAAACGCAAACCCCCCAACCAACGCCACAAGCAAGACCACCAACCTCCGCCCCAAAGCAGGCGCACCGGTCCCTCCAACCGAAGGCGCAACAGCAGCCCCGCCCGAAACCCCACGGCCCCGAACGACAGACGACAGCCGGGACCCCGGCTTCGACTGCAGAACACTGCTGCAAACACGCCTCATAGTTGCGATTCCTCTCCTCGTTGCATCTCTCGCGCTCCTGCCGGGCGCGTCTAGCCTCCCAACGCCACCACGGTAAACCGATGGGTGTCTAGATGTCAACCGAGAACGGTTCAGAAACTCTGCGTTTGGCAGAATATACCGCTCTAGAAAGCCAAATAGAGAGATCTAGACTAGACACCTAGTAGTCTCCATAGTACAGTCGCCTCATGTCCGATCACCGATCCAGACCGGCCAGCTCCGCGCTGGTCACGGGCGTCCAGGCCGGGAGGACGCGTCCGGAGCAGCTGCGCGGCGGAAACCACGGCCTGACGCCCGAGCAGGTCGCCGAATCGCAGCGCGTGCGGATACTCGGCGCGCTGCGCGAGCTGGTGGCCGCGCACGGCTTCCACGACGTCCCCGTGGCCTCGGTCATCCAGCACGCCGGCGTCTCGCGCAAGACCTTCTACGAGCTCTACTCGAGCAAGGAGGAGTGCTTCGTCGCCATCTACGAGCAGGAGATGGAGCGGGTACTCGCCCCCACGCTGCACGCCTTCGAGGGGAGCGAGCCGTGGGTCGACCGGCTGCGCACCGCGCTCGGCGTCCTGCTCGGCACGCTGGCCACCGACCCCGCCGCGGCGCGGATCTGCTTCGTCGAGGTACTCGCCGCCGGACCGCTCGCGCTCGAGCGGCGCGCCAAGGCCTACGCGGCGCTCGATCCGCTGTTCGTCCCGCCGGCCGCGGGATCGCCTGACCACACCGCAGCCGCGGCACCGCTGGCACCCACCCGCGCCATCGTCGCCGGCTCCGTCGGCTACCTCACCGAGACCCTCCACCGCGAGATCGGCGCCGGGCGCACCAGCGAGCTGCC
>Ga0190272_10001381_pt1 | contig 11678 bp, 8 predicted proteins | sample Popmic504T_FD_133746 | JGI IMG/M metagenome (GOLD analysis project Ga0190272, IMG submission 133746) | Populus adjacent soil microbial communities from riparian zone of Shoshone River, Wyoming, USA - 504 T | ecosystem: Environmental > Terrestrial > Soil > Riparian zone | place: USA: Wyoming...
GTGCTAAACGAATCTAATCGCATGGAAACCGAACCAACAGCACTGACCGTAACCGTAAACGACCGCGACAGCGTTTCATCTCTGCTCTACCTTGCGCCGAAGAAACAGCGTGCAGGCATCACCTTGATCCTGGGCCACGGCGCGGGCGCCGGTCAGTCGCACCCCTTCATGACACTTTTCGCAAATGGCCTCGCCGCCCTGGGCATCGACGTGCTGACTTTCAACTTCCTCTACATGGAACAGCGCCGACATGTTCCCGATCCAAAAGCCAAACTCGAATCCTGCTACCGTGCTGTCATTTACACTGCTGAAAAGCACAAAAACCTAAAAGCGAACCGCCTCGCGGCTGGCGGTAAGTCGATGGGCGGACGGATCGCTTCTCAGGTCGCCGCGGAATCGCCCGCACCTGATCTGGCTGGACTCGTCTTCCTCGGCTACCCGCTTCATCCTCCCGGCAGGCCCGATAAGCTCCGCGACGCCCACCTCAAAAACATCAAGGCACCAATGCTCTTCATCCAGGGCACCCGCGATAGCTTCGGAACTCCCGACGAACTGCGCGCCATAATTAAGAGAGACCACTTACCCGCAACGCTCTATCCCATCGAAGGCGGCGACCATTCGTTGAAAACGCCCAAGAGCGCCGGGTTAACTCAGCACCAGATCTATGAAGATGTATTGGACGAAGTGGCCCACTGGCTCAGATCCGTTGAGAACCAATAGTCCAGTCGTTGATCCCCAAAGTAAACATCCTTAGCTCGAAATTCGATAAAACTACCGACCGGGAAAGAAGAGCGTCTGTGTCTGCTGCTCTTCCTTAACCAATTCCTCAATTGGTTTTGCATTTATAGAACTCGGCGGCATTCGAGCTGAGGCAAATAATCCAATTTACTCCCGAAACGTTTCGCGATTCAACGTCATACTGATCAAACAGCAGCAGCTTCCTCGGGGAAAGGTGGCAGATGAAACAGACAATGCGCCCGCAATTTTTGATGCTCACGATCTTATTGGTATTCCCGATTTCCAGCGCAGGTCAACATATCTACAACAAAGAACGCGATGAGCAGGCACAGAAGGCCCTGCCACTCGCCGAGGCTCTCAAGACGGGGTCGTTGTTTGAAACACAACTCAGAAATCTTGCGTCGCTCGCCAAGCGGGATTTCGATACCGAGTTTTTGGTTACAAAGTTCCAAATCAACGCCTTCTCGCTAGATCTTTTGACGTGGGAAAAAGCGAATACCTATATCTGTCTCAATCGGACCTTGCGAGCGCAACCCGACGCCATACCCAGCTCAGAAGCCATTCAAGCGTCTATCGGCGAACTGACGCAGGCCATCGTCAGCGCCAAAAAGTCGCTGGAAGCTTTCAAAGCTTCCGTTAAGAAGAACGAAGAAAAACCGGATTCCGAAGAAGAGAATGGGGACAACCAATCAATTCTTGCCTCGCTTATTGAACGTCTCGGCGATTTGGAGTCCGTTCAGAAGTTTGCCGAAGGGCTAGGTAAAGCCGATATCAAACTCATAACACCAAAGACGATGCAGGCTTTGAACGAACTTAAAGAAATCACCGGCACTCTAAAAACTGTCTATGACGCGTATACCGCCAAAGTTGAAGGGTTCAATGAACTGCAAGGTCAGCTTGCCGACTTGCGAATCGTTCTGAAAAAGGTGGCAATCGAAAGCCTTCAGGCAGACGAACAGCACTGGAAGAACGTTACCGCCATCCGTGCCCGTCGTGAAGTGGACCGCGCTGACATACTCCACCTGGTTAACGACTACATGGGAATAATGAGGCGTTTGAGACTGGTGGATTTCACCGCAGGCGATCCGGGAAGCTTCTGTACAGCTGCCAATAATGCGGCCGGTTTGGCGGACGGAATTGATATTCGTCCACGACAAATGATAGCTGAGCACATTAAGGAACTCGTGCGTCGATCCGGAACTATAGAACAGGACAATCAGGAGATCATGCGTGAAGCAAGGCTTGCGCTTTCAAGGATGAAACGTCCGTTGCCTCCGTCGGAGTTTGAAAAGCTGGTCACCCCGACTCTGACTGCATTAGAGGACGGACTCGATCATATTAATCCGGACGATGTCATCCATCAGTATGAGCTTGATATTCGCGACGGCGAGCAGGACAAGAAATTGGATCCGCTAAAGATGGGCCTGTCGGATGATCTAAGCATGCTCCGTTCAGCTGCTCGTGATACCTCTGCCGGGAATCTCGAAGCCGCCCTGCGCCTGATCATTATTCATCGACAGAGAGACCTGGTTCGCATTCGCGATATGGTCGCGGATGTTCCTCGCGCACTCTACACGCTGGCTGCTCTGATTGCTCGCGGCGATACCCCTGACAAGTTGGCTGAATTGAGATTCGCCCAGGAGCTGCACGCCTATTCAATAAGAAAGAGCGCCGTGCGCGCGAGAGCTTATGAGCTCACGGTAAGCACCGGTGCACAACGTTTGGCGCTCTTCCATAAGGGCGGTATCAAGCCTACTGACGTCGCGGAGTTGGTTTTTGCCGCGTCTAACGTGGCTCTTACACCAGCGATCCTGGCGAGATAAGGACACACCATGAAGAAACTGTTGCTTCTGTTATCCATCTTGAGCCTGGTCTTCCTGACAGGCTGCGACGATGAGAACGCGCGCAATTATGCGAAAGAGCTGGTGGGAGTACTAAAGTCCTATCAAACTGAAGTTAATAAGAAAATAGCTGCCGAGCAGAAGTCGTACAAAGACTTGGCGGCTACACATGCTTACGCAAAACAGGTTGATCTTATCAGCGGCCTCAGAACTGAAAGGCTGAGGCTCGCCGATAGTCTGGCTGATGAACTTCAGCACGGAGACGACAAAATCACGCCCTCCGATATTCATAAAATGGTCGCGGATTATGCACATGCGGACTTCGCTGCTACTCGGCGACTGTTTGAACAGGAATCCGATGGTCAGGCTGAATATCTGGCCTCACTCGAGGCGTTGGAAATGCAGTCCAAGAATCTCACGGCCTTGACGAAGGCACTGCAGGAACTCGCAAAGCCAAAAAGTAAGATCAAGCAGCTCAAAGATCTGGCGGGAGCGGCCGAAAAGTTCAAGGGCAAGCTGGACGAATTGCAGTGTGAAGAGATAGCCCAGGAAATAGCCTGTTTGATGGTTCGGCAAAAACAGATCAGCGACAGCACGACGCTCACAGATCCGCAGAAAATTGATGGCCTGGCAAAGATTCAGACCGATATTGATCGCCTGATTGAGCTCAGCACTGGGCAGAAATGTAACGAGACTAAACGCAAGGGCACCCAATGCCCCGACAAGAAAGGACAGTGAAGAAATGCCTATAGACGTCCCACGGCTGCAAGCCGAAAACCAAAAATCACTGGCAGCGGTAGACAACTCGATAACTCGGCTAAACGACTTGATGGATGACGGCCTCCCGCTGTCGGAAGCCATCGCCGTCAACGCCCAGTTGAGTCGCGCTCAGGGAGACAAGATACATCTGCAACTGGTCAGAGGACACCTGGGACCTGCCGGCGTTATCGTCAGCGAAATGGATCCCGCCGTGGCCAATCGGGTGGATGTCTTAGCTGCCAGGTTGGATCAGGCTATTACGAATGATTTCATCATCGGCGCCACCTTTGACATGATCAAGGTGAGTCTTAGCGCTGCAGAGGAGATGTCCGACATCACTTCTAAACACACCAAGAAAGCTTGAGAGAATCGCTTTGTTCATTTCTAAAAGAATCCTGAGGCACCCTTTCATGGGCCTACATATGCGAAAGATATTAAGCTTGACCCGGCTGATGCTCGCCTCAAGCATCGTTAGCGGTCTTTGCGCAATCCCGGTTGCGTCGCAACAGCCGCGCCCGGCCTTTGAATTTGTGGACGCCAATACCGCCCTGGCTTTGGAGGCCGACCACGACAACCGGGCGGTGGTACTCAACAATACAGCCCGTACGCTGTCGTTGACTGTAGCAGTCGTCGATGATAGCGCACAGGATGGACCACGCCTGTCCTCAGTAATGACGGTCAGTCCCGGCGTTTTGGAAGTGGGCAAGGCCAGCAGCGGAACGATCATTCTGAAAATGTCACCGAGTGACTCAATAAAACCGGGCACCTTGTTGACCGGTTATCTAACAGTTTTTGAAGAAGCTTCAAACACGGTAGTTCGTCGCGCATTGCAATTTCGCGTGCCAGCAAAAGAGACAGGCGAACCCCAGGCTGAATTGTCCTCACTCGTCTCCAGCACGACATCAACCGTTTATTACGTACCTTGGGCTGGGACAAAGCATCTTGCCCCACTTGATGCTCCACTACCGCTGACTATACCAATTAGCGCCGGCGAAGTAGCGAAGGTCCTCAAGGCCGGTAGCGTTGTTGCGAGACTGGCGACTGACAATGGCGAGTCAGGTCTTGTGGAATATACAGGCACTAAAGAAAATTTACCCAGTGGTACGACCGGGCTTGTTCTGGGTTTCCGGAGTGCCGGGGAGGTGGGTACTTACAAAGGCAAATTCTTAAACATTAAAACCGCCGACAAAGAGCCACAGCCTGTCACTATCAACGTCATTTCAAAGCATTACTGGATTTTCCCAGCACTGGCGATTGCCGCCGGCTTGTTTATGTACTACGCGATGCAGTGGTATCTCAATGTGCTCCGAAAGGTTTGGGGCTTGCAGGAGCAGGAGGCTGGCGTCGAGGTTGCGTTCGCTAAAGCAGAGCAGCAATTTGCGGAGGACGCAAAGGGCCACTCCTACAGTAAGTACTCAATCAGTGAGGATTTCAACAAACAGAGCAAAGCTCTGCTTGCCACCATCAGCGGCTTGAAACTCCGAAACTTTTTCCGCTTGGACGAAAGCAGTGAGGAATACCGTGGCGTGGTTAATGCGTTGTCCGACCTTGAAGCTTTAGCAAGGGACTGGGCGGGGTTCGCAGCAACTAAACTCACGCCTCTCGAAACAGCGTTGGAAGCCGCTCGTCCTTCTTTTGCGACCGTTCCCGAACACTTATCACTTGGGGAGATGACTGCTCCGGTGATCGCAACAGAAGCCGCCGGCCTTTTGGCAGGTGGGCCAGAAATCTCCATTAGTAAACTCAAGGATCTTTCGGCACGTATTGTTGACGTGCTACCACGCATTACCAGTTGGCCGGATTTGAGCACCAGAGCGGCAAAGGTTTGGTACGCATTCGATGCCGCTATGAAGGCCTCGAGTTATCTGTTAAGAGATTCTTATGAACAGGCTGAAATCAAAGCCAACAAAGGACAGGCCTTCATTGTGTGGCGCGATTTATGGGTGGAAGGTGCGTTTGATCCCAAGTCCCTGGAAGACCAGTTGTCCAAATTGGAGAACGCCCTGGCAATTATTAATGCAAGCTCACCCACGCCGGTCGCCGATGCATCGAATTTTGCTTTTGCCGCCGATCTCAGCCCAACCGGTATGCCCGCGTTAGCGCCCGAACGTCTTGGCGATATTAAGCGAAAGCGTCTGACCTTGGATTTGTTTTTCCTGATGCTCGCCATCGCGTTGGCATTGTATTCAGGTCTCAATGAACTGTACTTCATGGTCCCCTTCGGCACGGCGCGAGATTATCTCAATGCATTTGTGTGGGGCTTCGCGACAAAAGTCATTATTGATGCCATTACGGCAGGAATAAATAAATTCTGGCCCGCTGTCTCTCGCTGATGAAAAGCTGCGTGACGTGTGCTTGGCCGAGGGGTTATTTACATGATGCGTGACGGACATATCCCGAAAGTTATGAACATGCTCGTCACCACCCTTGGTGAAGACTCAACAACAAATTCAACAGCGGAAGCTACGGACTTGAGCACTAAAGTTATTGAAACGCTGTTCGCCTTTAGTTGGCCAACTCCTGTTATCTGAAAACAATGCCGGCTGAGAATCGGAAGTTTCCCTGTTGCGCTCGGCCGTTAATGTCCACCACCGTTCCATCGCTAGCTATCACTCTTCGATCTTTTCCCAGCATCGGAATGTAATCCATCTGAAATACGCGCGCTGAAATTCGTTTGCTGATACGCAGATCGATGCCGCCGCCCAGGGCAAACGCAAAGCGCGTTGAACTGTCTTTGGCGGTAACCGGGTTGGTGTCGCTGTTCTCACGATAGGAGACACTCGTGTGCGCAGCGCCTGCCAAGGCATGAAAGAAGACGTTGGCGCGATGTTCGTTTAGCAGCTTCACCTTTGGACCACCCATGATGTAGTAGATTGAGTGGTCGGCCTTAAACAACGTATCGGCGAGGCGTGCATTAGCGCGGCGATAGTAACCGGAGAAGTCGCCTGAGAGGCCCACGTGTTTCGTGAAATAGCGTGTCACATTAGCTTCAAAGCCGTACCCGGGAATGTATCGATCACTATCAAGTAGGTCGAAGCCTGCTAACGCTTTAAACTGCGCGGGCGTAATCCCGTCGAAGGTCTTAATGTCTTTATTGGTTAGTGCGTTCTGCGCGGCAATAGCGGAGAGGCCGACAAAGACTTCCGTCTTTCGTTCGTCTGATTGAGCAGAAGCTAGTTTGGCGAACACGAATAATAGGGCCAACAAGACGATTATTCTTTGTTTGTGCATTGTATCCTCATGGTGTTGACGGACCTTCGGATTGCCACCCTCAGATTGAAGATCGCGACTACTCCGCTTGCGAACTCATCAGCCGTGAGAGGACTCAGTTTATTAGTGGGAGCAAATAAATATTTTTGCGTTAGACTTGATTGCGCGCGTTTGCATCAAACGTGTTCAAGCTAATGTTAGTGTTAGTTCGTGTCTTTTAGTGGATCGCATTTAGACGTTGGACCAGAGGCACGATCCACGAATAGACACGAATCAACACGAAACTAATTCAAATGACGCAAACCCACATGGATCGGTGCTCTCGAGTAGCAGTTGGCTTAGCGCTTATCGTGTGTCTCTGTGCGCCTGTCTTCGCGCAACCAGCCACGCAGAATAAGGCTGAGCCTGACGCGCGTCTTCAGTTCGTCGAGTTTGTGATGAACGCTTATCGCGCCTATGAACGAAAAGATCGCGAAGCGCTCCTCGCCGTCTGCAGCGGTACATCGCCTCACTGTTCTGAGTTCACAAACATCGTCGTAGAACAAATGGCTTTAGCGGCTAATGTGAAGTTGGAGTTGAAGAGGGTCCTGATCCTCAAAGCTATAGTCCACAACGATCGCGCCGAAGTTCGAGTTCTTTCAAACTTTTTGGGGATAGATGCGAACGGCCGCCCCGCGGAAGCCATCCCGGGCGAATGGGACCACACACTTCACGTCATCCGGGAAAACAACAACTGGAAGCTCTGGCGATTTACCGATACCGCAGAGGCCTTGGCTGAAGCTTACTTAAAGGCCACCTCCGAGGAGCAGCGCGCAGAGCTGCTGGTCCAGGCCGAACCGATAACGAATAGCTTTACGAAAGGCTTGTTGGACAAGGGCCAAAACCTTCTGGAGGCCCGCGGTGATGACGTCAATGCTGCACTGCTTTTTCAGTTGGCGTCGCGACTGTCAGTGGCCAACAAGAATGTTGAAGGTGAGGCGGGCTCTCAGGTGGGCATGGGTGATGTTTACATGGCTCGCGGTGAATACGCTCGCGCCGCTGACAATTATCAAAGGGTGCTGACGCTGGTGGAGAAGTTTCATAGCAAAGAAGGAATTGCAGCGCTCTCGGTCAAAATGGGTAACCTCCATTACCAGCAGGGCAACCTGGCACAGGCGATGGATCATTACCTGAAGAGCGTGCGCCTGTACGAAGAACTCGGCAGCAAGATAGAGATTACCTATCCATTGGTGAATCTCGGCAGCGCATACTTTTCTTTGGGCAACTATGAAAAGGCGCTGGAGCACTACCAGAGAATCTACAAGATATACGAACAGCTTTTTGCCAGGGCTGGGACCGCCTGGCTCTTGAATAAAATTGCTGATGTTTATTCCGCCCAAGGAAAAAATGATCTGGCCGTTGTTACCTACCAACAGGCGCTGAAGGCGCATGAGGAGTTGGGGAGTAAAGCGATGCAGGCCTATTCGCTGAACGGCCTCGGCAGGGTTCGTTTTGCAGAAGGGAAGTATCGTGAGGCCCTCACGCTTTTTGCCCGCGCAATAGTTCTGGCCCGAGCGAGCAATTCGACTGAGACACTGTGGAAGGCGCTCAACCTGCTGGGCCAAACTCACCGCGCACTCAAAGATTCCGAGCCAGCAAAGCAGGCTTTTATCGAGAGCATTGCGATCGTCGAGCAACTTCGCAACCAGGTAGCAGGGACCGAATACGATCAGGAGCTCGCGTTTGAGGACAAGACAGTCCCGTATCTGGGGATGGTTGAGTTGCTGGTGGAGCAAGGCAATCTTTCTGAGGCGTTGCTTTACGCGGAACGTTCAAGGGGAAGAATGCTTCTGGACGTGTTGCGAAACGGCAGGACGGACATCGCTCAAGGGCTGACATCTGAAGAGCGCGACAAGGAAAGAAGCCTGGATGCCGCCTTAGTCTCACTTAGCTCGCAGATCCGGCGCGAGAGTTCGCTGCCTCGGCCGGACAAGACGAAGATTGCGAGTATGGAAGACCGCTTACGGAAGGCGCGTCTTGAGTATGAGGCCTATGAAACGCGGATTTATGCCGCGCACCCCGAACTGAGAATGCAACGCGGAGAGTCGCGACCGTTAACACTGAAAGAAATAGAGGGGTTGATTACTGACGATCAAACTGCTTTGCTCGAATATGTAGTTGCCCCGGAAAACACGTATCTGTTTGTGCTGACAAGAAAAGCCCGGATGAGCTCGGGCAGTCAGGAGGTAGCGAAGCTTGAGCTAAAGGTCCATTCGTTTCCAATTGGTGAGTCAGAACTCGCGCGCCGCGTCGTCGCGTTTCGCCAAACGCTGTCGTGTAACTCGCCGGCATTCAAAGAATCCGCTCGAGAACTGCACGACCTGCTTTTGTTGCCTGCACAGAAAGAACTGACTGGGAAGACCACTGTTTGCATTGTGCCGTCAAGCCATCTTTGGGAGTTGCCTTTTCAGGCATTGATTTCACCGGCGAACAAATACGTGGTTGAGGATCATGCCCTGTTTTATGTGCCGTCCTTCAGTGTGTTACGTGAGATTCGAATTAAGACGTCTGAGAGGTTGGCTCGCAATCGCAACGGTTCAATGATCAAGGTTAGTTCTGTCTCAGAGACGGAAGGGCCGTCGCTCCTGGCGATGGGCAATCCACGGCTGAGCGCGTTGTCAGTTTCGAAGACGAAAGCGACCGATAGAAGCATTTCTTTAAGCGAGTTGCCCGAAGCGGAACGCGAGGTGAAAGCGTTGGGCGAGATCTACGGCGCGGAGAAGAGCAAGATTTTAACGAGGACTTCGGCGGGTGAAGACATCGCGAAAGCTGAAGCGGGAAATTACACGGTCCTTCATTTCGCAACTCACGGTATCCTGGATAACGACAACCCACTCTACTCTCGCTTACTTCTGGCGAGTTCGGGACAGAGCGACGATGGTTATCTGGAAGCCCGAGAGATCATGAGGCTGAACCTGAACGCCGACCTTGCTGTCTTATCGGCGTGTCAGACAGGGTTGGGCCGCGTTAGCGACGGTGAAGGATTGATCGGAATGTCGTGGGCACTGTTCATCGCGGGTACTTCAACTACAGTTACCAGCCAATGGAAGGTTGACTCTGCAAGCACGTCACTCTTGATGGTTGACTTCCACCGCTTGTTACAACGTTCAAAGAACCGCGATGGTTTCAGTAAAGCCGAAGCCCTGCGGCAAGCGTCCATTAAACTCATGGCCGAACCGAAATACCGTCATCCATTCTTCTGGTCTGGGTTTGTGGTCGTCGGTGAAGGACTGTAGGCGTGATAGATGCGGCCTCGGTAGTGCCGAATTCAGCCCTTCAGGCTGAATCCGAGCCATGTCGCTCGGTTTTAGAACTATCACTTCCATCCCTGCACGGTCCGTAGCAGCTTCTTCGCAATCTCCGAATCGGGGTTCTCTCTTGCAACTTGCCTGAATTCGCGCTGGGCATCGTTTACTAAACCTGCGCGTGCGTAGGCCATGCCGAGAGCGAGATGTGAGACGGGTGTCTGTCGTTTCAAGTTCGCCAGAGCGGTCGTTTGCTCACCGTCGAGTATGCGGAACGTTGCTGCGGAAGCCGGCGCAGTTGGTGAAACGATCTCTTTGCCTTCTCGTGTAGCCCTTACTTCCCAGGAGTAGCGTTGACCGCGTTTCAGCCGGACGTTGGATGTCCAATTAGTGGTTGTAAGCGATGGACTCTGTGCGACACGATTAAAGTTTTCATCGAAGATTGAAACAACATACTTGTCGGCGTCCTGAAGAGCTTGCCATCTAAATGCCGGACGATCGTCTGTGATCACTCGAGCGAGTGGGCTAACGAGTTGGAAGGTGTCGCGGCCGGGCGCTCCCAATAACTCTATTTTGGGCGAAGACAAATCCTCGAGCACCTTGGGCTTGCCCAATTCTTCACCTTTTAATGCGGCAATCACCGTTCGTTGCGTCGCGTCGTCGGTTCCTTCCATCCCTGTCAGCTTCCCGTCATGCTCCAAACGGATTTCGCGATTGTTATCTTTCAGCACTACTAGCGGCGGCGGCGTGGGCACAATCACGCCAGGCTGGGGCGTCGGTTCAGTGCCTGGAGCTACCGGCGTAGAGGGGTTGCTTTGCGACTCAGATCGAAGGTCTCTGGACGATCGTTGGCTGCGCCATTGATACAGCGCGAACGCCAATATTCCGATGATCACAACCACCGCCGCCGCGCGTGCCGGAGTAAGCCAGGACCATCCCGCCCAAAGACTACGCGCAGGAACGCGCTCAACTACGGGTGCCCTTTGCGACGATTGAAGAGCCGCAGCCTCAGAAAGCGCATGAGATTCCGCCTGACACTTTTCACAATCTTCGAGATGACTAGTGTAGATAATCCCGTCTGCTTCATCGTAGGTGCCGGACAGATAATTTGTGAGTTCAGCCTTTGAAAGATGAAAGGGCGCCACCTCCTTAGACGTGAGCAGCGCCTCATTTAGAAGGTTGAACGCCAGAACTGAATGGTCGGAATCCAAGACACGCTCGAGGCACGACTCGCAGTTAGCAAGGTGCATTTCAGCCTCCCGCCGGCTTGCAGGATCGATCTTCCGCCGGCGGTACTGCTCAAGATTCTCGCTAGTCAAATGTTCGGTCATCTACTACTCCGCAAGTTAAGCCGTGAACTAACTTCATTTGTTACCATGCTAAGCACCGTCCGTTTAGAACGCGGACTTGTCCGCCGCGCGGGACACAAGAGCCCTTTCTAGACGGAAGAGGGGGCGTCAAGTCATCCGTGATTTCTCCATTCTTCGTGCCAATCGCTCGCGCGCAGTCTTTCGTAGATTTATGACTTGCTGCCGGGTGATCTTCAATCGTTCGGCGATCGCCGTATCGTCCAGGGGCAGATCGTTCCAGATGGAAGCAAGATCCGCCTCAGACAAGTCCAGGACCTCGGCCAGCCGGACCTTATCCGCAATACCCAGGTGTGGAAGAAAGAAGATCGCGCTGCCACCGTGCGCATCCCTCAGATTCAAAAGCAGGGCCGCTCGCTGTAACACGGGAAGCTGACAGACTTCTGCCCAAAGCCTTTCCAAATGGGTCCGCTGTTCGAGTAACAAATCAATTCGTGGCGCTGGATGGGCTAATTCAAGTGTCAGACTCTCATCATCCA